>Ga0082212_10011388_pt1 | contig 11284 bp, 9 predicted proteins | sample TergutNt197P3_FD_71548 | JGI IMG/M metagenome (GOLD analysis project Ga0082212, IMG submission 71548) | Neocapritermes taracua P3 segment gut microbial communities from Petit-Saut dam, French Guiana - Nt197 P3 | ecosystem: Host-associated > Arthropoda: Insects > Digestive system > Gut ... | reverse complement strand
CATACGGCGGCGTGATAGATGCGGTTGGGATACGTCCATTGCGGAAGTACCTGCAAGTCGGGCAATTGCATCCAATCGCTTACTGCATCCTCCGGCAGCACATTGGCGCCCATTTCGGCCAGCATGTCGGGCGCTTTGCTGTTGATGAGCGAATCGGTATGGTAGGGACGCCCGGCGAGTACGATGACCGTGCGGCCTTCGGCGTTGGCTTTTGCAACGATTTCGCGGGCGCGGTCGGCAAGGCGTTTCTTGAAGTCGGCCTGCGCTTCTTTCGCTTCCGCGAATGCTTTCAGGAAAGTGGCCTTATCCGCGCCCAGCATCCGTAAATAGCGGTAACAGGCTTTTTCGAGCAATTGTCCGTCCGCAAAGGATATTACCGGGCTGTCCATCGGAATGCCCCAGCGCGCCTCCGGATTCACGGAACTGCGAATGACCTCCGCGTAACTGCTCACAATAGGACAATTGTAAGCGTTGACGGCGTCGCGGTGCTCAAACCGTTCGTAGATGACCATCGGGTAAAAGATACGCTCCACTTTACGTTCGGCTAAATCGTAAATGTGTCCGTGAACAAGTTTGGCAGGAAAACAAATACTGTCGGACATAATCGTACCAAGACCTTTTTCGTACATCTTCGTAGTGGAGGGCGCCGAAAGTACCACCTCGATACCGCAGCCACGCAGCAAAGCGCTCCAAAACGGCAGATTTTCAAACATATTCAGCACACGCGGTATCCCGATGATGTGACGCGGCGCAACCGGCTGTCCGACCACGCATCCGTCGAGCAGTTCGTTTTTGTAACGGTACAGGTTTTCGCCCTGCTTCGTTGCTTTTCCCTTATTGGAAAATGTTTTCTCGCATTTGTTACCCGAATAGTACGAGTTGCCGCTTGCAAAGGTAAATTTAGTAACAATGCAAAGGTTCTCGCAACCTTTGCAGCGCAACTGACGGCTTTGGTAATCGATCCGCCGGTCGAGATCGTCCAGATGCAGAGAAGATTGTGGAAAAGATGGCATGAACGATTACGAATAACGAATAGAAAATGATATTTTCTAAGGTATCTGATAGTTACAAAAACTCAATATACCATAACCAATCTAAACTTACAGGACGCCGGAGGCCCGAATTCACCGGTGAAAAAGTCGCTGAATACAAGTTTAAAAGCGATGCTTCCGGGAGTAACATCATACGAAAACTGTACGGAGTATGGAAATTCTACGCCATTTTCGATAACCATATCATAATAAGTATAAGGCAGCGGCGTTTGTACCTCATCGCCAAAATCATCTACATAGCGGTAATAACAGATAATTCCGCCATCATCATAAATTGCCGCGGTGAGATCGGGTACATCAAAAATACAACGATAATAAGAGCCTATTTCATCCGGACTGCCAACAAGTTCCCACATCCTGCTGGTAACCGTAAAATCTTTAATCCACCATAACGTTTCTGTGCCATCCCTGCCCGGAGGGCCTGCCGGCCCCATCGGCCCTTCACACGCTGTAATCCCTATCATCACCATCAATAACCATCCTCTTAACTTTTTCATACCAATAATTTTTTAAACATTAAAAAAACAACATTATATGTATTATTTACGTTATACGTAATAAAACTATAAAAAGATATACAAATATCATACCTTTATTGTATCTTTCCCATATATTTTTGAAAAAAAATTTATTCGTCTGTGTGTAATGTGGAAAATTTCATCTACATTTGTCAATTATTTTTTTCAATACCGGAAAACAACATGTCCATCAACAAATTACATTTTGAAACTCTCCAGATTCATGCAGGCCAGATTCCTGATCCGGTCACGGGTTGTCGTACCGTACCGCTGTATCAGACTACGGCATACCAGTTCAAAAGTGCGGAACATGCCGCCAACCTGTATGCCCTGACCGAATTTGGAAATATCTATACCCGTCTGCAAAATCCCACTACCGATGTGTTCGAGCAACGCATGGCCGCTTTGGAGGGCGGCGTCGCTGCCGTAGCCACAGCATCGGGACATGCGGCGCAATTCATTGCGTTAAATAATATTTTGCAGGCAGGCGACAATTTTGTGAGTTCTCCTTACCTCTATGGCGGAACGTACAATCAGTTTAAGGTGGCATTCAAACGATTGGGGATCGAGACGCGTTTTGCCGTGAGCGACAATGCCGAAGATTTGGCCAAACTGATCGACGGAAACACCAAAGCGCTGTATGTTGAAAATATTGGCAATCCGTCATTTAACATTCCCGATTTTGACGCGCTGGCTGCATTGGCCGGAAAATATGACCTGCCGCTGATTGTCGATAATACGTTTGGAATGGGCGGATATATCTGTAAGCCAATCGAATGGGGCGCACATATTGTGGTGCATTCGGCTACCAAATGGATCGGCGGACACGGCAACAGCATGGGCGGAGTGATTGTCGATGCCGGAACCTATAACTGGGGTAATGGCAAATATCCGCAATTCAGCGAACCTTCCGAAGGTTATCATGGGCTGAATTTCTGGAATGCTTTCGGTAGCGGCAGTCCGCACGGAAATATCGCATTTGCTGTACGCGCCCGCGTGGAAGGAGTTCGCGACTTTGGTACTACCATCAGTCCGTTTAATTCGTTCCTGCTATTGCAGGGTCTTGAAACGCTTTCGCTACGCGCGCAACGGACTGTGGAAAATACCATGGAAGCGGCCTTGTGGTTGCAAAAACATCCAAAAGTGGAAAGCGTCAACTTTCCGGGGTTACCGGATAATAAATACCACCGGTTGGCAAAAAAATACCTGCAAAACGGTTTTGGCGGCGTGCTTACGTTTCGTGTCAAGGGCGGCAGGGAAGCCACAGATCGCGTGTTAGACAGACTTCAACTCATCAGCCATGTCGCCAATGTAGGCGATGTACGTACCATTGTCACTTATCCGGCCACCACCACACACCAGCAAATGAGCGACGAAGAACAGTTAGCGGTTGGCGTATATCCCAATTTGCTGCGTCTGTCGCTGGGATTGGAACATATTGACGATATCAAAGCCGACCTTGATCAGGCGCTGAAATAAGACTGAAAGATTGTAAGATTGTAAGATTGTAAGTTAGTTAAGAACATAAAAAATATACTAAGATGTTAGAAGATCAGGATAATAATGTTATTGTTGTAACATGGGATTTTACGCATGTGTCGGAATATGCTTTGGTACACGCCGTTAAAATCGCCTACATCATGAGGTATGAAATCAAGTTGCTTCATATTGTTGAGACCGGCGCTCCTTCCGGAAAAATGGAACATGCCCGTCGTAGAATGGCGCAGGTGTGTGCAGATACATTAAAATATGACGGGATCGTTTGTAAGGCAGTGGTGAAGGAAGGCAGTTTGTTCAGCGCTATTTCCGATTATGTCTCGCAATCGAACACGCAGTTGGTAGTGATGGGAACCCATGGGATGAAAGGCGCCCAGAAAGTGTTCGGAAGCAAAGCGTTAAAAGTGATTGCCGGATCGAATACCCCTTTCATCGTGGTGAAAGCCAAACCCACAGAGAACCTGAGAATATCCAATGTAGTTTTTCCGATTGATTTCAAATCGGAGAACAAGGAGAAACTGCAATGGGCTATTTACATCGGGCGTAATTTTCAATCGAAGGTTCATCTGTTCAAATACCCCGTATCCGACAGCGATTTGCAAAAAAAGGTGAACACCAATCTGAATTTCGCTATCCGTTTTCTGAAACAGAACAATATTGAATACGAAATACATACAGCCGCCAAAAAGGGTAATTTTGCCGACGCCACGATTCGTTTTTCCCAAAAAATCAAAGCCGATATGATCATTGTGGTAACCACCAAGCACATTACCTTATTGGATTATATGTTTGGCGCCGATGAACAGGAGATCATCGACAACAGCGCCAAAATACCGGTTATGTGCGTGAACCCGCGCGCCGGTTTTTCCGGTACGTCTCAATATCTGTTCGGATAACAGGGCAAAAAGTTTGTATTACATGATGTAAATGATCCTCTTGTCGATGAGGATAAAGACAATACCGATGAGCGCCGAATAAAACAGATACCAGGCAATTGGAGTGTACGCTTTTGGTGAAATACCTAATTTGCGGTAGTTATACCACATCAGTATAAATTTTTCGAGGATATGTATCAGGCCCGACGCCAGCGCAATGCCTACCACTTTGTATGTTTTCACAAGAAAAAGCGCTAAAGGTATATTCAATGCGATTTCGATAACAGCAGCCCACATCAGGATACGTGTTTTTTTCAACCCGATGAGAATCGTTTGCGGAAATACCACCCTGCTGATGATCATCAACTGGTATACCATGAAGACGTCGGCGCTGCGGTAAAAAGTCGGATTGAAAAGCCATCGTCCGTAAATCACATTGCTGAATATCATTACCAATATTGATAACGGATACAGGATGTGCATCTGTTTGAGCGATTTTTGTCTGATTTCAGTCAATATATCGGGAATATTTTTCTTGACGGAAAAAGCGGGAATGAGCGCATTGTTCAACCCTGACGTCATCATCACCACAAAAGGTAATTCCTTACAGCCAAAACGGAAAATTGCAAAATCCTTGGCGTCAAAAGCAATGTAAGCCACCAGACCGTCCACATACTGCGTTGAACCACTAAGTAATACGCTGAATATAAGCGGATAACCTACATACAGATGATTACGGATAAATGGTATGGAAAATTTGAACTCCGCGTAACGGGAAAGCAGAAATAGCAGGAAAGCGAAACGCAGCACGCTCGTAAAAATCAATCCCCAGATGGCGGCTTCGAGACCCATGCCCAACATGACAGGCACGCACACCGCAAATATCTGTACAATAGTAGAGATGACGCCATACCGGAAAATGAGCTGTGGCCTGTTCTGTATCAAAAAAATATATTCGATGAGCGGCGAGGTATTGCTCAGGATGAAGTAAATGAACAGCAGAGCAGGATAGGGAATCTGAGGCGCATCGGTATATGTGGAGGAATAACCGGACATGAGCAGGATGAGCACGGCAAAAATGATACTGAATACAAACAGCAGGATAAACGCATTAAACAACTCAGGCGAACGGCCGTCCACCCGCCTGTGTTGCACGAAAGCCTTATTACGTTGCGATAATGGTAAAAATGATTGCAGAATGCCTGTTACCCAAAAATAACTGAGCGCGCCGCTGATGAACATCATCCATTCCCAATTACCAATGTCGGCAACCGACAGAGGCACTTTTGTGAAATAAATGCTGATGACCAGAAAACACGAAAAGCGCAGAAGCTGAAATATCTGGAGCGCCGAAACGTTGTTTATTTTAAAAGGTAACGTCACTTTCCGTTCAATTTCATATAAAAACAAAATTAAACTATTTCTTATTGAAATCCCTTAATTTGATGGTTGTCAATACATTTTTGGTATACAGGGGGAAATCGCCGTTCATCATCCACGAATAGTATGACGGGTCTTTTGCCAGCACCGCAACTACCTTTTGCCCCTTGTATTTTCCGAAATTGAAAATCTCCTCATCCTTATCGTTATATACGATGCGTCCGGCGAAATCCACCGAACGCGAATGCGCCGAATAATCAGACAGTTGATCGACATCGTTTGCCAAATCGGGATACCTGTCCAACTGAGCCTGAAGCACCTCGTAAGTAGCGCGCGTATCGGCTTCGGCGCTGTGGGCGTTGGTCAGGTCTTTATCGCAATAAAACTGACAGGCGGCGCTCAGCGTTCGTTGCTCCCGTTTGTAGAAAATCACCTGTACGTCAATAAATTTACGTTTTTTCAGGTCGAAGTCGACATCGGCGCGGATAAATTCTTCGGCAAGTAACGGCAAATCGAACTTGTTGGAATTGTATCCTGCAAAATCGCATCCTTCAAAATTCTGTACCAGCGTTTTGGCAATTTCGTTGAACGTGGGCGCATTCCTGACGTCTTCGTCGCTGATACCGTGTATAGCGGTTGCTTCCTGAGGAATAGGAACAGTAGGGTTTACACGGTATGTCTTTACGTCTTCACGTTGATCGGGATAAATTTTAAGAAAAGATATTTCGACGATACGGTCGGACGCCACATTCATTCCCGTTGTCTCCAGATCGAAGAAGATCAACGGGTTTTTCAGGTCGAGTTTCATATTCCAGCCTTAATCGGAAACCATCAACGGCATGATAAGCATCAACACATCTTCGCCCTCAATGTCGGACTGCACGGGCAACACAAGGCTGGCGCGCTGCGAGTCGGACATTTCGAGGCAAATATCGGTCGACGACAGATTTGCTAAAAGTTCCGCAAGGCAATTGGCTTTGAACCCGATGTTCATCTGATCGCCGTCGTATTGGCACTTCAGCGTTTCGTGTCCGGCAATGGAGAAATCAATATCCTGCGCTAAAATGGTTATCTGGTTGCCCCTCAATTCAATTTTCACTAAGTTGGACGACTGGTTGGTGAACATGGATACGCGACGCAACGCACCGAGAAATTCCACACGGTCGATGATCAGTTTGTTGGGATTGTTATACGGAATCACCGAGTTGTAAGCGGGATACCTGCCTTCGACCAGGCGACATACCATCGTATATTCCGAAAGTTGGAACATCGCGTTTTTATCGTCGAACGAAATCTCGACATCGCCCTGTTCCTTGGCCAACACAGTTCGCAACAGGCCGGCCGGTTTCTTGGGAATGATAAACGAACCGTCTTTTTCGGCTTTTACGTCGCTGCGGATGTAACGGACTAGTATGTGCGAATCGGATGCTACAAAGGAAAGGTTTTCAGGACTCATCACCACAAAAACTCCGTTCATCACCGGACGCAATTCATCTTCGCCGGTTGCAAAAATCGTTTTGCTGATACCTTGCAACGCCACATCGGCCGGAATACGCAGAGGAGAAACCATATCCTGTTTCAGTGCGGGTAATTGCGGAAAATCTTCCCAACCGTAACCCATGATATTCGATTCGCCGGTTTCGGAATGGATAACGACAGAGTAATTTTCGGTCGAAATATCGAACGTCAGCGGCTGTTCCGAAAATTTACTCAGATACTCGGTCAGAAATTTAGCCGGAATAGCAATGGCGCCATCTTTGGACACATTGTCGAGCGTCATTCGCGTGATCAGCGTGGTTTCCAAATCCGAGGCTGTTATTTCCAATGTATTACCCTCCAATTTGAACAAAAAATTGTCAAGAATCGGTAAGGTGTTTTTACTGTTAATGACTTTGTTGATAGCCTGCAAATGGCCCAACAATTCGGTGCTTGATACTACAAATTTCATTTTTTTAGTATATTTAATGATAAAAATTACTTGTTTTCAATAAGATAACTTCCCAAAACGGGATGGCAATATTACGAATAATATTTTAATTTTCGACTATTTTTTTTACAAGAAAAATAAAAACCGGCATTAATAAAGGATGTAATTCGCTTAAAATGCCTATTTTTGCGGACATAAGAGGCATTTTATTTTAGTCGTCAAAAAAAATGGATCAGTCAAAATGGAGCGACGAAGCAATAGCGTGTATCCGACAATACAACCCGGATGCTGAAATCATCCATGCAGAACTCGTGGGGAAGGCGGTGTATGTGCGTAAAAAATACATGCTATTTCACCTGCTTCCGGTTCCTTTCAGCGGGTTACAGGATATTTCTCCGATTTATTTTCAGGAAAAATCGCTCGAATATGCTGCACAGGGAATCCAACTGATACATCTTTGGCAGGACTGTTGGGTTGCGCGGCAGGAAATTGTCCGTTCGCGTATTGCGGCGCTTTCCGGTTCGGGCGTTCGTATTCATGCGCGTCAGACCAAGGTACGGCGCATCGCAAAAAATGATGCGAATGTTTTTCTTGCGGCCAATCATCTTCAAGGGGCTGTTAATGCGCGTTACCATTACGGATTGTATTACGGCGGGCAATTGGTTGCAGCAGCCTCGTTCAGCGCCGGACGCACGGTTACCCGCAATGGCGCGTCCGTCCGTTCATTTGAATTGCTGCGCTATGCAAGCCTGCTTCATCACCGTGTAGTTGGCGGATTGGGAAAACTGCTCGCCCGTTTTATCGAGGAGGCAAACCCTGACGACGTCATGACTTACGCCGATTTAGACTGGGGCGCAGGTAAAGGCTATCAGGCGCTGAATTTCAGACAGACGGCAGTTACGCCGCCGCAAACATTCAGGATACATCCCGCCGAAATGATTCGTTACTATCCGCATCGCCTGCCGCAACACCTGACAGATAATTTCCAGCAGCAGAATATGTGTGCGAATATGTCTGATTATCTGGAAAATACAGGTTATTTAAAGATATACAATGCCGGAAATCTGAAATACCTTCTTGCTCATGGCTACTGACACAATGCCGGAGAAGATTGCGAAAACGGTTTGACGTTTCAAAAATTGAAAATTAAATAAAAGCATTTTTTGAACACAAAAAAGTATACTTTTGTACTTCAAACAGATTTTCAATGACCACTCAAGACTTTAACCATAAAGATCTGGAAAAATATTCCTCGGCTTATACGCTTTCTGACATGGAGATATTTATTTTTCCGGAACTCTTTTATTCGTTGGTGCTGGCGAACATCATGTCGCCCGAAATATGGAAATGGCGCGACGATCCGTGGTTTGCCAATATAAAGGGCAAATCTTTCACCTACAAAATCAATCGTGTGAAACAATACATCATGGATCATTTCGCGTTTAACCTTGACCTCGATACATGGGGACTGACCGATAAAACGCGGGAATTGTCGCGTTTCAGCGATTTCATTGACGCCGGCAGTCTGAGTCAAAGCAATGCCCTGTTCGGTTACGAGGGCGACAAATATTATTTTGATATGGATATTCGTCGTCATTTCGGGTTGGATCAATATACGGGCGACGTTATTCCGTACTGGAAAACCGAAACGGTGGAAGCCATGACGGCTTTTCGTTATAAAGAGGGTTATCCGGCAGGTGCAGGAGAATGTGTATCTCTTTCATCGCTTTATGCGGCAGCCATGTTTATTGTGGGGCGTATTCCGCTCGAAAAAATTTTCCTGATCGCCACTCCTTTACATTCGCAAAACTTTATTGCCGAACACGACGGAATCCTGACCAACAACCGCCGTATTGTCACCAAAGCCATGTGGTTCAACGGTACGGAGATTTCGGCCAAGGCGCGGCGAGCCATCGAAAACGAAAAGATTACGATTGTGTCGCACCTCACGGGATACATCCATACGCTGTACGAAAAGGCGACCATCGATCCGGATGCGTATAAAAATTTCGGAGTATGCCTGCACAATTTTCTGACAACTGAATTTAATTTTGAACTGTTTATCAATTTTTTGCGAACAAAAAATGAGTTCTGGGAATGTTTCCAGTACAGGCATATCCGCAACAACAAGGCTTGCTATATCGAATTGCGCACCATATTCAGTTACGAACATTCGAGTAAGAACAAGTTTATGGGCGACAGCCGTAAAGCGCTTTTCGAGGAAATAGACCCGCGCGATTTCTATTTCACTCCCAAAGAAGGGAAAATTATTATCAACGATTTTGAAGATTTTTTAAACAAAAATAAAAATTTAAGTTTCGACGAAAAGAAAGATTATTTCATCGGCCATATTCTGCCTGAACGTTGCAGTCGTATGCGCCGTATGTTTGAAGAGATGCGCGTTTTCATACGTACTGTGCCGCGCCTGCCCGACGAACGCAAGGAATACGCGGCATCGCCACCTCTGAAGATAACCGTTGAGCAAACCCGCGAAGAAATTATGGAGCATCTTGCCGTGATGGCCCCGCAAAATGAATTTGCCGAACTTGCGTGGTATGCTTACCGCAGAATGGACGGTATCAGCTGGATTCCGTTCACGAAAGCGGCTATTGAGCGAAATCCGGTTTGTATCGAAGGGTTGAAAGGCAAAACCGTTGACGAAGCCTGCCGGATACTGACGGAGATGCCTTGTGAATCAATTTACAGCGACAACCGTTTGGCGCAACCCGACGAGGTGTGGAATTTCGGGCTGGGCGACGGCATGGAAAAGGCTTTTGTGCTGATGAATTACATGAGGTTTGTTGACCGCGATCATCCCGTCACTTTTGAAGCAAATGGTTCAGAAGTGACTGTTACACAGCACGACGGAAAGGTTTATCGTTTCCTTTCCGGCAAGAAAAATGTAAGGAAAATATCTGTAAGAGACAATATAATAAAGGACGAAAGCCGTTTTGACTGACAATTGAATTTGTCCCCGAACTTGGTAAAGCGATCTCAATTGATTCTATTTTAACATTTATTCATATTTTATGTCAAAAAATTATTTTTACTTGAGAGTTCACATTTTACTGTCTGAGATCATATAATAAAAGTAAACATATTTTTATTGTTATGGACAGTCAACATATAAGAAAAAACCTCATTGAGGCGTGGGAACGTTATGTGAACGATTCCTGTACTTACAATGATGTTGCGCTCATTCTTGAATCAATCAAAGATGATGATTATATTCAGGAGTTTACCGAAGTATTCAACCAAGTGGTATGGAACAGGGCGATGAACGACCTGCCGCCTACGCCTGAAGAAAAAGAGATATACAGAAAGAAAGCCGCTCAATTACTTGCTGAATACGAAAGTAATCAAAAAGCGCAGACCATACCGGTTGCCTGCGGAGAGCCTTTCAAGGCTCCTTCACGGAACAACATTGGCAGTCGTTTCCGCAGAATATGGTATGCCGCGGCAGCGGTATTATTGCTTGGTCTGTTGATGCCTGCCGTATACCTGTACGTGAAACCCAAAGCAGAACAGACTGCTGTTCAATACGTCGAAGAGAGTACACAACGCGGAGAAATCAGGATCGTTGTTCTTCCCGACCTTACGGAAGTAACGCTGAATGCTGCAAGCTGTATCAAATATCCCGCTAATTTTACCGGCGACGAACGTTCGGTGGAATTATACGGCGAAGCGTTATTTGATGTTACTTCCGACCCCGCGCGGCCATTCACCGTAAAAGCGGAAAACATGAATATCAGAGTGGTGGGTACTGTTTTTGGCGTTAAAGCGTATACTGACGATATGTTGTCGTCGGTTTCGGTGGCTTCGGGAAAAGTGGAAGTCGCTTTTGCCGACGAAAAAGTAATGCTGGAGCAAAACCAGCAGGCGACCATGAACAAAACCACAAAAAACATTGAAAAAATGACCATTGACGCCGGTAAATACCTGTCGTGGATGGATGGCACACTTTATTTTAATCGAACCCCTGTTCGTGAAGTGGTCAATATACTCAACCGTCATTATCCGCAAGTAGATATTGAA
>Ga0082212_10011387_pt1 | contig 11286 bp, 9 predicted proteins | sample TergutNt197P3_FD_71548 | JGI IMG/M metagenome (GOLD analysis project Ga0082212, IMG submission 71548) | Neocapritermes taracua P3 segment gut microbial communities from Petit-Saut dam, French Guiana - Nt197 P3 | ecosystem: Host-associated > Arthropoda: Insects > Digestive system > Gut ... | reverse complement strand
ACACGTGTTTCTGTATTAACAAATTGTACCATTTCATGATTCCGTCTGTGGGCCCCACAAAGTGATGGCATTCCAGATGTTCAGAGAACTTTATATTTTGATTTTGTTATATATATATATAATATATATATATATATATATATATATAAAAGACAACAGATGTTCCTTGACCCTAGTTTGAAATGGAATACCAGTCAGCCCTATGCATTTTTTTGTTAAAATCTGGACATTTTAAAGCTTAATTGCCACTTTTACTGTAATTATTTACACTTATTATTGTCTGTAGGCCAGATGTTTCTCAATAATATTATTTGTTCTGTAGGATATGTTTATATCAGTGTCTGTAAACCATTTCGTTACACAGACAGTTTATTTTCCTACACATTTACGATAAATCCATTTACTCTTTCTGAAGCCATTCAAGTTAGTACCATTATCGCCATTGTTTCTTTTATGTTCCTTTCCAAATTTATTTTGCTGATAACTTTTAAGTCAAATTGATTATTTTGTAAAATAAAAATTAATTTTCTTGATAATGGGGACATAAACTATATATATATTTTTAAATATAAAAAATAAATCTAGAAATTTAAAGAAATCAATGTTATTTATTTATGTGTGTATTATTACAATTATTCTTATGATTGCAAGTTCTTCAGGTACTATTCGCGTAGAACAAAGATGGATTTATGCACCATATATGATATTGTTATTAATGATATCGTATTGTATAATCATTAGCAAAATATATTTTAAAGAATTAATTATTTTTAATAATGAAGATGATAATCTATTAATAAAAATAATGATACAATGGATACCAATAATAATTTGTTTATTTTCCATAAATAATATATTTAATATACAGATATATTATTTTAATTCTATATTATGGTTAATGGTTTTATTGATATTTATTAATAATAAAATACTTAAAAAGATTAATAAATATATTACTGATTATACTAATTTTAATAAAATGTTAAATATTTTACTATTCACATATTTAATAACAACATTTAGTTATTCATTTTACTATCGAGAATTTTTTGATAATATATTTTTTAGAGGATGGCACAAACAAGCAGAGATATTATTTAATCAAAAATATCAAATTGGAAAAAAAATATTGATGGGTAGTTCTTATATTGATTTTGTTAGTGAAAATAATAATTACATAGTATCAGGATTAACAGTAGAAGATTGGTTTTCATGGAGTAATAATGAAATTGTTGAATTATCTTTTTTTCTAGATGATATAAATTCAGATATTATTTTTGAAGCAGAAATTGCAGCAATTCTATTAGATAGGGAGGAAGTAAAACTATATGTTAATAATAATTTTATTGATAATATTATTTTAATTAAATCTGAACTAGGATTAATGAAATTCCATATAAATAAGGATTTTATATTTTATGGACCAAATGAGTTTAAATTTCTTTTTCCACAGGCAATTTCACCTGCGGAGATTGGGCTAAACGAAGATATTCGTAATTTAGCTGTTGCAATAAAATCAATTGTTATACATGAATACAATAATAATTCATTACCAGAAATTAATGATAATATATTTAATTAGTGCCTGTCAATAAAGTATGCAATAATATGAACGAGAAAATATTCGAGTCATTGATGTAAAAATTTATTAAATAAAATTGAAACAGTGATACTGAGCTCGGATTGATGTATACAATTGTTGAGCAGAATATTAGACTAATTACAATTCAATTAAACAAAAAAATCGACGGACAGACGTATTCGGCGTTGGAAGGCAGGATTTGGCGAGTAAGAAAAGGTGGTACGTGAGGCAATCAATTTATAAAGAGATGTAGTATCTGAATTATAGGAAGCTTGAATACGCTCAAGAAGAAAATAATAAAATATGTGAACAGTTTTAATATTAAATCAATCAAACACGTATAGTTTTTAGGCATGACAAAAATATATCATATGAATAAGAGAAGAAAAGCTAGAGAATTTTATAGTGGAAATAAACAGAATAGCAATAGCGGAAGGGCTGAAAGATGTTTAGGAATTCCTCTAGGATACAATATTTGTAGATATAGATTTAAATTATTTTTACGAACAATTACCTTTTATGGGATTGCATCAAGGAAAGCGAAATGCTGATAAAACAACTTAAAGATGAGATTTTTGGTTTTGGCTGGAAAAAAAAACGAAATTGAAGATAGTATACTTCATGATCAATGTTGAGGAAAATGAGGAAAAAAGTGCAAAACTGTACCTTAAAGAAGTTTAAAATGTTCATAGAATGCATAAATAAGGAATAGATTATTGTAAAAAAAGTCTGAGTATGTGCGAATGAAAAAGAGGAAATACTTTTTTACGTCCCTGGAATTGATTTTACCGATAATGGAGAAGGTTTAATGGATGACGTAACGGAAAATGATATTGAAGGAAAAGGTGACGGTAGGGGAATAAAATTTTTGGATATATGAGAATTATAAGGATATCATAGTGAAGGGGCATCGGGAAGTTCAGTTTGAGCATAAAAAAAACTTTGACAGCAGGAAGAGTAATCTGATATTGGATTGCAAAATACTTGAAGGGAATCCTAAGGATAGAGAACAAATTAAAGAAATGGAGGAGCGGGATTGAAGCCGTAATATCAAACTTGAAATGCGGTTTTCAAATACGCCGATGCGATTGGAAAGGCATCCCACATTATGGACAACAGGTATTTTGGAATATCATCGGATAAAATATACGAGTGATGACAGGTGCAATCCTGAATCTGTAACTTTATAGAAAGAAACTAAAAAAAAATATTTGGAGTACCAATATGAATCAAGTATTTATTGCAGGACCATGTGTAATTGAATCAAAAGATATTCTTAATGAAGTTGCTAAGGAATTAATAAAAATAAATAAAAAATATAATATTAATATTATTTTTAAAGCATCTTTTGATAAGGCAAATAGAACATCTAAAGATTCTTTTCGTGGTCCTGGAATGAAAAATGGTTTGGATATGTTAATGAAAATTAAGGAAAATTATCAATTATCAATATTGACAGATATACATGAAACATATCAAGTTAAACCTACAGCTGAAATAGTTGATGTAATTCAAATTCCGGCTTTTCTTTGTAGGCAAACAGATCTCTTGGTTGCCGCTGCTAAAACAGGAAGAATAATAAATATAAAAAAAGCACAATTTTTATCTGGACAGGATATGAAGTATCCTGTAGAAAAAGTAATTGAAGCTGGAGGAAAAAACGTATGGTTAACGGAGCGTGGTAATATGTTTGGATATAATAATATAGTTGTGGACTTTAGAAATATTGCTGAAATGAAAAATATTTCAGAAATTGTAATTATGGATTGTACTCATTCAGTTCAAAGACCAGGATCTTCATGTGGCAAAACAGGAGGAAACAGAGAATTCATTCCTAGTATGGCTTTAGCTGCAAAAGCATTTGGTGCAAATGGCTTCTTTTTTGAAGTGCATCCTGATCCTGAAAAAGCATTAAGTGATGGAGCAAATATGTTGCATTTAAATGATCTAGAAAGAGTTATTGTTTCTGTTCTTGAGAATAAAAATGAATATTAAGGAAATTGTTATTAAATGCTTAGAGGATGAGTCGAAAGCAATAAAAAATTTATGTAAATTAGTTGATAATAATATTGTTAAAGCTGTTGATTTAATATTTAATTGCAAAGGAAGATTAATAATTACTGGTATAGGAAAATCAGGCCATGTTGGGGCAAAAATTGCTGCAACTTTTGCAAGTACTGGAACCCCATCTTTTTTTCTTGATCCCATAGATGCACTACATGGTGATTTAGGGATGATAGTTGATGGTGACATTATAATGATTATTTCAAATTCTGGTCAAACTGACGAATTATTAAGGATCATTCCCTTTTTAAAAAGCAGGAATATACCTATAATAAGTATGACTGGGAATGCTAATTCTCTATTAGCAAAATATGCAAATTTTAATATTAATATACATGTTGAAAGAGAAGCATGTCCTATGAATTTAGTACCGACATCTTCAACTACTGCCGCTATCGCTATGGGAGATGCTTTAGTTTTGTCATTAATGGAAAAAAGGAAATTTCGAGAAATTGATTATGCTAGATTTCATCCTGCGGGAAGCTTAGGAAAAAAAATGTTAATGAAAGTAAAAGATTTAATGTATACAAATAATCTACCTGTTATTAATAAATACGATACTATTACTAATATGTTAGTGATAATGGCAAAAGGTAAATTGGGTATTGCTATTATTCTCGAAAATAAAAAAATAATAGGTTTGATAACAAATGGGGATCTTCGTCGAGGAATTGAAAAGGAAAAAAATAATATATTTGATATTAATATTGTTAAAATAATGAATCCAAATCCAATTGTAATATATGAGGATGAACAATTATCAAAAGCGGATGAACTATTTAAAAAAAAGAAATTGAATATTTTGTTAGTAATTAATTCAGAAGGATATTTTGTTGGAATATTAGATATAAGGGAGATGTAGAATATGAAAATTATTTGTGTTATTCCAGCACGTTACGCGAGTAGTCGTTTTCCATATAAACCTCTTGCAGAAATTAATGGAAAAGCTATGATATGGTGGGTATACTCACATTGTAAAGATGTTTCTTGTTTTAACGAAGTATATGTTGCAACAGATAATATAAAAATTAGGAAAAAATGCCAAGATTTTGGTGCCAAAGTAATAATGACCTCACCAAATCATGAAACCGCTACTGATCGACTGTATGAGGTATCAAAAAAAATTGAAGCAGATTTATTTGTTATGGTTAATGGTGATGAACCACTTTTAACAAAAAAGGATATAATAAAATGTATACCAAAGGAAATTGATACAAATTCATTTTTTGTATCAAATCTAATGACGGATTTTAATAATCCTGTCGAAGTAGTTGATACTAGTAATTTAAAAATTGTAACAAATGATAGGGGATTGGCTCTATTTATTTCTAGGAGCCCTATTCCTTACCCTAAAGGAGATATGAATTATATTTATCATAAATTTGTTGGTGTTGGAGTATTTACTAAAAAAGCATTAGATTTTTATCATAAAACACCAAGGGGAATAATTGAAAAAATTGAAGAAAATGATTCTTTTCGCTTTATCGAAAATCAAATGCCGATTTATTATATAAATGCACATTGTAAATCATTATCAGTTGATACTCCAAAAGATATATTTGAAGTAGAGAAAATATTACGTAAGAAATTATTAAAAAATTAAGTTGGATAAATAGGAGACAATCTTGATAGATATATTAAATAAAATAAAATATTTAGCAATGGATGTTGATGGTACACTCACAGATGGAAAGATTTATTTTTGTGAAAATGGAGAATTATTAAAAACATTTAATGTAAAAGATGGATATGGAATACGTGAAATACTATCGAAATATCAAATAATACCAATAATAATAACAAATAAAACTTCAAATATTATTAATAATAGAGCTGTTGAATTAGGAGTCATTAATGTTTTTCAAGGTGCTTTAAATAAATATGAAATAATTAAAAATTTTATTGATAAAGAAAAAATGTCCATGAAAAATGTTGCTTACATTGGAGATGATATGAATGATCATGATTGTATGTTAAATTGTGGATATAAAGGATGTCCAGCTGATGCAATAGATGAAATAAAATTAATTGCAGATTATATTTGTAAAAAAAATGGAGGAGATGGTGCAGTTAGAGAATTTATTGATAATATTATTAAATATAAATAGGAATAGTTTTGTTTGCTGCATTAATTTATTCAAGAAGTAATTCAAAAAATAATAAACTATCTTCTTTATGGTGGTTTTACAAATTAATATATGAATTTAATCATAATGAAATAGTATTTTTTGCAGATAACGAAGAGTATTTTTCTGATCCTGATAAATTATGCAAAGATTATTATCATGGTTTAGGAAAAGAAGAACAAATAATATACAGGTATTGTATTCCAACATACGAAAAATTATCTCAATATAAAAGAGTCATATTCAATTCTAATAAAATTTCAAATAGAATAACAATAGAAAACGAATATAAAAAATATCAATTTAAATCAGATTTGGCTTTTGAAGTTTTAGAAAATTTAAATTTCTCATACTCCAAAATTGAAAAACTGGGAATAAAACCTAATATATTTCTTTTTAATAGTGATAGAGAGTATATACAGGCTTTTTGTGAGAAAAAAAATATCTATTATATATCTACAGAATTAGGTCCTTTTAGGAACTGGCCGTTAAACACTGGGATTTTTAATATTGGAGGTATATATAATAAAAAAAATATTGATACCAGATACGAACAATTTAAAAATGAACTCATGCATTCTTATGTTCCAATATATAAAAAAAATGAAATTATATTAAAATTTTTTAATGAAAATTATGAAGAAAGTAAAAATAATGCTTTTCCAGAATATGATTTAGGTATAGCTTTTCCATATTCAGTAAATCAATATGCTTTTAATAAATTGAAAGAAATAGCATTTAAATTTAAGGGTAATGTAATAGGGCGTCTTCATCCAACTGATCCAGAAAGAAATAATATTAATAATATTATTTTAGATGAATCAGCAAAATCAATAGATTTTATTAAAAAATGTAAAAGAATAGTTACATTTGGATCAAACATTACTTTAGAGGCACTACTTTTAGATAAAATTGTTTTTGATTTTGGAAATAATCCATTTTCTGGACTCGCTCACAATATTATTTCAGATACAATAGAACAAAGTTGTCGTTTATTAAAATTAAATTTTTATATCTTTTCATATGTTATTCCATACGAATTTTGTTATAATAAAGAATATATTTTATGGAGATTATCTAATCCATCAGAAATTGAAATTTATAAAAAAAATATAGAATATTGGAATAAAAATGAAATTAAAAAAGTATAAAATGGATAATATATGTTTTTAGCCATAATTTATTCTACATCTGATACATCGGAAACAAAATACAATAGACTTAATGGGCTATGGTACTTTTATAAATTAATTCATTCATTTAATGAAGATGAAATAATATTTATTGTTGAAAACGAAGATTATTTTAAAGATCCTAATTTATTAAAACCAGAAAACTTGCATGGATTAGGTGAAAATGAGGAAAAAATTTATAAATATAATGTTCCAACTATACAAAAATTAGAAAAATATAAAAAAATATTAATAAATATACATGAAAATAATGAATTGGAAATATTTAAAACAGAAAAAGAATATAGAGAATATACTCATTCAAACGTATCTACTGGTTTAATAAAAATATTAAGTAAAGCGTATTTCTCAATAAAACAAATGGGTATATTAATTTCTGCTGTATTATACCATGGTGATATACCCTCTGTTAGTAATTTTTGTAAAATATTTAATCTACCATTCATTTCATTGGAACTAGGTCCTTTTAGAAATTGGACATTTGCAAACAATGCACTTTTTTCTATAGGTGGTATTTATAATATTGATATTGTAAAAAAACGATTTGAAAATTTTAAAAATGATTCAATTTCTTTATCACTTCCAATATATGAAAAAAAGGAAATACTTTCAATATTTTTAGAAGATGGTTATGAAGAAGATTTATATGATCAATTACCACAATATGATTTAGGTGTTGCTTTTCCTTATGCATATCTCAAGAAAAAAAAATTCAATGAATTATTGAAAATTATTGAAAAGTTTAACGGATCAATATTAGGAAGATTTCATCCTACCGATAGTGAAAAAATTAAGTTAAAATATTTGAATATTGACAATTCAATTCGATCAATTGATTTTATTAAAAAATGTAAAATAATTATTTCTGCTGGTTCAAATATTACAATGGAAGCAATTCTTTTTAATAAAATTGTTATCGATATAGGAGAATCACAATTTTCTTGTCTTGCTCATAAAAAATATTTCAATAATATAAAAGAAAATAATAATATAGATATGATAAATTTTTGTGCTTTTTCAGTACTTGTTCCTTTTGAATTGTGTTATGACAAGAAGTATATTACATGGAGACTTGAAAATCCATCTGAAACAGATATTTATTTAAAACATCTAAATTATTGGAAAAAATTTAGAGGAAAATCATTTACAAAACGAATTAATATGGTTAAAGAAGATTTATATGGTAGTTTAGAAGAAATTATTATAAAACAATATAAAAGAAAAGAAACTATTATGTTGGAAAAGAATAAAAAATTTGAGATATTGCTAAATAATAAATTGGGACATATTGAGCAATTAATAGAATCAGAAAGGAAATTGAAGGGAGAGCTTAATAATAAAACAATTATTATGGAACAATTAATAGAATCGAAACGTAAATTAGAAAATGAATTAACTGAATATAAAGATAATGTTGAATTTCTACTAGAAAAAAAATGCCTTTATGAGAGAGAATTAATTGAGAAAAATGAAAATTTAGAAAAAAAAATAGAATCAGAACGTTCATTAGAAGGAGAATTGAACAACAAGACAATCCATATAGAACAGCTGCTTGAATCGGAACGTCAATTAGAAGGAGAATTGAACAATAAGACAATCCATATAGAACAGCTGCTTGAATCGGAACGTCAATTAGAAGGAGAATTAAGCAATAAAACAATTCATGTAAAGCAGTTAATAGAATCAGAACGTTTTTTAAAAGAAAAATTAGAAAATAATAAATTACATATAGAACAGCTATTGGAATCAGAAAGAAAGTTATCATTAGAGTTGGATAATAAGAATATACATATAGAAAAATTATTAAATGCACAAAATAAATTAGATAGTATTATTAAAGTTAAAAATGTTGAACTAAATAATAAATTAGGACATATTGAACAACTTATTTTATCTGAAAGAAAATTAAATAACGATATTGATTCAATAATTAATTCCAGATCATGGAAATTAGCTTCAAAACTATCTAATATTACTAGAAATATATTTCCAATTTATAGCAAGAGAAGATTAATGGTCAAAATGGTTATTACATTTTTATGCCATCCATTTAAATTTATTTCGAAAATATCACCAAAAAGAATATGGATATTTTTGAAAGTACTAAAAACAGAGGGAACACCTGGTGTAAAAAGAAGAATGGATAAACATATGAAAAAAGAAATTATTCCAAATTATTCTCAAGAAATTAATATTATAGAACATAGTGAAGATAATAATATTTTGAATTATGAACCCATTGTTTTTTTTAAAAATGAACAACCAATGGTTTCAATTATTATTCCTGTATACAATCAATTTAATTATACTTATAATTGCTTAAAATCAATATTTACAAATTCTGGTGTTAATGTTAAGTATGAAATCATTATTGCAAATGATTGTTCAAACGATTTAACATTACAGATTAATGAAATAATTACAAATATAATAGTTATTACAACAAACGAAAACTTAAAATTTTTAAAGAACTGTAATAATGCTGCAAAATATGCAAATGGTAAATATATTTTATTCTTAAATAATGACACACAAGTACAGAAAAATTGGCTTTTACCGTTAATTGAACTTATTGAAAAAGATGTAAAAATAGGTGCTGTAGGCTCAAAGCTTATTTATGAAAATGGATTATTACAAGAGGCTGGCGGAATTTTATGGAATGATGCATCTGCATGGAATTATGGAAGAATGTGTGATCCTGCTCTTCCTGAATTTAACTATGTAAAAGAAGTTGATTATATATCAGGCGCAGCATTGATGATAAAAAAAGAAATATGGGATAAACTTGGAGGATTTGATAATAAATTTGCTCCGGCATATTACGAAGATTCCGATATATGTTTTTCCATTAGAAAATTAGGTTATAAAGTTATGTATCAACCTTTATCTGTTGTAGTTCATTTTGAGGGTGTTACAAATGGGACCGATTTAAATGAAGGACAAAAGAAAAATCAAGTTGTTAATCAAGAAATATTTTTAGATAAATGGAAAGATATACTTATTAAGGAAAATTATGAAAATGGAAATAATATATTCTATGCAAGAGATAGAAATAGAAATAAAAAAACACTATTAATGATAGATCATTATGTTCCTCAATATGATAAGGATGCAGGATCAACGACGGTTTACCAATATTTAAAATTATTTGTAAATGTTGGATTTAACATAATATTTATTGGCGATAATTTTTTTAAACATGAACCATATTCAACGGAATTGGAACAAATGGGGATTGAGATATTGTATGGAAATTATTATGCACAAAATTGGAAACTATGGCTTGAAAATAATGGTAAATATATTGATTACATAATATTAAATAGGCCGCATATATCAGTTAAGTATATAGATGAAATAAAAATGCGTACAAAGGCTAAAATTATTTATTATGGTCATGATCTACATTATTTAAGAGAAGAAAGAGAATATGAAATAAAAGGTGATAAAAATATATTAAAATCAATTGAAAATTGGAAAAATATTGAATTTGGGATTATGAGTAAATCAGATATTATTTATTACCCATCTCAAATAGAAGTAAATATAATAAAATCAATTAATCCTAATATAAATATAAAAGCAATACCTGCATATCTTTATAATACAAAAATACAAGAAAATAGAAATATTGAATATACTAATAATATATTATTTATAGGAGGATTCCAACATAATCCAAATGTTGATGGGATTATTTGGTATGCAAATGAAATATTTCCTATTATAAATAATAGTAAACCTGAAATAAGAACATTTGTTTTAGGTTCAAATCCTCCAGAAGAAATATTAAAATTAAATTCAGAAAATATTATTATCACTGGATTTGTCACGGATGAACAACTTTTAAATTATTATAGAAATTGTAGAATTTCAATAATACCTCTTCGCTATGGAGCTGGTGTAAAAGGAAAAACAGTAGAAGCTGTGTATTATCAAATACCAATAGTTACTACTACGATAGGAGCAGAAGGAATACAGAATGCCGAAGAATTTATGTTTATAAAAGATGATCCTAAAGATTTTGCAGAAGAGATTATTCGAATTTATGATGATTATGAATTACTTTCTAATATATCAAAAAAAGAAATAAATATTATTAACGAATCATTTACATTTGAAGCCGCAAAAAAAATAATAGCAAATGATTTCGATTTATAAATTGAAAAATACCATAGAAAATTGCTACTCCAGTGGTTGTTGTTAAATAAGCTTAATAACTCACCTTACGCAAAAGTAAGAAAAACCCGATAATAGGGTATGGGAAGGGATATACTTGATTTATACAGCGACTACTTGCTGTGCAGCAGCGGACAGACAA
>Ga0082212_10011386_pt1 | contig 11287 bp, 10 predicted proteins | sample TergutNt197P3_FD_71548 | JGI IMG/M metagenome (GOLD analysis project Ga0082212, IMG submission 71548) | Neocapritermes taracua P3 segment gut microbial communities from Petit-Saut dam, French Guiana - Nt197 P3 | ecosystem: Host-associated > Arthropoda: Insects > Digestive system > Gut ... | reverse complement strand
AACTCCATTTGCTCGCGCAAGCCGGCAAAAATTACGATGGCAAGCGTGAACCCAATGGCTGAAAATATGGCGAAAAGGGTGCTGTTGATGAGGGTAAAATTCTTTTGCGTAACTAAGATAGCAACCCCCAACACCGCACAGTTCGTGGTGATTAACGGAAGAAAAATTCCCAACGCCTGATACAGCGAAGGACTCATCTTCTTCAAAATTATTTCAACCATTTGCACCAACGCCGCAATGATTAAAATAAAGGAGATGGTTTGTAAAAAGGTGATGTTCAGCGGCATCAAGATATAGTTTTGCACCAACGAGGTAACGATGGTTGCCAAAGTCATCACAAATAAAACGGCAGCACCCATCCCTACCGATGTGGATATTTTGCTGGAAACGCCCATAAACGGACAAATACCAAGAAATTGGGCTAAAATGATGTTGTTTACCAACACGGCTCCGATGAGCATTAAGATGTATTCCATAGATATTAGATTTTAGATATTAGATATTAGATTTTTATTAGCCGTAGGCTGAAGCCTACGGATGTGGGAGGATATCCCCTTCAAATTTTGAAGGGGTGCCCGAAGGGCGGGGTAGTTTATATTGATTATTTTTTTCATTGTTTAATTCTTTTGTAGCGCTCTTACGCCCGCAATAATGAATCCCATCACAATAAATGCGCCGGGGGCGAGGACGAAGATAAGCAGTTCGGTGTTTTCCATAAACTTGTAGTCGAAGATGGAGCCGCTGCCGAGTATTTCGCGAACCGAGCCGATGAGAAACAGGGCGAAGGTAAAGCCAAGCCCCATACCCAGTCCGTCTAAGAGCGAATTGAAAATTTTGTTTTTGCTGGCAAACGCTTCCGCGCGTCCTAACACAATGCAATTTACCACAATAAGCGGGATAAATAGCCCCAAACTTTCTGCCAAAGCGGGCACAAAACCTTGCATCAACAAATCTACTATAGAAACGAAAGTGGCAATCACCACAATAAATGCCGGTATGCGCACCGTGCTCGGAATAACCTTTTTAAGCAGTGAAATCAGGGTGTTTGAACAAAGCAGTACGAAAGTGGTGGCAAGCCCCATACCGATGCCGTTGATGGCGGAAGTGGTTACCGCCAACGAAGGACAAAGCCCCAAAACCAAGATTAATACGGGGTTTTCTTTAATAATGCCGCGGGTGATGAGATTCAGTTTATTCATTGTTTTCCTCCTTTTCTGCAATAGTATCATTGCTTGTTAATTCATTATCAGTATTTATTTCAAAATTCTCCATTGCAGTTTGAAACGCTTTGAAAGCATTGTTCACCGCATCGCAGAACGCGCGCGAAGAGATGGTGGCTGCGGTAATGGCGTCAATTTCTCCGCCGTCTTTCTTTACCGAAATTTTGTTGCTGATAGGATTTTTCCCTACAAACTGCACAGAGAAAACGCTTTTTTTCTTATCAATTTTATCGCCCAATCCGGGGGTTTCCTGATGGTTGAGCACTTCGGTATTCAGCACATTACCTTCTTTATCGAAACCCACCATAATGTCGAACCGACCGCTAAACGCCTTTTTGGTGTAGGTAGCCACCGCCGCGCCAAACAGTTCGTTGTTCATAGTGGCTAAGGTAACCGTAAGCGAGTCGTTCAGTTCTTCGGAAAACACTTTCATTTCGGTAAGGGCGCCGGTTTCCATAGTGAAGCCGGGCAACACCGCAATTTTAGCAGCGTTGTTTTTCTCAATTTTCTGTTGTTCAATCGGCTCTTTGGTAGCGATGTAAACGGCAGAGAGCAGCACCGCCGCCACCACCGTAATGCCCGCAAGCGTTAAGGCTAATTGAAGGATGGAGGTTTGTTTTTTTGACATATTAATAAGTGGTTAATGATTAATGAGGTTATGTTGTTGTTTTATTTTTAAGTTTGCATTATTTTTAGTATCATTCTAGCAATTTCCATTCTTCACCATCGGCTGTGGTATAAGAAATTAAGCCTTTGTTTTTGACGATTACAGTTTTTTTTACTATTTTACTATTTTCCTTTTCTATAGAAATTGTATCATTTAAATGTTTAGCCAAATCTTCGTATGGTATTTGCTGTTCCACCATTAAATTCTCTGATAAATTGTCACTATAATGATAAATATATGTGAAGTTGCAATCAATAAAAACAGAAGAGGCAAAATTACCTATAATAAAAAGGTAACAATCTATTATTAATGAGTCCTGATTCATATTTGTTTTAAACCCCGAATGTGCCACACATTCACAAGCACAATTCCATTCATAAGAAGACTCCTTTGAATTTTTTTTATCAGAAATTACAAAACTGCTTATATCATTTTGTGAATTAGTGAAATGTAATTCTTGCCCATTAGAATAAGGAAAATAGTTTAAATTAGCTGGAAAGGCAGGGCAATGTGTTTTTTTACATCCAACACAAAATACTGATAATAAAATAATTATAATAACGCTTGTTCTGTGCATAATATGTTAATGTTTAATAATTTTACTTGAAAAAGTTTTGGCGTTATTTTTAATAACCAGCATATATAATCCGGAAGGCAGATTGGATAAAGAAAAATTATGATAATAGATTCCTGCTTCCTGTTGTGGGAGTTGTAGATAGTTTTTTATCAATACCCCTTGCATATTGTAAAGATCTATTTGCACAAAACTGTTTTCTTCCAATGTATAGGCTAAAGAAAAATCATCGTTAGCAGGATTGGGGAATATGCTAAACAGAGCAGGATAAATTATTTCATCTGTTTCCATAACAGAATTGATAACTTCATCAAATTCAAATTGGGTTATTTCTTCTGTAATATGCTGTTTTTCATCATTATTATTTTCCAAAGATGATTTTTGTATGCTACCATCATCACAGGGAACAATTTTTATTTCAACATTAGAGCCTGCTTCTGCTCTAAATCCGGGCTTTAAAACAACCGAATTACCGGCTAAAAGTTTAACTTCAGCACCGCTTTCAACCACAAAAGTATTTTCGTTTTGAATATTATTATTGGCTCTGTATGTAACTTTAGCATCCTGTTTAAAAACTTCCGGATTATTGAATGTAAAATTTTGTTGGCATCCAATTCCTTTTGTATCAAAAGAAGGGTCGCCCAATAAATTATAGGCTTTTAAATGTCTTTCCTTTGCTTTATTGCCAATGCCTGCCACGTATGTATAACGCCTCATACCTGTATTAATAATGGCTCTTAATATGTGGTTATCTGTTAAAAAAGAATCGCCAAATATTCTCTTTTCGATGGCAACATTAGAATTGGTTAGCGTGATTACAGAAGCGCCAAAATAAGCAACCGCACCTTTGTTTTCTGCTCTGATAAAACGTTCTCCTAAACAGATGTAATCCATATTTGCAAAATTTCCACTTCTACAAGCAAACGCAAAAATAAATGGGAAAACAAAATTGGCTGCATCTTGAAAACAATTATTATAAGTATTTTGATTAATAGAAATGACACTTCCATGTCCATGATAAATATAAAATAACGGATTATCATTAAGAGCATCAACAAATGCGCTATATGAAGAAGGCTGGTATATTTTTTCACAATCATACCCCAAAGGTTCAAAACTGTAAGGAATTACATACTCATGCCCTCTTCTAAATTCACTTTCCATATATACATGATTCCAATGATCATCATTTCCTGCCAAAAATTTTGCTTTTTTAATAAAACGATGCATATTCATTTCCATAAATATGGTTTTATTGATAATATTTTTAAGTTCATTAACTCCATTTTCATTAGAAACAGAAAAACGCCCTAAAAAAACATCGGCTAAGTTATCATTACCTTCCAAAAGAGAATAGCCCAAATCTGTAATAGGGTCTTCTTCGTCTCCTGCTGGATCTCCTTCATAAGCAGGAATTTTATCCACATCGCCCACTAAAAGCACATAATCAGGGCGCGTAGAAGTATTATTGTATCTATTTTGAATATAGTTTTTAATTGAAGTAACCGATGTGCCTATTGTGTTTGTAGTTACTACAGTTACATCAAATCCGATATTACGTTTGTAATTGGCAAAATAGGTTAAGGTACTTTCGTATTCAAGCGGCGTAATCATCAAATAACGCCCTTTGTTAGAGGCTTTGTTAGATTCTTCTATATTGTAATTTTTAAAGAGGCTATTCAAGTAATTATCTTTGGCAATAGAATGATATATCTCTTTTCTTGTTCCTGTTAAGTTATATGAGATAGAAAAAACAACATTATTCAATACGATTAAACTGTCTTCTTGCGGGTTATATATGAATGGAAATATGGTTACATTTATCCCTTGCTCGCCAAATACAATAAACGATTCGTTAAACTGAATAAAAAAACTACAAAAACCTCCCATTGAAGCATAATATCTTCTGTTCATTGAGAAATTGAAAACCGGATTTTCCGTTTCCACATCTTCTTGGGCTGGCATTATTTTTTTATCAATGCCGATTTTCATCGTTTCAGCAGAAATAATATCTATTTCAAAATCAGTGGCATCGTAAGGTACAAACAAATCGAAACTCAATTGAGGTAATTGTGGTAACCCCACACTGTCAATAATACCAAATTCATCATCAATTTCAATATAGTTAAAGACTTCCCTTATTCCGTATGGCACAAAAAGGGAGGTATCTATAATGTCATAGGTTGGTAAAGTAAAAGATACTTGCAGTATATCATTGTTTTGTGATACTTGAATTATATCCACCGTATTATTTTGTGCTGTGGCTAAAACTCCTGCGAGCATCAGCACCATGCTCAATAATAATATTTTTCTTATCATGATAACAAATTTATATTTGGTTTGTATTAAAATTTATTCTTCATTTTCTTTCATTTTTAACTACTATATTTACCACTCTATTTTTCCGGGTTTAAAAATCGTAAAAATTCTTCTAATGATCGTTGCAATACTTCTTTCGGAATAAGTTGTCGTTCATATTCTGTTATCATTGTAGGACTTAAACTTCGGCTCATAGCATACTCTACAACGCTGCGGTCTGCCTCTTGACAAAGCAAAATGCCAATACTCGGATTTTCATTGCTGCGACGTACATCGCGGTCTAATGCTTCAAGGTAAAATTCGAGTTGTCCTATATATTCAGGTTTGAATTTGCCCGTTTTCAATTCAATAGCGACCAAACATTGTAATCCTCTGTGAAAAAACAACAAATCAACTTTAAAAGTAGAATTGCCAACCTGCAACGGATATTCCTTGTCGTAAAACAAAAAATCTTTTCCAAGTTCCAAAACAAAATCTTTCAGATTATCCAAAATGCTGTTTTGCAAGCGTTTTTCGGAATGTTTTTGTGGCAAGCCGAGAAAATCAACAAATATTTTGTCTTTAAGCATTGCAGCAGCTTGTGGGTAGATATTTTTCAAACCTTTGGAAATGTTGTGTTTATCACCCATTAACGAGGCAAAAGTGTTGTTTTTGAGGCAACGCTGTAATTCTCTTGCATTTAATCTTTCTTTATGTGAATAAAGCACATAAAATATACGTTCTTCTATAGTCTTACAGGCGTTAAGTATTTCAAAATGATTTGATAATGTTGTTAAATTTAAAAAGTTTGGTAATTGTGCAGACAGTGTCTGCACAATTTGTGCAGTTTTTGGCTGCACAAATTCACTTAACCTTAATTTTTCCTGATATTCAATAAATTGAGTAGAAGAATAAGCCTCGTAGAAAGCAACCATATTATAGATATTACGGCTACTGTATCCCCGCAAAGTAGGGTCTTGCGCTCTCAAATATTCCGAAAGTTGCATAACCGTTTTGCTGCCCCACGCCGAATTTTTGAGTCTATCAGATACAAAAGCGCCAACTTCCCACGCAGCAAGCAAATTCTCATTATTCACGGTTTGCAATGCTTGCGAACGGTGCAAAGAGATAATCCCTTGTATTTGTTGAAATTCTGTCGTTTCTATATTGGTTATATTACTCATTTTCTTTTACTTACTTGATTAGTAAAAAAATATTCCTTACATTTTCCCTTTACACTTTCACCTTTTCCCCAAACCTCTTCGGCTTAAACGCCTTGTTGATGAGTGGCGTAAAGGCATTCATTAACAAGATGGCGAAGGATACGCCTTCGGGGTAGGCGCCAAAGATGCGGATGACGATGGTGAGGATGCCGCAGCCCGTGCCAAATACAATCATTCCCCACGGCGAGGTGGGCGAGGTTACCATATCGGTTGCCATAAAACAGGCGCCCAGCATTAAGCCGCCGGTGATGATGTGAAACAGCGGGTTGGCGTAGCAGGCAGGATTGTACAAATACAACGCACCCGAAAGCAAAAATGCCGAGCCGATAAAGGAAACAGGAATGTGCCAAGTAATTACTTTTCTGAAAATGAGAAATAGCGCGCCCACAAGCAATGCGATGAATGAGATTTCGCCGAATGAACCGCCCATTTGTCCAAAAAGCATCTGCACATAGTTGGGCATCGTTTGGAAAGTAACGGGGTCAACAAAATCGGAAAATTGAGAAACAGAACCTTCGTTGGCTAAAATTTTCATTACCCCCAGCGGAGTTGGTCCCGTTAGTGCATCGGCGCCAAAATTCCATATTGCGATAGGTCTGGGCCACGTGGTCATCTCCACCGGTCGCGAGATGAGCAAAAACACACGTCCCACCAATGCCGGATTGAAGGGGTTGCTACCCAAACCACCAAACGCCATTTTGCCGATGACAATGGCTACAAAGGCACCCACAATTACCCAATGCAAAGGCAAATTCGACGGCAAATTAAACGCCAACAATAATCCTGTGATGACCGCCGAACCGTTGCCCAACGTGTTTTTACCCTTGATGAAAAACTTCTGAATCAGATATTCAAAAAGCAAACAGCTGCCAATGGAAACCAACGTAACTACAATGGCGGGCAAACCGAAGTAATACACCGAAACAATGAGCGCGGGCAACAAGGCAATAACCACTGCCCACATAATTTTCTTTACCGATTCATCGCTGTGAACGTGCGGCGAACCTGAAACAAATAATTGAGTATTCATATTTTATATTAAGATTTTTCTAATTCTAACGTTTCTTTTGAAACGGTTGCGAAAATATCATTTTTTAGCATAAACAAACCATAAAACAAACTGAAAGCAAAAATCCCTCTGTTGCGCTCTAACATAGATTCGAAAAACATATTGATAGAAAAAGTAATGAGTAACATAAGTAACAGATAATTTTTGGTTTTTATGGCATAATAAAATGAATAACCTATTAGAAAAAAGATGATTATCAAACCAAAAATACCGTGTTCTAAAAATATTTGCAAAAATTGATTATGCGCGTTAATAAACGAACTGTAAGTGTGAATGGTTTTCAATTCATTTTCCTCCAAAAATAGAGCGTTTTTATAACCTGTTCCAATGCCCAACCATTTGTTTTCCATTGTTAAATTTAAAGTGATTTTCCAAATTTCACTCCTTAATCCAAATACTTTTTCTGTTAAATTTTTATCATCCACTTGTTCGGTATCATTAATCGTACTCACATATTTTTCTACTCTGTTGGGAAATATTTTTATGAGTAAAACAGATATCAATATTATAGCAAAGAATATAATTATTGTTTGTTTGTATTGTTTTTTGTGGTTAAATAAATAATAACACAGAGCAAAAACAAGTATGACAATGAAGGCTAAAATGCCGCTTCTCATTTGCAAAAAATATATGGAAATGCCGTAGAAGAGCGATAAAACGCCCCATAACCAACGAGTGCTTTGGATTGATTTGTTAAAAAAAAGAAATGCAATAAAAAATGCGATAGTAACGATTGCGGTACAATAAGCAGGGTGTCCAAAAAATTCAGAGAATTGCGTGTAGTAGAAAAAATGCGTTTTATTTGTGGTAAAGTATTGTATGAGCGCATTTCCCCAGCATATTAAAAGCATTATTGTTGCAGCGCACAGAAACCCTTTTAATAGTACAATAAGTTTTTCTTTGGTGAAATAATTTTTATCTAACGTAAAGAAAACCAATGGATACACTAAAAAGGGCAATTTATCATAAGTTCTCATTATTCCTCGTATCAAATCGTTAGAATAAAAAAGTCCTATAACATTTATCAGCCAAAACAACCCAAACGTGCAAGAAATGATAAGTATGTTTTTTCCTTTCAGGATACTCCACTTTCTTTGCCAATCTCCTTCAATAATCCAACATAATAACAACAAAGGGGTTATAAAAAAATACAAAATAGAAGTAAAGGGGACAGATAAAACCGCAATCGCGATTAGGGCGTGGTAGCAACGGGAAAAGAATAACGGTTTATTCATAATGGTATTACAAGTGAATAACCTCTCCGTATGCCGCTGCAGTAGCCTCCATAATGGCTTCCGAAAGGGTAGGGTGTGGATGCACGGAGTGCAAAATATCTTTGCCTGTAGTTTTTTTATTCATGGCAACCACCGCGCCGGAAATCATCTCGGTAACATTGTCGCCAATGAGGTGGCAGCCTATCCATTCTTGGGTTTGCTTGTCAAAAATCACCTTCACCATACCGTCTCTGTTTCCTGATGCAGTGGCTTTTCCGGAGGCGGTAAACGGGAATTTGCCGATTAACACTTCTTTTCCGGCGGCAATGCAGGATTGTTCGGTCATCCCCACAGAGGCAATTTCCGGCGAGGTATAGGTGCATCCCGGAATTAATTGATAATTAATGGGGTGAACCTCTAATCCGGCAATTTTCTCCACGCAAACAATCGCTTCGTGCGAGGCAACGTGCGCCAATGCCGGTCCGTGCACAATATCGCCGATAGCGTAAATACCTTCGCAGTTGGTGCGGTAAAAATCATCAACCAACACTTTGCCTTTTTCTGTGGCTACGCCGTAATCTTCCAACCCAATACCTTCAATATTTGTGGTAACGCCCACGGCGGAAAGCACTATTTCACACTCTATTTCGGTAATTTTTTCTTTGGTATCTTTAATGGTTACTTTGCACAGTTCGCCGGCAGTATCCACTTGCTCAACCGATGCGGAGGTCATTACTTTAATTCCTTTTTTGCGAAATGCACGTGCCAAGTGGCTCGAAATTTCCTCATCTTCCACAGGCACCAAGTTGGGCAAATATTCCACGATAGTAACCTGCGTGCCCATACTTGCATAGAAGTAAGCAAACTCGCTACCGATAGCACCGGAGCCCATCACTACCATAGATTTGGGCAGTTGCGGCAAAGTTAATGCTTCGCGATAACCGATGATCTTCTTCCCGTCTTGCGGAATGTGGGGCAGTTGGCGCGAGCGGGCTCCCGTAGCCAAAATAATGTGGTTGGCGGTAAAACGCTCATCATTCACAACTACCGTTTTATCTTTTTCAATCTTTCCAAAGCCTTCAATCACCGTTACATTATTCTTTTTCAGCAAAAACTGCACGCCTTTACTCATCGTTTCGGAGATGCCGCGACTGCGTTTCACCACCGCCTCAAAATCGGGCACAACAGTGCCTTCTATTTTAATACCGTAGTCTAACGCGTGTTGGGCGTAATTAAAAACCTGCGCCGATTTCAGCAGCGCTTTGGTAGGAATACAGCCCCAGTTGAGGCAAATGCCGCCCAACTCTGCACGTTCCACCACCGCTACCTGCATACCTAACTGACTTGCCCGAATGGCAGCCACGTAGCCGCCGGGACCGCTGCCAATTACAATAAGATCAAAGTGTTTCATAAATTAATTACTTTATAATAAATTTTTACCGTTAAACTGTTTTTTCTTTTTTATATAATGTTGAAAAACAATAGACTGTTGATACGTTTGTTTATAAACATTTTCATTGATGTTGTCTCTTTTACGTTTCACAATGCGATATTGCCTCAAAAACGATAGTTGGGCGCGAAAAACGGCTGTCGTATCTTTGAAATGCCCTTGAAACAAAAAGAAGATGGCAGCAATAGCATCCAAAGGAAAACGTAAAAGAAAAACAGGTAAGAGCTTGTTTTTCGGGAGGTTTTTTAATAAAAGAAAAAGGTTGTTTCTAAAATTGAGGTATGTTTTTTTTGACACATTTTTGGGCAATGTTCCTCCGCCCACGTGATAGATTACAGACTTAGGCTCTACCATAATTTTGTGTCCGGCATTTTTTACGCGCCAGCAAAAATCTATCTCTTCCATGTGGGCAAAAAAAAGTTCGTCTAAACCGTTCAAAGTATGAAATACGTTGCTTCTTACAAAGAGTGCGGCGCCGGTTGCCCAAAATACTTCAATGGCGTCGTTGTATTGTCCGGTGTCGGTTTCCAAACATTCAAAAACTCTGCCGCGGCAAAACGGGTAGCCAAGATAGTCTATAAAACCACCGCAAGCACCGGCGTACTCAAATTGTTGTTTGTTTTTATAAGATAATAATTTGGGTTGAACCACCGCCACGTCAGGATTGTTGTCTAACAACGAAATAACAGGATCTACCCAATGTTCTGTTACTTCTACATCGGAATTAAGCAAACAGTAATATTCGGCGTCAACTTGGCTTAACGCATCGTTGTAGCCTTTTGAAAAACCACCGTTTTCATTGTTTTGAATAATTCTAATGTTGGGAAAATTAGTGCTCAAAAATGCAATCGAATGATCCGTAGAAGCATTATCAGCAATAATAATCTCCGCATATTCAGGCGAATATTGCACAAGCGCAGGCAAAAATTGAGATAAAAACTTTTGCCCGTTCCAGTTGAGAATGACGATTGCTAATTTTGTCACAGAGTTATTTTTTGAGCGCAAAAATATAATAATAGTAATAAGATAAAAAAAAATCCCTTTATTTGCCGCCGTGTTATACTAATATCATATAACTGTTCGTTATCTAAATTCATTCATATAAATATTAACCAAAAAAAAATGTAGCGATGGAAAAATTTGAAAAAAACGAAGTATTGTCAAGAGCTGTGAGAGCAGGAAAGCGCACCTACTTTTTTGATGTAAAAACCACAAAAGCAGAAGAAAAATATCTCACAATTACCGAAAGCAAACGCAGATTCGATCCCAATACGGGATTGTTTAGTTATGAAAAACATAAACTTTTTCTGTATAAAGAAGATTTTGAAAAGTTTCAAAATGCACTGGGAGCCATCTTAAATTTCATTGAAACCGGTGAACTTCCGGACGATAGCCTGTTTGTATCCGATAACCCAAGACACGACAACCCCGAAGCATCAGACATCAATTTTGAAGATTTAGATGCATAAAGATGGGAAAAATTATTGCCGTTGTTAATCAAAAGGGAGGAGTAGGAAAAACCACAACAGCCGTCAATTTGGCGGCTTGTTTGTCTATTTTGGAACATAAAAC
>Ga0082212_10011385_pt1 | contig 11287 bp, 7 predicted proteins | sample TergutNt197P3_FD_71548 | JGI IMG/M metagenome (GOLD analysis project Ga0082212, IMG submission 71548) | Neocapritermes taracua P3 segment gut microbial communities from Petit-Saut dam, French Guiana - Nt197 P3 | ecosystem: Host-associated > Arthropoda: Insects > Digestive system > Gut ... | reverse complement strand
ATACCAAAGGATGAAAGAGTAACAGCTGAGAATCATGTTTGTGAATTGAATGATCATTTGAAAGATAAACTCAAAAACACTCATATTATATTATTCTTCGTTTGCTTTAATGTATATAATAAAGAAGAATTATTAACAGGATTCAGTGATCTTGGGTTGATTAAAATAGAAATATTATATGCAAACGAGATGAATAGTGAATTATATGATTCTCTGTCGCCGATAGTAAAAAATACTTTGAAAACAATAGGTTTATCATTAATTAAAAGCATAAAGGCTGATAATCCCAATTGGAGTAATAAGAGAATTGAAGAAGCAGCGTTAGGATATAATAATGCTAAACAAATGGTTATTTCTAAATCTAGTGTGCCTACATATACATTATCTGCTTTTTGGATTGAAAAAGGCTATACAGATAATGGAATAAATTGGAAACCTCTCTTTAAACGTACTCCGAAGCCATAAATATATTATTGTCAGAAAATGCACTTATGCCGCATTAGCGAGGAAAACTCATGCAAAAAATCACTGCTATTGTCCCGATGAAGCTTCATAGCGAGCGGGTTCCTGAGAAGAATCTCCGTCTAATAATGAGAAACCTTTTTTTATTGGATTATCCAAGAATTGGCGGCTTGTGTTGATGCTATTTATATTGATACTGACAGCGAAAAGATTGCTGCCTTAGTTAAATCATTATTTGATGAAGTCCAAATCATCATGAGGCCTGATTAAATCGACCTGATTATCCATCAAAATAATATCGTCAGCCCGATTGAGATTAAAAAAGGAGCGGCTCCCAAAAACGCAGTGAAAAATTTTTCCGTGCTGAAATCGATTACGGAAGAACTTATATTATCTTTCCTAACAATAAGATTCCTTATATCATAAACGAACCGAGGCTATCAATGAAAAGCAAAAACATCATTGTCCTATTTAATCCCAAGGGACTAACGCTCGATGCGCAAGAAACATCCGGCAAATCATATTTTAACGAAGAACTGCTCACAAATTTTAAAGCCGCCCCATATCAATCCTTGTTCTACTTCGGCTTCGAAGATAAGCATCCCGATATGTCAGAGTCGCTTAACTTTCTACATAATTTTTGTCAACAATTTATAAATGCCTTATCCCAAGATGCGGATATCGAAATTACCAAAAGCGCGAAAACACCCGACATCTCCGTGTTCTTGGACATGCTCCGCAATATCCCTTATGCCATCGGGGCCGAATATGTGAACGCGGTATGGCTTTCCGCTTTGTGGACGGAGCTAAATACGATCTTCGGCAACGAAATATCCGCATGGAACGGCACAGTCTCATCATTCTTAACCACCCATAATTCAAAACTCCATGTTGTCGGCAGGATTTTCTTCCATCTGGTCGAAAATAAGGATCGCGATTATCCTTTCGCGTTCCTTGCGACCTACTCTACCGCAACCGATGACCAGAAAAAAGCCGCCCACGTTCCGCTTAAAAACGCGCTGCTTGAATATAAAGACCGCCAGGATTTACTCTTAACGCTACTTTCAACCGTAAGTCGTGCCGCCGATTCGAGTAGCTTTATCTCCGAATTAGTGGAAAGCGGCGAATTATTTTCCCCTCTGCAATTCGACGCGGATGAAGCTTATGTTTTTTTGAAAGAAATTCCGTTATACGAAGAATGCGGAATCATGTGCCGGATGCCTGACTGGTGGAAAAAGAAAGGGCGGGGCCTGAATGTCTCTGTTTCTATCGGCGGAATAGAACCCGCACATGTAGGGCTTGATGCGCTGGTCCAGTTTAAGCCCAGCTTGATTTTGGACGGCGAAGAAATAAGCAATGAAGAAATCGAAACATTGATGGCACAGACGGCGGGGTTATCCTTTTTAAAAGGCAAATGGATTGAAGTTGATCACGAAAAACTAAAATCCGCATTGGATGCGTATGAAAAAGCCAGTTTATTGGGCGATATCACTTTAGCTGATGCCATGCGAATGGAGTTAGGCATTTCCGAAAGCATTTCTCTTAATACCAACGAAACGATCGAAATCACCAACGGCGAATGGCTGAAAACCATCCGCGGCAAACTCCTTGACCCTTCCCTGCTTGGCACTAAAGAGGCGGGCAAAGATTTCAAAGCCCAGCTCAGACATTACCAGCAAGCCGGATTCAATTGGCTTTCATCAATGAAGAGCTTGGGCTTTAGCGCTTTACTTGCCGATGACATGGGTTTGGGCAAAACCGTACAGATATTAGCGTTGCTTGAATTTCTACGACATAACGGCGGTTTTAAGGCTCTTTTAGTCATCCCTGCCTCACTTATTGGCAACTGGAAAAATGAAATCGCCCGCTTCGCCCCGAAAATCAAATATTCCGTGCTTCATTCGAAAAATACCGCGCTGAATGACAGCTCTGATTTATTCATCACAACATACGGCATGGTTTTACGTTTGGAACATTTAAGAGATAAAAAATGGGATATTATTATCCTTGATGAAGCGCAAGCCATCAAAAACCCAGCCGCAGGCCAAACAAAAGCGATAAAGCAACTAAGCGCCACCTATAAAATCGCCATGACCGGTACCCCCATCGAAAATAAGCTAAGCGATTTATGGTCCCTTTTCGATTTCCTGAACACCGGCTTGCTAGGCACAGCAAAAGAATTTTCCGACTACGCGAAAAAAATCAAAGAGCGAGGGTCTTATACCCAACTACGCGGGGTTATCAGCCCCTTTATCCTAAGACGGCTGAAAACCGATAAAACCATCATCAGCGACTTGCCAGATAAAATAGAAATCAAGGCATACACAGCACTGACGAATAAGCAGACTTTATTATATAAAGGGCTTATCCAGGAACTGGAGCATAAATTAGAAGCCGCCGAAGGAATCAGCCGCAAAGGGATCGTGCTGGCGGCAATCATGAAGTTTAAGCAAATCTGTAATCATCCCGATCAATATTTAGGGCAATCCGCTTACAAAAAAACCGGCAGCGGAAAATTTGAAAAATTACAAGAAATCTGCGAAACCATTTACGAAAAACGGGAGCGTGTGCTAATCTTCACCCAGTTCAAGGAAATGACGGAGCCCATCGCTTTATTTTTGACGGAAATATTCGAGCGCGAGGGACTCATCTTGCATGGCGGAACCGCGGTGAAAAAACGCGCGGAGCTGGTCGCCCGGTTTAATGGTGATGAATATGTTCCGTTTATGGTACTCTCACTTAAAGCCGGCGGCGTTGGGCTTAATCTAACTGCCGCTAATCATGTCATTCATTTCGACCGCTGGTGGAACCCTGCCGTAGAAAATCAAGCCACCGACCGGGCATTCCGAATCGGGCAAACGAAAAATGTCATGGTACATAAATTCATTACATCCGGAACGATTGAAGAAAAAATCGACGCAATAATAGAAGAAAAACAAGAATTATCCGGCGATATTGTTGCCGCCTCCGGCGAAAACTGGTTAACGGAGATGAGCAATTCCGAATTAATGAAGCTGATTAAGCTGGAGGTGTGACTTTGGGTTATCGATATTATCCTATGTATGTGCCGGTTGCGAAAAAGAAAACGGACGCAAAAAAGGCCTTGGAAAAACTAAAAAAGAAGAATCCGGATATCCGCCCGGTGGTGATTGAAGGAACGAAAATCGCCAAAACGTGGTGGGGTAATGCGTGGAACAAAAACCTGGAATCCTATGCCGATTACACCAACCGGATTAGCCGCGGGCGGACATATCTAAGAAACGGCATGGTACTTGACCTGCAAATAGAAGCCGAAATGGTTAAAGCCCTTGTCACCGGCGGCGGCCGCAAGCCTTATCAAGTCGAAGTAACAATAAATGCGCTGCCGAATGATACATGGAAGAAGATAACCGAAATATGCGGACGCAGTATCGCTTCGATTGATCAGCTTGTCCAAGGGAAATTTCCTAAGGAAATGGAAGCACTCTTCATCCAAAAAGGCGGGGGATTATTCCCTTCGCCGAAAGAGATTCATTTCGACTGCGACTGTCCCGATTGGGCGGATATGTGTAAGCATGTCGCCGCCGTTTTATACGGCATCGGCGCACGCTTCGATGAAGACCCGACCTTGTTTTTTAAGCTCAGAAATATTGAAGTCGATGCCTTAATCAAAAAATCAGTTGCGAAAAAAATGGAAAGCATGTTGAAAAACGCGGACAATAAAACCCAGCGGGTAATAAATGATGTCGATGTCAACGAATTGTTTGGGTTATGAGGCGAGAACCTTTACACCCATTCACTAAGCTCCCCTTTGGACGGACCCCACGGAATCCCGCTGACCACCTCCGTAGCTTTGCAATACTTGCAAAACGGCTTCGGCGTACTGAGGAATGCTAATATTTCATCAATATCCTTTGCTTGATAAATATCAATGGAATCACCCGCTTCCAGCGCCAGGTTTTTGGCAAACTTTTTGTTAAAATGCATGATATTAGGGGCAACCTGGCAAGTATACATCCTTCCATCCATTAAGGCAATCCAACGATTCGCCAGGGTACAGTTACGAAAGCTCACCGTTTCATCCTGCGTTCCCTCTAAATCAAGCGGCATCTTATACATCGTTTTGGTCGCCTGTCCGGTATAACTGTGAAATTTAAAAGCGATCTTTTTTTCCTTTACCGTCTGAATAATTTTATCATAATCAATCTTCATCGGATACTTGGTTACCTCGATCGTAATCCGGTTCTCATAACAAACATCCCAAAATTCTTGCTCCTGTTTTAGAAGCAAAACGCCGTTACTGATCAGCGAAATGACTGTGTCCGGAAAACACTCACGCGCCGTTACTAAAATCTTTAATAAATCAGGATGCAAAAGGGGCTCGCCGCCCAAAATATGAAACTCATCAACCTTTCCTAAAGTTAATTCCGACATCCTGCGTAAATCGCTTTGGATAACTTCTAAAGGACTAAAGCGCTTTTCCGCAATTGGCGAAAAATGCGAACAGCCCTTGCAGGTGATATTGCAATGGTCAACGATGTTTATCTCGAAATAAGCGAGATGCGGCTGCTGGTAATGATGTGATTTTAAAGCGGTCACGATCCGTTCTTCGCTGATCCCGCTTGCTTTCAGGCCGGCGATTATTTCCTCGGCATACGTTATCGCGGTAACGAGAATGATCGCGTCCGCATAATCAGAATCCAGTTCGGCGGCGGAAATAATTTTTAGCCCGGTCCGCGGTTCGATGCCTTGCTTATAGTTATCACAAAAACAAACCGGCTCAATGCCGTTTTCCCGCAGAATCCCGGCGGCACAAACCCCCTCATTCCCGGCCCCGAACAAGATAACGCGCTTGCCTTTGATGGTTTCGAAATCGAACATGATTTTATCCTCCCACTATAAATCTTCCCATATGTCATTTTTCACATCTAAACTCAACTTTCGCGGGCAATGCGATAACCGCTTTTCAGATGGCGGTAATTGCATATAACCGGCGCCATATTTTTTCGTCAGCCAATAATGCCAGTCGGATGCGACATTATAATGTTTCCCTTCAAACGCTAACGAAATACCCTCACCGAATACCTCTTTGCCCGGTTTTTCACAAAAATACCCGGTCTCAGAATTATATAAATTACTGATTACCTCTCTTAACTTTAAGAGAACTGGAATCGGGAAAAGGGAAAAAAATGTTTTGGGCGAAGTCATGCTGAAACCTGACTTTTTGTAAGCGACACGATGAATTTTTTCAAGGGTATTCAGCCAAAAACGGTCATAGGCCGAAGCCTCATACCGGGAAACGGAGCCGACCGTTTTTCTTTTGGTCAAAACAATCCGAAAAATACATATCCCAACAGCATTATTTTTTTCATTTGCCCTTTCATAACCCTTGGCCCATTCCAATCGGTATGTATTACGTTTTTTTAACCGCGCCGGAATATGAACGCAGCGGCTGTCGGTTGTAACCCAATGCAAATAATATTCATGATTAAACTCATGCGAAAGCCTGATCAATTTATTAAAATCACGCTTGGGCATATCAACATCTATATCATCGTCCCACGGAATAAACCCTTTGTGCCTTACCGCTCCAAGCAAAGTACCGCCGGTCAGGTAATATTTTAGATTATGCTTTTCACATATCCGCACGAACTCATCCAGCACTTCCAGCTGAACCGCCTGTACTTTTTTGACGGTTTCATTATCCTTATACTTCTTTAGTTCAGCGACATAAACATCCACACCATTAAATTCACCGGAAAAATCAAGCTGTTTCACAATATCATCCACATGCCGGTTCGTATTAATTAAAAAAACAAAATCGGTTTTTCGTTTTTTAATAAAAACCGCTAACGAGCTTACCTTTATTCTTCTTTCTTCGATTTTTAATGCACCACCCTGCACGGACACATTATTATCGATAACATCTGTTATTTTACCAGCAGTTTTGGGGTTTTGCATAATCCAATCGCTGAACTGAATATATAATCCGAAACATACGATTGACCTTTCTGCTACTTGTTCGTTGAACCGGTTTATATCATATTTTTGGCGGTTCACGAGCCTGATTGCCATTAGCCCTTTCATTTGCTCACATTTTCCGGGAAATCTTTCGTTTGTGCGTTTGTAGTCATCATAATGGGCTTTAATTTCTTGCTGCATTTTTTCAAGCATTTCTTGATCGCGTTTTTTTCTTGCCAGCTCGCAAATCACAGAGGCGTGGTAACAATAAAAGCCGCGCGCCCAGTATCTGTCTTTAGGCGGAAGCATTTCCTCTACGCGTTTATATACCTTTAATATATCTGCTTTTACGGCAAATGACTCCGATTTCGTGATTGCACCGTCACGCTGGACATAATGGATCAGCGGCTTTTCGACAAAAATCCCGGTACAGTTCATTTTACTCACTAATGATTTATAAAACAAAACATCCATCGCATATTTAATTTCTTCATCAAAAAAAATGCCGCTTTCCCTAACGACACCGCCCGCATATAATTTATTCCAGACATATCCGCAAAAACCCATATAATCATCGCGCATCAGCGGATAAAGCAGCATATTCTCTGTTGAAATGACCGGCTCACTTATTATTTTCGCATTCTTCATGATTTCAGAGCTTGAAAACGTATCTTTATAATATGAACAAACCGCGATATCGGCACCGTTTAGCGCATTATATAATGCTTGGTACATATCGGGCTCAATCCAATCATCCGAATCAACAAACCCTAAAAAATCGCCAGTAAAATTATTAAGCCCAACGTTTAGCGCCGAGCTCAAACCGCCGTTTTCCTTATGGAATACCTGAATCCGCGCATCCTTTCTGGCATACGCATCACATATCTTTTCGGAACCATCCGTCGAGCCATCATTAATAACGAGTATTTCCAGATTTTCATAAGTCTGGCCTACGACGCTGTCAAGGCATTTCCTGATATATGGCTCAACGTTATAAACCGGTATAATGATAGAAATTTTCGCTTTCATTTACCCTTCCCTGCGGATTTGCAAAAACCGCTCCATGATTCCTGCCATCGCAATCGAATCAATGCTTGAAAACTTGTAGTTCCTAAGAGCCGGTTCATTAATATTACGGACAAAATCCGCCATTTCAAATCGAAGGCCATAACCCGGAAAAGGGGCGGAAAAATGCTCGTTCTGCCTGGTGTCTTCATAACATATTTCAAACGATTTAATCAGCCACCACGGCGAGCGCACCAGAATATATCCATTCGTTCCGGATATTAATAATTGTCCTTCACTTTTCACCCCGATTCCGGTCTTCGCGCAAGCGATTTCATCACCATAATGGAAGTATGCTTTCGCATAAATATCCACCCCATTCTTATCTTTGAAACATTCAAACCGCAAATCATGATACGCAGTCCCTAATAATTTGATGATCGGCAAAAGTGAATAACTGCCCAGCTCGGTAAAGCTTCCGCCATAATTCATGTCATATTCCCTTGCCCCCGGGACATTCGGAACCAGCTTCGTAAACGATGCCTCGATATCGCGGATCCGGCCGAGCCGCCCGCTCTTCGCAACGGCAAGCAGATTCAAAAACCCCGGCGCGTAAGCGGTCTTGACAGCCTCCATCAATACCAAGCCGAATTGGCCGGCCAGATCATAAAGCTCTTTCGCTTCCGCTTCCCGCAAAACGAGCGGTTTTTCGCAAAGAACATGCTTGCCGGCAATTAACGCCAGGCGAACGTAATTATAATGTGTTTCATGAGGAGAGGCAATATATACGGCCTCTGTTTCTTCCAAAAATTCAAGATAATTATCAAAATAATACTTAACTTCAAATTGATCGGCAAACTTTTTGGCACTTTCCATCCGGGGATTATAAATCGATGAAACTGAAACCCCGCTGACAAATTTTATTTCCGCCATCATCCTTGATGCAATCCGGCCAGTGCCAACCACACCCAGCCGGACAATCCCATTCCGCACATCACGCAGATTCGAACTCGAAACATCCATCGTCCGGTCGAGATATATCACTTCACAATATTCTTTGAGATAATCAAACCTTCCGCGCCAATCAGAACCAACTACAAATATATCCGCCTCGTACTTTTGGATATCAGAAATTTTTTGGCCTTCTTGTTCCTCAACGATAACCTCATCAGCGAACCCGCAGCTCCGGACGCTGTCAATACGCCGCATTAATGAATCCATGACATTCATTTTTCCCCGCTGGATATCGAACTGCTCCGTCGTTACGCCGACAATCAGGTAATCTCCGAGTTCCTTTGCCCGCTTCAGCAGCTTATAATGGCCTTCGTGAAAGAGATCAAAAGTACCGTATGTAATTACTTTTTTCAATCCAAAACCTCCCTATTATGATAAATCGATGTCATTAAAATCAATGTAAAAATCATCCCATATCCTAACTTTAATTTTTTCCGAAAAAGTATAAAGCCTAGCCGTGGAACCGACCGCAAAGAAATATACAGCAATGGCTTGACTGGCATGGTCAACGATCCAATATTCCCTGACACCCGCAGCCAGATATTTATTAAATTTCAAAATATAATCACGGCTGGAAGTGCTGGGAGAAACGATTTCAATAATCCAATCCGGCGCACCATGACAGCCTTTTTCCGTAAGTTTGTCACGGTCACAAATAACACTTATATCCGGTTCAACGATTGTTTTATCATCTTCATTTAACTTAACGGCAAATGGAGCGGCATATACCTTGCAAGGACCGCCTTTTGATTTGATGTATTCACGAATCCTCCCAAATAATTCACCCGTTAATTCTTGATGAGTCCGGCTTGGTGAGGCCAGATTGTAAATTTGGCCGTCAATCAATTCTATCCGCTCATCTTCGGCGGTATTATAGTAATCCTCTTCAGTATAACTTGTCTTCAATAATCTGGCTTCCATAAGGACATCCCTCGCTCCCCAAAACCCCAGCACCTATTTTAGCACCGCTCAACCCGAACCTTGCACATCTTCCCATAAAACCCGATTCCCATTAAAACAGTCTTCTTATTCGGATTTACCCCATCAACGTAGTTTTTATCCTTAATCTGATCAACCGCTTCCTCGGCCGCTTGCTCCATCGCTTCTGGCTTGCCCGCCTTTTTAAATTCAAAAACCAGATTATAATCCGGCAGCTCGACCGCGATATCATACCTGCCCAAACCGCTTTCCCGGTTCGACACGAATTTATAGCCAATGGCCGCCAGGATGCCGGCGACAAAAACGTGATAAGTCTTTTCCGGTTCATATGCATCGAAGTCAAAGTATGAAAGCCGGTTGGAAAGGTTAAGAGAAAGCTCCCGAGCAATCAATTCTGGCTGGTCGAGGTGGTTCTTGAAAATCGTCTCTAATGCTTTTGCTTTCGTTGAAACAATATTGTACAAAATAAACTCTTCCCAGACATGCCATAACTCCCGGTTGGAAAGCCGTATCATTTGCTGCTGCTTAAAGAAATCCACGCCGGGGGAAATAACATCATAAGTCAGATAGCCTGTCTGGACCAGCATGGAGTAAAAAGCTTCATCATCGTCATACCTTAGCAAATCATCCACTGTCAAGCGGTCTTTGAGTACGATTTCTCTACCTTTCTCAGGATACCCATTTACAATGTCAATAATCTGCTCAACCCTTTCAGGTGTCAAATGCGCCTTGATAACATCCATGATGCCGCTGCGTCCCCAATAGTTATTAAGCACGGCATTCTGCATAGCGGACATCACCGAAAAAGTGAAATATATGGCCGAGTCGCCGATGCGGTAATTATTATACCAGTCCCTAAGCTCGGCTCGGCTAAAAGGATATACCTGCCCGCCAGTGACTTCATCCCATATAACATTAATTTCATTTTCGGTAAAGCCAAAGTCGATATCGTAGATACTGGGCTTAAACACATCAACGACACTGATGTTATTCAGATCAGAAAAGATGCTTTCCTGGGCAATCCGATTCACTCCGGTAACGATCGCCCTGTTTAAGTAGGGATTGTCTTTTAACGTGCTAGACAAAATTGATTTAACAAAATCGCGGATATCTTCAAACTGCGGGTTCCGGATATTGTCCATCATCGGTTTGTCATATTCGTCTATCAAGATGACAGTTTGTAAACCCAGGACATTATAAATGTTTTCACAGACATCACGCAGAAGCGTATGGCCGGCTTTATAGAGCGGTGCTAACATTTGCTTTATATGATTGGAAATCTGGCCGTCTTTCAGATATTTTGCCAGCTCATTTTCAACCATGTTGGCAAATTTCATCTCATAATTTTCTTTCCGCATGTCCTTAAAACTCAAATATATCACCGGATGCTGATTCATTTCCTTATATACCGGGCTTTTTTCCACATAAAGCCCCTTAAACAATTCCGCCGACTCTTCTTTCATGTCAAAAAAATACCTAAGCATCGTCAGGTTCATCGTCTTCCCCACACGGCGCGGGCGGCAAAACAAGTATATATTGTTCGGATCCTCAATCAGGCGCTCTATCATCGATGATTTATCGACATACAGAAAACCGCCGTTTCTGAATTGGCGAAAATCGGTTATGTTCAGATTGATTTTTCTGGCCATGATATCCCTCAATGTCTTTGCTCGGCTACCGTAATTAATTATACTTTACATAACAATGAAAATCAATCCCTTCATCCCGCAATTGCGAAAGCCCAATTCCGCAATGTGTTGATTATTTTACTTTTGCGCAAATTCTTTGCTATTTATCACTACATATGCTAATATAGGTTATATGAAAAAATTTAATGTTACCGGTTTATGCGTACCCGACAAACATTATATGGTTAATACCGAAAAAAAAATATCGGTGATAATGGATTTTATTCGTGACGGGAAAT
>Ga0082212_10011384_pt1 | contig 11288 bp, 3 predicted proteins | sample TergutNt197P3_FD_71548 | JGI IMG/M metagenome (GOLD analysis project Ga0082212, IMG submission 71548) | Neocapritermes taracua P3 segment gut microbial communities from Petit-Saut dam, French Guiana - Nt197 P3 | ecosystem: Host-associated > Arthropoda: Insects > Digestive system > Gut ... | reverse complement strand
GTACCACCGCTCCGCATCGACGCAACCATGTTCGTCGAACAAATCGGCCAGCGATTCCGGCGCGAACACGAGCGACGTCACCCGCGACCCCACCACATCGAGTATCGACCGCTGTGTGCGATTTAAGTCGGAAAGGCCGGCGAGAATAATGTCGCAATCCGTTGCATATTCGTTATGTTCGAGCGCATAAACACGGGCGGTTTGAATGTCCCACAGTTCAACCTCGTCCAATTCGCTCAAATAGATTGTCTGCAATTCGGCCAGCACATCCCAGCGTTCGGCCTCTTCGGGCAAATGCTTCGCGCGGCAATATTCGGCCACAGTGCCGAAATCAACACGATCCGCCGCCAGTTCAAGATGCAGTTGCGAGATGAGTTTCCCCAAGACCAGCCGCCCAGACCAGTCGTTGTGCGCCGGCAACTGGACGATCAACCGCTTGATCGCATCCGGTTTCCTGCGGCTCAAATTGTCGAAGGCGGTTGACCATGCGAGTTGTTGTACCAGATCGCTGGCCGCCGGATTTTTCTGCGGATACAGCAGTTCGGGAAACGTTCCGATCGTCGTAATACGTTCCGGCGGAAACCAGGCCGGATCGAGTTCGGCGGCCTTGTGCTGTAACAGTTCCTCAAGCCGCCGTTTCGCCTGTGAACCGGTGACCACAATCAACACCTTGCGCATGTCGATCTGCTCGTCCACAAAATACCTCCGGACAAGATAATCCGCCGTCGTTTCAAGAACCGGTGTGTCCCAATTCAAAAAGATGCGTTGCATGGTTGGTTTTAACACTTTTTTAGTCAACTTCAAGTTTCAGGCTTGACACAACAACTGCACTTTGCTAAATTCAAGTTAGGTTTTCGCCAGAAAATAATCGGCCAAAACCAAACGCGGCGGCAGTCAGGGCGTGACCGCCCTCCCTTACCGGTTATTTTCTGGCGGAAGCCTTACGGGGGAAAGGCAGGACGATCATGGTCTGTTCATCGTCGAAACGTTTGAGCACCTTTCCAATTTTTAAGCTCTATATCGTACTATAGAGCAACAAAGTCTTTACAACAAGGGTTACTGGTATGAAAAAAATGATTCTCACTTGCTGTCTTTCCGTCGTAATCGCTTTGACCGCGATGAATGTTTATGCACAAACGGAAGTCAAACCATTCAATGGCAAAAATCTTAACGGCTGGAAAGCGGCTGATCCCAACGCCAGAAATTTCTGGGTTGCATCGCATGGTACGGCCGGAGTTGCCGCCGATAATCCTGCGGCACTGGTTTGTTTGTCTTTCCTGGAAGGTGATACGGCAAACGTTCTGATCAATCTGTCCGGCCCGAATTGGGGACGCGACGGAAATCAACGTGGTGTCGATCTTTACACCGAACAAACGTTTGGTGATTGTGTCGTGGAAATCGAGTTTATGATGGCCAAAGGCTCCAACAGCGGCGTGTATTTGATGGGCGAATATGAAGTGCAAGTCGCCGACAATTGGGGCAAAACAGGGAATATGGGGCAAGGTGATGTCGGGGCGATTTACAGTGCCGCAGCACCAAAAGTCAACGCCGCCTTGGAACCCGGAAAATGGCAGAAATTTATCATCGATTTCGTTGCCCCGCGTTTTGACGCCGCCGGTAACAAAACCGCAAATGCCAAATTCCTGAAAATCACACTCAACGGCCAAGTCGTTCAGGAAAACGTCGAAGTCCCCGGTGGTTCAACCGGCGGCGGAATCACCGGCAAAGAACACGCCAAAGGTCCGCTCATGTTACAGGGAAACCACGGCCCGGTTGCTTATCGCAATATCGTGATTAAAGAAAAATAAGCATTTTAATGCGAGTAAGGCTTCCGCTAGGAAATAACATACCCACGCAAAGGTTTGCGGAGGTCACGGCGTGACCGCCCTACCTCGGTAAACCACAACTTTGATGGGTATAAAACTTTTCAGCGGAAGCCTAAAGTAAGTATTTTATACGAGTATGTTAGCCACGCCACCCTGTGGCGTGGTTTTCTACCGACAACCAGAGTTCTTTATAAGCCACCACCATTTGTTCTATCTTAAAATGTTGGCGAATTTTTTCTTTGTTCTGCATTCCTGTTATTTGCCGTAGTTTATCGTCATCGAGAAATCGGTTGATTTTTGATGCAAATGCCGCAGTATCCCCAAATTTGCATGTTTGCGACAATAGTGTAGAATCATCAATCGCCTTTGATTGCTGCGCGAGCAATTCTTCAATACCCTCGACTTCTGTCGCTACAACCGGCAATCCGGCAGCCATTGCCTGCATAACGACATTCGGCATACCTTCCCAACGCGAGGGAAGAAGCAAAAGATCAGAAGATGCAAGCAGTTCCGGCACATCGCGGCGGTGTCCCAAAAAATGAATACGCTCCCGGTACGATTGTTGGGTAGCGGCCTGTTCCAAAATGGTACGTTCGGGACCATCGCCAACGATGAGTAGTTCGCAATCCGGACGAGGTTCGAGCCAGTGGGGTAGCGTTTGTAGCAGCCAGTCGATCCCTTTTTGTTGGTGTAAACGTCCAATGACAAGGACTTTATGTGTATGTGGCGAACAGCCGAATTGTGTCAGGTCGGATTTTTGAACGTTTTCATAATCCGCTGTATTGATACCATTAGATATAACACAGATTTTCTGTTGCGGTATTTTTCCCGTTTTTACTGTAAAATTGGCAACGCCCTTGCTGACACAAACGTATTTGTCAACCAGCGATTGCGTCATGCGATCAAGTCGGAGATGCCACTTTTTCTCCCTTTCGGCAACGCGAATGCCCGAAATCACGACCGGAACTCCCGCCGCTCTTGCCGCCAAACGCGAAAAAAAGTTCGCGTGGAATAAAAAAGAATGACATACCTGCGGCTTGTGTTTTTTGAACACATTTCGCAATCGCAGCAGACCACACGGCAGTGACAACGGCGAGTCAATATTCGCAAACTCAATGGGAATATCGGCTTCTGTCAATTGTTGTACGAAAGAATGCTCCCCATCTGCCGGGGGTGACTTCATACTGCACACAAACGGCTCAAAACGCGAACGGTCAAGTCGCATTACCAATTCGACAAGCACACGTTCGGCACCACCGACACGAAGCTCGGTGATGCACAAGGCAATGCGAAGTCTTTGGGAGTTCAAATGAGAACATTCCATCGAAATTATGTTTTTATGGGAGATGTTATTGAAATTTGAAACTGTTCCATAATCGTATGTTACTGTTTCGGACGATTTGGTTACAACCATACTCCAGTATTTTCATACAATTTTCATTTTTATCGTTTTCTTTGAGGTTATTTGGATATTAATCCCGAAAAAACAAAGTGTATCGTTTACGCAAGCTGTTATTGTTGAAACGCAGGAATTGATCGTTCGGATTTTGGCAAAAATACACTTTCTTTCACATGTGACGGTTTTTTCCTCACGAAATTTATTCACGGATTCGATGTTAAGGAATGACGCATAGAATTTTCGCGCATGTTTTGTGGATTTGACAAAATACGCAATTTAAAACAAATGGATGTTTTGTCAAAACCAAGAAGCGAAAAAATGCTTTCAATCAAAGGAAAATCGATTTTTTGGGAGAGAAAATCATGAGAAAAGTGAGAAACAGAGACCCGGGTATTGGCATTTTGTTGGGTGGGAAACGGAAACCGCCCGACTAAAAGGAATCCTGGAGAAATTTTAGCGTATCAGTCAATCTGCAATCAACTATTTTTAATTATTCTCTCAAAAATCATTTTCATCATAGAAGATTAATCGCTTTGGGAACGGCAATCTTTCCCATACACGAAAGAATCCAATCAGGAGAAGAAGGGGGGATCCGATGTTTCGGACCAGGAAAAAATCAACAGTCATCCAAACGACTATGCCAAGTGACAATAGAACGTGCCTCGAAAGGAGTATTGCGTTGAAACCAACAAGAAGAAAACCGTCAGGCTTCCTTGCCGTTGTGTTGGGACTCACGACGGCGGTTGCCTCTGTGGGGCTTTTGTCTGAAAATATGTCGGCATTTGCCCAGAATTACCCGCAACCGAACGCCCAGGTTCCGGTGACCAATCAACCCATGATGCAAAACACCGCTTCTGCCATGCAAGCAGTTCCGGCGGCTAACGCGGCCCAACTCCATCAAGAGAGCACACGCCTCTTGCTTGCCGCGCGAACCTCATTGGCAGGAGGTGATGTCGCGACGGCGGAACAGTTCTGGCAACAGGCGGTCAACCTGAATGTGCCCAATACGCCGAACGGTGACCGACCGGAATACGTCAAACCATTGATCGACGGACATAAGGATTGGCTCGTTGCACAGAAAGCCAACAGCAGCACAGAGCAAGTACGCCGCATGAGAGCGGTTAACCTCACCTTGCAGGCGGAAGGTTTTTGTTGCTATCAAAACTATGACATGGCCGAAAAACTTGCCCGCGACGCCGTGAGCCAGAATGTCGGTTTCAGTATCGAAATGGTCAATCAGCAACGCGATCCACAAACCTTGCTGAGGAAAATTTCCGATGCGAAGTTTCTTATGGCGGCGCAAAACAACCAGGGAAATCCCAATGCGGTGACACCTGTATCCGGGGCGACCATGCGTCAGGCTCAGGACATGCAACCCGAACTGCAACGAGCACGTCAGCTTTTGCAGAGCGGTCAGGTTGCCGAAGCGGAAAGACTTGCCGACCGGATGATAGCCATGAATATTCCGGACAGTGCGTTTGAAACGATCGGTGATAATCCCTCCCGGTTGAGGCTTGACATTGTCAGAGCGAGAAACCAGATCAATCCAAACTCGGGGGGAATTCAGCAAGCGGCTTACCCCCAAGGCTTGTATTCCGATCGCACTATTCCCGTCCAGGATATGATCCCAACCACCGTGCCGGGTATTGCACCGGTCACAACGCAGACAGGTCAAATTCCGACACCCGGAATGGACGTGTCCCGTCAGGCGGCAGAGTACGAATTTGCTGCCGAGGTGCGGCGTCAGATTACGCGGTCGCAGCAATTGATGTCGGAACCGATTCCGCAAATGAACGAAGCGATCGGTAACTTGCAGGATATACGCAACAAGATCGAAGTGTCAGATATTTCGCCAGATATGAAGCGCAGCCAGATCATGCTGATTGACCGCGAACTGATGCAGATGGAAGACTTCCGAACGAAACACGGTTCGGCCATTGAATTGGCTCAAAATAACGCGGATACTTATAAGGCGATCAACGAGGAACGCCAGCAGCAATCCTACGTTGAGATGAAGCTCAAGGAATACAGCGACGAATACTCCAAACTTTTCCGGGCGGAACGTTTTGCGGAAGCGGCGGCTGTTGCCGAGAAAGCCCATGGCATCGCGCCGAAGCACACCCTGGTCACCCAGATGGAGTACCAGTCCATGATGGCAGATCGTGTTCAACGCACTAATGACCTCAACCGCAAAAAAGAAGCCGGGGTCATGGAAACGTTTTTTGGCCAATTGGAATCCTCTATTGTCAACGTCACCGACAGACGACCAATGGTCGGACCGGGGATGAATGCCTGGGATATCATTTCGAGGCGAGGCAGCATTGCCACGGTAGGTGACGAACAGTCGGAATCGGAGGTGCAAATTTACCAGGCGTTGGAGCAGCCGATCACATTTACGACAAACGGTCAGAAACCGCTTCGTGCCGTGGTAGACGAACTCCGTAAGCAGATGCAAATCAACATCGAAATCGACCACCAGGCAATTGCGGACGCCAATCTGTATGAGAGAGCAAGCGACATTCCTGTGGAATTGAACGCCATGTATCAGATCAAACTCAAGAGTGCCTTGAACAGGATGCTGGAGCAGGTCAACTTGGCCTACACGGTGCGCGATGAAACGTTGCTGATTACCACGCCGAAACGCGCCAGGGCGGAACTGAAGTATAAGGCCTACTATGTCGGTGACCTGGTCACGCAATATGAACACAAACCCAGAGTTCGTCCGAAATCCGGAAGTGAACGTTATAAAGAAGCTATGGATATCGCTTTGGGACGCAATACCGGCTTTGGCGTCAATAATCAGAGTCCCACTTTTGTTCCCATCCAACAGGTTTCGTATCACAACCCCATGAACGACCAGTCAAGCATGAGCAGGATGCCGTCCAACATCCTTGCCCAAACTCTCGACGGCGGTTATCGTCCCGGCGGATATGGCGGCAACTTCGGAGAGTATGGAAACGGTTATGGGTATGGGTATGGTTATGGAAATAATCCTATGGGTTCCGCCGGTGGTGGTGCCAACTTTGGCGAGCTCATCAATTTGATTATGCAAACCATTGACCCCGACAGTTGGCGTGGTGGTATGATGGGCGGTATGGGAGGCATGGGTGGTCAACGAGGCGGCGGTTTGGGTGGTGGAACGATAAGTAGCGGTGAATTAGGCGATACTACCCAACAGGGAGAAGCGACGCTCCAGTTGTATTCCAACACACTGACGCTCATCATTCGCCAGACGGAAGAAAATCACCAGAAGATTTCCGAACTGCTCAAACAGCTCCGCAAGATGAATGACATCCAGATTACCGTGGAAGCCCGCTTCATCACCATTCGGGATGACTTCTTCGAATCCATTGGGATGGACTTCGACTTTACATTCCGCAACTCGCAGGGGAACAAGTACGCCAATTTGAATGCGGATACGACGACGGGTGGTACCACGGGTGACACCACGACTAACTCATCCGCGTTTACCAACGCGGTCAAAAAGGGCGGTTTGATTGCCGGTCTCAAGTCCGGCAGTACGGATACACCGGACTTCACCAGCGATCTCAGTGTCGGTGTCAACCAGAACAGCTTTGGATTGTCCGTACCGTCTTTTGGTAATTATCAATCCGCAGCGGGAGCTTCATTGGGATTTGCCATCCTGAGCGACATTGAAACGTACTTTTTCCTAAGTGCCGCCCAGGGAGACAGCCGAAGTAATATCCTGCAAGCACCGAAAGTGACCGTGATGAACGGCCAATATGGTTCAGTCATTGACGAAACCGATCACTACTTTGTGACAAGCCTCATTCCGGTTGTCGGGGACTTTTCCGTAGCCTATCAACCGGTCATTGAAAATATCGGGGATACAACGGAATTCTCGGTGCAGGCCGTGGTCAGCAGCGACAGGCGTTATGTCCGCATCAATCCGATCACGCAATTTCAAGCCGTCAGTGATTTTGTTCCGACATTCGAATACGGGGGCGGGGGAACAACGATCGGAGGGGGGACAGGAACCGGCACCGGTACTGCCAGTGCGGGGCTTACCGTCCAGCAGCCGATCGTCACATCGTTTTCCGTCCAAACGTCCGTCAGTGTTCCCGACGGCGGCACGATCCTCATGGGCGGTATCAAACGGTTGAGCGAAGGCCGCAAGGAATACGGTGTGCCGATGGTCAACAAAATTCCCTACCTGAAGCGACTGTTCTCCAACACTGCCGTGGGACGCGAATCCCAAAGTATGATGATCATGATCACCCCGCACATCATTATTCAGGAAGAATATGAAGAATCCATGAACACCGCCCCGGAGAGCCGTTGATTGCTTTCGTCACCACACCTTCGGTTGGAAAGAACCTCCTCTTTCCGCCGGAGATGTGCGGAAACGCAAACGGCAATCGAAAACAACGCGATTGACCGAAACCAGTGTTCTTTTGTCAGAACTTCGGAAGTTCCGAAACTCCTTTTGAAAACGACCATACCTCATCCGTATGGTCGTTTTTTGGTTTTCTTGTGATGTCAGGTTTTCACCGGAAAAATAAAAGCCGGAACGGAGCGTAGCGCAGTGACGAGATGATCCGATAGATGATCGATTGGTGCATCCCGTCATTGCGATGCACTTCATTTCGGCTTATATTCCGTTACAACTTCCGGTGTTGTATCCGTCACCAGGTTTTCAGGGAACTCAGGAACTTGTATTTCACTCACCTGTTCCTGCTCGGACGAATTGGCCTTTGCTTCATCGGCTTCGCGTTTTTGGACAAGTTTTTCCTGCTTCTTGCGGCGTTTTTCCTCTTCGGTGTCAATCGGCTTGATATGTCCGAGAAACTGGGCCAAATCGCTGAAACTGCGGAGCGGTTCGGCTCCTTTTTTCATGCTTTCCGAAAGTGGGGTGATCTTTTTTTCCTGTTTTGACGGAATATCGAACGACTTCGGTCGGCTGTAACGATCCGTCCTGCGACCATCACCATCACGCCGCCTGTCGCCGCGTCTGTCATCCCGCCTGTCGTCTCTTCGCCTGTCATCCCGGCCTCCCCGGCGATTACGATCACCGGCGTTACGATTGTCGGATGAGGCATCACTTCGATCACCCTGCCTAGGGGCATCCTGGCGTGGACGATCTTGTCGCGGCCATTCTTGTCGTGGTCGGTCTTGATGCGCACCACCTTGCAGTGCTGCCGAAGCATCCTGCGGCGGTCGATCACCACGATGGCCGTCACGCCGATCACCGCGTCGATTGTCACGTCGTGGACGGTCGCCTTCGCGGGATTGCCCCGCACCCGGTGGTGGGCTTTCGCCGCGTGGTCTGCGGTCTTCGCGAGGACGTCGGTCTTCACGATCACCGCCCGGCTTGCCGTCAGGAGTACCTGTCCGGCCAGCAATTCTTTCTTGTTTGCGTTCGGTACCCGGCGGGAGCATTGTCAGCGAAATGCGCTTGCGCTGGCGGTCGATGTCCACGACCCACACCTTGACGATGTCGCCCACCGACACAAGCGAATGGGCGTCTTTGACGTAGCGGTCGGCGATCTGGCTGATATGCACCAGCCCCGACTCGTGCAAGCCGATGTCAACGAATGCCCCAAAATCGACGACATTGAGCACCGTGCCGGTCAGTTCGGTTCCCGGTGTCAGGTCGTCGAGGTTTAACACACCCTTCTTGAAAATCGGTGGCGGCAGTTCGTCCCGCGGGTCGCGGCCCGGCCGCCCCAGTTGAGCAATAATATCGCTGACCGTATGCTGTCCGATCCCCAACTCCTGTGCCAACGCCGCCGCATCCGCCGCCTTGAGTGCTTCAGCGATATGCGTGATTTTGTCGTTGCTCCGCAAATCGTATTCCTCAAAGCCGAACTTTCGCAGGATTTTGGCCGCCGCGTCATAACTTTCCGGGTGAATCCATGTCGCATCAAAAGGATTGGCACCGTCTTTGATCTTCAAAAACCCGGCGGCGTGCGTGTAAGACACCTCGCCCAACCCTGCGACTTGCTTGAGCTGTTCACGTGTGCGGAACGGCCCGTTTTGTTGGCGGTATTCGTAAACCCGTTTGGCCGTCAACTGATTCAGCCCGGCCACGTAACGCAAAATGGCCGGGGTTGCCCGATTGAGATCGACGCCGACATGATTGACGCACGATTCGACGACTTGCGCGAGCGAATCGTGCAGGTGTTTCGCCTTGACATCGTGCTGGTACATGCCGACGCCCAGGCTGCCCGGCTCGATTTTGACCAGTTCGTTGAGCGGGTCTTGCAGACGTCTGCCGATGGAAACAGCTCCCCGCAACATCACATCGTAGTTCGGAAATTCCTCTTTGGCCGCCGGGCTGGTCGAATAAACACTCGCACCGGCTTCGTTGACGATGATGTAACCGATGTCTTTCCCCGCAAGCGGCCCGGCGATTAATTTGATGACGAAATCTTCCGTATCGCGGCAACCCGTCCCGTTGCCAATGGCAATGACCGTCAGTTTGTACGCGTCGATCAGTTTGGTGACGATTTCAGCGGCACCGCCTCTTTTGCCTCCTTTGCCGACAAGATACACCGTTTCATAAGCCAGCACGTTCCCGAACTCGTCCAACGCAATGGTTTTACAGCCATGACGCAGACCGGGATCGATGGCCAGCACACGCTGCCGATTGAGCGGCGGCTGCAAAAGCAGATTGCGAAGATTTTTCGCAAAGACATTGACCGCCTGCTGTTCCGCCGAATCGATCAGGTCGCGACGGGCTTCGCGTTCCAGTGCGGGCAACAACAGCCGTTGCATCGCGTCTTTCGCACATTCCGCCAGAAAACCGGATAGGGGATGATCTTTGGGAACACAAAAATCATGGGTGATGGTTTCAATGGCACTTTTGTCGTGGTCGAATTTGACCCGCAAAACTTTTGCCTTTTCGCCCCGGTTGATCGCCAACACGCGATAGGGCATCATCTTGCGCAATTCCGAGCAAAAGTCGAAATAATCGTTGTACAGTTTTTCAAGTTCGGCCAACCGCTTTTCTTCCTGAGGAGTCAGAGCTTTTTTCTTTTTCTTCTTTTTTTCCGCCTTTTTTTCCGCTTTAACAGCTTTCGCAGTTGCAATTGCCGGTGGAATCACTGCGTTTTGTGTGTTCTCGCCAGTTTCAACAACCGTCTCTGAGGTCACAACAGAAATTTGTTCCGTTGTATGCGTAAACAGTTCTTCCAGCGCGAGTTGCGCGAAGGTTGTTTCGACATGGATTTCCGAAACATCAACCTGCGAAATGATCACCTCCGGCATCTGATCTTCTTGTGCAGCATCCGTTTCCGCAACGGCGGGCGTTTCGTTGACTTCGATATTCTCGACAGTCACCGTATCCGACGCAGCAACGACTTCAACAGGTACCGGCGATGCGGCAAAACAGGTACTTCTGTCAGGAATCATTTCCTCAACGAGCGGAATGCTTTCGTCCACATCGGAAATGCTGAATTTTGCCGCAATGGATGTCGCTGCATTGGTTTGCGCGGACTCTGTCACGACTATCGGCGACGCTTTGACCGCAACGGTTTGTTCGGACGAATCTTCCGGCTGTTCCTGCTCAATGCGTTTCGAGACCAATTTGCTGGAATTTTGAATCAAGTAGCGAATTTTTTGCCGCAATTCGACCTTTTCGCTGAACAATTCACCGATGATATGTCCGGCACCGAGCAGAGCATCGGCCTCGGTTTTGACGCCCTTGTCTGCGTCAACAAAGTCCTTGACCCGATCATCGAGTTTGTCCTGCGTCAGCTTGCCGTCGAAAATTTCAAGTGCCAAAGGCTCCAGTCCACGAGATCGGGCGGTTGACGCAAGTGTTTCGCGTTTCGGCTTATAGGGCAAATACAGGTCTTCGAGCCGCTTTGACGTTTTAGCTTCACGAATTTTTTGGTCGAGATCCGGCGTCAGTTTGCCCAGCGATTCGATGGCCTTGAGAATCACCTGTTTCCGCTCGGCAAGCTGTCGCAATTCGTTCAGTTGCGACTCCACTTGCCGGATTTGCGTTTCGTCGAGGTTCCCGGTTTGATCCTTGCGATACCTCGCGATAAACGGGACAGGAAACCCTTCGTCCAGAAGTTTGATTACCGATTCGACTT
>Ga0082212_10011383_pt1 | contig 11289 bp, 8 predicted proteins | sample TergutNt197P3_FD_71548 | JGI IMG/M metagenome (GOLD analysis project Ga0082212, IMG submission 71548) | Neocapritermes taracua P3 segment gut microbial communities from Petit-Saut dam, French Guiana - Nt197 P3 | ecosystem: Host-associated > Arthropoda: Insects > Digestive system > Gut ... | reverse complement strand
TGTGGACATTATTAGCATCCATGCTAATAATGTCCATTGGAGTTTGCTTCGCAAACTCCAGGTGGCTTTGATTACAGCGGCGTCCCTGCCGCCTGAAGCCGTTAGTACGATTGTCTTTTTCATGTTTACTCCCTTAAAATAATTTCTCGTAAATTTTCTCTCACGGAGACACAGAGGCGCAAAGGGGAAAAAGAATTTTCGATTCTTCTTTGTGTTCTCCGCGTGAGTTCTTTCTTCAATTCTGTTCTCACTTGTTTACTCCGTTTTTTCATGCTATATTTGCCGTATGATGCCGCGCCGCCGTATGGCGGTGCGTAAATCCATTCCTATCATCAAACTCTTTAAATGCCGCATAAGCGGCTTCAATGGAGGGACGTATGACCATTACGCAAACGGTAGACATACCTGAAAACCATAAGCTGACTATTGACGTTCCCCGCGAAGTGCCGACAGGGGCGACTGCGCAGTTCGAGCTAAAAGTAATCCCTTTTGTAACAAGAGATGAAAAACGCCTCAAACTTTCCAAAAAGGAGCTGGACGAAATAGTGCAGGGCGCCCATACGCCGATTTCGGATTCGCTGTCGGGGATACTGGCGAGCCTGGGTGACATTACCGCCGAGCAAATCCGCGCAGAAAGGCTGGCTAAATACTCGTGAAAGTGCTGGTTGACACCAATGTTGTGCTGAACAAATTGCTCAGGCAGGCGGATTTTTATGCCGGTTCCAACACTATCTTTGTTCTTGTTGAAACCGGGTATATAACCGGATATGTTTCCGCGTCGGCGATAACCGACATCTTCTACATTGCCGGAAAAAGCCTGGGAAAGGCAGGGGCGCGGGACGCTCTCAGGAAAATGCTGAGTATTTTTCATCCTGCCACAGTAACCGGCGATGACATCTACAAGGCGCTTGACCTTGAGTGGAACGACTTTGAGGATTCTGTCCAGTTTGTTGTCGGCGAAGGTCTTTCGGTCGATTATATCATTACCCGCAATACTAAAGACTTCTCCGGCAGCGCCATTCCCGCAGTTACGCCCGAACAATATATCGAGGCTCTTACCGATAGTAACGAATAGCATGTCTGCCTTCCTCATTCCCTAATCCCTCTTCCTTTGTGTTCGCGGACCATAGGTCCGACGCGTCTTTGCGCCTCTGTGTGAGGTCTTCGGAATTAATCTCCTCATTCCTCATTCCGGCTTATACGAATACACCGCAATCCGCCCGCTGTTGTTGGGGTCGTTGATGGCCCAGTAGACGCGGCCGTTGGCGGGGTTGTGGCGCAGGACGTCGTTGTGATTCAGGATGGTGTGGGGCAGTTCTTTGGGGGCGGACAGAATGCGGCCGGTTCCGTCTATGATGGCGGACCAGGCGGAGTGGCTGCAGATTTGTTCCCACATTAACAGGAATCGGTTGTTGCCCAGGGGGGCGATTTTGGGGCTTGCGGCTTGCTGTGTGTCTATGTTGGTGTAGTTGGTTATCCATACCGGGGCGCTGACGGTGTTGAACGCTTCGTCAATGGTTACGATAAAGACGTTGCGCGAGTCGTGGAGCCAGCCGCCATAGCTGCCGCCGCTGGTAACGTTGTTCTTTTCGTAGGTTCCGGCAAAGATGTAGCCGTCGTTTCTTCCGGCGCTGTTTTGCGTTTGCGCAAGGCCGCCCATCTGCGCGAAGGTTGTGTTGAAGGTTCCTTTGAATCTGAACGCGCTCACCAACTTGTTTTGAGCGCCGCTTTGAAACTTCGTGAAGCAAAAGGCGTGTGCCGGGACACCGTCCGATTGATCCGCGATGATAAAGCCGTTGTCAACCGGGAGTATCCATTGGTTGTACGAATGGCTGGCCATTGAGGGGCTGCCAACCCTTGCGAGGGTGTTTCTGTCCAGCACTAAGCCGGCCGCCGCCTGGTGATTGGCGCCATTAAGATCCATAAACGTTTCCCTGGCAAAATAGACGGCGATCATATTGCCGGATATTTCCAGCCTGCACGAGCCGGCGGAAAAGGTTTTTTTTACTCCGAAATAATTGCCTGTCTGGTCTCTGTGCATGAAGGTGTTAACCTTGCCGCCTGCGCTGTTGTACTTTACCAGCGCCATGTTATCGATGTTCCGGGCGGCTTCGCCTTCCATCTCAAATTCCAGCCCGTAAAAGAAGTAAAAATTGCCTTCGCGGTCTTTGGTAAACGCGCCGAGCATGGGCAGTTCGTTGGGAAAGCGCATGGTTCTGGTAGGCCGCAGGTCGGCGGTGAATTCATGGACGTAGGTGGTGCGGCCGTCCGTGGCGCATACGCTTACCGTGCCGTCCGCGCTGACAACGGTCATAACAGGCGGGCGATGGTGTTCCATGTTGGAAAACCAACCGCCGAAGTCAAATGCCACGGCGTAGTGGCCGGTCGCTTTTATAAGGTAGTCAATATCCTGATACGCGACGCTTATGCCCTGCGGCAGCGCGGAGGGTCTGATTACCCAATTCATTCTCCGGTCGAAATACGCGCCCGCGCGCCTGCCGCCTGAGTCGTACGCGTTATTAAAGGAGTTGTCGGTTCCCAACTCAAAGCCGCCTCTTACGTAATTTCCCAGCGTTACGTTTGCCCCGAGGGTAATGCCGAGCAGCGGGTTAAAGGAAAATGCACCGTCCCCAATGGAGGTAACGCCCGGAGGGATGATAACGCTGGTCAGTTGGTTGCCGTAAAACGTATGCTCCTCGACGGAGGTAACGCCCGCAGGTATGGTAACGGCGGTCAGGCGGTTGCCCATAAACGCCTGCTTCCCAATGGAGGTAACGGTGGCGGGTATGGTAACGCCGGTCAACGCCCTGTTCATAAACGCCCGCTCCCCGATGGCGGTAACGGGCTTGTTGTTTATGCGCGCCGGTATCACGACGCTCTCGGCGTAGCCTGAATAACCGGTAATGGTTACACCCGCAGCGGTCTCGGTATGGGTAAACGCCGGGGTGAACGGCCGCCCGGGGATTGACCAGCTTTGGCTTATGGTACTGCTGCGCGTATAGGTCGCCGCAACCTTGTTGTATTTGGTGTAATCATCCTCGAAGTGTCCGAAGAACGGTTTATCTTCTTGATTTACTGTTGACATTTCTACATTTGCCCCAAGGGTAATGCTCGTGAGCGGGTTGCTGCCAAACGCAGCGGCCTCAAGGTTGGTAAGGGTGGGGGGTATGGTAATACTCGCCAGTTGGTTGTTGTAAAACGCACTGTTCCCAATGGAGCTAACGCTTGGGGGTATGGTAACGCTCGTCAGTTGGTTGCTCATAAACGCCATGCCCTTGATGGTGGTAACGCCGTTGGGTATGGTAACGCTCGTCAGTTGGTTGTAATGAAACACCTGGCCCTCGATGGTGGTAAGGCCCGGGGGCAGGGTAATACTCGTCAGTTGGTTGCTCCGAAACGCGGCGTGCCCGATGGAGGTAAGGCCGCCCGGCAGGGTAAGACTCGTCAGGCGGCAGCGGTAAAACGCCACTTGCCCGATGGTGGTAACGGTGGCGGGTATGGTAACGGCGGTGATTTCCTTTTCGCGAAACGCCTCCGCCCCAATGGTGATAACGTTCTTGTTGTTTATCCGCTCGGGTATCACGACCGCGCCGCCTGATTTGGCATAGCCGGTGATGATTATCCCCCTGGCGGTTTCGGTGTAATTGAAATCGCCGGACGTGCCGGTAACGGCCGACCCGCCTGACCAGGGGGTTTCGTAGGCGGCGCTGGGCCGGGTATAGGTTCCCGCTGTCTCGCCGCTGTTGAAGTACGCGGTCACAAATGATATGTCATCGCCCATTGCCTGTCCTTCAATCCTTACGTCCGCCCCGATGGTAACGCTGGTCAGCGGGTTGAACCAAAACGCCGCCTCCCTGATGACGGTAACGCTCGGGGCTATGGTAAGGCTGGTCAGTTGGTTGCTCATAAACGCCCTTGCCTCAATGGTGGTAACGCCGTTGGGGTTGGTAACGCTGGTCAGTTGGTTGCGGATAAACGCCGACCACCCTATGACGGTAACGCCCGGGGATAGGGTAAGGCTCGTCAGGCGGTTGCTGCCAAACGCCACGGCCCCAATGGTTTTAACGCTCGAGGGTATGGTAAGGCTCGTCAGGTGGTTTTCGGCAAACGCGCTTTCCCCAATGGAGCTAAGGCCGCTGCCGATAGTAAGGCTCGTCAGGTGGTTGTCCATAAACGCCGCTGCCTCGATGGTGGTAACGCTGTTGGGTATGGTAAGGCTGGACAGTTGGTTTTTCCAAAACGCCCTTACCCCGATGGAGGTAAGGCCTGAGCCAAGGGTAAGACTCGTCAGACGGTTGCCCATAAACGCCTCCTGCCCGATGGTTCTAACGCTGTTGGGTATGGTAACACTGGTCAGTTGGTTGTCCGCAAACGCCCTGCTCCCGATGGAGCTAACGCGGCTGCCGATGGTAATGCTCGTCAGGCGGTTGCCCGCAAACGCGCTGATCCCAATCTCGGTAATGCCGTTGCCGATGGTAAGGCTCGTCAGTTGGTTGCCGGAAAACGCCTGATACCCCAGAGAGGTAACGCTGTCGGGTATGACAACGCTCGTCAGGCGGTTGTTGGCAAACGCCTGCTGCCCGATGGAGGTAACGGTGTTGGGAATGGTAACGGCGGCCAGTTGGTTGCCCTCAAACGCCGTACCACCGATGGAGGTAAGGCCGTTGGGCAGGGTAACGCTGGTCAGTTGCTTGTCCTTAAACGCGTTGTTCCCGATGGCGGCAACGGCCCTGCCGTATATCTCATCGGGTATCACGACCGCGCCGCCGCTTTTGGTATAGCCGGTTATGGTTACGCCCGCGGCGGTTTCGTAAAAGGCGTAGGTGGCAACAATGGCCGCTCCCGAGGGGTTTTTGCCCGTCCATACGGTGGAGTTGTTCGTGTTGGGCCGCGTATACGTCCCCGCCTGCTTGTCGCAGAATCTGTACGAGTCATTAAAGACGTTGTTGCTGCCGGTAATGTAGTCTCCCATCGTTACGTTTGCCCCGATGGTAATGCTGGTCAGTTGGTTGTCGTGGAACGCGCTTCTCTCAATGGAGGTAACGGTGGCGGGAATGGTAACGCTGGTCAGGCGGTTGTTCCGAAACGCGCTGTTCCCGATAGTGATAAGGCCGTTGGGCAGGGTAACGCCGGTCAGGAACATGTCGGCAAACGCCAGCTGCGCAATTTCGGTAACGATCTTGTTGTTTATCCGATCAGGTATGATGAGGTTGCTGACGTTCATGCCTTTATAGCCGGTAATGGTTACGGTTGTCGCGGTCTCGGTGTAGGTGAAGCCGTTGAATGTGGGCACGGCGGGCGCAGCGGCAATGGCCGCTCCCGCAGCGTTGCTGCCTGTCCATGCTGCGGAGGCGGTTGTGCTGGGCCGGGTATACGTCCCCGCCTTTTTGCCGCCTGAGTCGTACGCGCTCCTAAAGGCGGAGATTATTGAGGTGTTTGCCAGCGTAACGTTTTCCCCGATGGTAACGCTGGTCAGTTGGTTGTTGTTAAACGCCTCGTCCCCAATGCTTCTAACGCTTGGTGGTATGGTAACGCTGGTCAGTTGGTTGCTGTAAAACGCATAGTTCCTGATATAGGTAACGCCGTTGGGTATGGTAACGCTGGTCAGGCGGTTGCTGCGAAACGTCCCGTTCTCAATTGTGGTAACGCCCTCGGGTATGGTAACGCTGGTCAGTTGGTTGATATAAAACGCGCTGCTCCCGATGGAAGTAACGCCGTTGGGTATGGTAACGGAGGTGAGGCGGTTGTTGGCAAACGCCTGTGTCCCGATGGTTTTAACGCTGTCGGGAATGGTAACGCTCGTCAGTTGGTTGTTCTGAAACGCGCTGACCTCGATGGCGGTAACGCCGTTGGGGATGGTAACGCCGGTCAGTTGCTTGTTGTAAAACGCCTGCTGCCCTATTCCGGTAACGGGCTTGTTGTTTATCCGCTCGGGTATCACCACCGCCCCGCCTGATTTGTTATAGCCGGTAATGGTTACGGCTGTGGCGGTTTCGGTAAACTTGAAATCGCTTGCGGGGTTTGCCGTCTGCGCCGGCATTTGCTGCGGCGCGAATGTCAACGCCGCGCATAAGGCAAGCAGTATGCCTGTAAGTTGTTTCTTCATAGTGTCAAGTCTCCTTTAAATTTATTTGGCCGCAAAAGTCTCCGGCTTGCAACGAACAATATGTTTCGAGACGCGGATGACATATTCAGTGGAACGCGCAACATATTCCGGGCAACGCGCAACATGGCCGGAGCAACGCGCAACGTGTTCCGCGAAGCGCGCAACGTGTTCCGGGCAACGCGCAACGTGTTGCGAGGAACACGCTCTGCCTCCGCGAAGGCACGGCGAAACGCGCGAACGGGGTTCGCGTTGTTCTTTGAGGTGTTTGTTAAATGAAGTAAAAGTCTCTGTTTGTTATGTTTCACTGTTATAAATCCGCCATAAAACTTAGCCCCCTTCTTTTACATTATTTGTTGTTTAAACAAGAAAAAAAGGAAAAAGGGACAGATTTATCGTAGAATGCGCTTGAAACGCCGTGAAATGCACAAAAAGGGGCGGCAAGAGGGGTTGGCCAAGAGTTTTTTGCCGACGCTGACATTACGCTCACGGGTGAGCTAACGCAAAGCGCTGGCAGGATGCGGAATAAGCGTTTTGCCTTTTTTAAAACGCCATGAGGGCGGCCTTTATAAAGCTGGTTACCGGGGCCTGCTCTCTGGCGTCCTCGATAGTTTCTCTTAGTTGTTCCAAAAGGTCGGAGGCTTGATTGGCGATTTTGTCATCCGTAAGCAGTTTGGATATGGTTCCTTTTCCGGAATTGAGTTTCTCCGAAAACGAACGCAGGTTGCTTATCATAACCTTTATGTTGTCGCGGTTGTCTTCTATTACGTTGCTTATGCTGTCAAACGGGTCGCGCGCGCTTCCGACGAGGAAAGTATCCGACTCAATAATCTCGTTGTAACCGCCGTCCCCATTGTTTTTCCCTCCGGGGTATATGCGTATGTGCTTGCCGCCTATTGCGGATTCGGTTGCTATATGTATACGATGATCGGAATAGATATAAAAGCGGTTGAACATAGCAAGCTCCACCCTGGCGAGACCGTTGTCTAAGTTAATGGCTGCGACAGTGCCGGAGTAAACTCCGTTTACCATAACCCTGCTTTCCTTTTGCAGCCCCAGAGCGTCTTCAAAGTATACGGTCATCGGCCAGGTCTTTTCGGGGGATATAGCCCTTTGGCCTACCACTACGGTGAAGTATACCAAAATGGAAACGGCCGCAAAAAAAATAATACCTGTAAGAAATTCGATATTTATTCTGGCATTCATATAATACCGCCCAGCCCTGATAATCTTTATTTAGGCATATCCGAAAGCGCCCCTGCATCAAGAACTTTGTTATACCCATGCTTCTCAAGTATGTTCTTCGCTTGTTCGCTTCGCTTGCCTGAACCGCAGTATACGATTATAAGACGGTCCTTATCTCCGAAGAGCTTTATATTTTTTTCTATATCGTTTACAGGTATGTTTATTGAGTTTTTATAATTCTCGGCCTTAAACTCTTCAGGCGTCCGGACATCCACGATTAAAGCTCCCGCGGATATCCATTTCTTAATATCTGAACTATCATTTGACCCGACAGTAGCGCATCCAAATAATGAAAACGCAATTATACACATCGCTATTCCGGACATTTTACTAAACAATATGGGTTTCATAATAATTCCTCCTTTTCGGCAACTCTTGCTGTAAACCGTGAATAATGTCAAGTTGCTTTTCGTAACGCCGACAGCAATTTTTGCGGTTAAATAATTGACAAATAGAGCCAGGAAGATAAATCCGATAACAGCATGAGAATTTTACTTACAAACGATGACGGATTCGCCGCAGGCGGAATAACCGCTCTGGAGGAGGCGCTCTCCGTCGAACATGAAATATACGTTGTAGCCCCGGACAGCGAACGCAGCGGTTCATCCAACGCGTTTACATTTATGGAGCCGCTTATCTTAACAAATCGCGGCGAGCGCCGTTTTTCTTTAAGCGGCTACCCGACTGATTGCGTGAACGTTGGACTCAAGGCAGACATAATACCTGAGGTCGATTGCGTCGTGTCGGGCATAAATCATGGGGCGAATGTGGGGGATGATATTTTCTTTTCGGGAACGGTCGGGGCGGCGCGCATGGCTTATATTTCGGGACATTCGGGAATTGCCGTATCCCTCGCAAACGTAGATCCGGCGTCGCCTTATCTTCGCGACGCCGCCTCGTTTGTCGTCTCATTCATAAAAGATTTTTTGATTGCGGACAACGCTCCAAGGCTCTTCAATATAAACTATCCTAACCTGCCGCCAGACAAAATTAAGGGGATGCGCTACGCGCCGCTTGCCAAAAGAAATTACGGCGACTCCTTTATCGGCGCTCCACTCCCCGACGGGCGCACAAGCCTGCGGCTTGTCGGCGAGATCGGAGGGCTTCACAGCATGGAAGCGGAACACGAAACCGACGCCGACCTCCTGAGAGCGGGCTATATAACGGTGACGCCCCTTTCGACGGATTGTTGCGATTATAAATATATTGAAAGCCATGCCAAGAAACACAATGCATAATGGCTGACCGCAAGAAAAGAACAGACGAATGCGTCATAGCCATTGACGCGGGAACGCAAGCCATGAGGGCTGCCGCTATTGATATGAGAGGCGAAATCATTGATATAGTCAAAACGCCGATGGTGCCATATATGTCGGCAAAACCGGGCTGGGCCGAGCAGGACCCCGATTATTACTGGAGAATGCTGTGCGTTACATGCAAGAAGCTCATGAACAGCATTTCATTTCACAAAGACTCGGTAAAAGGCGTAAGTATTACAGCCCAGCGTATGACTTACATAAACGTCGATAAAAACGGCAAACCCCTGAGACCGGCCATAGTGTGGTTAGACCAAAGAAAGGCATCCCTTGAGAAATGGCCGAACATGCCAATGAAATTGATCATGAGCGCGTTGGGCATACGCGATTCGATACTCTACGCCATCTGCGATTCGGAGGCCAACTGGCTCAGACAGAACCAGCATGAAATATGGGAAAACACTCACAAGTTTCTGCTTTTGTCGGGATTTTTAACGTACCGTCTTACCGGAGAATTCGTCGATTCCGTAGGCTGCACCGTCGGCTACCTTCCATTGGATTACAAAAAACACAAGTGGGGTTCAAAATGGGATATGAAATGGAAGATGTTCCCCATTGAACCGTCCAAGCTGAACAATCTTGTAAAACCCTCGGAGTTGTTGGGCTACATAACAACGAAGGCGTCAAAAGAGACCGGGCTGCCTGCCGGACTCCCCCTGATTGCCGCAGCAGCAGACAAGGCTTGCGAGGTTTTAGGCTCGGGGTGCCTTGACCCTGAGACGGCCTGCGTAAGTTACGGAACAACCGCTACAATTGACGCCAACTGTCCGAAATACATGGAAGTGGTTCCGTTCTTTCCTACATACCCGGGGGCGGCGCCCGGAACATATAACACAGAGGTAATGATAGTACGCGGGTTTTGGATGATGGCATGGTTTAAAGAACAATTCGGCGCGGCTGAAATAGAAATCGCTCAAAAGAAGGGCGTCGCGCCGGAAACTTTGTTCGACAAATTCGCGGCAAAGATTCCGCCGGGTTCGATGGGACTTATGCTGCAGCCGTTCTGGTCGCCTGGTATAGTAAAGATACCAGGCCCAGAGGCAAAGGGAGCCATAATCGGTTTCGGAGACGTACACACAAAATGGCATTTATACAGAGCAATACTTGAAGGGCTGGCTTTTGCCTTAAAAGAAGGCGCCATGCGGACGGAGAAAAAAACCGGCGTAAAGATTACATCGCTCAAAGTCGCGGGCGGCGGCTCGCAGAGCGTCCTGATGTCGCAAATTACCGCGGATGTTTTTGACCTGCCTGTAGAGCGGCCGCATACCTTTGAGGCCTCCGCGCTCGGCGCGGCAATTGACGCCGCTGTGGGACTTAAATTGTATCCTGATTTCCGCTCGGCTGTCGACGGAATGACAAGAATACGCGACCGCTTTGAGCCTGTTCCACAAAACCGTGATATATATAAAGAGCTGTTTGAAAAAGTCTACATGAAGATGTACAAAAAACTGAAACCGCTTTATGAAGATATCAGGAACATTACAGGGTACCCAACAAGAATAGTTTAAGCAGGATAATAATTTGCGCAGGCAGATATATGCCTCTCAATCGTCCGCAGCATTTGTCTCGCCCACAGCCCCTCTCCAGATTTGGGGCGAGGCCGACGCCAAGATGCAACAAAAGTCTTGACGTATTAGTAATTATGCTGAATATGAACAAATGACCGCCATACTGCTTAAAAACGGAAACATTGCCGATGTCGAAAACATAAAGATAGTCAAAGCCGATATATTGATTAATGATAAAATTATTGCAGAGATTGGCGAAACTATTACGCCGCCCGAAGACGCTGAAATTATCGACTGCGCCGGACTAATCGTTTCTCCCGGACTCATCGACGCTCACCTGCACATCGAAAGCAGTATGCTTTCGCCTGTTGAATTCGCGAAAAACAGCGCGTTACGCGGCACAACAACCGTAATGGCCGACCCGCACGAAATAGCAAACGTATTCGGAATAGACGCCGTAAAGATGTTCATGGAACTCGCGCCATTGCTGCCTTTTGAATTACTCGTAGCGATGCCCTCATGCGTACCCGCTACCGGCATGGAAAATTCCGGAGCTTCCATAAGTCTCGCCGACATGAAACCTTTAATGGACGCGCCCGAAATATACGGGCTCGGTGAAATGATGAATTTCCCGGGCATAATAGGCGGAGACGAAGAAGCCCGCCGAAAAGTTGACGCTTTTTTTGAAATAGGCAAATTGGTTGACGGCCACTGCCCCGCTCTAAGCGGCGAAGAGCTTGAGTCGTATATAACAAACGGAAAAACAGACGGCCGCTTGCGCATAATGAGCGATCACGAGACATTCGACCCGGCAGAGGCTGTCGAAAAACTATCGAGGGGGATGTTCCTTGCGCTCAGGTACGGCAGCGCCTCAAAAGACATTGACCGTATTCTGCCCGCGATACTGAAAAGCGACGCCGACACTTCAAGGTGTATGCTCTGCTCGGATGACCTGTCGGCTCAGGAACTTTACGAAAACGGGCACATGAACCACATAACGCGGCGCTGCCGCGACATCATAATTGAAACATTGAACTTACCTGCCGAGCAGGCTGCCGTTATGGCCATTGCTATGGCTTCAAAAAATACAGGCAAGTACCTGGCGCCATACCATGAA
>Ga0082212_10011382_pt1 | contig 11289 bp, 3 predicted proteins | sample TergutNt197P3_FD_71548 | JGI IMG/M metagenome (GOLD analysis project Ga0082212, IMG submission 71548) | Neocapritermes taracua P3 segment gut microbial communities from Petit-Saut dam, French Guiana - Nt197 P3 | ecosystem: Host-associated > Arthropoda: Insects > Digestive system > Gut ... | reverse complement strand
GGAGGCAGGGATGCCGGAGCGCGCGAGTATGCGCATGGATGCGCATTCGAGCGAAAAGGAACGTGATGTAACGGCCGAACGAAGGTGGCACTGAATAGTAACCGCTGTAACGGTACAACACAGGTTGCGGCAGAAAAAATGCTTTACAATAGCGGCTCAGTGTGTTAGAATTCCGGCAAACTGAATATTGACGTCTTCGGGGCAGGGTGAAATTCCCTACCGGCGGTATAGTCCGCGAGCGTGATGTGGCTGCAACAGGGTGCAATGGTATCCGGTGAAGCCGTAAAGCGTTGAATTGGTGAAACTCCAATACCGACAGTGACAGTCTGGATGGGAGAAGATGAGATACAACAGCAGCGCAGGGCGCGGTCTATTGTATCCGTACAGACAAACCAACACCTGAAAGGCGTACGCTTTTCAGGTGTTATTACTTTTTTTCGGAGGTAGAGAAAATGCAATCAAATATCCGGTCAAGGACAAGAAAATTAACTGTGATCGCAATGCTTTGCGCGGTGGCTTACGCTGTAATGGCCGTCGGGAGAATCCCGGTCCTGACAGTTCCGCCTTTCCTGAAGTACGACCCTAAGGATGTAATAATCACCATTGCGGGATTTCTCCTCGGACCGCTCGCAGGTTTTGCTATCGTCATTATTGTCTCTTTCTTTGAGATGATAACTGTCAGCGAAACCGCGTGGATCGGGTTCATCATGAATATTGTATCCTCAGGCGCTTTCATGCTGCCGGCAGCTTTCATATATAAAAAGGTGCACAGCCTGAAAGGCGCTGTCGCGGGGCTTATCGCAGGCTGGCTCAGTATGACGATAATTATGCTGTTATATAACTACTTCCTGACGCCGATTTTCCTCGGTATACCACGCGCAGCGGTTGCGGCAATGCTGTTGCCGACATTCCTTCCGTTCAACCTGCTCAAAGGCGGGCTGAGCGCCGGTATCACAATGCTCCTGTATAAACCTGTCAGGATCGCCCTCGACAGATCGCGGCTGCTGCCGGAGACAAGCAATGTCTCGTCCGGCTCTAAGATAAACATCGGAATCATGCTGGTGTCGCTGTTTGTAGTGCTCTCCGGGGTGCTTCTCATCCTTGTCTATCAGGGGATCATATAACACCTTCACACTCGCCGTCCGGGCAGCATCCGAAGGATATTTGAATGCCCGATTTTTCAGCGCGTTCCCTGCTCGCCGCTTCCGCTGCGTCGAGAGACTTATACCCGTAATAACCCACAGAGCTCTCCAGTATCAAGCGAGCAAGTGAGACGCCGTCGTTTTCAAGAGCGCTGATATGCTTTTTCAGAGCGGAAAGCGTGTTACGGGAATACGTGAGCAGTTCACCGAGCTGATATGTCTCGACCGATACCGCCGCGTAGTCGAATGCGGAGTATAGCGGACGCCCCTGCCCGGAAACATACGGGTAATCCTCAAACAAAACTCTGGTTTGCTCAAGAAGAAGGTCTGATACTTCGCGTGCGAGCGTTTCCTCCTCGGCGGAGGGCATTTTGACTCTCTGAACCAGCGCGTCATACTTCGAAGGCTCGGTCGTCTTCATCATATGGATATACTTAGCCTCCACAAGATTGCGGCCTTCCGAAACCGCCTGTTCAAGGTCGCCGAGATATGCTGTTACGGCGTCCTGCGTCCAGACCGAAAATTGGGCCTCGCGCATTCCGCGGAAGGTGTCGTAGTCCTCCTGGCAGCTTGCCTTGTCCGCGCCCTCGTTTACGGAGACGAACATCTCCCATTCGAGGGCGATTATTTTGTCGATGAGTTTTTTGCCAGTGTTCATTCCGATAACGTCTATAACGTCCATGTTTATAGCCCTCCTATTAGTTTTCTGATGAACATACTGCCTTATGTGTGGATTATATCCTACGGGATGATAAAAAACAATAGCGCAGGCGATGCACAGATGTAAACAACCGGCTCAGTCGTTACACTTCAGAGGGGTATCCGGGAGATGCTTTTTTGAGGCTTCTACAAATGTTCCGGGGTACATGAGCAGTGGCTACCGCCTCCTGCTTTGCAACCAGCCTCAAAAAAGGCAGTCTCCCGGACACCCCTCTGAAGTGTAACGCTCAGTCACCTTGCAGATAACATATGGTGCGCGGGTAATGCGGAGTTCATGCGAACTCTCAAACTGAGGTTGGAATATTTGGGAATTGCGGCTCGGAGACCGCTATGACGGAGTGTAGAGAGTGTCCGCATTATGAGTGATTAGGCATTCCTTACAATCCTTACTACGTTGCAAACGTCACTGATAGCAACGATTTCACGCCACCAACGTGCCTTTCGAACCTTGCTGATTGTTTGTCGTATGATATGAGAATTACGGAGTTAACATGAGAGAGAGTCGAATGTGAGGGCGGGTACTGGGCAGCTGATTTGCGAATCTAATTTGAAATGTTGATATGTCTCACATTTGTGGTTATAAAAAGATTACAAAATTGTTAATAAATATCAAGAAAACGGTGAAAAATCGTTGACATTTTACACATTAAATTGTAGAGTTAGTTTCTCACACGAAATTTTCCTGCGAAACGAGGTAAATGAAATGAAAAAGTCCGGTTTATTAAGATTGATGGCGGTTGTTATCTTTGCAGTGATGTTTGTGACTCTGCCTATGACTGCGCTCGCGCATGATGGTCATGAAAAGGTGTTCACAGAGGATGGCGAGATAACCGTCGAAAATATGTATTTTGACACCAGGAGAGTGCTCTTTTCGTCAGGAGGAGGCGGCTCTTCTGACAACATCGATGTGTCTTATATGATCGAGTTGATCTGTTCAAAAGGTGAAGGCGGTGAAGAGCTCAGAAAAATATACTCATATTGCCTAGATCTGAGTACCGAGTTCCACGACGGATCTTATTATTTGCTATCTACAATAGCAAAGGAAACTGCAGCAAGTATAAGGTCGATTCTGAATAACTCTTTTCCTGTGCTTTCATTGGCACAGGTTCGGTTCTTATGGAATTTGCCGACGCTGACTGAGCAGGAAGCTTACAGGGCGACTCAGTACGCGATCTGGTATTACTCCAATGTGTCAATGCGCGATAAGATCACGGCAAAAGTTGCCTCTACTCTGTCGCCCACTGCGGAAAAGTTGTATAACTACTTGCTCACAGTAAAGAACGAAGGGATATACGCTCAAACGGCAACACGTTTTTCCATTAGGCTGGAGGACGCGCTGGCGAAAAAGGATACGACGCAGAGCACCGCTGCGACGGCGGTGTACGGTCCGTACAGCGTTACATCAAACATGTCCGGGGTCGATAAGAGCAAGCTGTATGTTGAGATAAAGGAAACTGTTGTCGCAGCAGGTACGGGAGGGCCCCTGAGTTTTCAGATTTTCGATAAAGACGGGGTCGAGTTCACGGATTCGAAAGTACCTCTTGACGCCAGCTTTTACGTACACATCGACTCCCGGTTCAACGGAAGCTTTAGTTTTACATGCGAACTGAAGGATGTACTGATAGACCCCGTCACAAACAGCGGCGGAATCAATGGTTTCCCGTATCTCACGGATGCTGAAGACTTGATGAACTCGAACTACGACGAAAGTGACGAGAAGACAAAGAACCAGATGCTTCTCTACCACAACCATAAGCACGGAACCGCGCCGGCTAAGGTCACCTCTGATACCCTTGCCGTCCCGGGAACGCCGGAAGCAACAGTCAATATTACGAAAACAGCCAACGCGGCAGCAGGTTCCTCATTCACCGCAAATGTATATCTTGTTAACGGTGGCGCTACACCTCAGGTTATTGATGTCGGTGCTAAAACTATTACAACAGCGGCGGGGGGCGTCAACGTCGACCTGGCGGGATACGCGAACTACTTCCGTTTGGGATACGACGTATACATAATCGAAAACTGGGAGAATTACGCGGAGAAGCTTGAGTCAGAAAGCGACGACTTCGAGTATATCACCAGGCAGACTAGTATAACCGGCACGGGCGGGACGGTGCGGTACTATACGTCGCTGCCGACAGGCGCGTCGGCAGCTTCATTTGTGAGCAGCATTCCACGCCCGTCAAGCGGCAGCTACTATGTCGGTTACAGTTTCCCGCTGGATAAAGTCAAACCTAACTATTCGTTCGGTTTCAACAACTCGCTGACTGCAAAAACGCCTGCAGAGAAATATCCTCAGGCGATGACGGTCATCAAGGATTTGACCAGTACGGGGACGCCCAACGAGATAACGGAGTTTGATTTCTCTGTCTACGGAAAGAAAGGGACCGGAGCGCAATTCTATATTGGCGAGTTCACCCTCGAAATAGGACCTGAAAGTAAGAATCCAATAGACAGCATCGATGTCTTCCATGAGATCATACTGCCGTATTTCGAGAAGAACAAGATGCTCGCTGATCTTGAGGGAGGCGACGACTTCACGTTCTTCATCGTTGAGGATTATGAGTATGAAGGTCCCTCGGCAGTAAATAATGGCGTTATCAGATCGACTCTAACCAGGATCGGCAACGCCACATATGGTACCCCCGAGGGATATGCGAACTCCGGCACGGGGCCGCCCGGTTCTAAAGGGACGTATAGTAATACGGGCTATTTATTCCCCGGTTACTCGTACTCGTTTAAAGCGCACAATGCTGACAGAACAGTGGCGTTTAAGAACACTGAAGCACCCTTCAGCCGGGAGATGAACATTGCAAAGAGCTTTTCGGGAAACGGGCCGTCCGCGAGTTTCGCGTTCAAGGTCTACTGGCTTGACAGCGGCGTATATAAGCCGGTCGGCGACGGGTTCTCATTGAGTCGCACAGGCTCGCGGGACATTGTCGCATACTTGAAAACGAACTTCACGACAGAGAAAGGCTTCGACGGAATTTACTACGGAAAGACATTCGCCGTGGTGGAAACCGGCTTCCCGCATCAGCAGAGCTTATATGAAACTATGCTGAGAAGCACCAGCATGAGCGCGCCCCCCTCCGGAATGACCTTTGGCTATTATGCGCTCTCAGGGAGCACGTTAAGCTACAGCGGCGCTTCAGCGGGAAATGGCTTGTACCCAGGAGTCCGCTTCACTGTCGAAGGCAGCGGGAACATCACCGCAACGTTTGCGAACACAGAAACGACAAACACGCCGCCGGGTATAAGCGTAGCGAAGAACTACACTGACAAAGGCGAAGTCAAGACAGGCGACCCGTTCACGTTCTATCTTTTCGAAGTTAACACAGGGACTTCGCCGCCAACGTACGAGTTTCTGCAGACAATTACTGTAAACGCGGGAAGCGCAGCGGACATTTTCGAAATAATCAAGGGTACCGGAGAATACCTCGGAAAGACGTTCGCGCTGGTAGAAGACTACGAGAACAGCGATATCGCAGGAAACATCGCGAAAAAGAAATGGGGAGTCGACCTCTATTCCACAACGGCTTCGCATACACTGTATTACTACGATCTCAACACAGCGGCAAAAACCGCTCAGGTCAACAGTACCAACAAGGAAAACTGGTCTGCAGTGTACAGCTGCCCGGGAGTTGAGTTTACTGTCACAACCGGATCACAGCAAACGATAACGTTCAATAATTTCAAAAACAACTTCCCGCGCCCTGTTATCGAAGCGGAGAAAAGTTACACAAGGTTTGACGTGGAAGACACTGTTACACCGTTTGACTTCAAACTGTACCATGTAGACGCCGACGGAAAGCACAATCTTCTGGGCAACGTTCCAATGACCGGAGGCAAGACGGATAACGGGCAGATCATGAAACTGATCGAGGATAACGTCGGCGAACCTTTCGGCGAGAGTTTCGTGCTTGTCGAGAACTGGGAGAACTCCGCGAGCTTTTCGGGTAATAAGAAGATCACCACGATCACCGGGAGCGGAGCGGTGTGGTACAAGGTGCTGCCGGTAGATGGAGTGATTTACACCAGCACGGGAGACTGGTCCGCCGCAGGCGGCGCGGGCTATTCATACCCGGCTTACCGTTTCACACTGACAGCGGGTTACGGGTCAGCGGCATTTTCACTGTCCGTTTCGTTCCATAACGGGGAGCTTGTCTACTACCCTCCCGATGTGCTGCTGACAAAAGCGGGGCTGAAAGACGGTGAAGACACAGACCCGAACTGGGGTGACACACCGTTCGAGTTCAACCTCTACATGCTGGAAGGGCTGAACGCCGACTACATAACGAAGGGGATTTCAGCGGATGTTACGTACAACCTGATTAACCCGGCTCCGATTGAGCTCAAGCGCGGGGATACGGTCAACCTGTTTGAGCTCATCAAGGATATTCCAAGCGTCTATGAAGCGGTGTTTGCGGTCGTAGAAATCAACTACCCGCTTCAAGACAACACCAACGAACCCTACGACGATTACTGGCACAGGACTGTAATCGACGCAACGGATACGATAAAGAGCGATCCAGATAAACCGGTTCCGTACACTACTCTCGCGCGATACGGGTATGATGGAGCGCCGGATGACGAGGATAAGCTTGCAGCCGTAGATCATGGGACGTACAATAAAGACTTTCCATATTTCGGTGCGATTTTTACGGTACCGCCTCCTGATACTGACCCGAATTATGTATTTACCCGCGAGATAATCTTCACTAACACGGATACGAAGAACGAAGTTGATCTCAGCATATCCCTCAGAAAAGAGTACACAGGCGATGATAGAGATAGTTTCACGTTCTATCTCTACTCGGTGGACGCATCAGGCTCGACTGAGAAGTGGGAGCTGCTCGAGAAAATCGTAGTAGGCAAGAACAGCACTTATAATGAAGATATTTTCGGGATAATCGAAAATGTCGCGGGTTACTACGACTACGACTTTGTGATAATCGAAGACTTCAAGAACAAGCTGCCGACATATTCGACAGCCGGCATGGAGACGATTCACAGCTACATGAACCCCGACGCGGGAACTCTGTCAGAAGTGTTTGGGCAAAGCGCGTTTGTCAGATACGAAGAATGTGATCTGAATGAGGTGGTTAGCGACTACATCGATACTACTGAAGACGATGTGTTTTATCCCGGCGTTCGGTTCAGCCTGGACAAAGAGAAGCTTTTCGACAACAACGGAAGAAACGACTTACTGATAACCTTTAAGAATAACGACCATGTAGACAAACTGGACGCAGCAGTGAAGGTTGAGAAGAAATGGGCAAACGTGGCTCAGGCGATACCGGTGAGTATAATCGTATACGAGGTTGTTCCGGATGACAACAACGGCACTGTTAAGAAGCTTGGCAGCGTAACGCTGGATCATCACGGGGCGTACTTTGATCTGGTGACGTTCCTGAAGGACAAGTACGGCGACGACTTCAGCGATTACCGCGGTGCGACATTCCTTATAGTTGAGAATTTCCCGCAGCAGACAGATGAAACGGAGCAGACGCAGCAAACTGTATTGAGCGCAGACGGTTCCGTAGGGTTTGAGACATTTTTCGATGTCGTTGCCGGATACATTGTCACCGGCGACGGCGGGTTATCAGACGGCGACGAAGTACCGACGCCTGGTGCAAAGACGGACGGCAGTTACCCAGCTGTAATGGTCAAATTCTCCGATGATGCTTTGGTTCCTGCCGAGCTAGACTTAGGCTTTGTAAACTCAATAACACCCCTTATCACCCCTGACGTATCCGTGAGCAAGATTTGGGACGACAAGATAGCCCCCGAGTATGACAGTGTAAACGGAAGAGTGACGGTGCGCCTCACCGCGGCAGACAAAGCCTCGAGCCCGGTACTGTTCAGCGGAAAGGACTTCATTGACTTCACTGTGGACCCGGGCATGGAGTTTGACTTGATAAACTTGCTGCTGACAGCGACTGGCAAAAGCTACGCGGACATTGCGGGCTGGACTGTCACGATCGAGGAACTCTACGATTTCTATGATGACCACAAACTGATGGGGACGCGTTCTGCCGAGACTGATAATGCGATTGGCGGGTCACCTGACGCGGAATGGAACATCGCAACTCCGTCAAGCCTCAAAAGAGCGAAACTGACGTTTACATTACCTCAAAGAAGGACAGTCAGTCAGTCGCTGGATATCACATTCACAAACACTTATGAAGAACCGGAACTCGACCTCAAGATTATCAAAGACGACAGCAAGAAATACTACCTGAAGAACGCTTCCAAGGAAGTAACACTGTATCTGTACTACATCGACGAAGGCAAGATATCGGCAAACAGCAAGCCGATCACGCTGGAACCCGGCAAGCCGGTGGACGGTGATACTTTACGGGAAAATATCAAGGAGCTGCTGGCTGAAGACGATATTGAGTACAATGACGAAATGCAGTTCCTGCTGATCGAGGACTTCCGGATCGACCCATGGCTGGACGAGGATCACGCAAGGAGTACGGAAGTAACATGGCAGTCAGGCGCTTCGCCGGCGGTGAGCGTCGCAGGCGTCTCGGTGATATACGTTGACGCTCTCCCGACAGATGAGAATCCGGATTTATATCCAAAGTTCTATCAGACTGATAAGTTTGCGTATCCTTACTATACCGGGCTTCTGATCGACCTTGAAACTTTGGGGTCCGGAGCTTCCGCCATACTGACGAACGAGGACAAAGCAGTGCTGCTTCAGTCGATCGAGATCGTCAAGCTGGGCAGCGACGGCATCGACGAGGTAAGAATATCAAACGAAGCGATGAAAGCCGCTGAGTTCATGGTGTTCGTCTACGAGTCGGGAGACGCCGAAGGCAAACCGTTTGTACAGGGTACGCGCGAGCCTGTCGCGGTGCTGAACAGTGAAAACAGTTTTAAGTCCGGACTGCTGTTCAAAACGGGTTCTGTCTATACGATCGTGGAGACAAAGGTCCCGGACGGTACGGACATCCATGCGGCCGGCGCCGTTGTCAAAGTACTGACTGCGGACGACAACGACATGAATCTGGAAGTTGCCCCGATAGTGAACACACTGACAGGCGAGTTCAGTATGAGTAAAATGAACAGCAAGGGCGTTGAACATCTGTCAGGCGCAATATTCAAGCTCTATAAAAAAGACCCGGCGCTGAAGACATACAGCGATTATGACACTTCGGGCAATGAATTATACCTCATCCACGAAGTGAAAACGGTAGATGATGTTGAACATGATATGTTTACGTGGCTTGACCAAACGGAAGCCGATGCTCTCTACGGAGAGATAGGGTATGAAAACATCGTGCATACGCTGACGATCACGTACAAGTCTTCAATGTCAATCAGGAACCTGCCGTATGGAGACTATATACTGATCGAGGTCCAGCCGCCGACGAGCTACCTGCCATCCGATACCCTGAACGAGTTTACTGTTGACGGGATAAAGAGACCGTTCAACATCGACCGCCCGATCATCAACTTCCCGGGCAGTGAGAATCGCTGGCAGATAGACCTTATCAAAGCGGACGCTGACGAGATGAGCCTCTTCGGGACTGACGAAGACGGGGTCAAGCTCGCGGTGGGGAACACAGAAGTAGACGGGCTAAGTAAAGCTGTGTATTCCGTGGAGATCTGGTACGGCAACAGCTGGGTCGCTTTCGGGGTGTTCAATGAAGAAGCGTTCACAGACTATGAAAGTGGAGAAGACACACCTATTTACAGCAGATACTTCAACACAGGGATATACAGGTTCCATGAAGTTCAGGCGCCGAACGGCTATGCAGTCGACTCACAAGCATATTATTACTTTGAAGTTGGCGGCACTGGGAATTATGGAGCGCTGCACTTTGTGAAATCACTTGAGGACATTAGCCCTGTTAACGAAAGCGACGCCGCCAGAGTGACCGCGGAACTCCACGCTCTGCTCGAAGGCGCAGAGAAGTATCAGTATCTGACCTATAATGACGCGTATGTCGTGTTCGACTATAAACCGGCTGTCAGAATCGTCAAGAAAGACGGAGCCAACGGTGATATTCCGTTGGAGGGAGTGACATTCACACTGTACGAAGGTGACGAAACGGGGGACAAACTTTCGGATATTACCGATGGAAACGGACTCGTTACGTTTGCCGACCTTACTCCCGACAAGACTTACCTGCTGCGTGAAACCGTGCCTGCCGGATACGACGACATGCCTGACGTCACATTCACTGTCAAGGCCGACGGGAGCATCGACCATCCTGATATCGAACCGATGGGTGACGCGCTGTATCAAATCACTATCGTCAACACAATGCCGCCAAGGGTGGAAGTCAACAAACTTGACGGGTCGAACAATAAGTCGCCGATGGCAAACGTGGTGTTTACACTCTACGAAGTGCTGCCGGAAGCAGAGCCTGCAGATGAAGACGGCGATGCAGAGCCTGCCGAAGATGGGGAAGATCCGGAAGGTTCTGAAGATCCGCAGGAACCGGGAGAAATTCTTGAAGAGGTTTTTGTTCTGACAACAGAAGCAGGCGGACTGACTGATGCGGTAATACTCGAACGCGGAAAAACATACCTTATCCGCGAGACTGTCCCCGAAGGGTACAACAAGATGGACGACGTCAGGTTCACTGTCAACGACGACGGGAGCATCGACGAAGCGGGAATCGATATAGAGTACATGGGCGACGGCCTCTACAGGATCACCCTCATTAACACGAAACCGGCGACCACGCCGAGGACGCCGGACGACCCGAATCCTCCGGTGGAACTGGAAGATCCGGAGGTACCGGAAGATGAAGAAGAGGAAGAAGAGGACGAGGACGAGGATGAGGATGAGGATGAAGAGGATCCGGATGACAGGAACAGGCGCAGAATACCGGATGATGTGGAAGGGGAAGAAGAGGAGCCATGGGATATCCCGCGCAACCCCTACTATGATCCCGAGCATCCCGAGGATTACCCCGAACCCGGCGGAAATGACCGCAGCAAGCCGCCTGTGCCAAACCTCCCGACCCGCACGATCCTGCCGATGTACACAGAAGACGGCGAGTTATTCTACATGGAGTTCGATGAAGAAGGCGTGCCTCTGGGCGGATGGTTCTGGGACGATGATGACGAAATGTGGTTCTTCGACGATATGATCCCGCTGGGCGAGTTCCCGGGGACAGGAAGGATCACGGCAAATCCTTACATTCCTTACATGGCGCTTGCGGGCTTGCTTCTGGTCTGCCTCGGAGTCCTGAGCAGAGTTTCTTTCAGGAAAAAGTCAAAGCGATAGAATCTCGGCCAGAAGCAGCAAACGTTCGTGAACAGTGACGCGGGACAGAAATATGTTACTATTCAGTGCCTCGGTGAGGTCGTTGCAATCACATTCCGAAAAGCGGAGGCATGGATGCCGGAGCGCACGAGTATGCGCATGGATGCGCATTCCAATGCGCCGGAACGGCGCAACGTG
>Ga0082212_10011381_pt1 | contig 11289 bp, 8 predicted proteins | sample TergutNt197P3_FD_71548 | JGI IMG/M metagenome (GOLD analysis project Ga0082212, IMG submission 71548) | Neocapritermes taracua P3 segment gut microbial communities from Petit-Saut dam, French Guiana - Nt197 P3 | ecosystem: Host-associated > Arthropoda: Insects > Digestive system > Gut ... | reverse complement strand
GCGCGATCTCAGCCGTGAACCGCCGGGTAATGCGCTCCAACTCGGCAGCAGAATGCTCCCGCACGTCAACGGTGACCCCGCCCTTGCCGCCGCCCAATGGAACGTCCACTACCGCGCACTTCAAGGCCATCCACAAGGCCAGTGCCCGTACGTCATCGATATCAACCGTGGGCGCGTAGCGGATGCCGCCCTTGTAAGGTCCGCGGTCGTTGTTGTGCTGGACGCGGTAGCCGCGCACCATGCCGTAGGTGCCGTCGTCGCGCAGGTAGGGCACCGCAACGGTGGTTTCCTTGCGCGGGGTGGCGAGGTAGGCGTGGAGGCCCTCGTCATACCCCAAGTGCTTGACGGCCGTTGCGATTTGCGCGTGCGCGGCCGCCAAAGGGGAATCGGGGGAGTGGGGGACTGGGATCGCGGCTAGTGGCGATTCATAAGACATGCGCGGCACATTAGCACGGCGGTCAATATCGAAATTGGGCGGTGGCGCCCATTAAAAAGGGACCGACAATTAGGCGACAATTCGCACGGTTACTACTCCGTGACGGCACCCGCCAGCCACGCGCGGCCCGCTTGTTCCATGAGGTGCAGGCCCTCGCGCACGGGTTCCTCAATTGCGGATTCAATTACCGAGCCGAAAAATGGAATCTGGGCCTCAATGTTCACGTCGTAGACTTGGCGCGTGCCGCCGGCCATCGGCAGCAGTTGCACCGTGCCGGTCATGATTACTGGCGTGCCGGTGATCTCCATGGCCACCGTGCCAGACCTCTTGCCGTCGCTCTCCGGCTCCCACACCTCGGCTTGCCGCAGTTCCAATTCGTCGCCAATGAGCCGCTGGAACTGGGCCGGGATCACGCCCGCGGGCACGCGGCGCCGCAAAGTGATGGTGAAGCCCTGCTCCACGTCGCCCACTACGTCCACGTTGTCCACGAAGCCGTCGGGGGTCACTTGCCGGGCGCTCCACTTGGCGAAATCAGGGTTCGCCAACATCGCGGCGACCTCGGAGACCTGGGCCGGAAACTTTAGTTCATGGCTGTACCGCACGGGGGCATTGTGCCAGACTAAACTAACTCCCCGTGCCCTCCATGAGCGAATTGATAGCCCAGTATGGCGACCTCACTGAGGTTGAGGTGGAATGGCTGCACCTGTTAATAGGTGACTGGCAGGTGATTTCGGACCTCGCTTTCGCCGATCTGGTGCTCTGGTTACGTACCCGTGACGGCGAGTTCGTGGCTTTGGCACAGGCACGCCCGCCGACGACGACGGTCCACCACGACGATGTCGTCGGTATGTTCGCCTCGCCAGCGCTGCGCAATCACCTAAACGCCGCATACACGCAGGTCAGACACCAGCGGGCGCGGGGGCCGCGGTGGTTTGGGTCGTTCGCGGTGCGCGAGGATTTCTTCCCCGTGGTGTATGACGGGCGCCCCATAGCCGTGCTGTCCCGGCAAACCAACCTGGGCACGGGCCGGTCGCTGAGTCGGTTGGAATTGACGTTTGTGGAGTCCGCCGACGACATCTTGGCGATGGCCACCCGTGGCGAATACCCCATCCCTGGTGCTACTGCTGGGCGGCAGCGCGGCACCCCCCGGGTGGGCGACGGCCTGCTCCGCCTCAACTCCGAAGGCGAAGTGCTCTACGCCTCCCCGAATGCGATTTCTTGTTTCCACCGCTTGGGGTTGACCGGCTCGCTGATTGGTCATTCGCTAGTGGAACTCACCGCCGGGCTGCTCGAGTATGAGTCCACCGTTGACGAGTCCATGCCGCTGGTGCTCATGGGCCGGGCGCCCTGGCGCACCGACATCGAAACCTCTAAAGCCGCGATTTCGCTGCGCTCCATCCCGCTCACCGACCACGGGGAACGCATCGGCGCCATCTTGTTGTGCCGCGATGTCACGGAACTGCGGCGCCGCGAACTGGACTTGATGACCAAAGACGCCACGATCCGAGAAATCCACCACCGCGTCAAGAACAACCTCGCCACCGTGGCCGCGCTGTTGCGCCTGCAGTCCCGGCGCCTGGATGTCCCCGAGGCCCGGGACGCGCTGGAGGAGGCCATGCGCCGCGTCTCCACCATTTCCACCGTGCACGAGTTCCTCTCCCAGTCCCTGGACCAACACGTTGACCTGGATGAAATGCTGAACCGCACCCTGCGCTTGACTGCGGATGTCTCCTCCACTGATACCTCCGTGAAAATGGTGGAGCACGGCTCATTCGGCTTGGTGCCCGCCGAGCAGGCCACCGCCTTGGCGTTGGTATTGACCGAGCTGGTCTCCAACGCCGTGGAGCACGCATTCACCGACGACCGCGAAAACGGCACGGTCTGGATCACACGCGAACGTGATGGCGACAACTTGACAGTCATCATCGCCGACGATGGCGTGGGCCTCGGCTGGGAAAACATCGCCACCTTGGGCGAACGCGGGGAATCCGGACTCGGAAACCAGATTGTGCGCACGCTCGTGGCGAATGAGTTGAGCGGTTCCATCATTTGGCGGGAAAGGCACGGTGGCGGTACGGAGGTAGTGATTAAGGCTAAACTTCGGGGGCGGAATCCCGGTTAGGAGCGCGGGGGAACGTTATCCGACGAGCTCCTGGGTTGGATACAAAGCGCGGGAATTGCTCACCCCTGCTAAAGTCTGTTTGGGTTTTGTTATCAAGTGCTGAAAAGAGGAGAAGTAATGGATTGGCGTCACGAGGCCGCTTGCCTCGATTCGGACCCCGAGCTGTTCTTCCCCGTCGGCAACACCGGTCCCGCGTTACTACAAATTGAAGAAGCCAAGTCCGTGTGCCGCCGGTGCGGCGTCATCGACGAATGCCTGAAGTGGGCCCTGGACACCGGGCAGGATGCCGGGGTCTGGGGCGGCCTGTCTGAGGATGAGCGGCGGGCCCTGAAACGGCGCAACGCACGGGCACGGCGCGCGGGCTAGTAGATTCTTCAGGCTAGTGCCACCCGGACTGGTTGCATGGGCCCGTTGACCAACCACCCGACACCCGGTTCGCCCAGCGGATAGGGCGGTGGCAATTGGCAATGAAACACCTCATCACTGCCGCGCGTAGCGGGGTTTAGCACTAGCCCCACTCGGTTGGCCCGTAGCGCCGCGAGAATCCCACGATTGCCCATGAGCGCAGCGGAGGTAGTGCAACTGACGAGCAAGGCGATTCGGGCCTCCCACACCTCCTGCAGGGCAGCCTCGACTTCGACTCCCGCCCACGCCAGCGCGGAGTCAAGATCATCGACGACGACTGCGACAAACCCTTGTGTCGTCAGTTCCCGCCAGTTCGTCTGGAACAGGTTGGTAGCCGTGAAGCCCGCAGCTGTGGCGCTTTCCATTAGGTTCGTGTCTTGCCCGACGACGGCGACTCGGGCTGCGTCATCGTGCCACTGATTCAGCATGACCTGGAGCGCATTAGTGCGTCCGCTGCCGTGTGGGCCGGTGATGAGAACGCCCGGCGCTCGCGGTAGGGCGATATGTTCAGCGGAGTTGCCACCGAGCCCCAGCCATACGGTGTCAGCCTGCGGTGCTGGCAGATCGGTAAGTCTCGTTGGGCGAAGGGGTGGGATGCGCAGTACGGGAAAGCCGCGCGGAGTCTGTGTGGCTGGCGCGGGGATACCCGCAGCAACGGGGCCGGTTGCTAGATTCTGGGACACCCCCGCTGCGGCGGGAGAGTCTGGAAATGCCACCTGGCAGAGTAGCGAGCCGGTACCAGTGCTGGAAGCGGGGAGCCAAAAGCCGCGCCCGGGGCCCGGTGCCCGGCCCGCGAACTGGGAGGGGACGCCCAGGAGCAGGTCACTACTGTGATCGGTAGAGAGCAGGGTGAGGTGGTTAGTGGCGCCGACCCAAGTGCCCACGTTCGGTCCGTTCGCCGTGACAGCGAGCGCTGCGCTGCTAGCAACGCGGGTCAGTAACTCTGGGATTCCCGGGATTTCCCGCCAACGCTCCATGCCATCCACGAGTACCAGAACTTGGCCGGGTGCGCCGATGCTCTGCGGTGTCAGCAATGCGGAGAGCAGCCGCCCGGCGCGTTCGGGATCGCTGAGTGGAACCTCAGTACCAAAGTTTGGATGTTCGGTAAGGGGTGACCGAACGGGCAGTTGGCCGAGGAAGTGAACCTCCCAACCAGTGCACACCGCGCTGAGCCCAAGGCTTTCCAAGGCGGTGGTGCGCCCGGTCCGGGCGGTACCGACAATTGCTAGCGGTCCAGTGATTGGATCCCAGCCGATCGCGGGTTGGGCTTGCGACTCCGGCTGATCTGCTAGGGCGAAGGAGATGCTGGCGCCTGGCGCGCCAGACTGGGCCTGTACGCCAGGCTGAGCCAGAACGTCAGTTTGGGGCAGAGCGCTGAGCGGGATGCGCTTGGGCAGGGGTGGGAGCCACAGCAAGGGTTGCCGGGATTCATTTCCCGTATACCTCCGAGAGATTTCCAGAGCCAGTTTCTCGGTGCGAGATTCCGGAGCAAGTCCGGAATGACGGTGGGCATCCCCGCAATGATCTATGGGTGGAGAAGTGAGGGCTGGTGACGCATGTTGGACCGGTTGCGTTTCGGGGGCGTCGGCCCAGAAACATTGAATGGTGGTTGGCTGGCGCGCGCCCACACGGAAAACGGCGCGGCCGGGAATCACGGGCAGGGCAGCGGCTAACGGCGAATCGATTAGGTCGAGGGAATCGGTTGGGTTGACGACCCGCAAGGCGAGCCGTGCGGAAACGTTAGCCGCCATCTCGGGCCCAACGGCGCCAGTAGCACGCTGCGTTGCCAAGATCAGGTGAACGCCCAACGAACGCCCTTGTGCGGCGAGGCGGAGGAGCTGCGAAACTGCGTCGGGAAGCTCTTCCGTGAGAGCCCGGAACTCGTCAAACACGACGACGAGGCGGGGAACCACATCCGGCGGGAGCTCCGAAATGTCAGCGACACCCGCGCCGTGGAGCACTCGCTTCCGCCGGTCCAGTTCTGCGCGCAGGCCGATGAGGGCACGTCCGGCCATTCCCGCCTCCAGATCGGTCACGGAGCCGATTACGTGAGGCAGTTGCCAACAGGGTCCAAACGAAGCTCCCCCCTTGAAATCCACCAGAGCCAGTACGAGTTCGTTTGGTGAGTGTTGCCCGGCCAGGGCCAGGATCAGCGCTTGGAGCACTTGTGACTTCCCGGAGCCAGTGGTTCCGGCGATCAGCAGATGCGGGCCGTCATTCAGGAGGTCAAATGCCATGACCTTGCCGTTCACATCAACGCCCAATGGGATCTGCCACTCAGGGCTTGGCTGATTACCTGATCGCTGGTCGGTGCCCGGCTGGTTGCGGGCGTGGCGGTTTAAAGGGTTGGGATTAGGCAGGGGAACAACGGTTGGTAGGTTGGCCTCTCCAGATCCCGGCAGTAACCAACTCAGGGAGTGGCCCTTCGCATTGCCTGCGGCGAGGTCACGTACCAGTTCTCTCGCGAAAGGTAATGCCAGGTGACCAAGCTTGCTGCGGGATATTTCCCGGTGACGCTCTGGCCGGAATCTGTGCCGTCGTCGTGCCTCATGACCACGACAGTGGCAGACGCGCAGCACGGACGTATCGGCGCCCCAGCCGCTACACCCCGCGATTATGGACAGGGCGGGTCCCGCGGGCCGCGCGGGTGTAAGCCAACCCCACGCTTCTTGGTCGGGCCCGGTCACGCTGACTTGGCCCCCGCGTGCGAGGAAGCCGCAGGCAATCGCACGGGCCGCTGCCAAACCGCGAGTCCCAGTCAGGGTTAGCCCCCGCCAGCGGTGTGTCAGCTCCTCAAGAAGCGCTGTTTGGATGCTTGGGTCGGAAGCGGAGGTAGGGACGGGCGTGAGGGTGCGCCACTCACTGGTGGGGAGTTCGGGCAGGCTCGACGCTAGGCGACGCAACCGTTTGAGGTCACGGTGGGAGCCACATGGTACGGTTTTTCGCGGACGGTCCTTGACCAATAGGGAAGGCAGTGCGGCGAGTACCCCGCTCAAGGAGAACAGCGCGAGCAACGGTTGGCCCACTACCAGGGCCACGGTCAAGGCCCCCACCGCAGGGAGCGCCAGGGTGAGCGCCGCGCGCGAGCCAGGTGCTGATGGGTTGCTCGACTGCGCGGTGAAACCAGCCTCTTGGTACCAGCGCGCTAGATCCTCACGGACACGGCGCGGCTTTATACGCCTGACCCGATTGGACTGGCGCCACGGGATTCCGCCGCGCTCGCCGGCCACCGGTAAGCCCAAAGGGTCTAGCACTACTGCATCCCGCAGTGGCGATTCGCCTACTAGCAACTCGGGGTCAAGGCGGCCCGCTTTCACTGAGAAGTCCGTTAGTTCCGGGAGGCAGAGTAACTGGGCCAACTGCGGGCGCACCTCGCCCCAAGTCTGCCCCGGATGGAGCGTTACCTCGCCGAAACCGGACACCAGCGCCCTGAGAACATCTGCCATGACCGGTAAGTGTTCATCGGCCCGTGCCGATGCGCAAGTGAGTTATCCACAGGGCGGTTGTGGGACAGGCGGGATTGTGGATAACTAAAACTGGGTTGGGATGGTCCGGACGTGGGTTAATATTCACGGGTGCCTAGAGTTTTGCTTGCCGAAGACGACCCCGTGATCGCTGAACCGCTATCGCGGGCCTTGGCGCGCGAGGGATACGAAGTGGCGGTTGCCGATTCGGGAGCCGGGGCAGTGGAACGTGCCCCGGACTTCGATCTGTTAATCCTGGATCTGAACTTGTCTGGTGAAAATGGCTCGGAAGTGGCGCGGCAAGTACGCGCCCGAGGTCTTTCGGTGCCGATTCTGGTGCTTTCTGGGCGGGCAGATGAATTAAGTGGCCTTAATGGGGCTGGCACCGTTGCCGATGATTACGTTACCAAACCGTTCCGGCTTGCCGATTTGCTGGCCCGGGCCCGGAAACTGCTGTCCGGGGGTCACAGCAGCGGAACGGGTGAGGTTCTGCGGGCGCAAGATATTGAGGTCGATACTAAACTCCGGCGGGCCACCAAAGGTGAGACGGAACTCCACCTCACCAATAAGGAGTTCGACCTATTGGCAACCTTGATACGGCAGGCGGGGACCGTAATTCCCCAAGAAGTGTTATGCCAAGATCTCTGGGGCAATGATCCCCAAGGTTCCCCCAAAACCTTGGAAACCCATGTCTCCTGGTTACGGCGCAAACTCGCCGATGATGCCGCGGAACCGCAATATATCACCACTGATCCGGAAGTGGGATATAAGTTCGAGAATGGCAATGCCTGAAATAGCCGCACTACAATCTCGGTTTACCGGCCGCATTGGGGAGCTTTTCAAATTCGGATCCGTCGGCTTGGTTGCCTATGTAGTTGACTTATCGGTCTTTAATTTTTTCCGGGTATTGCTCGGGATGTCACCCATATGGGCCAAGGTCATCTCGGTAGCGGTTGCCACGGTAGTGGCGTGGCTGGGAAACCGTAATTGGACATTTGCTTCACGCAAAACCGCTAATGTCCCAGGTGAGTTCGCCTGGTTCGCCGTGATTAATGTGGTGGGATTACTGATCGGTGTGGCTTGTCTCTGGATTTCCCATTATCTCTTGGGATTTACCTCCGCATTGGCGGATAACATTTCCGGAAATGTAATTGGCTTGGCGCTGGGAACCCTGTTCCGATATTTGGCCTACCGGCGTTGGGTGTTTACGGGTTGAGCGCCGCAGTTTCTAACGCCCGAGCCCTCGTTGCCGAGTTGGTGCGCGCCGGGGTGCGTCATTTTGTGATTTCACCCGGTTCGCGTTCGGCTCCCTTGGCATACGCCGTGGGGGAGGCCGCCGCCCGGGACGAGCTGACTTTACACGTGCGCTTGGATGAGCGCGGAGCGGGGTTTTTCGCGGTGGGTCTCGCTAAACGCCTCTCTCACCCAGACAATCTGGTGAGCGAAAGACCCTGTGGCACGTTAGTTTCTCCGACGACGACGGTGGCGGTCATTTGCACTTCTGGTACTGCGGTAGCCAATCTGCACCCGGCTGTTCTCGAGGCTGACCTGGCTCGGTTACCACTTCTGCTATTGACAGCCGACCGCCCAGCCGAGCAACAGGGCGTGTTGGCGTCGCAAACCGTTGATCAACTGGGGATATTCGGTACGGCGGTACGAGGTTTACTTCCCTTGGAAGCTCCGGAGAATAATCTCGCCGACACCAGCGAAGCAGCAAACGTCTCGGATCTAGATACCGCGAGAAAAACCGCCCGGGAGGCGCTGATACTGGCCACAAACCCGGAAAACCCCGGGCCCGTGCAAGTGAATTTGCGGTATCGCGAGCCGCTACACCCGAGCGATTTGGACTCCCAACACGCGCCGACCGAGTTCATGCAGTGCGCGGTGGTTGAGCCTGTCGAAACTACCGCACCCGAAGTTTCTCGCTTCTTTGAGTCCCGGATTTCTCGCTGTTCTGAACCCGAGGCCTCCCCGCCCTCAGATCGCAGCGGCGATCCATTTTTACCCGGCGATCCCACGCGTACCGTCGTCATCGCTGGTGATGGCGCTGGGCCGCTGGCGGCCGCCTTGGCCCATGCCCAGGGGTGGCCCTTGCTGGCCGAACCGAGTTCTGGTTCTTTCGGGAATGGGATTGTCGGATATCGGATGTTGCTTCCGCTGGTAGGCAAGCCTTGCCAGCCGCTCCACGCCGTCGTCGTCGGGCGTCCCACACTTAACAGGGCCGTAAACGCGCTACTTTCAGATCCGAAAGTGGCCGTGACGGTGGTCGCTCCGGGGAGTCCGCCGTGGCCTGATGCCTGGCGGAACACGGCGCGGTTCCTGCGCGGATTGGCGCCCAGATGGTTTGAGCCCGCTGTTGAGGCGCCCTCAGCGTTCGCGCAGACCTGGTCTCGGGCGTCCGATATCGCCGCTGAGGTTTTCCGGTGTGCTGCTACCGAACTCACCGGCCGCCTCGGGTACTTGGCAGCGGCACGCGAGGTTTTGAATGCGCAAGTCGAGTCGGGCCCGCTGGTGGTCGGCGCGTCCAACGTGATCCGAGACCTGGACCTGTTGGGCGGAGCACTCGATTGCGACGAATCTCGATTTGCTCGTGGCTCTGCTCGGGTGCCGCTCGGCCCCATTCTCGCCAACCGCGGAGTTGCTGGCATTGATGGCACCATCGCTACGGCGCTCGGGATCGCCTCAGCCGACCAAGCGAGCACCCGTTCAACTGGCCCCGCTCGACTATTCCTGGGCGATTTGGCGTTCTTTCATGATGCGAACTCATTACTCACCGGGGTTTTGGAGCAGCGACCGCAATTGCAGATTGTGGTGGCCAACGATGCCGGGGGTTCAATTTTCTCCACTCTCGAACATGGTGCCTGGGCGGCGGGAGACCCAAGCAGGGAACGTTTGTTTCAAAGGGTGTTCACCACCCCGCAACAGGGGGATATCGCGGCCCTTTGCGCCGGATTTGATGTCGGATATCGGCGCGTAAGGTCACGTTCTGACCTAAAAGCGGTGCTGCGCGATCCGGGTTTAGGGGTTGAAGTGGTAGAAATAACTTTGGACGCCAGCGGGAGGTTGGCGGCCACAAGGCAATTGGCGCTGGCAATCGCGGGGGAGCTAAATGGAAACTAACGAGACCTCCACCCCAAGTTTCCGCTATCACGCTCCCGTGCACCATAAGGCCATTTATCCGCCGGTCGCGGGCGTAGTCCTGGAATCGGAGGCAACTACCAGGGCCCAACGTCTTGCCGTTAACCGGTCTGAGGCCGAACACCCCCTCCAGCATGTCCCGAACGATCGGCTCCCCACCCATCCGGCACCGGTTCATCATCGTCCGATACACGTCACTGGAATGGAGGCGGCGCGGCAGATCGCGAATCAGCAGTTCCTGCGGCAAGGCCCTCCGCTCCCGCCCCAGGCGCCTCCCGGTTATGGGCCACCGAACCGACCTGTCGGTGGGCCGCCCACGCAACCGGTTGGCCCGCCGGTCCGGCCCGCAGTAGCCCCTAGGACACGCAGTTCTTTCCCGGCAATTCTGCTCGCGGCATTCCTCGCCTCCGTTTTGTCGTCGATAGGCACCGTGGCTGTGATGTCGTTTCTAAACCCGGCGCCCCACCAGACCGTGGCAGCGGCCCCGGCCCAAGTAATCACGATCAACCGGCCCGATCCGGGGCGGGTTGACGCTGGGATCGTCGAGGGTTCCACCGTTACCAACCCGTATTGGCAAGGGGTTCACTCTGCGGTTCTCGATTCCGTGGTAGCGATCCAGGCCAGTCTGGCCAGTGGCGGCTCGGTCGGTTCGGGCTTCATCCTGGATCGCACTGGGCACGTGGTCACTAACAATCACGTAGTGGACGGCGCGGAACACAACCTAGTGCAGGTGACTTTGGCCGATGGGCGGCTGTACCACGCCGAGATAATTGGCGGCGACGCCACCACCGATCTTGCGGTACTGAGACTCCAAGATCCCCCCGCTGATCTCCAACCTGCCGCACTGGGCGATTCCGATCTGATTTATGTCGGGGATCCCATAATGGCGCTCGGCAATCCCTTGGGTTTGGCGAACACGGCAACCGTGGGCATCATTTCCGCCATGAACCGGCCGGTGACGGCATCCGGCCAAGACGGGCTGGAGCAAACCATCACCAATGCCATCCAAATTGATGCGGCAATCAATCCCGGCAACTCCGGCGGCCCGCTGTTTGACCATTTGGGGCGCGTCATTGGCGTCACCTCTTCGATCGCCTCGCTCTCGTCCGGGCTGTTTGGTCAAACCGGTTCCATTGGACTTGGGTTCGCCATTCCGGTGAACCTTGCCAAGGGCATCTCCTCCCAGTTGATTGAGAACGGCGTGGTAGAACACGCCCGTTTAGGGGTTCGGTTGCTTCCAGTAACCGTGAATGTGGATGGTATTTCCCGCCGCGGCGCGCAGGTGGAGTCAGTGGTTGAGGGCACGGCCGCCGCGCTGGGCGGACTGGTTCCCGGCGATGTCGTGATCGCGTTCAACGGCCTACCAGTATCCGGCCCCGATTCACTCACCGCGTTTGTTCGCGAACGGCGGGTGGGAGATCAGGTGGTGGTTCAGGTAGCCCGGAACGGTTCGGCGGTTGACTTGCCCATCACGTTGGGCGCCCTCATAGTCGAACCAGTGATTGATGTGCCGCAGCCCGACCTCACTTTGCCCCCCGACTACGAAGAAGGCGGCGAGGTCGAGGAAGGCAACTGGCAACCCGAGTCCGAGTGATGGCCCGATCAGAGCGGCGGTTCTCCGCCAGTTGGCTCGGCGTCCTATTGCCACTGGCATTGATAATGGGCGGTTGCGTACCCGAAAACGCCGCCGTCCCTGTGGCCACCGTTGCGCACACTCCCGTTCC
>Ga0082212_10011380_pt1 | contig 11290 bp, 6 predicted proteins | sample TergutNt197P3_FD_71548 | JGI IMG/M metagenome (GOLD analysis project Ga0082212, IMG submission 71548) | Neocapritermes taracua P3 segment gut microbial communities from Petit-Saut dam, French Guiana - Nt197 P3 | ecosystem: Host-associated > Arthropoda: Insects > Digestive system > Gut ... | reverse complement strand
CACGTTGTATCCGAAGAGATCGACTTTTGCTTTGGGAATCGGCACTCCCGTCTTGGCATCGGCAACGAAATAGAGTAATGCCTTGTCCATCTGCTTGCGAACGATGGCGGTATCTTCCAACCAGATCACGGCAGACTCGACGTTGCCGTTTTCCATCTCCGCACGAATCAAAAACGCTCCGGCAGTTTTGCTGTCGAACGAGACCGTTGTTGAGCGGTCGAAATGCTTTTCCGCCGGGGTAAGTTCCATTTCCCAAGTCTTGACGACTTTGCCGAGATATTTTTGGCGTGCTTCTTGCCGAATGTTATCGTTTCTCTCGTTTCCACCGTAAAAAAGCCGCTGTCCGATTTGGTCGATTTGGATTTTCTGCCAATCAATTTGTTGCGGCTTCGATTTCAGATATTCCTTGACATCGGCAATGAGTTTTTCGACGTTAATCTCTTGGGCGGTCAGTTTGACTTTTTTGCCGTTTCGGAATACATATCGCAGATCGGCATTGAGTCCGGCAATTTCGGAACCGGCAACCTCAAAGCGTCCCCAGTTGCCGGTGATCTGTGACAACTGTTGCCGCCAACGCTCCTTTTGCTGCGCTGTGCCGAAGCGTTCGATTAAGTCTTCGTAATACTTGGCGGCTTTCGGATACTGCCGACGATTCTTCGCAATTTCCGCCAGAATTTCCAACGACGGGATGTCGTTAATCTTTTGATACAGTTTGATGTAATTGAACTCGTCCGGCAATTTGAACCGCTTGATACCGGTCGCCAGTTTTGCAATTGTTTCGTCGTCAGTCAGTGTTTCGAGGGTTAAAATGCTTGCCGTCTTGTCCGGTTCTTCGGTATTACGATAAAAGTTAAAACCCTGCAAGGTTTGCTCACCGAATTGGGAACGGTAAAAATCGGCTTGTCTTCGTCGGGCTTCAAAAGGGAGTGTGCCGAGCAATCGCACTTCACCCCGTTGAGTGATTACTTGTTCCAACGCCCAACGCCAGCGTTCGCCGTCATTTTTTGCGGCTTCCCAAGATTCGGGAACGTAGTAATAGACTGGATTGCCATCGGCATCGACGGGCGCACCGGATGAACCGCCACCGTAATAGCCGTATCCCTCTTCGTAATCCGGCAACACGGCAATGTCGGTCAACGATTGCAATCGAAATGCCGGTACACCCTTAATTATATCGGCAAATGAGAGAAAGAAATTGCCATGATCTGCTGTCTCTTCTATCGCACGAGGCATTGCTTCTTGCATGAGTTGCAATGCTCGGACGCGGTCTCGTTCGTTGGTCTGTACCCGTCGCGCACCGTTGCCGCGAACGTTTCCTCGCTGAAATTTATTGTCAATAATCCATCCGTAGTGGGTAGTTGACCGGTATTGTTCTGCGATTGCCCAAATTGCCCGCCAATGTTCCTTTTGGGTTTCCACGGCGGATTCGAGCAGTTCGTCGGTTTCGGCGACTCGATTGAGCCTTTGCAAAGATTGCACGGCAAGTCGGAGTCCATTCCAGTAGTCGGTGTGATCTCCATTTTTCGGATCGAGCAACCAAGGACGTAGCAAATCGTAAGCGTCCTTGTGGAGTCCCGCATTGACTAATGCTTGGGCATCTTTCCCAGTATCGCCGGTGAGTTCAGGCGGAGTAGGCGGTACTGGTCGGGGAAGTACGATTGGCGGCACTGGCACTTGGGCAGTGGCAACGAATAAAAAGGCAAAAAACACGGACAATAACAGAAAAAATCGGTACATGTGTCGTAATCCGTCTAAAATTGAGAGGGTGCCATCAGTATAGACGCTTGAACGTCAATTTCAATAGAAGAAAAAAGGGGCACTTCACCAGAATCTTATGGGTGGTTTCCGGTTCGGGCAGCTTTCCGAGGGCGTGAAATAGAGCGATTCCAAGGGAGAGTGTGGATTAGGAGATTATCAGGTACAGAACTGGCATGGTTGGGTACTCATGAAAAATAACAAAAATAGAACGTAAGTCTGTTGAAAATACATATTTACGCTACATGACACAGTAGAACTACCCGGTTCCCCGGTTGATACGTAGAAAACTGCCGTCGGCGAAGCGATTCTAATCGTTTGTTAACGTACTCGAAACTCAATCCGCTCTGTACGTACCAGAGCGGCATTTCAAGTTATTGGCGCAGACACGTTCCCCAGGGCGGCGCGGAGTATCGCTTGCCCTGGGCTATGATTTGTTCTCGATGCAAAAAAAAGGAGTCAGGAGGAAAATGACGCTTGCGTTTTAGCCGGTACTCCGCGAACAGAGCCCGAAGCCGTCATTGCGCTGCACTCCACTCCTTCGCCTCAATGAGTCGCTGAACGTACTTTGCCAGAATGTCCGTCTCGATATTGACCTTATCGCCGATTTTGCAGTTGCCGAGCGTCGTTACTTTTAACGTGTAAGGAATCAACGCCACACTGAACATGTCCTTATCACACCGCACAAGCGTGAGCGACACGCCGTCCACCGCCACGGAACCCTTCGATGCCATTTGGGCGGCAAGTTCCAGCGGGATGGAAAAATAATAATCCTGCCAATCGCCGTGATTGTCAATGCGAGCCAGTTCCGCCTGACCGTCAATGTGTCCCGAAACGAAATGTCCGCCGAGTCGGTCTCCCAAAGCCAATGCCCGCTCCAAATTGACCGGACTGCCCGACACCAGTTGCCCCAAATTGGTACGCGCCAACGTCTCCGGTCCTGCCTGAAACGCAAACGTGTCTCCTTTTTTCTCAATGACGGTCAGACAACATCCATTGACGGCAACGCTGTCCGCCACTTTGACGGTGGGGGCAATTGCCGCTTCTTCAATGACCAATCGACAACCGGGCGGCTCCGAAATGATTGCCGACACCCGACCTAACGCTTCTACGATTCCTGAAAACATAAAGCACCTTTGTTTGGATACACCCGCAATGCCGATTTGCCTACACAAACGTCTTATTAAACGCTTCGAGCACTTTGTCCAGTTCGGCGGTCAACTCGTCGTCGAGTTTGCGTTTTTCGTCCAGTTTCGTCCAGAGGTCTTTGTGCGAACCATTCAGATACGACAGGAATTCACTTTCCCAACGCAACACGTCAGTCGTCTTCACCTTGTCGATGAAACCGTGTGTACCGGCGTAAATCACGACCACTTGGTCAATGACATGCATCGGCTTGCAGAGTCCCTGCTTAATCAATTCGTTGATTCGGTATCCTCGATCCAGTCGGGCTTGCGTCGCCGCATCCAAATCGGTACCGAGTTGAGCGAACGCTTCCAATTCCCTAAACGCCGCCATGTCGAGTCGCATACCGCCGGCTACCTGCTTCATCGCACCAACCTGTGCCGAACCACCGACGCGGCTCACCGAAATACCGACGTTCATTGCCGGTCGCTGCCCCCGGAAGAACAAGTCCGGTTGGAGGTAAATCTGACCATCCGTAATCGAAATCACGTTCGTCGGAATGTATGCCGACACTTCCCCTTCTTGCGTTTCGACAATCGGCAGTGCCGTGAGTGAACCGCCACCGAGTTCTTGGGACAATTTTGCCGACCGCTCCAACAAGCGGCTGTGGCAGTAGAAAATATCGCCGGGAAATGCTTCACGACCTGGTGGACGACGCATCAGCAGTGAAATCTGCCGATAGGCGTTCGCCTGCTTGGAAAGGTCGTCATACACCGCCAATGTGTGCTGACCGTTGTACATAAAGTGTTCTGCCATTGCTGCCCCTGCGTAAGGAGCAATGTACTGCAATGGGGCGGGAGCACTCGCACCGGCAACAATCACGGTGGTGTAATCCATCGCACCGTATTGCCGAAGCGTTTCGATGATACCGGCAACGGTCGAATCTTTTTGACCGACGGCAACGTAAAAACATTTCACGCCGGTTCCCTTTTGGTTGATGATCGTGTCGATGCAGATTGCGGTCTTCCCGGTTTTCCGGTCGCCGATGATGAGTTCCCGCTGCCCGCGACCGATAGGAGTCATTGCGTCGATGGCTTTGATCCCGGTGGCGAGCGATTCTCGAACCGGCTGCCGGTCGGCAATACCGGGGGCGGGACTTTCGACATCGCGGAAGGTATTCGTAACGATGGGACCTTTGCCGTCGAGGGGATTTCCGAGCGGGTCAAGCACCCTGCCAAGAACGGCTTCACCGACCGGAACGGAAAGCAGTTTACCGGTCGTTTTCGCTTCGTCTCCTTCTTGGAGTTTGAGGTAATCGCCGAGGATGATGGCACCAACGGAGTTTTCTTCGAGGTTGAAGGCGAGTCCCATGATGCCGTTGGGAAACTCGATCATTTCTCCTGCCATGACACCGGAGAGTCCGTAGATTCGGGCGATACCATCGCCGACTTCGAGGACGCGTCCTATTTCCCGGACATCAATTTTCTTTTCGTATTGTTCGATTTCTTTCTGAATGACGGATGCGATTTCGTCGGCGTTGAATTTCATAGTGGATTGCTCTTTGGGAATCGAGGGATTCGGAAAACAATAGTTAACGTCCCCGATTCTACCAGAAAGCACGGAAAAAGTATAGGGGGTGAAAAGAGTATTTTCGTAGAAGACGGAATTTTGTAAATAGCAGGGAATGACGGCGATTTTGGCAATTTGCAACAGCCTGACGGTATCTCTTGCGCAGTTCCGTAAATTGCGGTATAATCTTTCCCAGCAAGTGTTACGTGTCATTGGTTTGAATCATCGTTCTGCGCCGCTCGAAGTGCGGGAACAGTTGGCTTTCTCGCCAACACAGGTTGCCGCTGCGCTGACGGCGTGGCAAGATCAAACGACCGATCTCGAAGCCGTGCTGCTCTCGACCTGCAATCGTATCGAATTGTACGTCGCTTCGCCGGAAGACGAATTGCCGACGCCCGAACAACTGCTCCAATTTTTGCTCGATCAAAAAACGAGTCCGCCGACAGGATTCACGCTGGCTTCGCAAGTCTTCACGCTGGACGATGGAGAAGCGGCAGAGCACCTTTTTGCCGTGGCATCAGGGCTCGACAGTATGGTGCTCGGCGAAGTGCAGATCCTTTCGCAAGTCAAAGCCGCCTATCAGTTGGCGTTGGAGTCGGACACCGTCGGCACATGGATACACGCCTTGTTCCAGACCGCCTTGAAAACGGCAAAGCAGGTCGCTTCGGAAACCGCCCTGCACGAACATCGCACCAGTATTCCGAGCATTGCCGTTTCCGATTTTGCCCGGAAAATTTTCAAACGTTTTGAAGACAAGAAGGTTTTGGTCTTCGGAGCAGGGGAAATGGGGCACGAGACCTTGCGGTATCTGGTCGAATATGGAGCGAAGTCGATTACGGTGCTCAATCGTCATCAGGAACGTGCCGAAGCACTTGCCCAGCCGTTCGGCGGCAGCGTTGCCGATTGGGAAAAACGGTTCGAACTGATGATCGAGGCGGACATCGTGATTTCGACGACCAGTGCGGATGAACCGGTCGTTACGCTTGCCGACTTCCAAAAGATCGAAGCCCGGCGGCAAGGGCGGACGCTGTTCGTTCTCGATCTTGCTGTGCCGAGAGATTTTGAATCGGCAATCGCCCAATGTGCCGGCGTATATCTCTATTCGATTGACGACTTGGCGGAGGTGTGCAATAAGAATCGGCATGAGCGGGACAGAGAAATTCCCAAAGCGGAAAAAATCGTCAAGCGGTCGGCAGAGGTTTTTATGAAAGAGATGATGTTGCGTCAGAACGGCACGGTGATTCAGCAACTTCGGGAGCGTTGGACGAAGACGAAGGATGCAGAGTTACACCGGCTTTTCCACAAATTGCCGGAATTGAGCGAACGTGAACAGGAAGAAATACGTTACGCTTTTGAGCGGCTGCTGGCAAAATATCTTCATTCGCCGTTGGAATCGTTGCGGGATGAACCCTTGGATGCGGAACCACACAAACTCATCGATGCTCTGAAAAAATTGTTCCGGCTTTGAGGGGGTGTTAAGTCCGTCGGTCAATTTTCATTCCAGCGAAACAGAGAGTTGTTTTCAATACGAACCACACGAAAAGACGAAATACACGAAATGGTACCGCAATGTTCCTCTTTTCTCGTGCTTTTCGTGTTAAAAACAAAAATGAAAAAAAAGACTTTGCAATTCTCGTGTCTTCCCCCTACGCTTTTTGCGGGAACAATTTTTGACATCCCTCTTTGAGAACTCGAATTGCCAATGCCTTATCCTCCTGCGAAAGAACGCCGGAGAACCAAACCAGTATTCCCCAAAAGAGCAAAATGCCCAATTTGGCAATGTTCGGAATCCATTGGATACGATTCCAAGCGTCGAGCATTTTTTCCCAACGAGACAGTTCCGTCCACTGTTCGGCAGTTAATGTGTTTAGTGCGATTCCATCGCCGCAAAGTAAACTCAACAGGTAACAAGCAACGGTAATGCCCAACAGCAGTGCCATTTTGCCAAAGGGATAACGAACATAGAAAAAATGTCTCGTTACATAATAAACGATTCCCGCATAAACGGAATGAGCAAGAATTTGAGCGATAACTGTCCCGGTCAGTCCCCAGTAAGGCACGAGAAGACACATAAAATGCAAAATAAACGGCACTGAAAACAGGGTGCATAAGAAGAAATAATATGTTTTGTGTGTGATATAAAAAGTATTACTCATCTGGTAGGCGAACAGAGTAAGCAATGAGAGCAACCCAAAAAATGGTATCAGTGCGGCGGCATCGTGGAAAGAATGTTTGCTGATCGCCCGTACAACTTCGGTTGCAAATAACGAGATAAACAACACGGCAAATGCCTGAATACACAGGAGCCGGTGCATAAAATTGCCGAACACTTGCGAAGCGTCCGGCTGCTTGTAAACGTCATACATTTCCGCCGTCCAAACCTGCTGTAAGGGACGCACGCCCATATATTTGGAAATATCCATCAGTCTTCCTGCCAGTGCATAAAGTCCGACAGCCCCCATAGCGGCTTCTTTACCGTTGTAAGGACCAAAGTTAAGAAGAGAAAACTGACCTGCCGCAACATAAATGAAAGCCAAAATACCATTGGGAACAAGCGGCAAGCAAAACACAAGAATTTCTTTCCACTTTTTTGTGTCTGGATAAATGGAGCCGATCCGCAGTTCCCTGTACGTTAGATAGGTGCCCGACACGGTTAAAACAATTGCTTGTGTATAGAGAACGCCCCAAACTCCCCAGTCTAAACCGGCAACAAAGTAAATGCAAAGCACCAACCGGGTAAGACTCATCGAAAGATTGGTCAGCACAAACCGAAGCGATTCCAACCGCGCCTGCGTCAATGTCATCGGTACGGCAACGAGGGCTTCCAATAATGTTACTGCCATACCAAATGCCAGTACTTCTTTTTCGTCCGTTTGCCAAATAAAAGCGATGTAATCAATAAAATAAACGGAGAGAACAATGGCGGCGGCAACGGCAAGCCAAAGTATCGAGGAAACGGTAACGGCAACACGGCGGCGTGCTTCATCGCTTTCCGCCTGCTTATAGAAAGTCATTGCCGCCAAACGAATCCCTCCCACCAAAAAAACGGTGGTAATGATGTCCGATGCCCTGGCAATGATTTCCAAAATTCCGTACTCGCTCGGTGCCAGATAATTGGTGTAGAGCGGAAGAAGGATGAACGGCACCAACTGTCCGATGATTCCGCCGACTCCAAAGATAAGCGTGTGTTTGAAAAATTGACGTTTGTCGGACATGAAAGGAGAAAGGAGTTAGGAGTAAGGAGTAAGGAGAAAGAATCCGGGTTGCATCCGCCCACTTCTTCTGTCTCCTTACTCCTAACTCCTTTCTCCTTAATTATGCTACTTCAATCGGAAAAGTCAACATAGATTCAATTTTCTGAATCGTCATTATTTCGTAATTGCCTTCGCAAACGTCTTGCTATCGAATGCCGACTCAGTAACAACTTGTTCGCGACACTGGGGTTTCGCTTCACGTGTGAACTCCCGAAGACGCTCCTCGATCAAACGTTCGACTTGTTCAAGCGTAATCACAGAGCCCGCCGCGTAAGCAAGGGATTGTTCCGACTCGAACAAACCTTGCGTCGTTGCGGGATCGGCAACAAGGTCAACGCTCCGCACCGCAACGATCTTTTCAACAAGAGCAGGATCATGCGTTCGCTTGACCACCGCTTCGACGTTGTGCGAAAAACCGACATTGTCCGGGGCGTGTTCGGCATCCCAAAGAAGTTGCTCCGCTATCGTGTGCTTCGGATTGAACCAAAAATCGGCGTAAAGTCCTTCGTTTTCCCGAAGTTGCACGTTGCGAATCATTCCGAATCGGGCATGGTAACTTCTCGGCTTTCTCGGATCGCCGTCGGGATGATCGAGATTGACTTTGGAATTTTCGTAAAGCGGAATCGCTTGGCGAAGAGTGTCGTTCGGATAGTGGCGACCATTTCGGCTTTCACAGCCGATGATTTTCACACCGAAGATCACCCCCGCTTCCCTGTCGATCCGCACGGCATCGCCGGTGGTGAGTGCTGTCTCGTAAAGGATTTCTGTCATAGTGTCGGTAAAGTGGTGATGAATAATGGCAACACTCTACCAGACCGAACGTTAGAAACTGTCAGGTGTTTTCCTGACAGTTGTAAGGAGAAAGGAGTTAGAAGCTAGAAAACGGAGTTATTCCACATTTTCCGTTTGTCCTTCGATTTTTTTGACCACTTTCTCTTGATATTCCGCTATTTTAGCAGCATAGGTTTGAGACAGTTCTTGTAGTTTTTCGCACAGTAATATCATTTTGTCGATTTCCGTTTTGTATTGCTCAAGCAGAGTCTTGACTTTTTCCAATTGAACTTTCATGGCATCGACACGTTTTTGTTCACGAGCAAGATCGTTCTCTCTTTTTGATTTTTCTGTTTTGGCATTTTCTTCCGCCGCGTTGTACGTCTCGATATTCGACTCAATTTCCTCGATGAGCCTCTTCAGGCTACTCCGTTGTGAATAGAGCCAATCCAATGCCAACGAATAATCCTTGCTGGATTCTGCTTCGGGATCGTCCATGGTCTCTCGATATTTTTTCAACATTTCCAGCACCGCAGAGTCCACTCCTTCCTTTTCTTCTTCGGTGAGTTCTGGCATGGATCTGGCTCGGAATGCTTCCAACAGTTCCTCTGGAAATGCTTGCTTGGCTTCCTCGGACAGTAGGTCGATCATCCCGACAACTCGGTCAACCGGCGGCGTCATGTAAATTGCCCAACGGGACTTGGACGCATCAAAGATTTGATCAATCTCCGCTTCGCTGACCGGATCCGCAGTGGTTAGTTTGACGAGAAAGCCATTTTTTTCGTTTCCTTCTTCGTCGCTGAACTTGGTCTGTGTCGGCACAGAAGAGACACGAAAGCGACTGAGAAAGGCACCTTTTTTGTCTTCGGTACTTTCTGCAAAAACATATACCACGCCCCTCAAAATTTCAGGAAACACCACATCAGTTTCGGTACCCGACTCGCTTGGCATAAAGGGACCGGTAATGACGATTTGTGCTTCCACTTGTATCAGTGCAGGCGGCAATGTGATTTCTTTTGCTTCACGAACGACACAGCCAAACCAGGCTCTGCCACGCTCACGGTAGCGTTCACTAAGAAGTCCTCGGAGTTCTTCAATGCTCAATTCGGACAGCGATTTTTCCACTGAAGGTTTTGCCGGGTCTGCACCGCTGGTGAGTTTGGCAATTTTAGCATCGGCATCTTCGATTTTCTTGTCCAAGGTCTCGATATGTTTCTGCCCGGTGCTTCGGATTTTCCTCTCAACCGATGCCAGAGCGATGACGGCGATCGCCGTTACGATAATAATGCCCAAAAAGACTTTGTTCCAAACGTTCATTATTGGTGACCGCTAGTGATAATAGATGTGGCGCAAAACACCCCTGTCGCCCATTTTACACAATAATTTATTCTATTGCAATGGTGAAATTCGGCACACTGGGAGCCGCCGTGGGAACCGTTGAAACGCATTTGCATCTCTGAGTTGACTTTTTCCGCAAAATACGCACAATGGATACAGTGCGTTGCTCGGCTAAAACGCAAGCGTGCTATTGTCCTTTTCGTCCACTATTGCCATGACACGATTTCTGCTCTCCGCTCTCCTGTTTACCATTGCCTCTGCGTCCGCATCGGCAGACGTTATCGCAACCGAAAACTCCATCTCTAACGGTCTTGTTACCGTCTCCTGGAATGCGGCGGACAAGATCGTTACCATTGGCACCGCAATACCGCATGTCAAAATCGAATTTCCGAACGTACAGAGTATCGCTATAGAAAGGGCAAATCGAACTGGCGTTGGAGGAATAAGAACGGTAGGCGTACTCACCATCAAAGGAGAAAACGGCAATGACGAAGCCATATTTACCATTGTGGAAGACAATCCCTTTGTGTATGCTCCGGTGCTCGTTAACGCAAACACGTTCAAAGATGGACCGATCCAAAACTTGGAATTCCCCAAGATCGAATTGTTGTTACCAACTGAAAAACTCATGACGCTCGGCACTGCCGGACTTCGGGCAGTGGACCAACACAAGGGTTCGTACATGTTCCTTGCCGCCGCTGATCCTGAAACCCGAAGTGGTGTCGTTAGCGGTTGGATCACTAGCCGACAAGGTTCCGGGATCGTCTTTTCCGAGAAGAACGCATCAGGCAAGGCAATAATCAAGCCGGTGCTCGAATACGGCAAGTTGTTGCCTTTGAAAGATTTTCCTGTACCCAATATGCCCACTGAAACTTTCGTCATCGGTTGCTTTGACGATTGCCGATTCGGACTGGAACGTTACGCCGAGGAGATCGCTCTACATAATCAAGTGAGACCCAACCCTCCCCCCGCAGGCTACTGCACTTGGTATGCGGACGGCGGATTCGGCGGTGCCTGCAATGAAAAGGACATCATTACGCTAACGAACGCCGCCGCCGAAAAGTTAGCCCCCTTCGGTTTCAACTTCGTGCAGATTGACGACAAGTGGCAAGACGGTATCTCTACCAATGGACCGAAACGCAATTTTCTCCGGGTCAATCCGCGAGGTCCCTATCCGAATGGTATGGCACCGGTTGCCGAACATATCCGAGCGAAAAACATGAAGGCGGGCATTTGGCTGCTCCCCTTCGCAGGTTCTCCCGAAGACCCCGACTGGGACAAAAGTCTCTTCGCAAAAAGCGGGATTACCGAAGAATCAAATGTACGTTTTCCATTCAGAGGGAATTTATTGCACAAGGAAGGAGAACCCTACCGGTCAAGATGGTCGGGAGCAACGCTCGATATGACCAATCCCGCCGCCCAAGAGTATCTCCGCAAAACGATTGCACAGATGGCGAACGATTGGCATTTCAACTATT
>Ga0082212_10011379_pt1 | contig 11290 bp, 10 predicted proteins | sample TergutNt197P3_FD_71548 | JGI IMG/M metagenome (GOLD analysis project Ga0082212, IMG submission 71548) | Neocapritermes taracua P3 segment gut microbial communities from Petit-Saut dam, French Guiana - Nt197 P3 | ecosystem: Host-associated > Arthropoda: Insects > Digestive system > Gut ... | reverse complement strand
TTCCTTTTCACGTTGCGCCGTTCCGGCGCATTGGAATGCGCATCCATGCGCATACTCGTGCGCTCCGGCATCCATGCCTCCGCTTTTCGGAACGTGATTGCAACGACATCTCCGAGGCACTGAATAGTAACGTTTTAGACCACTTTGTGATTATCTTGCTACGATCGGGGAATTGACATAGGTTCCGGTATATGCCAAAATACATTCATGAATCTTTACTGTTCAGTGCCATCAATCTTTGAGAGGATGTTTTTCTATGCGACTTGAAGAGATTCTGCACATTCCTGTCATAATCACCGGCAGCAGGGCTCTGAGTTTCCTGCACTGCGATCTTCTCGCGGGAGAAGGCTTACCGTCGCCGGACGGTGTTGAGATCATCATACTCCGCGCTCCGGCAGAATGATGAGATATTTAACTATCCGCTTCTTGACGATCATACTGACAGTCCTATGTGTGATCTTTATTCTTTTTGCCCTGTTGTATATTCTGCCTGGTTCATACATCAGGATGATGCCTATATATGGCGGCGGAGACGCCCTTGACTCTGTATACTCGGCGCTCAACGTTACAGACAGCTTGTTTACAAAGTACATCCGCTATTGCTATGACGTGTGCTTCCATTTCAGTTTTGCGTCATCAGCGACGACTGTGCATCACCTACTCGGCAGCAGGGTACTGACCACACTACTCATACTGGCGTCCGGTCTTGTTGCCACGCTTATCGTCGGAATACCTGCGGGCGTCTACCTGGCAATAAGAAACAACAAGACGGCAGATCACATTCTCAGCGTCGTACTACAGTTGTTATCTTCACTCCCAAGCTATATTACTTCAATAGTAGTACTGCTTATCTTCGCTTCGTATCTGAGAATAATCCCCGTCACGATATACCCGCGAAATGCATTATCGTATTTTATGCCGACTCTGACAATAACGATCGGAGGCGCTTCTTCGGTTGCGCGAATGACTAAAGCAAACCTTCTGGACGTTCTGGGGCAGCCATATATTATCGCTTTACAAGCAAAAGGCCTTCAAAGAAAAAGCATTATTTACCGTCATGCGCTAAAGAACGCGCTGATACCTATCGTTTCGTATCTAAGAGGGTTCAGCGCCCAACTGATATGCGGAACGCTTGTCGTTGAGCGGTTTTTCTCTCTGAGGGGCGCAGGTACATTTTTACTCAACGCGGTCAGTTCAAGAAATCATTTCGAAATACTGGCCTGCACAGTGATACTGACTGTTGTTCTCTCATTGATGAACGTTGCAGCCGACGTGTTTACCGCAATCATCAACCCGTTTGTAAGATTGCGGTACCGAAAGGGAACATAATGACGCCTGTAAAAGTAAGCAAAGACGCCGGTCAAATATCAATGCCCGTGCAAGAGTACGCGCCTGTTTTCACAATATTCAGGAGGTTTTTGAGAAAAAAAACCGCGGTGGCAGGCTTGATCGTCTTCGCCCTGATATGTCTTGCATGCATTTTTGCGCCTTTTCTTACAAAATGGAATTACTACACAGTAAATGTCGCGCTGGTGAGGGAGCAGCCTTCCCTTGAGCATCTGTTCGGAACTGATTCTCTCGGCAGGGATGTACTGACAAGGATGCTTTACGGAGGACGCTTCACGCTTGGTATAGCGTTCATTTCGACATCTCTTGCAGCAATTGCCGGATGTATCACCGGCATAATATCAGGGTACGCAGGTAAGATCGCCGACATAATAATATCGCCTGTTCTGGACATCCTGGATTCTATACCGGTCGTTGTTCTTGCGCTTGTGTTTGAAGCTGTGTTTGGCTGGGGGCGCGGCTACTTCATGTATGCAATCGCTATAGCGTCTATGCCGAAATTCACGCAGTTGGTCCGGGGCTGCGTTATCAACACGATGGAATGCGCATACATTGAGGCGGCGCGCGCTTTAGGAGTTGGCCATCTCAGAATCATTACCAGGCACATCTTTCGAAATGTGATTTCCCCGCTGATAATACGGTATTCCGTAGGTATGGCAGAAGTGATAATGACCTGTACAATAATGGGATATCTGTCTATAGGCATAACCCCTCCGATTCCCGAGTGGGGTGCAATTGTGTTCGGTTCGAGTTCGCTGATTCTGACAAGGCCGATAATGGTTGTCCTTCCCTGCGCAATGATTGCTTTTTGCCTGATTTCACTGAACTTCTTCAGTGATGGTCTCAGAGATGCCCTAAATGATACTTTACAGTAGACTATAGCAAGATGTATAATCAACTACACAAAAAGTCACACTTCCCGGTAACAAAGCACGCATGGGAGACTCCATCAAAATACAGGAGGGCCGCATATGAGCGAACTAAAATATCCTCATCTTTTTGAACCTTTAAAAGTCCGGGGCGCGCTGTTCAAGAACCGCATCTTCGCGGCGCCGCAGGGTTTTTACTACACAGGATCCGATTTCTGGCCAAACGCTGACTGCGCCGCTTATTTCGAAGCGAAAGCCCGCGGCGGCATGGCTTCCATCTGCGTCGGAGACTGCATTGTGGATTCTGAGACGGGCACCGCGTTTGCCGGGCTGTACCGCATCGACGATGTGCGGTCTATGCCCGGCTTCGCGGCGCTGGCCGCAGCCGTATCGCGCCATGGCTGCGTCGCTTCCGCAGAGCTTTCACACGCGGGCATGTACGCCCACAGCGTACACGCTGCCGGCAGGCCCATGTACGGGCCTGTCGCCATTAAAGACGGAAAATACGGCGAAGTCACAGAAATGCCGGAAGAGCTGATCCTCCACATCATCGAAGCTTTTGGGAAAGCCGCTGCTTTCGCAAAGAAGGCCGGCTTCGGCATGGTGACGGTCCACGCCGGGCACGGGTGGCTTCTTCCGCAGTTCTGGTCAAAACAGATAAACACCCGTAAAGACAAATGGGGCGGTAGTTTCGAGAACCGTATGCGCCTTCCGATCGCAGTGCTGGAGTCTATCCGGCGCTCCGTGGGCCCGGCGTTCCCGATCGAGATACGCATGAGCGGTACGGAATGCAACGAGGCAGGTTATGATATCGACGAAGGCATTGAATTCGCAAAGGCCCTTGACGGTTACGCGGATATAATCCATGTCTCCGCGGGAAACCACGAAGTCAGGCGCTCGTTTATCATCACGCATCCCAGTATGTTCCTGGAGGACGGCGTCAACGCGAAGTACGCCCGCGAAGTCAAAAAGCATGTCAAGGCTCTTGTCGCGACAGTCGGTTCATTCTCAAACCCTGCGCACATGGAGGAGGTAATAGCCTCCGGCGGCGCGGATATCATCGAACTCGCAAGGCAGTCCCTGGCTGATCCGAATCTGCCAATAAAGGCCAGGACCGGGCGTGAGGATGAAATTCAGGAATGCCTGCGCTGCATGAACTGCTATACTACCGGCAATATTGGGCGTATCCATTACTGTTCAATCAACCCTGTTACAAGCCGTGAGCGCGAGGTGCTGATGGCTCCGGCGCCGAAAAGCAAGAAGACTGTGCTCATCGCGGGAGGAGGCATTTCCGGAATGCAGGCGGCAATCACAGCGTCGGAGCGCGGGCATAAAGTCATCCTCTGCGAGAAGAGCCCGCAGCTTGGCGGCGTTCTGCTGTGTGAAGACAAGGTCCCGTTCAAACAGCATATGACCGATTATGTAGCGCGTCAGGCAAGGCTCGTTTCCCGCGCGGCGGTCGACGTGCGTCTGAACACAGAAGTGACCCCGGAATATGCAAAGTCGCTGCACCCCGACGTCATCATCGCAGCGCTCGGCGCGCGGCCTGTGAAGCCTTCGATTCCCGGTATCGACAGCGCAAACGTAATACGAGCCGAGGACGCCTATGCCGCTCCTGACCTTGTGGGAAAAAACGTTGTCATCATCGGGGCCGGCCTTGTCGGAGTCGAGTTGGGTATTTTCCTTGCCGGGCTCAGGAAGTCCGGCAGCGATATCACCATTATCGAGATAGAGGACAGGATCACAGCCGAACCGTCGTCACTGCATACTTACGCGCTCACAGTTCAAATCGAGGAGCTTGGCGTCGACCTGCGTCTCTCAACAAAGGTTACCGGTATAACGGATTCGGCTGTGTTTGCAGATGGTCTCGGCGGTGAGCAGGAGTTCGCGGCTGACACCGTAATATACGCGACGGGTTACGCTCCTCTGCTCGACGAGGCGATAGCTTTGAACGACTGCGCGGCTGAGTTTTATCAGATAGGCGATTGCGTGGCGCCGAAGAACATTATGAACGCGACGCACACCGCTTTCGTCGCAGCATATGACGTCGGCGTGATCTGATATTGACTGTGGGGACAGAGCTGCCTCACTAAATAGTTGTTAGCCGGATTTGCTTTACTGCGAACCAAACAGGTAAGAGATTAGCGATGGAACTTCAACAGGTTAGATATTTTTTGGAAATATGCAGGACATTGAGTTTTGCAAAGGCCGCAGATAACTGCTTCATATCACCGCAGGGCATCAGCATTGCCATCCAGCGGCTTGAAGCGGATCTGGAATGCACGCTTTTTGTCAGAGGAAGATCTGCCGTGTCTTTGACAAAGCATGCGAAATACCTGTTGCCTCTTGCTGAAAAGATAATAGATAATGTCGATGTATGTGACAGGTATTTCTCCGTCGGTAAGGATTATTCTCAGCATGTGCCGCTTGTTTTAGCAAGAGGTGCGATTTATGCGCTTACAGATGCTCCGATGCGGGAGTACATGGAAACATACCCGAATGTCTATCTGGACATCAGAAATGACAGCGATATTGGCGCGGAAAAGGCCGTGTTGTGCGGAGAAGCTGAGTTGGCGCTATGCTCCGGGCCAATTGATAATGAGTTGTTTGAAGCGCAGTTTATTTGCTCAATAAGGTTCGCTGCAATAGTCCGCATTACTCACCCGCTTGCCGATCAGGAAACAGTTTCTATAGAGGACCTGTGTCCGTATCCGCTTACAATAATGCGCGAGCATACTAAGACATATCCTGTTTTGCACGAGGCGGCAAAAGCGGCCGGGGTTGAACTATGGATCAACTCCCGCGTAGATAATCTGGGGCTTGTGTTTGAAGCAGCGGTATATGAAGGGCAAGTCGGTATTGTGACAATGGAGTTTGCTGCCGCTGTCAACAACCCGAAAAGTTCACTCAAAGCGATCCCATTCAAGGACCCGTCGGTGCGATGGAGCCTGTATCTGATCAAAAGAAAAGACGAGCCGCTATCGCAGAACGCAGAACAGTTGTACAGGATTCTGCTCAAGCATAGGGATTTGCTGACCATGAACAATCTATCATGAGATCCTGTATATCCGTGCTTCTAAGAATTTCTATTTTGTCAACATATTGTTGATGTGCGCAACTTGTTGTTGTTTATGGCTACGGTACGTTTATATAAAATCGATTGAATGTATGGTAGCCTGAAACATAGTATGCCCGGAGAATCAATATGTGTGTTTGAATGAAAGGATTAGATGAAATGAAGAAGACGAAGAAAATCATTGCCCTGTTACTCACTGTGTTATTGTGCCTCTCATTAGTTACAGCCTGCGGGGAGAAAAGCGGCGCCGGCAGCAACTCGGGCGAGCCCAGCAGCACCGGCGGGTCAGGCGGAGCTCAGAACACATCCGGCGGCAGTCAGGATACGGCAGGCGGCGGCGCCGGCGGAGCTGGCGGAGGTCAGCCTGGCGGGATCGTCTCTGCGAAAGACAACCTGACTGTTGTCATCACGCAGGACGGCGGAACCCTGGACCCTGTTTTTCTGTATATGAACGACATACAGCCGGCTGTTGGTTTGATCTACGACACTCTATGGGCTATGGATGAGGACGACAACATGGAACTGAGAGTCGCGACTGCGGTTGACAGAACCGACCCTCTGAAGTGGATCATTTCTATCAGGGACGACGTCTACTTTGAAAACGGCAATAAGCTCACTGCGGAAGACGTGCTGTTCTCAGTATGGCGGGTCGAGAACAGGAGAGGCGAACCTGCGCTTTTCGGTAATGTTGATATTGACGCCAGCAGAGTTATCGATGAGCACACTGTTGAGATTTGCTTTTCGATCTATCATATCAATATAGTATATAACTTCGCAGGTACATACCTTTTTAACAAGGAAACGTTCGACGAAGACAAAATCGCCAGTAAAGCAATAGGCTCGGGGCCGTATACCGTGGACGAGTACGTCGTGAACAGCCACCTGAAGCTGAAAAAGCGCGACGGCTTCTGGGGCGACCCTCCTCTGATAGATACCATCACGTTCCGCGTCATGGTTGAGGAAGCTCAGAGGGTCAATGCTCTGCGGACCAACGAGGTTGATATTTCAGCTGTGCCATTCCAGGATGTCGAGTTTGTCCAGTCCCTGCCTGACCTGGAAGTACTGATTTCATCAGGGACGTCGACTACGTCGATATGGATGAATACGCACCCTGACGCGGGGCTGTTCACAAACAATCTTGACGCAAGATTTGCTGTAGCCTACGCAGTCGATCCTAACGCAGTCCTGAATGTAGCGTTCAGCGGCTTCGGGAAAGTCGGGAGAGCGCCGTATTCTTCCGGTATAGCGGATGTTTTCCCCGAGCTTCTGGATATGGGCTACTATGATATCGGATATAATCCCGAGCTCGCAAGGGAGTACGCTGAGAAAGCCGGTCTTATTGGTAAAACTATTGTATTGATCAACAACGGGTCTCCCCCTAACGTCACGACCTGTGAACTCGTTCACGGATATATGGCTGATATCGGCGTCAATGTGGATATCAGAAGCTATGACATGGGATCCTGGCTCGCGATTCTATTTGACGGAAGCGCGTGGGACATGGCTATTGACTTCACAGCGGGCAACACTGTGGCGCAGGCGCTCAGTTTCTGGTGGGCTATGCAGGCCGCGGGCGACTACTCAAATCCCGACAGCGTGTCAACGTATCCCGGGAAAATGCGTTACATTGAGTTGGCAAGCGACATAATGTCTGTTACGGACCGGGCTGAGCTGGACAGCCGATATCTGGAGATGACAAAGATACTCAATGAAGCTATGATATATTTCACTGTCATTGAAGGCGTAAGCGCTCAAGCCTACAACAAGAACCTGGTACTACCCCGGATGGCGTACGGAGCGATCAATTACAGAGCGGCGTACTGGGCGGCGTAAACCCGGACGCTGCGCGGGGAGCGGGCCCGGACGAGACAGCCGGGTCCGCTCCGTATGCGGTTCCAATGAAAATGTTTAAAGTGGGTGTGATCAATGATAAGGTATATTGCAAAGCGTTTGCTGCAGTTTATCCCGATTTTACTGGGCATATCGTTTATTGCACTAGTTTTCATAGACATCTCCCCCGGTGACCCTGCCCGCATAATAGCGGGCATTGAAAAGCAGGAATGGGAGGTCGAGCAGATCAGGGAGGAGCTTGGGCTCAACGATCATCTTCTTGTACGCTACGCTAAGTTCGTATCCGGCGTCGTCAGAGGGGATTTTGGCACGACATACTACACAAAGAGGCCGGTCGGGCCGGACATGATGCAGCGCTTTCCGTATACTTTCCTTATTGCTACGGCAAGTATTCTGCTTGCGGTTCTGATCGGAATCCCTCTCGGCATCTACGCGGCTACTCATCAGTACACCTGGAAAGATAATTCGGCGATACTTCTTTCGCTGATTTTCGTATCGGTGCCGGCATTCTGGTTTGCGCTGCTGCTTGTTCAGGTGTTTGCCGTCTGGCTTGGGTGGCTGCCGGTCTCAGGCATTCTGTCATGGAAGGGCTGGGTCCTGCCCACCTTGTCGCTTGCCTTGGGATACGCAGCAGGGCTGGCAAGGCAGGCGAGGTCAAATATGCTTGAAGTCATCCGGCAGGACTTCATCACAACGGCCCGCGCAAAGGGTCAGTCTGAGATCGTCATAAGGTACAGGCACGCCCTCAAAAATGCATGCATACCGCTCATTCTGGTCGTAGGCGGGATGTATGGCAGCTCTCTGGGCGGGGCGCTTATCGCAGAGGTCATCTTCTCTGTACCGGGGCTGGGGCAGTATATGCTCGCCGGACTGACCGGCAGGGATTATCCCGTCATACAGGCCAGCGTTCTGTTCATGTCCACTATCTTCTGCGTTGTGATTTTACTTATTGATATAGCGTTTGCGTTTATCGATCCCCGAATACGCTCCCAGTATGTCAGAAGCCGTAGGCGGAGAAGAGTAAAGGAGGGCGCCTGATTATGAAAGAACCCAAAGTCAAGAAATACTCATTTTTCGGGGAAGTTTGGCGTCGGTTGAAGAAGAACAAGGTAGCAGTCGTTTCAATGTTCGTTATACTCTTGATAATTCTCATCGCGTTGCTTGCCCCTCAGCTCGCGCCGTACCCGTACGACAAGAATAATCCCAGCCATTCTCTGGAACATCCATCCGCAGAACATCTTCTCGGTACGGACAGGCTTGGCCGCGACATTTTCAGCAGGTTGATATACGGCTCGCGCCAGTCGCTCCAGATGGGTTTCACCGCAGTGCTTGTCGCCGCGGCTATCGGCATACTCATCGGTGCGATTGCCGGATACTACGGCGGTTTTGTTGACAACCTGCTCATGCGTTTTCTTGATATTTATCAGGGGATACCAATGTTCCTGCTGACCGTCACGCTTGCGGCAGTGCTTGGGCCGAGCTTAAGAAACGCTATCATCGCCATTGGGGTAAGCATGATACCTCAGAATGCGCGGTTTATGCGCGCGTGCATACTCCCCGTGCGGGAGATGGAATACATAGAAGCCGCAAAGGCCGTCAACGCAAGCAGTCCGAGAGTTATCATCCGGCATATTATCCCGAACTCTATCGCTCCAATGATCGTCTCCATCACTATGGGCCTTGGGATGGCCGTTCTGGCAGGGGCCGGGCTCAGCTTTATCGGTCTGGGAGCTCAGCCTCCCATAGCGGAATGGGGAGCGATGGTTTCGGAAGGCAGGAGCTTCATGAGAAGCAACCCGCAGCTTTCTCTCTACCCCGGCTTGTGCATTATGATCACGGTACTCGCTTTCAACCTGTTCGGCGACGGACTCAGGGACGCTCTTGATCCGCGCCTGAAGACATAGAAAGCGAGGTGTTTGATTTGTCAGAAAGTATTCTTGAAATAAAAGACCTGGTGGTTAAGTATCATACGGACGCCGCCATTGTCCATGCTGTCAATGGCGTAAACCTGACTGTAAAACAAGGCGAAACGATCGGGCTTGTCGGCGAAACCGGCGCAGGAAAAACCACGATAGCCCGCTCAATACTCCGAATATTGCAGACGCCCCCGGCAAAGATCCATAGCGGTGAGATCGTATATAAAGGCGTTGACCTTCTGAAAAACACCGAGCAGGAAATGCGCAAGATCCGCGGGGATCAGATCGCGATGATTTTTCAGGACCCGATGACAGCGCTGAATCCCATAGAAAAAGTCGGTTTTCAAATCGCCGAGGCGATCGGGCTGCACACCAACATGAAAAAAACCGAGTCCGAAGCCCGCGCGTGCGAAATGCTGGAAATGGTCGGCATCCCGATGGAAAGGTATGACGAGTATCCTAACCAGTTCTCCGGCGGCATGAAGCAGCGCGTAGTTATAGCGATGGCGCTTGCGTGCAGCCCTGATCTTCTTCTTGCGGACGAACCGACTACAGCGCTGGACGTAACGATTCAGGCACAGGTGCTTGATATGATCCGCTCATTAAAAGAGAGGCTCGGCACGTCGATGATCCTTATCACGCACGATCTGGGCGTCGTTGCGAACTGCTGCAACTCGGTCGCGATCATCTATGCGGGCGAAATAGTCGAATACGGCACGGCCGAGCATATATTCGATTACGCAAAACACCCCTATACTGTTGGGCTGTTTGGTTCGCTCCCTGTTTTGGGTTCAACAGAAAGGCGCCTGCGCCCGATCAAGGGTCTGATGCCCGATCCGACAAACTTACCGAGCGGATGCAAATTCCACGATCGCTGCCCGCAAGCAACGGAAAGGTGTTCCGCACAGTCGCCTGATGTTCTGGAAGTTGCCCCGGGGCACCTGGTCAAATGCTTTTTATCGGAGGGGGGAGAGTAATGGACGCGTTTCTTGAGGTAAGGAACCTGAAAAAGTATTTCGAAAACCGCGCAGGAATGCTGCATGCCGTCGACGACGTATCCTTTACGATCGATAAAGGTAAAACCCTCGGGGTCGTCGGCGAGTCAGGTTGCGGAAAAACGACTCTCGGCAGAACTCTCGTCCAGCTGATAAGGAAAACAAGCGGCGAGATATTCTTTGAGGGTAAAGAAGTCTCGGATCCCAGGAAAAAGGAGCTCAAAGCATTACGCGAGAAAATGCAGATAATTTTCCAGGATCCATACTCATCGATAGACCCGCGCATGTCTGTGAGCGATTCCATAATGGAACCGCTGATAATACAGGGAAAACTGACGAAGCCCGACAGAAGGGCCGAAGTCCGGAGCCTTATGGATACTGTCGGTCTTGCTTCGCGTCTGGAGAACTCATACCCTCATGAACTTGACGGCGGGAGGCGTCAGCGTATCGGCGTCGCGCGCGCGCTTGCGCTGAAACCGAAGTTCATTGTCTGCGATGAACCTGTGTCAGCGCTTGATGTGTCCATCCAGGCGCAGATAATCAACCTGATGCTCGATCTGCAGGAAGACCTCGGCCTTTCATATATGTTTGTAACACATGATCTTTCGGTCGTGAATTATATCTCGGACGACATCATGGTCATGTATCTCGGCAACATGGTTGAAAAATCCCCGGCTGACGAGTTGTTCAGGAATCCCCTGCACCCGTACACAAAGGCGCTCCTGTCCGCAATACCGGTTCCGGATATCCACAAACAGGTCGATCGTATTATCATGCAGGGAGAGATAACGTCGCCGATCAATCCGAAACCCGGATGCAGGTTTAAGGCCCGCTGCCGGTACGCCTCGTCTGAGTGTGATAATCCCCAGGTTCTGGAAGAACCGTCGGAAGATCACTTTGTAGCCTGCTGCAATTTTAAGAACATAGCATCTTAAATACCCTGAGCATCCGCGCAACCTCTTGTCAGGTTTCACTTCAGAGGGGTATCCGGGAGACTGCCTTTTTTGATGCTGATTGTGAAGCCCATGCAGGTACATAGTGAGCAACAGCTCTTTCAGTAAAACTCCACAAGCATTCAGAGGCGCTGCTGTAATGCGGCGCCTTTTACTTCCTCAAATGGTCGCGGCATGCGCGAGTTACAGTTCAGAGGGGTATCCGGGAGACTGCCTTTTTTGAGGCTGAACTTATAGCAGGAGGCGGTAGCCACTGCTCATGTACCCTGGAACATTCGTAGAA
>Ga0082212_10011378_pt1 | contig 11290 bp, 9 predicted proteins | sample TergutNt197P3_FD_71548 | JGI IMG/M metagenome (GOLD analysis project Ga0082212, IMG submission 71548) | Neocapritermes taracua P3 segment gut microbial communities from Petit-Saut dam, French Guiana - Nt197 P3 | ecosystem: Host-associated > Arthropoda: Insects > Digestive system > Gut ... | reverse complement strand
TTCAAGCGTTATTAAATTTGATGAAAACTTTTACACAGTCGATGGTATTACTTATACTTCAATGTCGGAAACTGATAGTGCTATTTTTGCAATGTCGGCGGCAACACTTGGCTTGAAAGATTGAGCGCTCGATTTGAATGGCTTTGAATGAGAACGACAGTTTTTAACTGTTGCATCATAGGTCACAAACGTAAAACATTTCTCAGCAACACATTAAGAATATCACCACTACGCCATTCTTCAATAAAACAATAAAAATCCAGAATACACATCCTCTCTAACAGGGATTACGTATTCTGGCATTCATTTGTTTTTCGTAATCACTTATCGCTTTCATCCAACAGGCTTTTTATATCCATCCCGCCATAAATCAAACGATGGATTTCAATGAGGCTATCTTTATCGTTGACCGTATAGAACACTAAGTAATCCTCAACCGTGATTTTGCGAAAATATGGAAAATCTTCATACACAGGATACATTTCAGGCATTTGAGGCAAAAGCAAAAGTTTCCTGTCTATTTTTTCAAATATCCGTATTGCCTTTTGCGGATAGTCCTCTAAATATGAAACGACATTCAAAACGTCTGCGCGAAAGGCAGGGGCATACTTAATCCTGAACGCTATATCCATATTTTTCCCTCAGCGGATTAAATATTTCCTCATGAGTATACCATTTGGCATTTGGGTCAGATGCCATTGCCATGGATTCCTCAAGTTTTTCCCTAATCATTTTTTTCTGTGCGTATTCGTTGCTAACCAAATCAAACGGGATTTTTCTCTCTCTCACTAAAGCCTTTAGGCATACATTGAATAGCGTTGTCATATTAATGCCGATTTCGTCAAGAATGATTTCGGCTTTTTGCTTTACATCCTCATCCACCCTGACCGTAATAGTTTTCGTTGCCAATGTTCTCACGCCCTTTCACCCAACATTATACTGCGAATGCTTTACAAAAGCAACATAAACTTTTAGTTTGATAAAAACACGTAAATATGATATAGTTCTATACCAGCGGACTGCCTGTTCTGAAAAGCGAGGTGTAAGGATGATTCGCTAGTCCATTTTGCCAACAACTACTGCACAAGCCCGTGCAGGACTTTTTGTTGGGATTGGGCCGGCGCGATAACAAGCCCTTGTGAAGCTTGCCCGGCGGGCAAGCACAGCATGCGAGTCTTTACAAGCGTACACTGCCCTCTCCCTGCATGGGAAAGGACTTTTTTATGTCGCTTATCAACGTTTCAAACCTGACGTTCTCATACGACGGCAGCTATGACGAAATATTCACAGACGTCTCGTTCCAAATCGACACAAGCTGGAAACTGGGTTTTTGCGGGCGCAACGGGCGCGGTAAAACCACGTTTCTGAAACTCCTTATGGGGCAGCACGAATACCGGGGCAGCATCACAGCGAGCGCCCGCTTTGAATACTTCCCGTACCCCGTGCCCGACGCCTCAAAAACCACGCAGGAGGTTTTAGCCTCAATCGCGCCGGAAGCGCTGCCATGGCAAATACAAAAAGAGCTCTCTAAGCTGGAAGTGGGCGAAGAGGCTCTGCAAAGGGCGTTCTCGACGCTATCAAACGGCGAACAGACAAAAACCCTGCTGGCGGGGCTGTTCCTGCGCGAGAACAGCTTCCTGCTCATAGACGAGCCGACGAACCATCTGGACATGGGCGCCCGCGAAGCCGTCGCACGGTACCTAAACGGGAAAGCTGGGTTCATTTTGGTTTCCCATGACAGGGCGTTCCTGGACGGCTGCGTGGACCATATCCTGTCGATCAACAGGGCGGACATCGAAGTGACAAGCGGCGATTTCACGACTTGGTGGGAGCAGAAGCGGCGGAAGGACGCTTTTGAACTCGCCCAGAACGAGCGCCTGGAGCACGAAATCGGCCGGCTCAAAGATTCCGCCGCCCGAACTGCCCGCTGGTCAGATAAAGTGGAAAAAAGCAAAAATCAGCCGCTCAAATCCGGACTGAGCGCGGACAAAGGCTACATCGGGCACAAATCCGCCAAAATGATGAAGCGCTCAAAAACAACGGAAAAGCGCCGGCAGGACGCCATTGACAAGCGGTCGGCGCTGCTGAAAAACATCGAGGAAGCGGAACCCCTGAAAATCCACCCGCTGGAGTACCACGCCCCGCGCCTCCTGTCGCTTGACAAAGTCTCCGTTTCATACGGCGGCAGGGAGATCCTGCGCGACCTGAGCTTCACGCTGGAGCGCGGCGACAGACTGGCGCTGCTGGGGGGCAACGGCTCCGGCAAAAGCAGCATTTTGGAGCTAATAAACGGCGGCGACGTCCCCTACTCCGGCCGGGTCAGCATCGGCAGCAACCTCATAATCTCATATGTGCCGCAGGACGCCTCATCCCTGTCCGGCAGCCTTGACGCATACGCAGCCGCGATGCAGATCGATGTGCCCCTGTTCAAAGCTATCCTGCGCAAACTCGACTTCTCCCGCACCCAGTTCGAAAAGGACATAAGCGACTACAGCGCGGGGCAGAAGAAAAAAGTGCTCCTCGCCCGCAGCCTGTGCCAGCAGGCGCACGTATACATTTGGGACGAGCCGCTCAACTACATCGACGTGCTGTCGCGTATGCAGATAGAGCAGCTTCTCTCAGACTACCGCCCGACAATGATTTTCGTGGAACATGACCGGGCTTTCTGCGACAACATAGCCACAAAAACGGTGAGCCTACCGGTCACGCGCCCCATACTGCAATAGGCAAATCACCGAAACGCTCGTACACGCAAACCATGGAGCAGAGGAACCGTTCCTTTGCCTGGATTGTAGGGTTAAGCCTTTTTGCAAAACAGAACGAATAGTATATCAGAAGCGCTTTTTTGGCGAGGCGGTGATACTATGGACGACAGCAATTTGGCGGAACTCCTCCGCTCCGACAGCGAAGAAGCTCTGACCTACATAATCGAAGCATACAGCAAACTGCTTTGGGTCATAGTCGGCGGCATCCTGAGCCACGCCGGCACAATCGAGGACATCGAGGAATGCATCAGCGACACATTTGTCAGCCTATGGCAAAAACCAAAGGCTTTCGACCCCGGCAAAGGCTCGCTCAAGACATTCCTGGCGGTCATAGCAAGGCGCAGGGCGCTCGACAAACTCAGGCATCTCACGAAGAACAAAACCATCGGGCTTGACGACGCCATTCCGGCAACAGGCGACGACCTCTTTGAGCAAACGGCGAAACGCGATCAAAGTAAAGAACTGTTTGAAGCGGTCTGCAGGTTAGGCGAACCTGACAAGGAGATACTAATACGTCGATTTTTCTTTGACGAAAAACCATCCGCCATCGCGGAAAAAACAAAGATCCCTGTGAAAGAAGTGAAAAACAGGCTTTACCAAAGCAAGCAAAGGCTGCGGAAAACACTGGGAGACTGGGAGGGCGCGGATAGTGAGTAATTTATTGGTAACAGAACTTGGTGAAAAACAGCTCGACGAGCTGTTGGCATACACGCCCGGTTTCACAGCAAAAAACCTGGATAACATAAAAACCCAATGCCTGCAAAAAGCCGCAAAAAAGCGCAAAACAGGTAAGCGGCTCCTGCTTCTGGCCATCGCCGCCGCCGTTGCCTTCGCGCTCTCGGGTGTGGCGCTTGCCGCTTACACGGGCTTCGACTTTGGCAGCTTCTACAACTCGCTGTTCAACAACCCGAATGTGGGGGAGCGGCTCGAAGTCGGTCGGACAGCCACCTCAAACGGGCTGGAGATCACGCTCCTCTCCGCAGTCGTAGACAGGCACCAAGCCTTTTTGACTATTGAGATTATTGATACCGAGGGTTCCCGCCTCTCTGATTCGATAAGCGTCGTGAAAGAGAATTACGCCGACGGGATCCACGCCATCTTAACAGGCCCGGTGATTTATAGCGAAGCGGAGAACAAAGCGACGATCGCGTTGACCGTGCTATATAACGACAATATCGCTGAAAAAGGCGCCGCGCGACTGAGCATAGACGCCATAACGACGAGCATTATGAGAATAGGGAACAAGCCGCTGGGGTTCGACATAGCCGCCAATGCGACAGACAAAGAGTCGATCCCCCTTCAGGATTGGCACGATTTGCTCGGGGGCGGGGGCGGCTATTCCACATCTGTTGGCTACAATAGAGACGAAAAAGGCGGCACACCCTGGGAAATCGGCGAACCGGAGCCCCGCCCCCTCATGCCGGGCGACAAAAACGTTGTAATAGACGGGTTCGAATGGGCCGTAGTCTCAAATGCCGGAGTTGCCGACGGGTTCTTGCACATCCAAATCAAGTTTCTCTATGAAAACGAACGAGACATGCTCTCCAATAAAAACATAGATAAAGCGCTGTTTTGCATAATCGACGGCGAAGGCAACGCAACCGGCATATGCTATCAGGCAAACAACTCCGGGTACCTTGACATGATGTTTGAGATCGGCGAAGAGACCGACCTCGCGGATTTGACGCTTGCCTTATGGGGAGACCGGCTGGTCACGGACACCGTCATTCAGGGCCCCTGGAATGTGGATTTCGAGGTGGGGCAGGCATTGGACCAAAGGGTTCTGGTCGCCTACCCAGATGAAGACCCTGTGTTCTCAAAATTTGAGGTAACCTGCTCCCCCGTTAGGTTCGTCGTCCGCATGACCGCAAATGGCGTGTATACGGACGAAAATGGCTATACCCAGCGGGAGGGATATGAAAAGGATGCAAATTACGATAGGGCCGATGCGGAGAGTCTTTTAGCGATCCAACGTGAGCTAATAAACGAATTAATGGGGTATTTCAACAGCTTTGAGACGCCATATCTGACGCTTGAAGACGGCAGCATGGTGGCTCTCGAACCTATGGAAAACCTCTTTGATATGCATGGCGGAGAAGCCTGGTGCCGTACGGATTACTATGACATCGAAGCAATCCGGTCCGTCACCCTCTGCGGTCGGGAGTACTCCTTCACCGGCCCGCGTTGATAATCCGTTGCGGTGGTCTGAGCAAGGAACGGTTCCTCTGCCACCCTCTTGACAACCATCCCTCCGCGATATACTCTTGCTGTGTCTTAATGTATCGGAGGTAATGGTGATAAACGAACAAAAAAATGATACCGGCGCCGCCGGCACGATCTGCATACTATGCGCGCTGAAAACAGAAGCGAAGCCGTTCCTCAGAGCCCTGGAACAGGCTTCCGTCTCACGCTGCGGGCCGCTTAGGGTACACGAAGGCCTTATATCGGGCAAAAAAGTCGCGGTGGCACAAAGCGGGGCGGGGTTTGCAAAGGCCGCTGCCGCCGCCGTTGCGTTGATAGGTCGTTATGAGCCGAGCTGCCTGATAATGTCCGGGACCGCAGGCGGCATAGACAAGCGCCTTGGGATAGGCTCCACTGCGGTTGCTGAGGAAACTGTCTGCCATGACGCCCCTGACCAGACAGCCTGCAAATCCGACAGCGGGCTGCTCGAACGCTGCCGGGAAGCTCTGGAGCGCGAACCTCCGGGGCATCCTGTCTTCTTTGGCCGCATAGCTTCAGGCAGATCATTCATAGCGAAAAAGAACAGGGCGTCTATCATCGAGCGCTTTGACCCGTTATGCGTGGACATGGAAACATCCGCGGTTGCCGGCGTTTGCCTGACCAGCGGCGTCCCATTCATAGCGGTCCGTTCCGTCACCGACACAGAAGCAAAACCGGGCTTCCTAGTTTTTGCGAAAAACGCGCGCCTCGCGTCCTATAATTCCTTTGTCGTTGTCAAAGCCATCCTTAAACAAGCGGGATTGTAAAGGAGGAACCCAGTATGAAACTAACCTACCTGGCATACTTTTATAAAGACGATAATAACGGGTTTGCTGTTGTCGTTCCCGACCTTCCCGGCTGCGTCAGCGGGGGGGATACTCTTGCGGACGCGATACTAATGGCTACTGATGCTGCGTGTGGATGGATCCTGGATGAGCTGGAAGACGGAAAAAAAATACCTCCTGCAAGCTCTTTTGATGACTTACGCCCTGACGCCGATAGCTTCGTCAGTATGCTTGTGCTTGATATGGATACCTATGCAGAAAAATACGGAAACAAAGCCGTCAGGAAAAATCTTACAATCCCGGCATGGCTCAACACCTTCGCAGAAACCAACAATGTGAATTTCTCGCAGGTTTTGCAGGACTCCCTTACAGAACTTTTTCAAAGGCATAACGCTTAATAACAACCGCTTAACCTCCTAACTATACACAACGGGAGGCTGTATGTTCGATATACATAAACTTCTTTCCTCTGAGTTCAAGTTAACAGCCACGCAGGTTGCGGATACTGTCGCGCTGATCAAGGATGGCAATACTATCCCATTTATCGCCCGATATCGCAAGGAGGCTACGGGCGGTATTGACGATGTGACCCTCCGCGAGCTGGACGAGCGTTTGGCCTACCTCGAAAACCTCGAGGCCAGGAAGGCCGAGGTGATGCGGTTGATTGGCGAGCAGGGCATGCTGACGCCCGAGCTGCAAGCGGACATTGAGCGCGCCTCAGTTTTGCAGCGCGTCGAGGATCTGTACAAGCCGTTCAAGAAAAAGCGGGCGACGCGCGCGTCCAAAGCGAAGGATGCGGGGCTGGAGCCGCTCGCGTTTGCCATCATGGAGCAGGCACTGTCTACCGGCGCTCCTCTCGCGCTTGCGGAGCCTTATATTAACGCTGAACTGGGTTATGACACTGCGGAGGCCGCGCTTGGGGGCGCTTGCGATATCGTCGCCGAGCTTGTCGCCGACGATGCGGAGCATATCGCGCTTTTGCGGGACTTTACGCGCAAGAGCGCGGAAATCGCGTCTGCGGCAGCCAACGCGGACGAGAAAACTGTCTACGAGATGTACTATAATCGTCGTGAGCCTGTCCGGCTGATTCCCAACCATCGCGTACTCGCCATCAATCGCGGCGAAAAAGAGGGCAAGCTAAAAGTGAGGGTGCAGGCCGACGCTGAGGTTGCTGTCGGTCTTCTGGAGAAGCGCGTTATCAAGCGCCCGTGCATTTTTACGGATTTGCTGAAAGCGACGCTCGCGGACAGCTATAAGCGGCTTATAGCCCCGTCGCTGGAGCGCGAGATACGCTCAGAGCTCACCGAACGCGCCGAGGCTGACGCAATAAGAGTCTTTGCGAGGAATACGGAGAATTTGCTGTTGCAGCCGCCTGTCAGGGACGCGCGCGTCATAGCGATCGACCCCGGATACCGCACGGGCTGCAAGGTCGCGGTCCTGGACAAGCACGGCAGGCTGCTCGACTTCACGACTGTTTTCCCGACGCCGCCCAAGTCCGACGTCGCGGGTACTGAGCGCGTATTGCGCGAGTTTGCCGAAAAGTATGATATTAACGTAATTGTGATTGGCAATGGCACAGGCTCGCGCGAGACCGAGGAGGTCGTCGCGGACTTCATCCAGAAGTCCGGGTTGCCGATCAAATACACGATTGTCAACGAGGCCGGCGCGTCGGTGTACAGCGCATCGAAGCTCGCGAGCGAGGAGTACCCCGAGCTTGACGTGTCGACGCGCGGCGCTATGAGCCTGGGGCGCCGTTTGCAGGACCCGTTGGCCGAGCTTGTGAAGATCCCGCCGAAATCTATTGGCGTCGGGCAGTATCAGCATGATTTGAATCAGTCGGCGCTCGACCATGCGCTGGCGGGCGTCGTGGAGAATGCTGTCAACCGCGTTGGCGTAGATGTGAACACCGCGAGCGCGAGCCTGCTCGGCTATGTGGCCGGAATCGGCGGCGCACTCGCGAAGAACATCACCGCGTACCGCGAGGAGATCGGTGCGTTCTCCGACCGGAAGCAGCTCAAAAAAGTGCCGAAGCTCGGCGATAAGGCGTTCCGTCAGTGCGCGGGTTTTCTGCGTATTTCCGGCGGTAATAACCCGCTCGATAGCACGGCTGTACATCCAGAGAGCTACGCCGCCGCAGCGGAGCTTCTCAGGCGCGCGGGCGTGAAATCGGCTTTGGAGCTGGCAAGCGGCGGTATCGCCGATTTCGCGGAGCGCGTCGGGGATTTGTCCGCGCTTGCGAGGGAGCTTGACGTTGGCCTGCCGACGCTTCGTGACATAGTTTCCGAACTCGCGAGGCCGGGGCGCGACCCGCGCGACGATGCGCCGCCTGTCGTGTTCAGCCGGGGTGTGCGTTCGATTGACGATTTGGCGGCGGGTATTGAGCTTACGGGAACTGTCCGCAATGTTGTGGACTTCGGCGCGTTTGTGGATATCGGCGTGAAGCAAGACGGGCTTGTCCATGTTTCAAAGTTGACCAGTCGTTTTGTCCGCCATCCGAGCGAGGTCGTAGCTGTCGGTGATAATGTCAGGGTGTGGGTCGTATCTGTTGATAGGGAGCGCGGGAAGATTTCGTTGACTATGGTGAAAGAGAAGCAGTAGCCCTTGTTATCTACATCATTGCGCGCTATAATGATGTAGATAATCAAACGATGAGGTAGAACCTCGTACAAGTTTGAGAAGTTGCAAAAATCGCCATTAATGTTTGATGTTGTCGAACGTGACTATGCTCTGCTGCCGTGTATAGTCTGCATTTGGGCTGAATGTAAGCGGGGATACGCTTGTGCCTGTCATAATACTGTTTGCATAGCAGAAGTTGATGCTGTCTACCGCCCAGCTTGACGCGAGGCCAATATCAGAATACCCGGCGTCAGGGCAGTCGCCCACGTCTACGCCATACGCCTTGACGGTGTTCCGCACCATCGTCGCCGCTTGTTCGCGCGTGAATTGGCCGTTGGGTGAAAACACTCCGGGAGCGGCTGCCGTTGGCGCGGTCGTGCCGTTCGTTATGCCAAGGGCAAAGGCGGCCAGTATGTCCGGGTCTGCGGTGTCGTTGAATGCGCCCGGGTCGCGGGATAGACCTTTTTCGGCCAGTATCGCGTCAATGCTGTCTCCGGAGGCGTACTCAAGCCACATTACCGCCATACGGCAAAACTCAGCGCGGGTGATGACATTGGTGTAGCCGCCCTGTATGTCGGCTGGTACGAACCCCTTTGCTATCGCGCTTTGGATACCGTCACGCGCCCAGTCGCTCGCGCTGTCAAGGTCAGCGTGCGCGGTTTGAGCGCTTTGCTGTATCCCCATTTCGGCGCACAGCGGATTTGCAGGCAAATACCCGGCGCTGAGGCCCGGGTCCACCGCAAGCGAGCCGCCGTCGCCGGAGATGTGGGCCTGCCAGGCGGAGAGCCCGGCGTTTTCCAGCACACGGCCCGGCCTAAGGTCGGAAAAAACCGGGTTCTTGCCGGAAATATAGTAGCAGTTGTCGTTCATCTCCGGATTGCCATCGAGCGCGGACATGCCGCCAAGCTCGTTGGCATGGCGAATTTCTATCATAGGGCGGTCAAACGTGGCTGGTTGGCTTACTATATTGTGATGAATGCCCGGGTTGACGTTGGCGGGGCGCCCGGCATAGTCCTCCCAATCCTGATATGTGAGGCCAAAGTATATCGCGCTGTGGTACTTGCCCGGGCCATTGTCCACATTTACCAGCGTGTTGTTGTATATCCGGGCGTCTTTGGATCCGTATAGGCCAATGCCTTCCCAGCCTGTGTCAATGATCAGGTTGTTTCTGACGACGCCCCTGATATTCTCGAAATACTGCGGGTTTGCAGCGGTATCGAAATACTCCGGGCTTGTATCAAAACCAACCATGATCCCCGCTCCGTATATGTGTTCAATATGATTGTTTTCGATTATAACGTCGGTAGCTCCGCCTTTGGCGTAAATCCCGTTGCCACCGATATCATGGATGTAGTTGTTTTGAGCCACCATATTATCGCCGTTCACATTATCAATGCCTTCAGCATTCGCTTCACCGTAGAGCCAATAAGGGCTGCTTGTTTCAGCCCGCCCGGAGTTGTATATTTCGTTATGGCGGATGGTGACGTTATTGCAGTTAGGCTTGACTTTCACAACATCGTATTTCGAATCATGCAAGATACAGTCCTCAATGACGATATTGGAAGCCCCGCTGCGGTCGGCGGGATCGCCCCAGTCCCATTTGGTTTCCATGCAGACGGCGTAAAACCCTCCTATTACTTCGACATACTGCAATCTGCCGCCCGACGAATCCACGTCGAAATAAACGCCCGAGTCTTCGTCCGCTCCCGGTGCGTGGGTAGTCAGGTCGATGACTGCCCATTCGCCTCTTGCGGATTTTATCGTGATATTTGGCTTTCGTACGCGGACATTGACCCCTTCATAATACGTGCCGCCGCGCAGGATCACAGTATCGCCTGGGTTTGCGGCCGCTAAAGCAGCATTGATGCTCTTATAGGGCTTGTCGGCAGATCCGGTTGCCGTGGCGTCGTTGCCGGCCGGCGATACGTAGACGCCATTGTCCGGGTCGCCGGTGTTATTGCTACGCGGCCCGGCATCAAGGGGCGAGTCTGGTGGAACAGCGGCTAGCGCGCTGACCGGAAATGATGTGATCAGCCCGGAAGCAAGCGTTACCACCAGCAATGCGCACAAAAGGTTTATTGTTCTACTTCTCATGCAGTTATTCTCCAATCTACCGTAATAGTGACACCGGTAGGATATATCTCAGTTAAGTTATTGTCAATTGGGCGCCTCTATTTATGAAAACCCCCTTCAAATAAGAGCGGGGTTCTGCTATGATACAAGTTGCAGAGTTTTCGGATCACAGGAGGGCGAAATCAGTTCAAGCCCGAATGAACTCGCCGAGCCTCTGCACAAAGTTCGGATTCAAGACAGCCTGCACATACCGGCGCCGGGCAAAGCAGTCCGTAAAAGTTTGAAGGAGGGGGACGATGAGGACTGTCCTTGAGGTAGTATTGCTTGTTGCGGGGTTCGTCCTTTTGATCAAGGGCGCTGACATACTTGTTGACGCCAGCGTCGGCATTGCGAAACGGTTTAAGATCCCGAACGTAGTTATTGGGCTGACAATCGTGGCGATGGGAACCAGTATGCCGGAAATGGTAGTGAGTATATCTGCCGCAATCAAAGGCGCAAACACAATGGCGGTTGGCAACGCAATCGGATCTAATATATTTAACTTGCTGGTGGTCTTGGGCTTATGCTCCCTGTTAAAACCGATACCCATAAAGTTTAAAGAAATCGCTCGAGATTACTGGCTTTCAGTAGGTGCGGCGGTGTTTTTACTTGTCATTGTGGTCGTATTCAAAGACAGCATCCCGCGCCTGGGAGGACTTACGCTGTTTGCCGCCTTTGTTTTGTATATGGTTGTCTTAGTGCGGCAAGCCTTGAAAAATAGGGACGAGGGGGAAGAAGCCGCGGAAGACGGCGACATACAAAAACCACTTTTCAAGAGCGTTTTCTTTGCGG
>Ga0082212_10011377_pt1 | contig 11290 bp, 7 predicted proteins | sample TergutNt197P3_FD_71548 | JGI IMG/M metagenome (GOLD analysis project Ga0082212, IMG submission 71548) | Neocapritermes taracua P3 segment gut microbial communities from Petit-Saut dam, French Guiana - Nt197 P3 | ecosystem: Host-associated > Arthropoda: Insects > Digestive system > Gut ... | reverse complement strand
CCGTATACGTCCCACTCGAGGTCGCTTTTTATCAGCCTGTCGGTTTCGATCAGTATCGTACCGTAACGGTTTTCCGTGATGTGCATGTCGTAATAGGGCGCTTTGCCAAGCAGGCATGTCGCCAGCGTGCCGTCAAAGTTCGTTCTCGCGCCGAGCGTCGCGTTGCAGTAAGGCATCTGGTTCGACTCAAACCAGGAGCAGTGCTGCCCGACGCTGGGAAGGTACGACATGACCAGGTAGTTCGCGCAGGAGTGCGTCGTCATTAGCCCCATTTTTTGAAGTGTCTCAAAAACGTCCTTGTGCATCGACTGCTCGTGGAAAGCCGGATCGTCGTTTCTCGCGTCCGGGTTTTGCGCCCAGCAGACGTTGCATTTCTCCCAGCCGTGCATCGGGGCGCATTCGGGGAACGGCGATTTGTCGGCGAATGTGGGTATAGCGAACTTTCCGCCTCTGTCGGCAAACTCCGCGAGTTCATCTGCCGTGATCTGATAGTGCGGGCTGAGGCCCAGCCCCGGCGTATGCATGTCGCCTGTCCCGTCGAGGTCGACGAGTCGCTCGGCGCCCGATATCTTGCACATCTCGACAAGATACTGCATGCACTTTTGCTTAACTATGCCTTCCTCTCCCTGAAGTATGCGTTTTTCCTCATCTGTAAGCTTCGGCTCCTGCCACATAATAATCCCTCCGGTTTCCAGATAATATACTGATAATATATCATTTAACAGTTCTGCTGTAAATAGTCCGGACAAGCGGAAAGGGCGGTTTTTTCGCAGCCGCCCTTTCCCAAACAATCCGATATTCAGGAACAGCGCGTTCCTCACGTGCGGGACGGCAGAATGCCGTCCCCTGCAACCTATTCCCTGCGGGACGTTAAAATGCCGTCCTTTAGCCTGCGTATGACGGCGGCGGGTTGACCCGCGTGCTGAACATGTCAGGCGTCGACGTCACAGGATAGTTCGTCAACTGCAGCCCGACGTAATTGTTCACCCAGTCGAAATAGTACTGGTAGTTTTCGTACTCGAGGATGATCGTCGGCAGCAGAAGCTGGGCGTAGGTCTCGCCTCTGGACTTGTTGACCCACTCGGGCGCCCACAGTGTCTCGGGCGTCGCGTCTCCGTGGACCATCGCGTACAGGCCGAAGAAAATCGGCTCCGCGTAGATGACGCCGATCGATGTGAACGACGCTTTGAAGTCTGTTATTTCGCCGGCGTTCCACTGAGCGACGAGGCCCGGGCTGCCCATCGAGATGGCGACGACCCTGCCCTCAAGGCCGGCGTCCATGGCCGCCGTGACCGCGCCGTCCGCGAAGTCGTCGACGGTGCCGACTATCAGCCAGTATTTGATGTCGGGATTCGTGGACAGTATCGCGCCGGACACCTGGTACGCCGTTGTTGCGTCAAGGTTCCCGACGATGGTGTCGGCGTGGAAGTACCTGCCGCTGTTGGTCAGGCGGTCGATTTGATCGACTATGCCGGGATAAGCTTCGTTAATGACGGTCAGCGCGCCGTCGATACGGACGCTGATCTCAGGAACGATCGAGAAGTCGACGCCGAGGACGCCTATCTCATCGGGGTTGGCGTCCGGCCATGTATTCCGCTGATATTCGACGAGCCATTCGCCCATCTTCACGCCGACCTGGTAATAGTCGAAGCCGACGAAGGGGTTCTTGAGGAGGCCGTCATCGCCCTTGGGAAGGCCCATGGCGGGCATGAAGGGAATGCCGACCTCGCGGCACTTCTCGATGACCGCCGGATATGTGGTGCTGTCAGGGTCTGTGATGATTCCGTCGTAGCCCTGCGCTGCCAGCGTCTCGATCATCGATATGAACAGGTCGTTATCGCCGTTGACGTCGGCGACGTCCATTTCGACGTTGGCTTTCGACGCCCAGACTTTGAATGAGTTCGCAAAGTCGTCGTAGAGCGGGCTGTTTCTCACGCGCAGATAGATGAACTTGTACGTCGGATTCTGATTGTAATCGTAGTCAGGGTCAAAAAAGCCGATGTCGCCAGTCGTATCGCGCCCCGCTTCTTCCGTGAAGCCCTCAAACGCCGCGGCGGGAGGCGGGCTGCTTTCTGTCGCGGGCTGAGGCGCGTTCTGGGCGTTGCTGCCCTGCTGTTCGGCGCCGCCCTGCGGTGTGTTGGCTGCGGGCTGGTCTTTATCGCCGCAAGCGAACAGCGACAGCGCCAGCAGCGCGATGAGTAGTATTGCGATTACTTTTTTCATTTTGCCATTCCTTTCTTGTCGCCGGAAAATAGATGTGATATGAACTGCCGCTATGGCCCCTGAGACTCCCCGCCGGCCCGGGTTGAGTTTTGCGGACCAAAGAAGCAGGTTGCTACGATTAAGGAGTTTACTGTACTTTCTTCAGTTTCATGGATCTTTTCATGCTAACAAAGTCAAAGGTAAGCGCGGTCAGCAGAAGCAGTCCGTAAATGACCTGCGTCCAGAACGACTCGACTCGAAGCTGCACCATTCCGTTTGAAAAGGCCGAGAATATAAGGAGCCCGACGAAAGCCCCGGCCATGCCGCCTGTTCCTCCGCCGAAGGAGATGCCTCCCAGTATAGCCGCTGTTAATCCGAAGAACTGCCTGTCCTTGATACCCAGCGAAGTGGCTGAGCTCACCCGCGAACACAGCAGGACGCCGGATATGGCGCTCATGACCGAACAGTTCATAAACAGTATAAATGATACTTTGGTCGGGTTTATACCTGAAAGCCGCGTGGCTTGAGGGTTACCGCCCGTAAGGTACATGTGCCGCCCGAATTTCGTTTTTGACAGGATAACGCCGTACCCGATAAACGCTATGACAAGCAGGATGATGGACACGGGAAAAATATCGCCTATCCGGCCTGAACCGACCCAGCGCATGACCGGGTCCGTCACGGGTATCGTCGCGCCGCCGCTGAACGTATAAGAAAGGCCCTCTGAGACGGAGGCCATGCCGAGAGTCGCGATGAACGCGGGGAACTTGACCACGTTGACAAGTGTGGCGTTGATCGCCCCTATAGCAGCGGCGGCAAGGAGCGTTATGATGAGCGCAGGCGCCCACGACCACGACAGTTCCTTCATCAGGAACGCGAACATGACGCCCGCCGCTGTGCCGACAGTTCCCATTGAGAGGTCAAGCTGTCCGGATATCAGCAGCATCGCCGCTCCGATCGTCAGCATGGATGTTATGACCATCGAGTCGAGGATCGTCCTGACATTCGCCGCGGTCAGAAAGCGGCCCTCGGATAAAATCGCGACAATTGTCGTAAGCACCGCAAGAAGCACAAGCAATGCGAACATTTTTGTTTTCAGGAATTTATTAATGACAGAAACCACCGTTTACCCCTCCAAATCAGTCAAGCATCGCGAGTTTCAGTACGTTTTCTTCCGTGGCGTCATGCCTGCTCATGGAACCCGTGATGTGCCCGCTGCGCATGGTAACGATCGTGTCGGCAACATTTATTACCTCGGTCAGTTCCGACGAGATGAAAATCACGGCAATGCCTTCTTTCGCGAAATCGCACACAGTCTGGTATATCTCCGCCTTTGTCCCGACGTCGATACCCTTTGTAGGCTCGTCCAGGATGAGCACCTTTGTGTCCATCTTGTCGTTCGTCCACCTCCCGAGTATGACCTTCTGCTGGTTGCCGCCTGACAGTTCCATAACTATTTTTTCTACTGTAGGCGTCTTTATGTCATACTTTTTGACGGCGCTGTCCGCGACTGCCCGCTCTTTCTTTTTGTCGAGAAAAACCCCGCTCTTCATTCTTGGCAGTATGGCCGACGCCACGTTATTGCTGAGCGAACGTCCGAGCACGAGCCCCTGTTCCTTGCGGTCTTCGGGGCAAAGGGCGATCCCTGCCGCTATCGCGTCTTTCGGCGCCCTGAACCGGACTTCCTTGCCGTCGAGGAAGATCTGGCCTGACCTGACCGGGTCCGCCCCGAAAATCGCGCGCACAAGCTCTGTACGCCCCGCTCCGACCAGTCCGGCGAATCCCAGGACCTCGCCCTTTCGCAGCGTGAAGCTGACGTCGTGGATGTCGTCCGTCACAAGGTTTTTAACTTCAAGCATAACGTCGCCGAACTCATTGTTCCTGCTGAGGTTAGCGTACGTATCGCCTATGTCGCGGCCGACCATTGCTTTGATAAGCTCTGTCTCGTCCGTTTCCGACGTTTCCAGCGTGGTCACCAGCTGCCCGTCTTTCAGTACCACTATACTGTCTGTGACCTGGAAGATTTCCGACAGTCGGTGTGAAACGTAGAGGACTATTTTACCTTCGCCTTTGAGTTGCTTTATTAAGTCGAACAGCGTCACGATCTCTTTGTCCGTAAGCGGCGCTGTGGGCTCGTCAAAGGCGATAATCTGCGAGTTGCGCCTGTACGCCTTCATGATCTCGACCATCTGCTGGTGCGCGACAGAGAGGCGCCCGACCATTTCGCCGGGGTCGATTTGCGCTAAACCGAACTTTTCCAGTATCTCCTGGGTTTTCTTCCGTAACGTGGCCTTGTCGACCCTGACGCCCTTCGTCGGGAGGTCTTCAATGAAGATGTTTTCCATTACGGACATGCCGGGGACAAGCTGCCTCTCCTGATATATGACGCTCACGCTGGCTTTGATCGCGGCGTTAGGGGAGTTGAAGACCTGCTGCGCCCCGTCGATAGTTATTGTGCCTTCGTCGGGCAGAAAATCGCCGCTCAGTATCTTCAGCAGCGTGCTTTTACCGGCGCCGTTCTCGCCGAGCAGAGCGCACACGCGCCCGCCCTCGACGCGAAAACTGATATTGCTCAGCGCCAGGACGCCGGGGAACTCTTTCCTGATATTATTGAACTCTATGTATTGAGCCAAGCCACATACACCTCCTTGATATCATCGGGGGATCACGCTTTGGAAGCTGCGGCTTCCGCCGCTCCGGCTTTGAGTATCTTAAGCCTTTGTTTTTCGCGGAAATAGTCGAGCAGCAGCGCGACGATAAGGAGCGCGCCCCGCGCGAAGGTCTGCCAGTATGAACTGAGCCCGACCGCGGTTATCCCGTTGTTGAAGAAGCTGAGAAGCATCAGGCCAACGAGGAATCCGCCGGTTCCGCCGGTTCCGCCCGTGAATGAAATACCGCCAAGCACAGCCGCCGTGATCGCGTCCAGCCCTATGGAGAGCGGGACAGGGTCCCCCCTGCGGAAGTTTGACGCGTACAGCACCCCGCAAAGCGATGAAATAAACCCGCAGTTTACAAAGAGCAGGCTGTGGATCTTTTTCGGATTGATACCCGCCAGCCTGGCCGCGGTCCTGTTGCCTCCGCACATAAACATGCTTCTGCCGAATTTCGTTTGCGTCAGCAGAAGCCCGTAGAAAATAATAAGGATAAGCAGGATTACAAAGAGCAGCGGGATCATTTCAAAAAATGTCGTAGACGCGATGAGCAGGAAGGAGTCGTTGATATATTTCACGGGGTTGCCGCGCGTGAGGACGAGCGCCGTTCCGGACCAGACCGAAGACATTCCGATAGTGGCGATAAACGACATCATATTCAGTCCGTTTACAAAAATCGCGATGATCGTACCGGACAGCGCGCCGAATACCAGCGTGATCAGGGCCGCGGGGAGCCACGGCATGCCGAAGCTCAGCAGAAAAGATACGAGCACCGCGGACAGGACCGTGACCGCGCCTGTGGACAGGTCGACCTGTCCGGATATCAGGAGCAAGCCTACGCCAAGCCCCAGAAGACCGGTGAACGTCGAGCTTTTCAGGAGTATGAGAATGTTCTGCGGCCTGATATAACTAGGCTTGATCAGAGTGAAGAAAACAACCACCACGACCCAGATCATGACGAGCAGCGTCACCTTGTTATGAAGCAGGCGGACGATTCGTGTTTTTACCATAAACACCCCTCCCTTGTATAAGCGGTAGTTTATCCCATCGGGAGACATATGTCAATCAACGTTTATTGTTTAATTCTCATTGCATATTACAACGTTTTTCAACGCGCCGCGCTCCGAATCGTCCAGCGCCTCCTGAATGTCGTCGAGTTTGAAGCGATTTGAGAGAAGCGCGCCTATGTCGATCATGCCGCGCCTGTACATATCCAGGTACTTTGGAATATCGCGCCTTAGCGTTACCGAGCCGAGGACGGAGCCTGTGATCCTCTTGCCGAACAGGAATTCCATGAAGTTGAAGTCCTGCATACCCTCGTTCCGGGGATGCTCGTGGCCGACTATGACCATCTGCCCGTATTTCGCGGTCAGGTCGAAGGTGGTGCGCTTGATCCCCGGACCGGCGACGGCGACGAATGAATGGTCGACGCCGTAACCTCCTGTGATATCTTTGACCGCTTGAACAGGGTCGGTCTCCTTCGGATTGATCGTATGTGTCGCCCCGAATTTGATCGCTGCTTCGAGTTTACCGGGCTGTGTGTCAATCCCTATTATGGGGATAGCTCCGCTGAAACGCGCGCCCATGATCGCCGATAAGCCTACGCCTCCGCAGCCTGTGACGGCGAAACTCTCGCCGGGCTTTACCATACAGCGGTTGAGTACCGCGCCGAATCCCGACATAAAGCCGCACGCCAGCGCGGAGCCTATCTCAAAGGGGATGTCGTCGTCAAGCTTCGCGAGCATCCCTTCTTCGGCGTTTGTGTACGTAGCGAAGCCCGAAGCAACGGAGCAGGTCTGTATCACGCGCTCGCCGTTTAACCGCGTGAACGCGCTCGGCACGCGAAAATGGAATTGCCGGGTGTTGTCGCAAGCCAGGGGGCGGCCGCGCAGGCACTGTTCGCAGTGTCCGCAGCCCTGGTGAATTTCTGAACAGATCACGCGGTCGCCGGGCTTGACGTATGTGACGTTTTCGCCTATAGCGTCTATGACGCCCGCTATCTCATGGCCTGCGGCGCCGGGCCCTTCGTACTCGCCGTGCTCGCCGGTGAGGGCGTGGATGTCGCTGTGGCAGATCGTGCACGTCATTACTTTGATCCGTACTTCATGCGGCCCGGGTTCGGCAAGCTCGACTTCCTCTACAATGACCTCGCGCCCCATGCGCGGAGCCAGCGCTAACTTTACTCTCATACTGGTGACCATCCCTTTCTGCGTACTGCATCCGAATTAGCAGGGCTTTATCGCAACCCTCGTCCTTTGTTCCCGCGACTACTGTTTCCTAATATTTAAACACAAAGAGAGAGGCTTGTACACTTTAATTATCGTCGCTGCTCTTACATCATTGTAAGAGCGAAGATGAAAATGTAGTATAATCGTTCCATCCATGCCCTTTTAGTAAAGAGGGCGCCGCCCGCAGGCGGCGGGTGATTTGCACCGACGCGCTTGTACACCTGTGATAATCGTGATAGAATACCTGCAAAACAGTTTACCGGAGGGATCGGCATGTACAAGACAAGCCCAATCACCGCGCGCGTCGCTATGGCGCGGGAGAGATACCGCGCGGCGCAGCCTGCGATATGCCTGTCGCGGTACAAACTCATAACAGAGTTTTACACAAAGAATCCTGAGATCACGGGAATCATGAGGCGCGCGAAGAATTTCAGGAACATCTGTGAAAATATAGTCATCCGGGTCGACGAGGGCGACCTAATCGTCGGCGCGACGACTGAGAAGTACCGGGGCGCGCCGATATATCCCGAGCACTGCATCGACTGGATACTTGACGAAGTCCGCACAGGGGAGATATCCTCGCGCGACGCCGACCCGTATCTGATATCGGACGAGGACCGCGACTACCTGCTTGCGACAGGCGATTACTGGCTCGGCGAATGCAATAACGCGAAAACGATCGCCTACATACCTGACGGTTGGTTTGAACACGCGAACAACGGAGTCATAATGTTCGGCATCAACGGCCACGCGGCAGTACCGGTCGGCCACTACGTCACAAACTATGACCGCGCGATAAACACAGGCTTCGGCGCGATCAAGGCGGAAGCGGATGCTAACATACGGCGAATGGAAGAAGACGGAATTTTCGGCGACTCGATAGACAAGTATAACTTCTACCGCGCTGTTTCGATAGTCTGCGAAGGCGTAATTACACTCACAAAGCGTTACGCCGCGCTAGTCGCGCAACTGGCTGACGCGGAGCGGGACGAAACCCGGAAAAAAGAGCTGCTTGCGATGGCGGACACGCTGAACCGTATCATGGAGAACCCGTGCAGGACACTGCTCGACGCCGTGCAGGCGACGTACATGTATCAGATATGCATGACGCTCGACGGTTGCATGCACGCGATAAGCTACGGCCGCATAGACCGGTATTTCGGCAAATTCTATGAAAGAGACATAGCGGAAGGGCGCATTACACACGGATACGCGCAGGAGATCATAGACATGTTCTTCCTGAAAACAGCCGAGATAAACAGGCTGTGGAGCCATGCCGGAACACAGTCGACGGGTGGATATACGACAAATCAGCTCATTACGCTCGGCGGCGTAGATGAAAACGGCGAAGACGCGGCGAACGCGGTGACATTCATGCTTTTGCAAGCCTCGGCGCGCCTCGTGCTGCACACGCCGCCGCTGGCGCTCAGGATACACCCGGGAACGCCGCCGGAGCTCTGGGAGGCGGCAATTGAAACGACTAAAATCGTCGGCGGCATACCGACCTTTGAAAACGACGAACTTATAATTCCGGCGCTGATGTCGCGCGGACTGTCGCTGACCAGCGCGCGGAACTACGCGCTGATCGGCTGCGTCGAGCCGGCGGGATGCGGCGACGAGTGGCCGGCCTGCGGAGGAACCGGGGGCGCGACGTATTTCAGCCTCGCCGGATCGCTCCTGCTCGCCGTAAACGACGGGTATTACACCATGCCGGGACCGGACGGCGCCGTCAACTGTGAGCGCGCCGGACTGAAAACCGGATATCTCTACGAGATGGAAACATTTGAAGAAGTCCTGGACGCATACAAAAAACAGACGGAGTATTTTGTGAAGTGGCACGCGAGCCTGGTAAACTCTTACGAGTACGTAACAAGGCAGAATATACCGCTGCCTGTCGTGTCGGCGACCATGGAAGGCTGTATGGAAAAGGGTATGGACGTCACATGGGGCGGCGCTAAGTACAACTCGACCGGGATGGCCGGCGTCGGGATCGGGAACGTCGCTGACAGCCTGAACATCATCAGGCGCCTATGCTTCGACACTAAGAAATGCACGACTCGCGAATTATACGACGCGATCATGGCGAACTGGGAAGGGTATGACGACCTCCGCTCATATATAGTCAACGAAGCGCAGCATTTCGGGAACGGGATTGAGTACGCTGATCAGTACGCGCGCCTCGCTTCCGACGTCTTCGCCGACGCTGTAAATTCCTGTACGGGACCGCGCGGGAGGTTTTCCGCGGGGCTGTACCCGGTGACGGTGCATGTCATAATGGGGGCGATGACAATGGCGACGCCCGACGGACGGAAAATGGGCGAGCCTCTGGCGGACGGTATCTCTCCCGTGCAGCAGATGGACAAAAACGGCCCCACCGCAGCGCTTTCGTCGATCGGTAAACTCGATCAGAGCAAATACCCTAACGGGACGCTGCTCAACATGAAGTTCCATCCGAGCTCAGTGAGCGGGGAAGACGGGATAATCAAGTTAAGACAGCTTATCCAGACATACTTCGGTATGGGCGGAATGCAGATACAGGTCAACTTTGTATCGGCGGAAACGCTAAGGTCCGCGCAGGAAAATCCGGACGATCATAAGGACCTTGTAGTTCGCGTCGCAGGTTTCTCGACGTACTTTGTCGAACTGCATTCCGCGTGCCAGAACGACCTGATCCATAGGACGGAACTCGCGCTGTGAGCGAACTAAAACAGTGGAATAAGCGATCCGGAGAGTCTGCATATGAGATCAACTGATATAAAGAATCAAAACCGCAAGGCTGAGTCGATCTGGAGCCGCTCTTTCATCATTATTTTTTTCGCGAACATGGCGTTCAACATGGGATTGAACATGAGCAACTCGATCCTGTCGATATTCGCGGACTCTCTCGGCGCGACGGCAGCCGTAATAGGATTTATCGTCAGTTCATTTGCTGTGTCCTCGATCCTTTTCCGCCTGATATCCGCGCCGGTAATGGACACATACAACCGTAAACATCTGGTCATATCGGCGGCGCTGCTGATGGCGGTCGCCTTCGGAGGGTTCAGCATATCCACCAGCGTCCCCATGCTCATATTCTTCAGACTGCTGCAGGGCTGCTCTATGGCGTTCGGGAACGCGTGCTGCCTTGCGATGGTCGCGGATATGCTTCCGAAGGAACAATACAACAGCGGCCTCGGATACTACTCGCTGGCGCAGGTCGTTTGCTCGGCAATAGCTCCGTCCATCGGGCTTGAACTGGTCAACCGGCTCGGCTTCCACTGGACCTATATCCTCACCGCCGGGACAATGGTTTTCTCCGCTTTTTTGCTCTTCCGGCTGAAAACAAGTTTTATAAGGACAAAAAAGCTCAAATTTTCCTTGCACAACAGCATCTCCTCCGAAGCCCTCCTTCCCTCGATTATGATGATCGTCATGGTTTTTGGCGGCACCGTCGTCAATTCGTTTTTAGTGGTTTCTTCCCGATCAAAAGGGATCACGGGAAATATCGGGCTTTATTTCACGGTTTCCGCCATCGTCATGCTCGTTACGCGCCCGGCTATCGGCAGGCTCACCGACCGCTACGGCATCGTGAAGATAGCGATCCCCGCCTTTCTGTGCAATATCGTCGCTTATTTTTTGATCAGCAGCGCGACCTCATTGTGGAGCCTTCTCCCCGCGGCGTTTATCGCGGCATTCGGGCAGGGCGCGTGTTTCCCTGCTTTTCAGGCCTTGAGCATGAAAACCGTGCCGCCTGAGCGGCGCGGCGCGGCAAGCTGTACGAACTTTATGGGCATGGACATCGGTTTTCTGACCGGCCCCATCGCCGCCGGCTACCTCGCCGAGCACATCGGTTATACCGCCATGTGGCGTATCATGTCCCTCTCCTTTGTCATCGGCATGGCGACAGTATTTCTCCTTCGCCATGAATTCAACCGCATCGAGGAAGAATTCGCTGCAAATCAGCCCGCCGCATAATCCGGGTTTGTCCAACGCCAAATCAAGGTTTTTCCCGTATAAATATCGTCGTAGATCGTGCCGTATATCCGGACATTAACGACGCTGCAAGTATACATCCCATGCAGCCCGGCGCCTTCCACCTTCACGTACACCCGGTAATTTCCATCCGGTATATCCAGTTCCGTATTGTACCAGCGATGTTTACTTTCTTCCGTCGCTCTACTGAATTGATAAAACGTCTCGGGCAGCTCCCAAACCGCTTCCCCTAAGCCG
>Ga0082212_10011376_pt1 | contig 11291 bp, 19 predicted proteins | sample TergutNt197P3_FD_71548 | JGI IMG/M metagenome (GOLD analysis project Ga0082212, IMG submission 71548) | Neocapritermes taracua P3 segment gut microbial communities from Petit-Saut dam, French Guiana - Nt197 P3 | ecosystem: Host-associated > Arthropoda: Insects > Digestive system > Gut ... | reverse complement strand
AAAAAAAACATTTCCATCATTTCTCATCATTTCATTAAACCAATCGTTAGTAGCCAAAGGGTGCTGATTCCGGTCATGAATAAGATATTGCTCCGGTCTTTTATATACTTTCTTTTCATTTTTGTTAGCCCAGGTTTTACCTGTTTTTTCTCCAACCATGACTTTACCAACAAATTGAAAATGAGCATAAGGGCCTGAATAACGCAAGCATTCAGCAGTAGCTTCACGACTATCATTCATGATGCCTTCTGCCATCGGAACATAAGGCTCACACATATCACCTATAGTCTTATGAGCAAATTTTAATGTGTCATCATCAATTAAGTCATCAAAGGGATTTTTGATGTTGGTTTTAATATCAAACTTAAACACGATCGCCTTGTACTTTCGTATGTGGTAATAAATCATTATCACCGACATAGTCGACAATAAATGAATCATCATACTTAACAAGCAAATCACTGCTTCTTTGCCCGGGTTCGTATTCGCTTATTTCGTCCTCGACCGTCCCTAAAACAATAATGTCATTGATTTTGACATTTACTTTTTCAGGGATTCTTACGATACAGACTTTAACAGTTTTACTATCATTACCAATTATTCGTTGTTCTGTTTTAGAGACGAAACTACACTTTGAATATTCCAGAATTTGATAACTGATTTCACCATTTGCGTTTTCTAGGCGCTTATAATGAGTTATTGTTTTATCCCACCATACCGGAAAATCAACCATATAACCCCACATACAAAGCTCTAACACCATTGATAACAATATCTGATAAATAAGTGTTGATAATTCTGCTTACTTCTTTTCTGATTGAATCAACATCATATCTCTTATATGTAATACTCACTCCATCATTGGAAGCCGAAGTTATCTGATTGTTCTTGTCTAAGGCATCTGACATTGAATAGAATTCAATCAACTCAAACATACACATTTCGAGTTTCTTATTATCAGCTTCTGGCAATGCAACATCATTAAATCTGTTAAAACTTACATTATTGACTTGTTGTCTCGCCTTAAATTCATAACGAGTAAAGGCGGCAAGGTTAAGCTCACCGCCTAAATTCAAATAATCAGTGTGAGTTAGATACATAATCTGCCTCTTAACTACTACGGTTCAATCGGAGTAGTACCTGTTTGGGGATTGACACTGGCAAAGGGGAATCTAACCGCAGGGTCCGGTTCTAAGATATTAATAGGATTCGGTAGTTCCCAACCCAATCTCATAACAAACCGCAAGGCAATCATGTCTTGTTGTGCTAGATTGTAAACGATATCGTTAGTTGACGGGTCCTGAATTACAGCTTCTGTCAGCTTTTTAACAGTAACGTCTTTACGAATTGCATAAACAGCTTGCTTCATATCACCGACGATCAATTGCGATTTTGTCTTATCCCATGCACCATTATCCACGAATGATTTCGGCAATGAATCAATATCAGTTCCTTTGATAGGTTGACCGGTTGTATCTAACATCATACGGAATTTTCCTTTTAATTCAACACCGCCAACTACACCGGACGGATTAAATCCACTAGATTCTACAGCTACCATTGCATCATTAATGGCTTCATAGAGTGTACCGGTTTGGTCGACTTTTGAAGTTGCCGGGATACTATCAATCAGACTATCTCTAAACCCGGTCGGACGATCTACTCCTGTAAATATTGCATCGTCAATCTTTCTGTGAAATGCTTCAATAACTCTGGGTTGAACACTTGCCCAGATGTCATAGTCGGCATCTTCCAAAGCGGATTCTGCTATAGGCACAATAACGGCTAACTCACAAGCATTAATAAATTTCTTGTCCCAAGCCTGATTTGTAGTCTGTTTAAATCCGGTATCGCCATCAACCCAATATGCTAAGGGTAATTGATCTAAAACCCTTAATTTGGTCTTGTCACTCGTCATATTGGGTAAGCGAGTGAACATTTTTAATACTGCTGAATCTTTAACAACACCTTCAATTATTCCTGAAGCTATCTGTGTTTCGATTAGTGATTCAACATCACTTCTTAAAATTGCTGTCATTATTCTTCCTCTCCTCGGATATAAGCATTTATCCGATCATTATCATCTTTCGGTTCTGAGGAAGCTCCTGTTTTTAGAGTTGGTCCGGTATTGACCTTAACAGTCTTCTTCTCACCGAAATATTGCGGGTTTTCTTCTTTAAACTTCGCAGCCGCAGTGTCGAAGTCATTTGTATTCGTCACCAAAGAATTGATTTCTCCGGCAACAAATTTCAAAAATTCGGGTTTACATAAGTAATCTTTTCCGGATAGTTTACTAACAACTTGTTGACTAGCTATTTCTTTATTCGCTTTTGCTAATGCAGATTCTAATTCAACAATTTTTTTGCTGTTTTCTTCTAATGTCTTGCTACTTGAAAACTCCCATTTTGCTTTTGCGGTTTCTACTGCTTTTCCTATACGACGATCAAGTTCTACTTTATAGGTTTCATCCAGCATAACCTCATCAAAAGTTAATGCATCACCATCTTTTGCCATCTGTAATTTACCTCCAATCAGACGTTTTCCGTTGATGATTTTTTCGTCCCAATGCGTCCTCCATACGTTCTCCATTCGTTTTCCATACGTTCTCCATGTGTATTTTTAGGCCACATTTCTACCGTATTTACACCGCGCTTCTACCGTATTTACGCCACACTGTACAACGGAATTTATATATTAAAAAACCGACTTGTGTCGATTGATTAATCTATTTAAAAGCACCATACAGGGCTTATCTTTTACTGTTTTTCTTCTTGTTCTTTGGGTATTGTTTTTTCTTTATTTGTAACAAGATCCGGTGGATAGTCGTCATCAATATCCCATTTTTCTCCTATTGTTAGGGGTACATCTTTTTTCGTTTCGTCACTCATTCGTCACCACCTCTAAAGTTAATATATCTTTTTTTCTTTCTACCACATTATACTTTAATTTCCTGTTTAAAAGAAGCTCTTTTTCATTTCCCAGGGAACCATTTTTACCTATATATATCGACCTCGTGCCTTTGGGAACCAAAATCATTAACATTAGTGCACTTTGCCTGTCTTCCATGTACTGTTTTGCTACCGCCATATCAAGAGATGTAGATGGAAAGTGGTTTATTATTATGGTGTCGCCAATTTCTAGGTTTTCATATCTAGTTGCATTTACTCCTCTGAATGTAACAACATCTTCTGTAAGTGTAAAGTTCTCCATTGAAGATTCTATATCATCTGCCATTTTTTTTACATCCATTGTTTTGCCACCAATATAACTAACACTTTCTGGCCCTTTTTTATTCAAAAACGCAGTGATATGACTATAAGCAGTACAAGAGTATTCATCAAGTGCGTTCTTTTGTTCAAAATTAAGGTTAGAATAAACGTCATCACTTTGCTTCTGTAATTCCGCTATTCCACTCTTATCTAGAACTTTGTATTCCGGTTTCACTATTGTCTCTTCCAATTGTTGCGTCAGTTTTACTTGTATCTCCTTTTTTCGTTCTGCTAACGCCTCACTTAAACTTTGACCATCTTTAATGAAAACTCGTACACCTTTTATCGTTCGCCAAATCCCATCATTCTCAGCCATTTCTAAATGCCTCTTTCCCTCTCCGTAATCGTTCTTGCCTACTGTAGAATCCTGCCAATTCATTAACACTCTTATAATCCTTATTGAGTTGTTTCAACTTAGCATTAGCTTTTAACACCTCAACCGTATCACCTCTCATCAAATCAATAATATCTTTTTGAATTTTAATATCGGTTTCTATTTGATTCCTCTTTTGCGCTATTTCGTAAAGTGAGTAATGCTTACCATTAAAATCTAAACCTTTAGCATTTTTGTCTTTCATTTCCTGCAATTTCTCTTTACTGTATATAGGTTTACCAACTCCTAATATTACCGGTTTGGCTAAGTGTCGACAGTTCCACTTACCGATAGGCCTTTTTAGTCTAGTTTGTAAATCATCAAATTCTTTTTTGCTATATCTTCTACCTTGATATTCTTCGTGATCCGGAGCGCAATTTAAATGTGCTGATAACTCAATACCATCACACTTCAATTCTTCGCCTACTCGATTGTGCATTGATTGATTTACATTTCTGATTCCGTTTAACAAAGCCTGTCTTGCTGCACTATCAAGTCTTATTTTTCTGCCACTCTCATAATCAACGGTTCTTAATCCGCTTTGTGCTAATTCTTTTAACAAATCCCTATACGATGAGTTATAACCAGAGCCTGTTTTAGCCTCTTGGACAGCTCTATCTATCACTTCGTTATAAGTCTTGGCTAAGTCAGTATAATAGTATCTACCGCCGTGTTTTAGCATGTAACCGGTAGATTTAGACAGGTTGCGATATTCATCTTGAGTTAACTTTGCAATATCACTAACTAAGTTCTGCAATTCTTGGTTTTCAGTATAAGGAATAAATTTAACTCCTCTAGCTTGAAACAAATCTTTGTACTCAACATAGTTCAGTTTAGCAATATTATCAAATATCTTTTGAATATAACGATTAGATCGCCTGCTGACTTTAGCTAGATAATTTTTAATCATGGAAATATCACTCCCATATCTCAGCATTTTTTCAAGTTTGTATATATCTGCAACCCCTAAATTTCCGACATCTCTTAATCGTTCAGCCATTGTATCTAAGAATTTTTTGTTTACACTATCTAAACGTTCAATCAGAATTTCAATTAGATATTCAATGGTATCATCCGATAGCATTATCATTTTCCTTGTCTATCTCTTCGATTTTTTGTTTAGCTACTTCTTCTGTCTCTCCTCGACTTCTCATTCTGGCTTCGTATCTTGCTAATGTTCCGGCATTTAAATCTTTGCGATCATTCTCCGCTGCGCTTTCTTCATCCACAAAAATACTGTCATCGAATTTAATCGTAATGTCTTTATAACTTACCGGCATAGAACTAAATTTACCGGATATATAACATATCGCCTTAATTAGATCATACAAAGAACTTTCTAACGAAATTTCATGTTTCTTCTTCCTTCTAAACAACACCGAATTATTACTGGCTACCTCTTTTGCAGTTTTCATACCGGTTTCATCAAATCGATAGAAATTATCACCTAATCCACATTTTTCACTATAGAGTTTAAGATTAAAGTTTATATCCTTCACATATGAATCAACTCGCAAATCTGTAGAATCGGATTTAAGCATATTTTTCTCCGGGTCCATGTCATCCGGCATCACATATATCGGAATATCATCAGCATCAAATTTCAAATTCCCGGTTGAAGCATCGTAACTTAGAAACTTACCACTAACAAATATTCTTTTCTTCCCTAATCGAATCTCGTTGTCCAATCCGTCATAAGCATTATCAATAGACTTCATTATATCGACCGCTTGAGCATAGTATGGTAATCCCCAGGGTGAGTCTGGAGCTATGTTGTTTACTCCTGCCGGCCTAACAAACACAAACCACGGTATATTCGATTCCGTATCAAATGTGTCAAGAGTGTCGCTGGCAACAATCTCTTTTAAATCGTTATTAAGCCTCTCAAAAACTCTATTCTCTATTTGATAATTCCCTTGATCATTGAATGTGTGGGCCGTAACATATACAAGCTTTTTACCTTTTTCGATTGTTTCGCTTAAAAATGCACATTCTGTTACGACTTGTCCCTTCCATGATATAGGGTATATGTTCATAGCCGGAACATAGTCTATTTTGATTTCTGAATCTTTATAATTCACATCGATAACTTCACCTTGTTCATTTAACTCAAATTCTATCCCTTTGGCAGCACACACAATCGCACCTGTTCCGGTAGATCCCGACATTTCTATTGATTGGTTGATTAGCACCCAAAAATCAAGTTTGTTCAATATATCTTGTAAGGCCTTATTGCTTGATTCGTTATCCACAGAAATAATAACTTTATCATTAAACAGAATATCTGCCCAATCCTCACAGCTTTTCTTTGCCATTTGAAGTGATTTTTTATCTCTCCACTTCCAACTGTTAGGACCGGAGTATAGTTTGTAACGATGAAATGAAGCCACTTTCCCCTCATACCAACTGCTCCACATCGAAAGATATGGTTTCCAGTTTTTTTGTGCATCAACATTGCATTTCATTTCTTTTAGCACATCTTCTAATTTCATTTCTTATCCTCCATATAGGAAATTTCTATTGATATAATCAGCAAACGGCCAGATTGAATACTCAAAGGCATCCAAACTGTCTATATCCGTTGTTCCATCATCTAATCTCTCATTATCTTGCTTATCATCCCAAACAGCATCTGCAAATGCTTCAACGATTACTTTACAGCTTTCGTGAATTTGCAAGATGTGTGTTGCTTGCATTCTCATAGTTATTATTATTCGATCTAGAATTGTACCTTTTTGACAATCCTCTATCATAACCGGTAGTTTGTTTCTTTTGCAAAAGTACTGTAATCCGTCTGTTATGATTTGCCCTAAAGCTCCATAGTCGGCAAAAACATATTTGACATTGTATCCTTGCTTAACTAACCTTAGGTAAAACTGATAAAACCTTTCATAAATACTATCGGGATCGTGAATGCCGGTCATTTCATCTTCATCTATAATAATTACCTTCTTATACCCCGGAGTAAAACCGGTTGCCACAAATTTCGTTTTTGATTTATTTGCTCCATAATCCAAACCAATTGAAACATACATAATAGAATCCTTTATTTTATCAATCAAAAATTCACTTTGATGATTAGCAAAGTAATCGTATATTAATCCCTCAGCTCTTACCCATTTCCCTTTGATAAACCGGTCGTGTAAAACCCCTGTATAGCTTTTTGAAATGAAATCTCTATACTCTTTTTCGATTGATGGATTATCATCCATATTGAAACTTAGGTGAGTTAACCCAAGTTCTTTTTGTTTTTGAAGAAACTCAGTATAAACAAAGTTTTTTATGCTGTCAGGATTTGTTGTCCCGACAAAACTAGCTCCGGGCGTTCTTAATGAAGCCATACACCTCAATAAAAAAGGCAAGTTCCAGAGCGTTATCTCATCTCCATAAATGAACTCGGCTGTAGTTCCTCTTATCTTTGTTTCTGCTGAAATATCATTACAGCCCTCTAAATCAATTCTAATACCACATAAATCAGCTTTCTTTTGATGAATACTGTATTTAAAATAATCAGTTCCAAATTGACTTTGGATAGGTAATAGAACATTTTTCTCCAGTGTTCCTAGAGTACGACCTATAAACATTACCAAACCTTTGTTTTGATAGTTCTGAGCAAGATGTTTGATAGCCTTATGATTCGCTATAAACGTTTTACCACTTGAGACACAACCATCAATAATAGTCATTCTTGATAATTCACTTTCAAAAAAATCACTTTGTTTTTGGCTTAGCATTCCCAGGTTCCTTTGCATATAAATCTCTTAGTTGTTCAAGTCTGTTTTCGTTCGACTGGCGTGTATTTCCGGTAAACTTATCAATGATGATTCCCATTGCAGTCGCTACTTGGCTAGGTGTGGATTTTTTCAATTTGACCGGGTCATTTAGGTCTTCCAGAGCAATATCAATAAACGATTTAACCAAATCCCTTTTGCTATCCATGTAGTCCAATATTTCTTGATTATTATTTTCCTTTTTTTGTTGTAACTTTCGGTAACTTTCCGGATTAGCTTTTATCACATTGCTAACCGTCGTTTTACTTATCTTATTCTTTCTGGCTGTTTCACTGTAATTACCATTATTGGCATAATCAGCTATTATCTTTTTCTTTTGTTTATCTGTTAATCTTTTCGCCACATCACCTCACCTCTCTTTTGGTATTTAAAAAGCCGACCATTATGATCAGCTTTGCTGCTTGTTAAGGGCAGAATTAACTGCCCAGGGGTACTACAACATTGAAAGAAATAGGAGAATCAACATCTTTGAAGTGCTTTATCTACACTTCTACGTTTATCATAGTACTACGGTTTTTAGGGTTAACCATTAACGTTTTTGCAAATTCCTGATAATTGTCATCTTTCTCTTATAAAACGCTTCTGTAGTTCCTTCCTCTTTACTTTTCCGATGCCAATATCTCCAAGTATGAGGTTTATCCGATGTGTATAAGTCCATAAACATTAACCGGTCGAATTCATTAAGTTTCAATAAGAGCGTATTCATTCTTTGAAAGTAAGTTTTGTAATAAAGATAATCTTCGCTATTCTCTATCTCGTCAATTTTAGCTAGGATTTCAGTGTATTTAGCTGTCGGGTCCTTAGCTGTGCCTTTGTCTTTATCAAGTAGCGGAGATGCACTCTTTATGCCCTCTAAAGCGGTTCTGTAACCATCTATTTGATTTTTGAGGTTCAAATACTTTCCTTCAAATCTCCTGTAGTTTCTTAATTCATTTTTAAACTCTTTTTCGTTGTTAATGTCCATAATACTCCTTACATAGTGGTTTTCTTAGCGATTAATTCTCTTGTTTCCCTGTTTGTATTATCCCTTGTTTTGTAAAATGGACATCCCTCACATTTAATATTCTTTAGTGCTCCACAGCGTTCTCTGCCGGTTGTTCTGTCGATTAAGTATGCAAAGCAATCGGCGTTTGCTTGCTTTTCGTTCATTCTTCTTCCACCTGTTGCAACTCAATGATATTAATTTCATATGACGACATTAACGCTTTAAATTTATAGAAGTCCATAATTCCCCTTTTCTATATTCTCATTGAAATGTGGATATTCTCTTCGCATGTTATATTCACCAACTATGTCAATAAGACTATCCTTCATGAATACCGGAATATGCAGTTCATCACAGCAATTAACTAAATTGTCAACCCATTCTTTCTTAGGTATTATTTTATCTTTGCGGTTTCCAGTTTCAGCACCAATGATAATCCAAATAGTAAAATCAGTATGAATGGCATTTAAATCAATACAATCATGTATTGGCTCAATAGATATAAAATCCATATCAGTTCCATAAGGCAACCCATGATTATTATTGGTTATGCTCTGTCCGAGGAATCCATATAAACATAGTCCATATTTATAAAACTTTTTTTCTGCTTCTAAATAACGTTTTGTTAGAAATAAATATACATTTTCTGGATTTCTATCCATCATTCTATATGTTGCTTTGCATGCTTCTACGCTCCAATCTGCAATATCACTCATCGAATTCATAAAGATAATCTTATTTTTCACCTTTTCTATTATCTCTAATCTTTCAGGGAAAAACTGCGGTTTTGAAAAATCATTAATCCACTTAAACCGATTATTTAGTTTTCGAGCATAGCAATATTCACAATTAAATGTACACCCGACTACCAGATTGATTGTTAAGTCGCACCATTCTATTTTCGTCTTATTCATTCATTTCCTCCTTTTCATCTTCACTCCCCTCCAAGTCATCTTCATAAATCAAAAATCGTACATCACCTTTCGTTGTTGCAATACCAACTGCGTTTCTAAAATAAGTCTTAAATTCGTCACACCAAGCACGGCGACTAGAATTAATATAGTAAAAGCCATATTTATCGCAATATTTTTCAAATTCTTTTCCATTAAGTCTTGGCGCTAGGTCTACATTGACTGATAGTGTGTATGTCTTTATCATTCTTCCATCACCTCCGCTTAGTCCCTATTCCTGAAAACGATATACAAAGAAAAAAGCACAGAAATTGACATAAAAACAAACTTAATTGCTTCTAATGTGTTATCACTCATCATCTACCACCTCTGCGTTGTCTAGTAGCCATTGAACACTAACTCCCTCTTGCTCTTCTAAAAACTCAAAATCACCTTCAAATATCTTCCATGAAATATCGAAGTTGAACCAATGTTTAATTTCTCCTTCTTCTTGTTTATAACACTCAATGTATGTTTCATTTAATTCTATTTTACAAATATTGTAGTTAGCCATTTTTTGCACCAATTCCTTTTCAAACCTCGTCAACTTTATTGGTTTTTCGCATTCACTTAGAAGCCATTTTTTAAAGCCATTTCCGTCATAACCTTGCTTGAAAAAATAATCGCTTACTGTCCCATAAGGTGTAGCTTCATTAACAAGACGTTCTATTACTTCTTCTCTGTCTATGTTTCTCATTTTTTCCATTCTCCATTTCTGTACTTAGCACCACAATATCTGCATCTCATCCCCATTCCCCATAGACTTATACTGTTCCCTTTAAACTCTTTTACGGCCATCATTTCGTGAAAATACCAATGTAATCCACATAAGAATCTGCGCCATTTTTTATAAATGATTTTCATTGTTGCTCCTTGCCGTAATAGAGTCCTAATCCATCAAAGCTCCAAACACAATAACCTCGTTGAAGACCTTCGCTAAATTGTTCAGCAGTTAAAATGTAGGTGATTTTCACAATTAAGGCGTTCCCTGTGAACTTGTCATCGTCCCATTCCCTCAAATAGACAATGTCACCAACTTTATAATCTCGGTCATTTTCCCTGATTTCAAATTTTTTGTTACCATCTACTAATTCATTAAAATATTCTGGCAACACTTTAATTTCATGAGTGGGTTTTATTATCATCTATTCTTCCTCCAGTATTTCTATACCTTTTCGGATAGTCAATTCGCTATCATCGAATTTGCAAATAATATCTTTAGATATTCCAACTTTTCGGATATATGAGCACTCATTGCCGTCATAAAAATACTCATTCCCATCAAACTTAATTAATTTTGGTTGCACTCCATCATTGATTGATTCTAATAGCTCTAGGTATGTTATCTTTTTCATTTCAAGTACTTCTCTACAATTTCTTCCATAGTAAGAGCTTCACCAAGCGCTTCTTTTGATGCCTCTCTTTGTTCATCAAAAGTGAATCTGTTTTCGGCGCGTTGCATAATTGCCGGATTGGAAAATGTCGTTTCAATTTCTTTCATCCCTATGCCCTCAACGAAAATAAACATAGCTTCTTCATTTTCTAATTGAGCTCGCCTTATTTCCATATCCTTTGGTAATTTATAAACTTGTTCATTGACATAACCAACAGGCATTTTGCTGATTAGTATTTTGTAACAGAGATCTTTGTGTTGATATCTGCAAAATTCTTTAATTTGTTCTGCTGTCATTTTTTTCCTTTCTAGAACGGTAAATCTTCCGTGTTAAATTCTTCGTTGCTGACTGAATAATCTTCTTCTGATGATGGCATACCGTAATTGTCGGGATAGTAGCCGACATCTTCTGCTCTGTTTTGATTGACTGATTTTGGCTCTAAAAATTCAATACTGTTTGCAACTACTTCTGTGATATAGACTTTACGTCCTTCATTCTCGTAATTGCATGTCTGTATATGCCCTTCAAC
>Ga0082212_10011375_pt1 | contig 11292 bp, 14 predicted proteins | sample TergutNt197P3_FD_71548 | JGI IMG/M metagenome (GOLD analysis project Ga0082212, IMG submission 71548) | Neocapritermes taracua P3 segment gut microbial communities from Petit-Saut dam, French Guiana - Nt197 P3 | ecosystem: Host-associated > Arthropoda: Insects > Digestive system > Gut ... | reverse complement strand
CATCGTACATTATTTTTAAGAGAAATTCTTTTTCAATGCGTCCTACCGGTGTTGCCATAATTTATCCTTAAAAAAACCTCTCGTATGGTAATTTATCCAGAAGATTCAAAGCCTCCTGATTTACAGAATCATGGCTCCTGGCTTCTTCAAAAAGTAATTCATCAAACAACCACGCTTCTGAAGACAACGGATTTCCCTCTTCATCTTCATGAATCTGTACTGTACTTTTAATATACAATTCCCCTGTTATTCCATAATCTCTGCCGATAAAACGGACAAGAAATGAAACAGCTCCGTCCGGCTCCTGCCTTCCGCCTCCAATCCTGAAACTACGGGGTGATATACCCGCAAGCACGCGTAAATAATTATCACGTAACGCTGGGTTTATTGACGCGAGAGCGGGATGAGACGTTTGCCCGGAAAGCAATCCCGCCGCTAATGAGCTTGCGTAAGTAAAAGCGGCATATGGAGCCCTGCCCTGCCCCATCTCTCCTATTACAATATCCACAGGGTAACGGGAAGATTCCCCCCATGCGGGCCTGAGCAAAGCTTCGGGAATAGATCCCCTTGCCTGACCATGAGCAGGACAAAAAGTTATAAAAAACATATAAATAAAGTAAAAAACACCTGTTTTTTTCAAATTCGAAAACATCCCTACTTACAATTATATTCAATTATGGTAAAACAGCCAAATTTATTATATAATATCAAATCCATGAAAAAAACAATAGAGGCCGCTTTAACAGAAGACTATTCACATCCCATAAGAGATGTTCTTTTTGGCCACATATACATGACTGAAAAACAGGCGGAGCTGACAGAGTCCTCTCCGTTTATGAGGCTTAACCGTATTTTCCAGCTTGGCCCTGTTTTTCATGTCTATCCCGGCGCTACTCACACAAGGGCAAGTCATTCGATTGGCGTATACCATCTCGGCAGAAGATTGCTCCAAAACCTGGCGGAACGCGGTGCCTCAGCATGGCTTACCTGCGAAGGGGTAAAATCATTCCTTTCAGCCTGCCTTCTTCACGACCTTGGGCATTTTCCCTACACTCACTCTCTAAAGGAACTGCCCCTTGTGTCTCATGAAACACTTACTGGAGCCATCATTCTGAAGGAACCGGTCAAAAGCGCGATAGCAGAGACAGGAGCCGACCCGGAGCTTGCCGCCGCTATTGTTGACAAAGAATTGAAAGGCAGCGGAGATGAACTTTTCTTTTACAGGAAACTCCTTTCCGGCGCTCTTGATCCTGATAAACTTGACTACTTAAACAGGGACGCACGGTACTGCGGAGTCCCTTACGGCGCTCAGGATGTCGATTTTATTCTTTCAAGGCTCCATCCGCATAAGGAAAGAGGGGTTGATATCGATTCAAGGTTAATTCCCAATGTAGAATCTGTCCTTTTTTCCAAATATCTCATGTACAGAACAGTTTATTGGCACAGAAATGTACGGGCTGCCACTGCAATGGTTAAAAAAGCCCTTATAAACGGGCTGAAAGACGGAAAAATAACCGGCGAAGAGCTGTACAATCTTGATGATACAGGCCTTTTTACACTTCTTGGAAGAAAAACAGGCGATTCTCTTATAGAATCAGTAAGTGAAGGGAAGATTTTCATCACAGCGGCGGAAATTCCGCATGAACAGGCGGATATTTCAATTTTACAGAATATCAACAACAGGATTCAGCTGGAAGAAAAACTAGCAGCAGAATTAAGTAAGGCGGGCTTTGAGATTAAAAGCGAAGAATTAATAATTGACATACCGGAGCCTGTTTCATTTGAAACGGGTCTTTTTGTCGTTGATGAAGATTGTAATTTCAGCGGCAGTTCCAGCGCGTTTAATACAGAAACTGTTAACGCTTTTATCAAAACGCTTTATACAATAAGGATATTTATTAGTCAAAAATATAAGGATAAAATAAAGACTTTTTCGGGATTCCATGATATATTGAATAAAATGATGATGAGGGAGATTTGACATGGATATTCATAATGCGAATGAGGACCTTGTTTATAACGCTGTTCAGAAAATTTTTGAAGAGGTGCAAAGTAACGGGAACCCTGATAATTACTGCCTTTGCTACCAATGCAGGGTAGACACGATTTGTTTCACGCTCAACCGTATCGACCCGCATTATATTGTATCAAACCGCGGGTTTACAAGAATCGACAGGACTAGTTTGAAATCCCAGCAAATGGAAGCGGACATCACATCGCTTATCTATAAGGGACTTCGCCTTGTAAACCACAACCAGAGGCCGACCGCTCCGCATGACGGGACAAATCATCATCCTCACAGAGTCAATCATCCCTTATACGATATTCCCACCATTGCGGGACGTATCTTTAATGGTATAAGTTTTGAACCAATTACCGATGTAGACGTTTCGCTTTACTGCGACGGAGAGCTTATCAAGATGAGGAATACAAACTGGCAGAATCCCTACACGATGGTCGCGAGCACTCCGGGCGCTTACAGTTTCTGGCCTCAGCCGATAATTGCCGATACTCCTGACGTAACAAGAGACTTTCAATTTTCGCTGAAAGTTATGTCGGCGGATTTTGAACCCTTGCATCATTTTTTCACTCTTACATCGACAAGTAAATTCCACACAGCCCATTCATACGCTCTGAACCGTACATTCAAATTGCCGGATCTGTATATCTTCCCCCCGGGCGATGAAGAGGATGAGGGCGAATACACTACTTGACACCCTTTGCGTATTATTATAACTTTTCCATAGAATATTTCTAAAGGAGAAAACCATGGCCCAGGCCAGTAAAAACAGCCGTACATCAAGCGCGACACAGAGATTTATGTGCTCTTGCGGGGGTGAAGTAAAAATGAAAACCCTCTTTGAGAGCGGCAAAGTAAAGAATGTCGCCGAATGTGATAAATGCAAACGGCTCGAAAGACGCCCGTCAGATTTTAAGTAACCTTTAAACGACATTAAAACGTCGTTTAAAGGTACGTTAACGCCATTGCTGCGCAACGGCGTCGAACGTAGTGGTTTACGCCGGGGCTTAAGCCCCTACATTCAACCTTTGGTTGAACGTCGTAAACCACCATTAGGGAATTGATAATAGATTTTGTTAAGTAAATTGATTGGAGGAAGTTTTTGGCTACTAAAAACAGTTCAGCGGAAAAGCGGCATCGTAAAAGTGAAGAACGCCGTCTTCGGAATAAATCGGTTAAAAGTTCGGTAAGGACAAGCATTAAAAAGTTTACTACTCTTGCGCAGAAAAAAGATCCAAATACCGAAGCTGCGTTAAAAGAAATGATCAAGAAGCTTGATACAGCCGCAAGGAAGGGCGTTATCAAGAAAAATACTGCAGCAAGGAAAAAATCCAGGATGCAGCGTTATTACAATACATTAAAGACTGCGCAATAATATGGCTGTTAAAAAATTCACAAAAAATGACATGGTAGACGCCCTGTATGAAAAGACAGGCATGAACCGCAGTGAAATTCGTAATGCGATCGATCTTTTAATAGATGAAATGAAAGACGCTCTCATCCGCCGCCAGGTAATTGAGCTTAGAGGGTTTGGCACATTTGAAGTAAAGATTAGAAAAGCCCGCCCCAGAGCGCGCAATCCCAGAACCGGAGAGACCATTACCATAAAATCACACGGCGCTGTGTCTTTCCGTGCGGGCAGGGAATTAAAACAGGAAGTATGGAAACTCAATGATGATAAACATTCTTCCAAAAAAGGTAATTCTCAAACAAAAACTTAATGAAAGAGAAAAATAGCTGGATAAAAACAATATTAGTCCAACTGATTTTCATAATAGCGGCTTCCGTTTTTTTTGCGATTTCTTTTCCCAATCCTCTGATTGAAAACGGCATCCCTATCTTTGCATGGTTTGCCTATATTCCAATCCTGCTTGTAATTCAAAAAAACAGTTTGCTTCCATGCGTTGGCTGGGGGGCTATTTACGGTTACATCTCCTACAGTCTGTCAAATTTCTGGCTGATGACTTTTGATCCGCTTTCAGGGATTGTTGTTTACAGTATCTACCTTGTTTATATGACAGTCGTCTTTTTGCTGATGAAACTGGCGCAGAATTTTTACCCAAAACGATACTACCTTGTTCAATGGATAATCTGGCTTGGCTATGAATATTTGCGCATACAGGGTTTTCTCGGTTACCCGTACGGTATTACCGGCTATTCACAATGGCGCGTAATACCGCTAATTCAAATCGCGGGCATTACAGGGGTCTGGGGAGTCTGCGCTCTTGTAACATTCCCCTCATTCTGGCTCGCGCGCGCATTAAAAGATCTGTATGTGGAAAAGAACGCTTCCCTTAAACAACGTGCCGTAGCGGCCGGTAATGCTATCGCGGATTTTTTTCAGAAAGATAAATTACCCGCAATTCTTTTTGCCGTTTCTCTTGCGGCAACTTTTGTTTTTGGTTTTATAAACATCAGAGATTATTCACTAAATTACAAAAATGTATCTCCTGCGGCTAAAATCGCGCTTATCCAGCACAATTCAGATCCGTGGGATGCCGCCAATGCGAAAACAACATGGCAGGTACATGAGGCGTTTAAAAGAGATCTTTCCGTATTAAAGAATCTTTCTGATAAGGCAATCGCAGAGGAGCCGCAAACACAGCTTGTAGTCTGGCCTGAAACAGCTTTTGTCCCAAGGATTTACTGGCATACAACTTACAGGGATGATCAGGATTCATGGACTTTAGTAAGAGAACTTTTGGAGTACCTTTCAGAACAGAGCATACCTTTTTTAATCGGGAACGATGACGCGCGCATGGAGCCAGCGAAAAATCCTGACGCAAGAGAAAGGCACCGTGTAGATTACAATGCGGCTCTCTTATTTGAAAAAGGTGAAATAACTGAAATCTACCGTAAACTTCATCTTGTTCCCTTTACGGAACATTTTCCGTATGAAAAATTATTGCCATTCGCCTACAATATGCTGATTAACTCGGATACTCACTTTTGGGAAAAGGGAGAAAACGTAACCGTATTTTCAATAAAGGATTTCTCTTTTTCATCTCCAATCTGTTTTGAAGATTCCTTTGGGTACCTTTCAAGAAACTTTGTCCGTAACGGAGCTGACATACTGATCAATATGACAAATGACGCGTGGGCAAAAAGCCTTTCCTCTCAAAACCAGCACCTCGCGATGGCAGTTTTCAGGTCTGTTGAAAATTACCGACCGATGGTTCGTTCGACTATTTCTGGCCAAACCTGTGCGATCGATCCAACCGGCAGAGTAACAGCGATCGCTCCTCCCTTCGCGGAAACATGGTTAAATGTAACTGTCCCAATTGCGAAAAAAAATACAATTTACACTCTCCTTGGCGATTATCTTGGAATCGCGTTTTTATTCGGCGCTATTATTCTGTTGCTTTCCGGTGCGGTATGGTATACAATTGGAAAGTGCAAAAGGGGATAATTGGCAATGGACATAAAAAAAAAGATATTAATTGCTGATGACGAGACAGTTAATCTCGATTTTTTTGAGTTGATGCTGTCAAAACTGGGGTTTGTAGTAGAAAAAAGCGATAATGGCCTTGATGTTCTTGAAAAAGTAAAAAAATTCCACCCTGATTTAATTATCCTAGACAATATTATGCCCGGCATGACCGGCAGGGAAATTACAAAAATCTTAAAAACCGACCCAAACTTCAGCGATATTTCCATTATTATGCTGTCCGCTCTTGATGATGTTAAGGATAAAGTCGCGGGCTTTGAAGCGGGGATAGATGATTATATAACAAAACCTTTTAACTTTACCGAAGTGCTCGCGCGAATAAACGCTGTTTTCAGAAACCGGGCGTTATTTGATCAAATAGCGGTAAGAGAAACGCGCCTTGCTCTGGCGGAAGAACTGAATAAGGATCTAAAAGAAAATATTTCCGCCTTTGTGGGAAGCATAGACGAACTTGATAAAGCTATCGAAATGATCAGTAAAAACGCCGCAAACAGCGGAAACAACCTCAATCAGGAAACACTTACAAACCTTGTAAAACCTGTGAGCGAAAAAATACATTCTGTGCGAAAACATATCGCGGCACTGGACGCAAGGATTGAAAAAACCATAAATGAATGGAATAATCTTAAAAAAGACGAGATAGGCCTTTCTGTGCTGGAAAACCAAATACGAAAATTTTTGCAACAGGAGCAATAGTAAATGCCCAAACGGGAATACAAAAAGAAAGAAAAAGGCGAACTTGTTGTCCTTGGAAGAACCACAAGTTTTACCGGAATATTGAAATTCGATACCACCTTAAAAATTCAGGGGAGTTTCAGGGGAACAATTGACGCCAAGGGCGATTTAATTGTAGATAAAGACGCCGTAGTAGATGCAGATCACGTAACGGTAAGCTCTCTTACGGTATACGGCAGTATTTCCGGCACCGTTCAGGCTAATGACAAAGTTGATATGATGAGCGGGGCGAAAGTCCACGGAGATGTCAGCGCCGCAAGATTGCGCATAGCAGACGGGGTGCTTTTTGAAGGCAAATGTAAAATGACCAATGTAGAAAAAGATATAGAAATTTTTCACCGTCCGTTGGAAGAGATAAAAGCGGATTTACAGCGGGCTAATGGAAGATTGTAATTTATTCGCGGAATTAACAATTCGCGCGGAAGAAACAGCGGAAGCATTGGTAGAAAAGTTAAAAAAACATTCACTTACATTGGCATTAGCTGAATCATGCACCGCAGGACTGATATCATCCTTGCTTGCAAATGTTCCGGGAGCTTCAACAGTCCTTTGGGGTTGTTTTGTATGTTACACACAGGAAGCAAAAGTTTCCATGCTGGACATTGATAACAATGATTTGAAAGCAAACGGCCTTGTAAGCAAAGAAACCGCCTCTTCAATGGCCGTAATGGCGTTAAAGAAAAGCGGCGCAAGCATTGCCGCCTCCGTAACAGGACTTGCGGGGCCGGACGGAGACGGAAGCGATGTACCGTTAGGGACGGTGTGGATTGCCATTGCAAGAAAAGGGGGTGCGGTTTTAACAGAAGAACACCGCTTTACAGACAGCAGAAATATTGTCCGTTTACGCGCCGCGATTGCGGTCCTTGAGGCAATTTCAGGTATTCTGCCCAATGAGTAAAAATTCTAACAGGATTGTATTGACATAAGGAAAAAAAAATATTACGATAAAGGTATCCTTTCGATTAATCATGTATATTAAAAATATAAATCAGCAAAACCATACAATGCTTTTTCCGGGAAACTCAAACGGAAATGGCAAAATGAATATAATGGGAACCGTTAAAAACTGAAGTTTTAGAAGTTCCCTGATTTATACTGGCTGCAAAGCCCAGCCAAACATAACAGGTGGTAAAAATGGCAGTAGTACGAAGAAGCAGAAAACCTTCATACAGCGAAAATTCAGAAGCTTCAAACAGCGAAGAATTTGAGAATTCACAAAACAATGATGAAGCTGAAAGCTCTCCTTCGGGAAACGGCGAAAAATCTCCCTCAAGAGCGAATGTAGTCGTCCGCGCGGGAAACTCTGGCGACGCTTCACGCGGGAACAGAAGAAATGATTCAGAGGAATCTGATTCAGGGCAGGCGGGGGAGAGAGGCGAACATCAGGCGAGACCTTCCGCTGATTTACCGGCTTTGCCGAAATTACCTTCAATGCCGGATATATACGGCAAACCGGTACCCCGTCAGGATCAGGATAACGGTAAACCCCGCCTTACAATAAACGAACTTATCAGGCTCAATATGATCGATCTTCGCGAGCTTGCCGCCTGTTATAACATCACACATGACGACATGATGTCGCTAAAAAAACAGGAAATAGTTTTCGCCATCCTTAAAGCCCATACGGAAAGAGGCGGCATTATTTACGCCTACGGCTCTCTTGAAATTCTCCCTGATAGTTATGGCTTTTTACGCAGTCCGCAAAATTCATACCTTCCCGGCCCTGATGATATTTATATCAGCCCAAGCCAGATACGCCTTTTCGGGCTTAAAACAGGCGACACAGTTTACGGTCAAATCCGAAGTCCAAAAGAGGGGGAGCGTTTTTTCGCAATGCTTCGGGTAGAAACGGTAAATTATGATGACCCGACTGTCGCCCAGAACAGAATCCCTTTTGACAACCTTACTCCATTATATCCAAATGAAAAGCTTGACCTTGAAACTTCCACGGAAGGGATCAGCGAAAGAATCATCAATCTTTTCTGCCCGATTGGCAAAGGCCAGAGAGCGCTGATTGTCGCTCCCCCAAGGACAGGGAAAACAATCATGATGCAAAAAATAGCGAACGCTATTACAAAAAACCACCCGGAAGTTTACCTTATAGTCCTCTTAATCGATGAGCGCCCTGAAGAAGTAACTGACATGGAGCGGACAGTGCGCGCGGAGGTTATTTCATCAACCTTTGACGAACAGGCTTCCCGCCATGTTCAGGTAACAGAGATGGCCCTGGAAAAAGCAAAACGCCTTGTTGAGCATAAAAAGGACGTTGTAATCCTTTTGGACTCGATTACCCGTCTTGCGCGCGCCTATAACCAGACAGTCCCGACATCGGGAAAAATTCTTTCAGGCGGCGTTGACTCAAATGCGCTCCACAAGCCAAAACGTTTTTTCGGAGCGGCGCGAAATATCGAAGAAGGCGGCAGCCTTACAATTATTTCCACCGCGCTTGTTGAAACAGGAAGCCGGATGGATGAAGTAATCTTTGAAGAATTCAAGGGAACAGGCAATATGGAAATTAACCTTGACAGGCGTATTTCCGACCGCCGTCTGTTTCCGGCAATCAATATCAAAAAATCCGGTACTCGCAAGGAAGAGCTTCTTTTATCCGAAGAAGAACTCCAGAAAATCTGGATTTTGCGCAAGGTTATCAACCCGATGGACGATATCGAAATTATCGAGCTGCTGGTTGACAGAATGAAGAAAAGTAAGAATAATGAAGCATTCCTGAGATCCATGAATACCGGAACCGGAGGCATGGACTAGTCCTTAAACCCCAGTCATTTTAGGGGAGTTGGACAAATTTTACGAACTAAAAGTTCGCGGAGGATATATGAAAAATGGAATACATCCAAAGTACGAGATGACAAAAATCACCTGCGCCTGCGGGAATGTAATAGAAACACGTTCCACAACTAAAGACATTAAGGTTGAAATTTGCTCCGCCTGCCACCCGTTTTTTACAGGTAAACAAAAACTGGTAGACACAGCCGGACGCATCGAAAGGTTCAGAAAGAAATACAATATCAAAGAAGCGTAAACTAGTATTTCCCGATATCTTTCCGGTAATGGATTCCCTCAAAGTTGATTTTGCTTGCGGCATTGTACGCTGCTTCAAGAGCGGTGTCTATTGATGGAGCGCAGGCGGTAACATTGAGCACACGGCCTCCTGTTGTGTAAAAACGCTCGTTTTCATATTTTGTTCCTGCGTGATAAACGCCTGCGCCGTTCACTCCGCCGTCTTCATCAAGCCCTAAAATTTCTAAACCTGTTTTGTAGGAGTCAGGATATCCTCCGCTTGCGAGCACTACACAGGCGGAGTGGGAGGCAGACCAGTTAATATTTACACTGTCCAGTTTTCCGTCTGTAACGGCTTCCATTATTTGCAACAGATCTGTTTCCAGAAGAGGGAGTACTGCCTGCGTTTCCGGGTCTCCGAAGCGACAGTTGTATTCAATTACCATTGGGCCGCGGGAAGTAAGTATAAGCCCGAAGTAAAGACAGCCTTTGAACGGGCAGCCTTCTTTTTCCATTGCGCTGACAGTTGGCAGGAAAATTGTTTTTTCACACACCGCGGCAATCTCATCCGTGTAGTGAGGATTTGGAGCGATGGCTCCCATGCCGCCAGTGTTGGGGCCTTTGTTTCCGTCAAAAGCGCGTTTGTGATCCATGGAAGACAGCATCGGCTTTACGGTTTTTCCGTCTGTAAAGGAAAGAACGGAAACTTCAGGGCCTGTTAAAAATTCTTCAATAACGACGCTCGTTCCGCTTTGCCCGAATTTTTTCTCGCGCATGATAGTGTCAATTGCGCCTAACGCTTCAATTGTATTTTCAGCGATGATAACGCCCTTGCCAAGAGCAAGACCGTCCGCTTTTATTACAAGAGGATAAAAAACAGTAGAATCTTTCACATAATCTGATGCTTTGTCCGGATCGGAAAAAGTTTCGTAGGCGGCAGTGGGAATGCCGTATTTTTTCATTAATGTTTTTGAGAAGATTTTACTGCTTTCAATACGGGCTGCGGCTTTATTCGGGCCGAAACAGCGAATGCCTTTCGCTTCAAGCGCGTCTACCATACCGAGGGCTAGAGGATCATCCGGCGCTACGACAACATAATCAATTTTATTAAGAGCCGCAAATTCCGTCATGGCAGGAATATCTGCCGCTTTTATCGGTACACATTCTGCGTCACGGCCTATGCCGCCGTTTCCGGGAGCGGCGTAGAGTTGCTTAACGCGTTCACTTTTCTTTAACGCTTTGATAATGGCGTGCTCTCTTCCGCCTGAGCCCACAACAAGTACCTTCATGATAACTCTCCTCTGCAAAACTTAGCTACAGCTTTTGGGAGCAGCACCCATTCCGCTTCGCGCATAACGCGCTGCTGCAGCGTTTGCGGCGTATCGTCCGGCAGAACATCGACCGCTTTTTGTAGAATAATTTTCCCGCCGTCTATGACTTCATTTACAAAGTGAACTGTCGCGCCCGTTACTTTTACACCGTATTCAAGAGTCGCTTCGTGGACTCTGAGGCCGTAAAAACCCTTTCCGCAAAAGGACGGTATCAATGCCGGATGCACGTTGATGATTCTGTTTTCATAGGATTGAAGCGTTTTTTCTCCAAGGACTGATAAAAAACCTGCAAGAACGACAAGATCGATATTGTTTTCAACTAACGCCGTACAAAGAGTGTTGTCAAACTCGCTGATATCCGTATATTTTTTACGTTCTATCGTTATGGTTTTTATTCCCGCTTTTTCTGCACGCTCAATTGCAAAAACATCCGGTTTGGACGACACAACCAGCGAAATCTCTCCCCCATCCAGCTTGCCCTCTTTCTGCGCGTCAATTAAGCTTTGAAGATTTGTTCCGCTGCCGCTGACCAATACCGCAATGCGCGTCATACAAGCTCTACTCCGCCTTCTCTGTTTTTTATTTCGCCGATAACTGCGGCTTTTTCGCCCAATGAATGAAGAATACGCAATGCTTCATCTGCGTGTTCCGGCGGAACAATGACGCACATGCCAACACCCATGTTGTAAGTGTTAAACATATCGCGCTCCGGTATTTTGCCGGTTGCGGCAATTAAATCAAAA
>Ga0082212_10011374_pt1 | contig 11292 bp, 7 predicted proteins | sample TergutNt197P3_FD_71548 | JGI IMG/M metagenome (GOLD analysis project Ga0082212, IMG submission 71548) | Neocapritermes taracua P3 segment gut microbial communities from Petit-Saut dam, French Guiana - Nt197 P3 | ecosystem: Host-associated > Arthropoda: Insects > Digestive system > Gut ... | reverse complement strand
TCTGCAGAACCGTCTCGAGTACACCATCAACAACCTTGACGTCATGGCGGAGAACATGATGGCGGCCAACAGCCGTATCCGCGATACCGACATGGCCAAGGAAATGATGGAGTACACCAAGATGAGCATCCTGGTACAGTCGGCCATGGCGATGTTGGCTCAGGCCAATATGCAGCCCCAGTCGATCCTCCAGCTGCTCCAGTAATCCATCCGGATTATCTGGCAAAGATTCTATCAGAACATATCACATCAGCAAAGGCTGCCTTTCGGGGCAGCCTTTGCATAAGGGAGTCTATTCTACGCAATATCTCATTATCTGAAACAATGTCTTAAATCATCGTCAAATGCCGCGGACTGTAACCGGTATGCTCCTGATCCCTAGTGTCAATTCGATCATTATATACTAACAGATATTGGCTATAAAGAACTTTAGCAGCTTCCGATATTTCACCGCTATAGGAACGGGATAGAATAAAAATCAACTCAAGGATTTCATAGTTATATAATTCATTTTGAACAAGCTGTTTGATGTAATTAAAACACTCTGTGTATTGGCCACAGTGGATCTGACTGCGGCAGTAGGAGAACAAGACGTTGCTCTTGACAGACGCATTGTTCCAGTCAAGTCGCGTGAGTTCATTATACAGTCGGTTATCAGTATAATATTCGGATTTAACAGTTAATGGCAAGTCCGGATCATCCGAGAAGAGATTAGCGAACTGGTCGGCAATCTCCAAACTGCCGGCGAAAGCGATAAGCGCATAGTTTTCTGAAAGTATCTGTATTTCATCTAGGGATATGTTTTCTAATGGGGTACTGGAAAACCAGGAAATCAGGATCCGCCGATAGCGCTCAAGCCGATCTCTGTTCGCGAAAATGATGGATTCTTCATTACTTAAGATGGCAGCGAGGAAAAGCTGACGATCAAACTCTGCTATGAGGTTGTCTTGCCCTTCAGATATCTCCAGTGATGCAAACGCTCTTATGAATTGTTCATAGTTTTGGTTGACCAATAATAAAAAAAGGTAATCTGGTTTAGTAAGCTTTCCGGCGTCCAATTGTTTTTTTTGTAAATAAAGGAAAACCGTTTTTCGGTTGAATCTCATTAATGGGTTAGATAGTAAGGCGTAAGTATTCTGGCTATTGAAATCGAAGATAGATGAAAGATAAGGAATCACTGTTTCATCCGGCTGGTCAAATAAACAGTTTAAAAGCAAGGAAATGATCAGAGGATCACGGTAGTCCGGAATCTGAACGATCTCATTGACTATTCCAAAAGCTTTATCATAGGCGCCCAGAGAGCTATATAGGGCAGAAGCGTGTACCTTAATACTATAGATTACTCTCCGATAACTCAATACACTATCGGTTGTAATGATAGGTAACCGACTAGCGGCTTTCTCATATCGTTCTAGGAAGAGTTTAGGTTGACGGTCGTATACGACTTGATAGTACAAGTCGATCATATTATATTCTGCTTCTGAATAGTAATCCTTTGCCCGAGGAACCAATGCTTCATAAATTTGTTTACGGCTCACCTTCTCTCTAAAACGATTGCCCGTATCAAAAAGTAAAAAAATGAACGGGATGAAACTTTGTCTCATATACCGATATACATCTGTAAACAAATCCAGATTATCTAAAGTATACTGCATGTGAGGAAAGGCGGAGTCAAATTCATTTAGAGAAGAATATTCTCTTATTAAGTATGCGTGTGTTGTAAATAGATCATAAGGGTTTGTAATACGCTCCAACTCAGCTTCCAATATCGGTAAGTTGCGTTTAAATTTACCAGAAACAATACTCGGTGTATAGCCGTTGTGATTGATATTCCATTGTAAATAACTATTTGAATGGACTACCTCATTTCCTTCTGTGGTTATCCTGCGAAGGTTTTCGTGGACGCGGTTGATGAAGCGGATATCGGGCTTGATCCGGATGATACGCTGATTCTCGTCTACGTTGATGACTTTACCCGTATCCTCGTCGATATCCGAGCGCTTCACCAGCATACAGTCGATATTCGCGTTGGAGAACACTTGTTCGACTACCTGACGATCACGACGCCGGAGGGCTGGGACGAACCATTCATCGGCGTCCAGAAAGACGGCGACGTCTCCGGTGACCTTGTCCAAAGCAAAGTTTCTCGCCGCGGAGAAGTCGCCGATCCACTCGAAGTCATAGACCCGGGCGTTTAGCGCTTTGGCAGCCTCTACGGTGCCATCGGTGGAGCCGGTATCCACCACGATGAGCTCGTCCACCATACGGCTGACGCTTTGGATGGAACGGGCGATGTTTTTCTCTTCATTTTTTGCTATCCAGCAGGCTGATATCTTCATAAAGGTCTCCTTCGATATTCTTACTTATATCATAGTATACGTAGCTATAAAATACAACATTGTGCATGATGAAATTTGCGCATTATCGTTTGAATTATAAGACCCGATATTGTAAAATCAGGAACATCAAACGATAATAATAGTAGATGGAAACGGTTAATTCAAGAAGATGTATCGGAAGAAAGCGAACATGAGAAAACACCAGCAGAAGCAAATATTGGAAATCTTAAATACAATTCGTGAAGCTCAGGAAGCGAAGCTGTATATGGACTGCCAGAGCGGCGCCTTAGCCATCGCCAGCTTCATCGAAGGCATAGAAGGCGAAGGTACAGAGACAGTGGCGCTGCTGGCTGAGTACTGCGAGCTTATCTACAAATCAAGCATAGGGGAGATCGGCGACAAACCTCTACGGAGGCATTTCTTCAAAATCGAAAACAGCGTTAACGACGAACTGAAGCCAAACAAGATAGAAGTCCTGTTTCTTCCGTATCAGGCGAGTATGTTTGACTCCTTCGAGAGTATATACCGGGCGGCGGAGGCGGATCCGGACTGCGACGCCTACGTAATGCCCATCCCATACTATGATTTAAACCCGGACAAGACCCTGGGCAAAATGTACTACAGCGGCGACGGGTATCCGGAAGATATACCCATTACAGACTGGCAGGAGTATGATGTGGAGAAGCGCCATCCGGATATCATCTTTACCCATTATCCCTATGACGACACGGCGGTGAACGCCACGATCCACCGGGACTTCTACAGCAAGCGTATCCATGAGTTATGCGAGCTATTGGTGCATGTGCCGTATTATGTATCGGTTTTCGACAATGTTAATGAGAGTGACGCGTTTCTGCCGGGCATACTGTACGCGGATCGATCCGTCGTCCAATCGGAGGAGCTCAGGCAGATATATCTCGGGCATTATCAAAAAAGGGAGAAGGAACCGGGCTGGCGGGAGACTTTCGGTAAGGCGGGAGATAAATTCGTCGTCCTGGGCTCACCGAAGCTTGATAAAGCCGTCAATGCCAGGAGGGAAGACTACGAGCTGCCCCCTGACTGGCGGGACAAGATCACAAATCCTGACGGTTCCTACAAAAAAGTCATCCTGTACAATACCCATATGTTTATCTGGATAAACAATGCCGAGCAGTATTATCAGAAACTAAACGATATATTTGACATATTCAGCGAGCGGGATGATCTGATCCTGTGGTGGCGTCCTCATCCCAATACCGAACTGAATATGCGCCAGTTTCGGCCGCAACTGATGAACGAGTACTACTCTCTTATCAATGGATTCAAAAACGAGAGTTGGGGCGTCTACGACGACACGCCGGATCTGCACCGAGCCCTGGTATGGAGCGACGCTTACTACGGGGACTGGAGCTCTCTGGTGGCTATGTTTGGTGTGACGGGAAAACCTATCGTCATCCAAAATATAACAGAAGAATACTGTGGAGCCATCGACCGATATTTTGCCCACCCATTAAGGGAAGCCAGTGACAACGCCGCCTTATCCAATGTACTGGATTACGCTGTTCGCGAGGCTTCGGATGTGTGCTTTGCTCTACAAGAAGACGGAACGGTTGTCGGCCAGAAAGAGGCGTTCCGCGCCATGGCGGAGTACCCGGACGGGACGTCGGGCGCTCACATTTATGAGCATGTCAAAAAACAAGTGTTTGCGTAGAAGTTCAGGCAAAATAGCGTTTGGAGGAAGTCGATTTGCCTTTCATTGTATATGGCAGCGGTGAAATCGCTGAAAGCATTATCATGAGCAACCCAAGCGAGGCTTATGGCGTCATGGATATGTATAAGACGGGCCAGATGTTTTGCGGAAAGCGGGTGCTAAATGATGAAGAAGTACTTACCAGCGGAGTGAAAAAAATAATCATAGCAGCTCGCAAGGCGAGTACTCCGATCATCTACCGCCGTATAGCCGACTTCTGTCGTGCGAATGACATCGATATATTCGACAAAGACCACAACATTATTTTACCGGATCTATCTGGCGAAGATGAACTGAACTTTACCCTAAGCGAGAGTTTATCGAAAGAACTAAAGGCAAAAATTTTGTCCGCGGAGGTTATCAGCTTCGATATATTTGATACTTTGATCGGGAGGCGATGTCTTTATCCAACCGACGCGAATGAGGACTTCCAAAACGAAAAAGGAGTAGTCTACCCCCGTAAAGAGATGATCGAATACTATCATTTTGCTCGTGATAACGGAAAACCCGTGCTGTTTTGCTCGGATATGCACTTTAGCAGCGGGCAATTGTGCGAACTACTGAACATGTTTGGGATAGAAGCACAGATTGACGATATCATTGTATCATGCGAGCATGGCGTCGAAAAAACGGATGGTTTGTTTGATATCCTAAAAGGCAGGGCAATCAATAAGGAAATACTCCACATTGGCGACAGCCAGGAAGCGGACTTCATCTCAGCCAAAGAGTATGGCGTCGATGCTGTGAAAATTGATAACAGACTGGATGTACTTGAAAAGTCAAAATACAGAACACTGCTGAAGTATGATAAAATACCGGAAAACCGCCGCGTGATAGGAGAACTGTTAGCATCCGGCTTGGCACTGGAAGACTTTATCGCGCCAATAATATACAAGTTTGTCGCGTGGTTAAAGCAATGTTCTTCTGATTTCGATATCATTTTATTGAGCGCGCGTGATGGATGGCTGGTAGACACAATTCGTAAAACGATACCGGAATACAGATTTCCCGCCGTTTACTTTCTTGTTTCGAGGACAGCGGCAGTAAGCGCGGCAGTCTTTAATGAGTCTGACTATACCGAGGTTATGGAGTACCCGTTTTCGGGAACGGAGCACGAGTTTTTCGAGAAACGTTTTGCGATGGATAAGATTGGCAATGCGGCGGACGTTATCAGGCATTCGGAAATAATGCGACGGAACTACATAAAATATATAGAAGACCTCAATATTCCGCAAGATTCAAAAGTGGGCTTCATGGATCTTGTTTCCGGCGGGACTTGCCTCAAAAATCTGCGCAAGTTTCTGCCATTCGACGTAAAAGGTTTATACCTTGCCCCAATCGAGGATTTCGGTTATCATGATAAACGAGATGTGTTTCTCTATAATGAAACCAAAGACAGTAACATTTTAAAACACTATTTACAACTGGAAGAATCATTATCATCGTATGACCCAACACTAAAGTGTTTTAATGAGAATGGCAAGCCCGTCTACTTCGCTGAAAAACGCACCAATGAGCAGTTGGAAAGCCAAAAAACTTTGCAAAATAAAATACTGGATTATGGTAAGCGGACGGTTGATATTGATTTTACTAGAGTCGATCTATCGCTGTGTGACGAGATCCTGGGTATGGTTAAGGATACGCCGCACATAGCTGAGGATGAGTATTGTGGAAGATGAGATCATGGAAAAAACGAAAGTCATTGCGTCAGAGAAATGGTTTTGTTCGCAATTTGATTTGCGCGAGGTAAAATGATATGAACACTAGCTTATTTTTAAGCGATGCAAAATCTATATACGATAACCTGATGGATGAACAGAGCAGAACGATTTTTTCTAAAAGATTGTTGTTTTCAGTAACCAATGATTACAAACATATCGTGGAAATGGTCTTGTCTATCTACCCGCGAATGAAAGAGAACTTAGAAAAATATGGTGATATTATTATCTATGGCGCCGGGGAAGTTGGCCTTAAAGGTTGTCAATTCTTAGGCGACCAAGTTGTTGCTGTTTGCGATAGCGACAAGCATAAACAAGGTTCAGATTTCTACGGTCACATGGTGATTTCACCACAGCAGTTGGTCGACTATCAACGCTCAAACAAGAGGTTTACTATTGTAATTTCTCCGCTATCTGTTCAAGCGCATATTGAGATAACCGAAAGCTTGATAGGACTTGGATTTAATAAAGACCAGATTGTGTCTTTGGGACGCGATGTTTTCTATGCTGATTTTAACGAGAAGGAGATCCAGTATTTCGACAAATCGATCCCGTACTTGGAGGACGGCGGCGTGTTTGTTGATTGCGGTTCATGCGATTTTAAGAACTCTCTGGACTTTGCAAAATGGAGCAACTGGAATTATGAAAGGATCATAGCCTTTGAACCTAATCCGGAGTGGTTTCTCGACTGTGTTAAGGCGTCCGAAAATGTTAGGGATTCAATTGTCCTTCAGCAAGGCGTATGGCACACGGATGGCGAGATTACGTTCAATATCAATGACAATACGAGAATAAGTTCATTCACAGACATGTATATACGCGATAAATCGAATTCTGGTTGCGATGTTATATCAAATAAGTACCGTAATGTAACTGCCAAAACCACAAAAATAGACGATGTTTTGAACGGAGAAAAGGCTTCCTTTATAAAAATGGATATTGAGGGTGCTGAACTAAATGCGCTTAGAGGGGCGACGAATACGATCAGGCAATTTCGCCCTCAGCTTGCAATCTGCTTGTATCATACTCCTGAGGACATACTTGAAATTCCGCTGTTTATTAAGAGCATAGAACCGGACTATAAGTTCTATATCAGACATTACACCCTCTGCGACGGTGAGACGGTTTTATATGCGATTTAACAGTCTAGATAGGATGGTAATTGTATGAGTTCGCGATACATTTTCTACGGTGCGAGTCTCAATGCCCACGGGCGGTTGCGCACATGGGAGAAAATGGGATATAAGCCGGTTTGTTTTGTAGACTCTGATGTTTCAAAGCATTACAAAATATTCCCTGCTCGGGGGGCAGGAGTGGGGCAGCAGTACGAAATACTACCCTTAAAAGATGCGTTAGAATGTTATCCAGATAATGATTTTATAATCGCCACCGAGATGGATAACTATTTACCAATAACAGAGTATTTACTTCGCAATGGTGTTTCTCCTGGACGGGTAAAGTACTTTGAAAAAGTCTCAAGATATAAAGGATGCAGAGAAATCGGCAAACGTTTTCATTATGGTGGAAATTATGTTAGTACTTGCTGTTATATGGGAGCGCAAAGCTTTTTCAATGATGAACCTAAGAAGCTTTTTGATGAACTGCATGATTATTCCTCGAAAAAGATAAGAGAGTTTAAGGATGGCGTATATGGTGCATGCGAGGGTTGCTCGGAGTTAAAAGAAGGGCTATGGTTGGATTTTCCACAGTATGATGAGGTTTGCTTATCTGTAGGTATAGAAGGGACAAGATGTTGCTGCAAGTGTATCTACTGTGATTCCAGGGATAATGCAGATTTCAATGGAACTAACGATAAAAAGTTATTAGATGTCCTACAGCCTCTCAAGTATTTTCAAGAAAAAATCTCAGGGAAGCTACGGTTTGATATGGCTGCAGGTGAGTTTTTTATGTGGCACGACAGTTCATCAGTAATTGATGCGCTGATCAATGAATCCTGGTCTGCATCTTTTTGGATTACCGGAAAGTTATATAGTGAAAATTTGGTTGATTTGTACAAGGCTGGAGGAGTACATTACATCAATGTCAGTTTGGATTCGGGAACATCGCGGACTTATAAGGCTGTTAAGGGAGTGGGCGGATTTGAAAGCGTTATAAAAAACTTGCGTGAAATAAGCAATGCAGGTATTCCTATTGTGCTTAAGTATATCCTAATCAAGGATTTAAATGACAACGAAACTGATATCAACGGATTCTTTAGCATAGCTAAAGAGATTAAAGCTGAAGTCGCACTGTCTGCAGATTTCAATCGAAAAGAGAAAGCATTGAGTGAAAGTCACCTCATGCTGTTTATGCGGTTAATTGATAAATGCAAGGCGTCAGGTTTGCAAGTAAAACTTCATCCGGGTTCTTTTACTGAGCAAGATACTGAAGTGTTTAATACACATATGCGTCGTAATGCTACCGAAGAGATGACACCATTACCACAGAAAAGGATCTGCAAATGATAATTAAAGAGTTGATAGCGAAACAGAAACATGTTTATGATTTGCTTGAAGATAAGCAGTCAAAAGATATTTTCATGGGTCTGTTCAACTATATGATTACGTCGGAGTACAGCTATATTGAGGATTTCGTGAGGAAGTATGTTGTTGGATATAACGAAATGGTCGCTACTATAAAACAGAAACTCAAGGAACTGGAAAGTAAAAAAGTAGTTGTATATGGAGTTGGTTTTAGCGGCGTCAATATTTATTCGGCCTTACGAGATTCCTTACATTGTTTCTGTGACACGTACAGCAAAAAAGAGGTTATCGCCATGCCTTTTGGCGATATTCCTGTGATAAAACCGGATAAGTTGATTGCTAACAAAAATGAGTATGTTGTATTAGTTGGTACATTGTTTTACTACGACGAAGTCTGCGATTATCTTCGTTCCAATCAAGTAGATATGGTCGATATCAACGCGCCCGAATTATTTGACAATTTAGCGGAGCTAAATAGTCAGTATTTTGATAAAGAGCTTATTCAATACGCGGACGGTGAGGTATTCATTGATGCTGGATGCAATGATTTTAGGACGAGCGAATTGTTTTTAAGGAAATGCGGTACCGTCAAGAAAATCCTTGCATTCGAACCTGACGCTGAGATGTATCAGGTATGCGTCGAAAACTCAAAGCATATTAAGTTCGCAACAATCCACCCAATGGGATTGTGGTGCGAAAACACGAGCCTTTCATTTTCGCGGATTGGTATGGATGGATATGGTTCGCGTATCAACTCGAGCGCTATCAAGGATGATAATGACACTTTTACTGTTGAGGTATGTAAACTGGACGATATCTTAGCCGGTTCTGAAGCAACATTCATTAAGATGGATATTGAAGGTTCCGAATTAAACGCTCTAAAAGGTGCGAAAGAAACGATTAATGAATTTCGCCCTAAGCTGGCGATAAGCATTTACCATAAGAGTGATGATATATTCGAAATCCCCTTATATATTCATTCCATACGAGCAGACTATAAGTTCTACATCAGGCATTATTCCGGAGGCAGAACAGAAACGGTCTTATATGCTATCTGATGATCGACGCGATGGAAGGAAACGCATGGTACAATCAAGTGACATCCAAATGGTGCGTCCTGAAATAAGTTTTTGGGGAAGTAAGCATCACCCGTACTATATTTGGTCTGAGGATTATTCGCAGCAATCTTCAGGTACTCGAGTGACCTATATACTGTGCCACATTCTGAATGAGATGGGATTTGAAGCATATATTACATCAGCAAAAAGCGTTCCTCATTTTCGCACCCTACAACTTACATATGATGTACGCAAAAGACATCAGGCAGAAGAAAGACATCCTATTGCCGTATACACAGAAATTGTTGAGGGGAACCCACTTGATGGAGAAATAGTGGTCAGATGGGTAAATAATCGCATGGGAAACGTAGGTGTCCCAATTGAATTTAGCGAAAACGATTTAGTATTTTACTTTTCACCAGTATTCACACCTAGCGGTGTGGTTGCAGATAGCAAAGAAATATTAGGAGTTGCAGAAATACTCGATGTAACGATATTTAATCAAGATAATGTTGAAGAAGACAAGCGCAACGGTTTTTGCTACTATGCACATAAGTATATTCGTGATGGACATGGCGTAGTTGCAGACAAATTCAAAAACAATGGAATAAGCTTGTGCCAGGATATTCCGCGCACACATCAGGAAATTGCAGGTATACTCAAGAAGTCAAAAGTATTGTATAGCTATGACCTCAGCGCGATAACAAACGAAGCGCGTTTGTGTGGATGTCCTGTTGTAATTATTGGGACAAATTATCTGTATGATAATTACACAGTAGCCGATGGTGTAGTTCTTAATTACTGGCATTGTGTGCGGAATGAGCAAGATATTGATATCAACGAAGTGCCTGAAGAAGCGAAGGTTAAGCAAGTTGAATACTTTGAGAAAACTAGGCAAGACACATATTCCAAGTATGAGTCTGTAAATAATTTTATTACAGTAACTCAGGAGAAAGCGCTAGGTCTAATTTCGAGCAACTATACACCCGGTTCGCGGGAAATCGCTAGCTTTTGTAGTAATCATGATAAAGTCTTTATTTACGGCGGAGGTTCAATTGCCAAAAATTGTTATAATGTCCTGACGTCACTAGGCATTCAAAATATCAAGGGGTTTATTATATCGGATGGTGCGAAAACTGATGTTGAGACTTTCGGCAAACCGGTATATGAATTTTCAAAGCTGCCATTTTCGCCGCAAGAGAGCGGAATAATGTTAGCCATGCGAATGTGTTTTCGTGAAGAAGTATTGCCCTCGCTTAAAGAATCGGGCTATGACTACCTGCACTATTGCGTAAAACCAAGATAGGATGTGAAATAATGAGTCGTCTCCACGAACTCTTTTTAGATTCCAAAAAAGCATACGCTTTGCTTAAAGATGATTTATCGAGAAAAATATTTATAAACCGCTTTCTATACAATATTACGGATGAGTATAAATATATGGATACTATTGTAAGTGATAGCGTGGATGGGTACAAAGATATATTCCGTAATCCGAACAGCGATCTGAATAAAAAGTTGGGAGTTTTGCTGGAACAAAATAAAAAACTTGTGATATATGGGGCGGGGTATTGGGGGCGGTGCATAAATTACGCGCTGCGCGAAAGTATATTTGCTTTTTGCGATAGAAGCAGCGAGATAATTAAACATGTCGAAACACCTTGGCGGATAATAGATGTTATATCACCGGATGAGTTAATTGCAAACAAAAGTGAGTATGTCGTATTGATCGGCACGCTTGATTATTATGACGAAGTGAATAGTTTTCTTGTACAGAATAATATTGAAGTATTTGATATGAATTTACCGCAGTTGATCGAAGAAATCCGACCGTACGAAAATCACTATTTTGACGAGGAGCTAATTGAGTATACTGAAGATGAAGTTTTTATTGACGCCGGATGCTGGGGTTTTGAAACTAGCGAGATGTTCTTGATAAAGTGCAATTCTGTAAAGAAAATATAT
>Ga0082212_10011373_pt1 | contig 11293 bp, 17 predicted proteins | sample TergutNt197P3_FD_71548 | JGI IMG/M metagenome (GOLD analysis project Ga0082212, IMG submission 71548) | Neocapritermes taracua P3 segment gut microbial communities from Petit-Saut dam, French Guiana - Nt197 P3 | ecosystem: Host-associated > Arthropoda: Insects > Digestive system > Gut ... | reverse complement strand
ACCCGCAACCGGAGCGAAGCGGAGCTCGACGCAGTCAATCTCCTGAATTTGAGGAGATGCTGAAACAAGAGATCCTGAAACAAGTTCAGGATGACGTTGAGAGTTTTTAGAAGTCCCTAAAAAAATGATACCGAAAAAAAAGCCTGAATATTAAAAAAAATCGTATTTTTGTCGAAAAAAAAATCATGCAATGACCAATACATTATATACGAATGATAATCAGTAATTGTAATAATATGAGAACAAAAATTTTAAGTTTTACGGCATTTATGCTGATTTTGGGAGGAAGTTTCCTATCATGTGATAAAGAGGATAATAACCCTGAAAAATTCAGACTGTCAAAAATCCTTTATTATGCAAACTCTACATCCGCTAATCCGACGGATGGAGTTGAATACACATATGACGAAGCAGGAAACCTGGTTAAAGAATCGTTCTATGGCTATGTTCCTACAACTGAACTCTATATGTACTATGAATATGAATATTCGGGAAACAAAAAAATAACAATGAAAACATTTCGTGGATCGGGAGGAAATTTCAGACTGAATTGGTATAATGATTACTTTTATGAAGGCAATCATCTTATCAAAGACGAATATAGAGAAGCTGATGGTTCGATTTCTTATTCAGTGAATTACGAATACATGAATGGTAATATAATCAGAGAATACTTTTTCGAACCCGATTACGGAATCTCTGCTGAAGTGAAATACGGGTACGACGCTCAAAACAGGTTGATTCTCGAAGAAAAAAATACATCTGATGTAGATGACTGCAAGTATATCAAACATATATATGACGATATCGACAGAAAAACTAAATCGGAGTACTATGACGTTAATCAGAAAATAATCCGGTATGTAGAAGTGATGTACAACGGACGGAGTAAATTACCGGTACAAGATGTGCATTATGATAAAGATGGAGTCCAAACCTCACAATACCAACACTTTTATGACAAACAGGGGAATCTTACGGAAACCATATATAACAATGAATGTTCGTTGTTCAAACGAAAATTTAAAAACGGATTGCTGATTGAAGAGATTCTTTATACGGATCCAACCGAAAAAAAGGGATGTTTGGAAACCCAAATGTCAAGGTATGAATATGAGAAGTTTAAATAAAAAACAGATGAAATCGTTATGAAATCTACCGTTTTCGAATCCATCCACAAGGGACTTGGCGCAAAGATGACGCCTTTTGCAGGATACAATATGCCGGTTGAATATTCGGGCATCAACAACGAACATCTTACCGTGCGGCATGGCGTGGGGGTGTTCGATGTGTCGCACATGGGCGAAATATGGGTGAAAGGCCCGCAGGCGTTGGCGCTTATCCAGCACATCACTACCAACGACGCTTCGACGCTTACTGTCGGAAAGGCGCAATATACCTGTATGCCCAACGGCAAGGGCGGTATTGTGGATGATATTTTGGTGTATCGCTATGAGGAACAGAAATATCTGCTGGTGGTCAATGCGGCCAATATTGAAAAGGATTGGGCGTGGATACAGGCAAACAACACGATGTGCGCCGAACTCGAAAATGCCTCCGATAAAATATCTCAATTAGCCGTGCAAGGCCCAAAAGCATTGGATGTGATGCAACGGCTGACTTCCGTTGATTTAGCGGGTATCCCGTATTATTCGTTCACAACGGGCGAATTTGCAGGCGTGAAGGATGTGATTATTTCGGCAACCGGCTATACCGGTTCGGGCGGGTTTGAGTTGTATTTCTACAATGAGGACGGCGTCAGGATATGGAATGCTTTGTTTGAAGAAGGAAAACCCGAAGGAATTTTACCCATTGGACTTGCCGCCCGCGATACCCTGCGCCTCGAAAAAGGTTTTTGCCTTTACGGAAACGATATTGACGATACCACATCGCCCATTGAAGCCGGATTGGGCTGGATCACCAAATTTGCAGACGGCAAGAATTTTATCGACAGGGATTTCCTCCTGAAACAGAAAACAGAAGGCGTTTTACGGAAACTTGTTGGTTTGGAAATGGTTGATAAAGGTATCCCGCGCCACGATTACCCAATCATGGATGCAGCAGGCGACGTAATTGGCCGCGTAACTTCCGGCACCATGTCGCCCTGCCTGAAAATTGGTATAGGAATGGGTTATGTGGCTACGGAGTATGCCACTGCCGGTTCTGAAATCTACATTTCCATCAGGGACAAACAATTGAGAGCCAAAGTTGTCAAACCGCCTTTCGTGAAAAATTAGTTATATCGCTCACTTTCAAATAATATTTCTACTTTTATAGTTTCTTTTAAAATAAAAAAATATCATGGATTTTGTACAGAATATCATTCAAAATGCTAAAAAGCATCAAAAACACATCGTTCTGCCCGAAGGGTTTGAAGAACGTACATTAAAAGCAGCCGATCATGTATTGGCTAATGAAATTGCACGGCTTACGATTATCGGCGCTCCGGAAGAAATTACAGCCAAAGCCCAATTGTTGGGATTGACGAACATCGGCAAAGCCAATATCGTCGATCCGAAGGATCACCCCCAAAAGAGCGCTTATGTAGATTTAATGCTGCAATTGCGCAAATCGAAAGGGTTGACGCAAGCCGATGCCGAACGGTTGATTGAAGACCCGCTTTATTTGGGTACCTTGATGATCAAGGCGGGCGATGTTGACGGCGAAGTTGCCGGCGCAGCCAACGCTACCGGCGATGTATTACGTCCGGCTTTCCAATATGTGAAAACCTTACCGGGTATCAGCGTAGTTTCCGGCGCTATCTTTATGGTTCTCAAAGATAAATCATTCGGACACAATGGTATCATGTTGTTTGCCGACTGTGCGGTACATCCCTTTCCTACCGATCGCGAACTGGCTGAAATTGCCGTTACTTCTGCCAAGACGGCACGCGCCATCGGCGGTTTTGAACCGAAAGTGGCCATGCTCAGCTTCTCCACCAAAGGCAGCGCTAAACATGAAATGGTGGACAAAGTAGTACGCGCCACACAAATCGCTAAAGAAATGGCCCCCGATTTAGCCATTGACGGCGAAATGCAGGCGGACGCCGCTATTATACCTGCCATCGGCAAAAGCAAAGCCCCCGGAAGCGCTATAGCCGGAAATGCCAATGTGCTGGTCTTCCCAACTTTGGAATCAGGAAATATAGGTTACAAACTGGTTCAACGATTGGCATATGCCGATACCGTAGGCCCGGTATTACAGGGAATGGCCGCTCCCATCAACGACCTGTCGCGCGGATGTTCCGTTGAGGACATCATCAGTCTGATAGCCATCACGGTGAACCAGGCGGCAAACAGTTATTGAATAAGTAACTGTGCTCGTTAAAGTTCAGTGAGTGCAATCTGTTGGGTAGCCACCTCCCGTTTACCGTTTGCTAATTCCTTAATGTAAACTCGGCAAATATCCGAAGGCAAAGTTATTTCTGCTTTTTCCGGCCATTCCACAAAACAGTAAGCGCCCGATGCAAAATATTCTTCGCATCCGAAATCGAATACTTCTTCGGGTTTGTTGATGCGGTAGAAATCGAAATGATATACCATTCCGTTGTTGCCGGCGTTGTATTCGTTTACTAAAGCGAAGGTAGGACTTGTAACGATGCCTGTCACGCCCAGCGCTTTGCATAACGCCTTGATAAAAGTTGTTTTACCGGCGCCCATTGCTCCGTAAAATGCAAAGTGTCTGCAATCGCCTGTCTTTTGAAGAAATTCGCAAGCGGCGTCATCAATATCAGCTAATGACATTTCAATCAATATCATAAGGCGTTTCCTGATATACGTAATAATTGAGCCAATTGGAAAAAAGCAGTCCGGCATGGCTTTTCCAACGCATAAGCGGCGCCTGCGAAGGATCGTCGTCGGGAAAATAATGATACGGTATCTGTATATCCATACCCTTGGCCTGATCGCGCTCGTATTCTGCTTTGAGGGTTTCGGCGTCGTATTCGGAATGTCCGGTAACAAAAATACGGCGTTTTTCAAGATCCCGCACCAAATATACGCCTGCCATAGCCGATTCGGAAACGATTTCGAGCCGCGGTACTCTGATGATGTCTTCGCGGCGAATTTCCGTATGGCGCGAGTGCGGTACCAGAAATTCGTCGTCGAAACTGCGCACAATAGGCGCCCTGGGATTATTTAGCCTGTGGGTAAAAATTCCGAACATTTTTTGCGGTAATTCATACTTCGGTATTCCGTAATGGTAGTACAATCCGGCCTGCGCCGCCCAGCAAATAAAGAAAGCAGACGTTACGTTGTGCTCTGCCCAGTCCATGATTTCGGTCAGCTCTACCCAATAATCAACCTCTTCAAATGGCAGAAGTTCCACAGGCGCACCGGTGATGATCAATCCGTCGAACCTTTTGTGTTTTACCTCGTCGAATGTTTTGTAAAAAGTTGTCAGATGCTCTGTGGGCGTATTTTTCGACGTGTGGCTCATCATGTTCAGCAGCGTAATTTCCACTTGCAACGGAGTATTGGATAACATGCGGAGCAGATGTGTTTCGGTTGTGATCTTCACCGGCATCAGATTCAGAATCAATAGACGCAACGGTCTTATATCCTGGTGAATTGCGCGACTTTCAGTCATCACAAAAATGTTCTCATCTTTGAGAACATCTATCGCGGGAAGGTTATCAGGTATATTAACCGGCATGATTTTCTGGAATCAGTGATTAATAATAAATATCATATAATGGGTATGATTTGTTATTGTCATCCCTAAGAACTATTTTTTTGCGTTTATTGCCACATCGTAACCCGCTTGTAATGCACGTATATTCACGGCAACAACATCTTCGCCTTTCCGTTCGAAAATCGAAGCGACGGCTTTTTCAATCTCTTTCAAATCTATATTGACGAAAGGCGCCGCCGCGCCAAGCATCACCATATTGGATGCTTTTGTATTGCCGCATTCCGAAGCCAAAGCATCAGCGTCAACTAATACGCGGTTCTGCAAAGCATTCAACTGTTCCATCAGTAATTGATGGTCGGGATAGTTATCTATGTTCACAAACGGATGCGTGTTGGTTACTAACCAGCCATCGGGCGCCATGAAAGGCAGGTACCGTAGCGCCTCCATCGGTTCCACAGAGAGTATGACGTTGGCCTTTCCGACAGGAATCAGGTCGGAAGCGATCGGTTGGTCGCTCAAACGGAGGTGGGAATATACTGCTCCGCCGCGCTGGCTCATGCCATGCACTTCGGCTTGCTTGATGTTCAAGTGATTGTTGACTGCTGCCAACCCGATGACTGTGGCGATGGACAATATGCCTTGTCCGCCAACGCCGGCTAATATGATGTCGGTTTTCATGGTAATAACGTTAATGGGGCAAATGTATGGATAATAAGTGAAAACAACAAAATATCATAAGGGAATCACTAAAAACCATCCTCGTCATGCTGAACTTGTTTCAGCATCCCCTGGTTTCTGGAGATTGCGGGTCAAGCCCGCAATGACGAGCGTGTGAAAAATAGAGTTTTTAGAGATTTTTATAAATTTAAAAAAAAGATGAAAAAAATTTATATCTTCGTGTAACAATTTTCAATTTGAATCGTCTTCATTTTGAAAAGACGTTATAACGAATATCAAAAAGACAGGGCAAGTGAATGGATAGAAGAGGATTTAATCAATTAATGGAGCATCTGAGGCCGAAGCTGTACCGCTTTGCCCTGTCTTTTACGAGGCGGACGGACGAGGCCGAAGATGTTGTCCAGGAAGTGGGGATGAAGATGTGGGAGCGGCGCGATGAGCTTGATGCGCTGCGCAGCGTGGAAGCCTACGCCATGAGCGCCGTGCGGAACCGCTGCCTCGATTACGCCCGCTCGCCGCACCACCACACGGAAGAGTGGATTGAAAGCCATGATACCGCACACGAACAGACGCCGTATAAAAGTCTGGAACAAGCCGATATGGCGGCGTTTGTGAGGCGGTTGATTGAAAGGTTGCCCGAACAGCAGCAGATGGTGATTCGCCTGCGCGACGTCGAAGGGTACGAGTTGGACGAAATATCCGGAATACTCGGAATCAGCGAAGGAACGGTGCGCACCAATCTGTCGCGGGCGCGGCAAAAAATACGTGAAGAACTTTTAAAACAGTAAATAATAAAATGGATATGAACGAACAAGAAGTACATGAACTGCTCCAACGATATTTCGACGGAGCAACGTCGGTAGCCGAAGAACGCGAATTGCAGCGTTACTTTGCCGGAAGCGACATTCCCGCCACGCTGAAGGCGTACCAGCCCATGTTCGCATTTTTTGCCGAAGAACGTGCCGTTGAGCCGCCTGCTCAAAAACAGGAAGCACGCATCATCCGTCTGAACCGCGCTATGATCACCGGTATAGGTATCGCGGCAAGCATCGCTATCCTGTTCTTAGTGGGGCTTCCGAAAATGCAAACGGACAACTATATCTATTACGTTGACGGGCAACGCATATACGACGAGAGCGCAGCCATAGCATCTGCCGGCGACAAGTTGCAACTTTTGTCGGCGTCCATGCAAAAGGCGCGCAGCAGCATGGCTACTTTCGACAAAGTACAGGAAAGCAACCAGTCGCTGCAACAGTTCGGTAAAATTTCAGACATTTACCGACAGATAGAAAACGAGTTAGGAAATTTTATCAATTAAAAATCAAAAATGTTAAAAGTTATGACCAAGTTAATCCAATTGACCCTTATAGGGATGATGATTGTACCCATGAGCCTGAACGCTCAGCAAGACGCCAAATGTTTTGTGAATCAGTACAAAAAACAGGACGGTATCACGGTGATTTCCATCGGTAAACCGGTAATGAAAATGGTAGGTTTTTTTGCAAAAGTCGGTGGTATGGCTGACAAAGAAGAGATGCAAATGCTCAGATGCGTAGATGCTGTCCAGGTGCTTAGTATCGACCGGGGCGGTAAACACCGGAGCGATAAATTCAACAGCGAAGCGTTGGCTTTCTGCAATGCCAACCGGTATGAAGAACTGATAGAAGTGGTGGATAGCAAAGATATGGTGAAAATCTTCTGTAAAACCGAAGGTGAAACCATTACCGACCTGCTTATCCTGAATCATTCGCGCCAGGGGACTTCCTCAGCGATGATTTGTATCAGCGGCAAGTTCACGTTGGACGACCTCCGGCAGGTTTCCGGCAATTTCGGAAAGAATAATAATGCTTTTGTTACATTTAATTAATTAAAAAACCATGAAAAGAATTGTTTTTACATTGATTATCACCATGCTGATAACTTACCCGACAGGCGTTTACGGACAAAATAACGCCAATGACGACCCCGTCATCAAAATCTTCAACAAATATGAAGAGAGGGAAGGCGTTGAATCCATCACTATTTCTCCGGCTTTGCTGGGGCTGATGAAAAGCGGAAACTCCAGCGACAAAAAAACGCAAGACCTGATTTCGAAAATCACCGGCCTGCGTATATTGACACTGAAGGATGATGCCAATGGCAAAGGACGCGCCAATCGCGAATCGCTTGCAGATGAGTTGCAAACCGTTGTGAAAAAAGATTTCGAGGAAATCATGAAAGTGAGAAATTCCGGCGAACGGATTGAACTGTATGTGCGGAATAAACCGGACTGCAAAGATTGCATGAGCGCGTTGCTCTTCATCACTTCGGCAACCAATTCGCTTACGGTGATGCACCTTGCCGGCCTGATCGACAAAAGCATGATAGACGCCGTAATGAACGGCGATATAGGAATCTCAAATAAATAATTGAATAAAAAATCATTGAATTTTTGAATCATTAATTAAATAAAATAACCATGAAAAAGATAATCACCATTTTTTGTATTGCTTGCCTGTCAGTAAGCGCGATCGCTCAATCAGCCGTGCGGATCGGCAATTATGAATTTTTTGTCAGAAATACGAAACAGGACTCCCTGACAAAGGTTTTTGTAGAAGAAGACCCTTGTCCGCCCTGTCCTTCGGAAAATGAAACCCGCCCGAAACCCAAAACATATCGCAGATATAATCAATCGAATACCTTTGGCAGTATAGGACTAATAGTGCCCGATAACGGCAGCAGTTATTATAAGATATTGGACGGCAACAGTATTAACCTTGAACTTGGCGGATTAAGAACTTACCATTTAGGCAATTGGTTTGCGCTGGGTGGAACGCTTCAATATTCATATTACAATTACAGGTTCAAGGATATTAATGAAGAGCCTGATTTCTACAGCAAGATACTTGACGGTAAACCTTTTGAAAAAGACTTCAAAAAACAGGTATTTCGCAGCCACAATGTAGCCCTCAGCGCTTTCACACGTTTTTACCTGCTCCCGCTTAGATACAACGGCGACAGACGACTGTACCTTGATCTCGGCGCGCAGGGCGATTACGCAGTATTCAGGCACTACATGGTAAAATACGGGAAAAAGGATAAGGATTACTATAAAAACACAGATGCCTTTAATCCGTTCAATGTTTCGGCAATTGCCCGCATAGGGGGGATTAAAATTTTAGGTAGTAATACTGCCTTCTTTGCCCGCTATCGTTTCACCGAGGCTTTTAATCAAAAAGAATTACCGATGGATCTTCCGCCGCTCACCATCGGGATACAGTTTTTTTGAAAACAGTAGAAATACAAATGGGGACTTCTAAAAACCCCTTTTGTAACGCTCCCGTCATTGCGGGCATGACCCGCAATCTCCTGAATTTGAGGAGATGCTGAAACAAGTTCAGCATGACGTTGAGAGTTTTTAGAGGTTCAATGGGGACTTCTAAAAACCCCTTTTGTAACGCTCCCGTCATTGCGGGCATGACCCGCAATCTCCTGAATTTGAGGAGATGCTGAAACAAGTTCAGCATGACGTTGAGAGTTTTTAGAGGTTCCCTAATGGTTTTTCCGACGAAGTTTTCCGAACATCCACAAGGATTAGGATGATATCCGCCAAAGTCAGGATCATGTCCGCCGATATTGGGATGATATTCGCAAATATCAGTCTGATATTTGCCGGCATTCCGACAACATCCGACAAAGTTCGCCGGATATCTGCCGAAGCCTCTCAAGAGCCTTCGGATGCGGAATACAGACACGGGTCTAATATCTGTAACTGCCTGAAAATGAGTTGGGGGGGGGTAAACGACTTTACATTATACGCACAGCATGCGGAGGTGTATTCCGAATTACATATCTTATGGTATGAATGTACGTCACGCTGCATCATGATTATTTTTCCTGAAATAAACTTTGCAAATATAGATGAAATCTTTTTACTACACACAGACGAATAAAAATTTTGGTCAATATTTATAGAGGAAAGGTACGCAATATTCAGACAGGTTCGACTTCTGCAAGCTCGTTTTTATGATTATGCGGCGATGAAAAAAACCAGCCCAAAGCTATCTTCTCCCGGCAGGTTAATGAAAGTCATTACAAGTGTAGTTTATCGGTGGTTACTGCCGCTTGTGGCAAACTGCTCGTTGTGCGAAGGCATTTTATTGTTTAACTACTTGTGTCCCTACACTTACTTATTTTACTGTGATGCTTTTCCAAGAATAATCAAAATCAAGATAAGATGTCCTGTCGTTACTACCATTGGTGTTTTGCCAAATTCTTGCCGACAAAATAGGTTCAGGGAATACATATCTTCCTAATGTTAAATCTATATTTCCTGTTCTAATAGTGCTTCCAAGATTATCGCCAAGGAATACCCTTGCTTTAAATTTAATTTCTGTTTCTTCTTCAAAGGCAGTTCCGAAACTATCAGAAACCAAACTATTACAACGATAAAACGGATTTTACTTTTACAACGCACAATGAATCAGCCTGTTGTTTGAAAAAAACTACCGATTTGTTGCTACGTTGTCATTTTTTCAGGATTAATGTTCAACACTTCAAGTATCACCTTTTGCAGGGTGGTCAAATCAGGAATGCGAACTGACGTCACCTCCTTGCCAATTTTCAATAACGGTATAGATGTTTTCAAGCACTACATTTGTCCGCTTTAGTATTTCGTCTTTGCTCATCAAACAATCTGTGATTTAAGGTTAAATCCTGCAAACCGGGCAAAAAAGTCTGTTAGAATAAGAGTTGGCGACCCAACTCGTACCCCCTGCATGGTTGACATACATGTAAATAGGTTGTTATTAAGACGTTTACTAAAAAGGCTACATGAGACAATTTGAATTGCTCCCAATTTGTAAGTTTTTTGTAGTTGTTCGTAAAAACAATTATATTTGCATTGAAATTAAAACAATGCATTATGAATGAGTTATTGTCATACATCTCAATCAATCCGGATATACGTTCCGGAAAACCGTGTATTAAAGGCACCCGTATCACCGTAGGAGATATATTGCAGTGGTTGGCTTCGGGTATGAATGTTCAGGAAATTCTGGAAGATTTTCCATCTTTAAAAGAAGAACATATTAGGGCTGCATTGGCTTTTGCAGCAAACAGAGAAGTACACACCAAAATTCTTGCTGCATGAGATTATTGTTGGATGCCAATGTTTCATGGAGATTGGTTTCAATTTTGATAGAACATTTTGGAGAAAGTGTCCATGTGGATGATATTACCGAACTTGCATTTCCCGCAGAAGACACAAAAATATGGCAGTACGCAAAAGATAACGGATATACCATAATTACCAGAGACAACGATTTCAACGATTTAATTGCCATAAGAGGTTTCCCGCCAAAAATCATTTGGTTGAGAACTGGGAATTGCAGCCGAAAATATACGGCGGATTTATTGATTCGTTCAAAACAGGAAATTCAGGAATTATTGAAATCCGAAGTACATGGATTACTAGAAATCTTCTGAATCGTTTTCAAAAGCATAATGGAAAAAAGAGTATCACGGGATTTGAATCTGTTCGACAGGGAACTATCGGAAGAGAAGACCGTAAGACCATAAGACCGTGAGAAAATAACAAAATCCGCGATGATCCGTAAAATTCCGTGTCATCCGCGTTCTATTAATTCAAAAATAGTCAAAGAATATGTTCAAGACCGCAAGAAAAATTATCAATTTTCAGCTGCCATGAAAGGATTTCTCGAACAAGCCGCCGCTTACCTGCATCGCGTCTATGGTGCTGAATTGCACCGGTTTTGCATTGTTTTCCCGAATGTGCGCGCTGGTTTGTTTTTCAGGAAGTATTTGGCGGAATTATCGGATAAACCCGTGTGGGCGCCGGCGTTTCGTTCGCTCGAATCGCTCATGGAAGAAATCACCGGCCTGACGCAGGCAGACCCTCTGAGTTTGATTTTCGATCTATTTCAGGCCTTCAAACAACACAAGCCAACGAATGAAAGTTTTGACGATTTTTATTTTTGGGGCG
>Ga0082212_10011372_pt1 | contig 11294 bp, 7 predicted proteins | sample TergutNt197P3_FD_71548 | JGI IMG/M metagenome (GOLD analysis project Ga0082212, IMG submission 71548) | Neocapritermes taracua P3 segment gut microbial communities from Petit-Saut dam, French Guiana - Nt197 P3 | ecosystem: Host-associated > Arthropoda: Insects > Digestive system > Gut ... | reverse complement strand
GCCTACGCGCCCTTTACGCCCAATAATTCCGAACAACGCTCGCCCCTTACGTGTTACCGCGGCTGCTGGCACGTAATTAGCCGGGGCTTGTTCGCAGGCCGGCGTCACCTGCCGGGCATTCCCTCCCGGCATTCTTCTTCGCCTGCAAAAGAACTTTACAACCTTTCGGCCTTCCTCGTCCACGCGGCGTCGCTCCGTCAGGCTTTCGCCCATTGCGGAATATTCTTAGCTGCTGCCTCCCGTAGGAGTCTGGGCCGTATCTCAGTCCCAGTGTGGCCGTTCGCCCTCTCAGGCCGGCTACCCATCTTCGCCTTGGGAAGCTCTTACCTCCCCAACTAGCTAATGGGACGCGGGCCCGTCCCGGGGCGGGGCCGTAGCCCCTTTCTTCGGCCACTCGCAAGTGGCCGAACGTATTCGGTATTACCCGCTGTTTCCAGCGGCTGTCCCCATCCCCAGGGTTGGTCGCCCACGCGTTACTCACCAGTCCGCCGCTCTATTCACCATTGCTGATGCTTACCGCTCGACTTGCATGCTTAAGACGCGCCGCCAGCGTTCGTTCTGAGCCAGGATCAAACTCTCCATGATATTGATTCTATCCGGCCGAAGCCGGCTAGATTACCACTTCGATACGGCCGAAGCCCGGGGGGGCTCCGGCCTCCCTGCCTGGCAGACAGGGTGTGTCTCGCATGACGAAACACGCAATTCAAAAACGTACGCTCGGCTTTGTCCGGCCACTTGGAACAAGTGGCCAGACGCTGCTTCTGCTTTCGGCACCGCCGGCTTCCCGGCGCTGCCTTCCCTGGAGTTTCAAAACATGTTTGAAACTCCGAGCTAAAACCCTTTAGGGTTTTAGCACCTCTCCCCTTCCCTATTGCCCGCCCCCGAAAGAACGGGCTTTTTGCCAAATATCCCTGCGGCCGCATTCCTGCCGCCGCCACGCCTTTTTTAGGCGTGTCTTGCAAGTTTGCCCTTTTTTTTAAAACCTTGTCAAGCACTTCCCGAAAAAAAAATCTTTTTTTTCGGGCGTTAAATCTCTAATATTCAGCACAGAGGCACAAAGGCACGGAAAAAGATTCGGGTTTTTATATCCTGCCTTCCCCTGTGCTTCTGTGCCTTTGTGTGAGGAATATTAATACAATTCAACGGCGGGTTTTTAGCTCGGTTTCCTTTTGTTCCAGGGCATCGCGTACATCTGAAAGTTCTTTAATGATTGTCTGAACTTCCGGTGCATTACGATCGAGCGTTTCCTGGTTGTGTTCGACAAAAGCCCGGTAAACCTCGTTTCCCAGTTGGCCAAGCATCTTTTTAGCCTTGTTTTCAAGCTGCTTTATTTCCACCATAAGAATGCCCCGCTCGCCAATATCCTGGGCCTTGGCGCCGGCCTTGATGGCGAATTCCTTTGACGCTGCCACTCCCTGATCCAGCAGATCCATCATTTTTTCGCTGAACGTCTTTTCCATAATTGCTCCTTATCTTCTTTTAATTCCTAGAATAGTCAAGTCGTCGTATTGTTCATCTTCCATCAGATAAGTGTAGTACATATATGCGTCATTGTCAGGATATTTGCGTGTACGGGAACAGTAGCCCGAATATTGAAGGAAATGCTTTTTCAGAAACGCATCGGTTTTTTTATCCACCAGCACGCAATCGTCTTCGGATGCCAGGGGATCGCGGCGGCAGCGGAATATTTTTTCTGCTGCGATAAGCGCCATGATAACCTCGTCGACCTTGCCTTCGCAGAGGGAATAATCAAAAACAAGTTCGCGCTCCCCTTCCGGGTTGTGCCACTTGAAGAGACTGTATGTTCCCCGGTTCAGTACGGCGTTGATAATATCGTTCACCCGCTGCGATCCCATTTCCTCGCCCCATTCACCCGCCATATGATTGCCGTGAATAGCGCCTTCGCCGCCTTCCGTACAGATAATTTCCCTGTACGCAAGGTCGCGGAAGCTCCGTTTTGCTTCTTCAATGCCGTCGGTGTAGAGCAGGAGGATGTCGCCGTGATCGAGGGTTATGGTCTGTACCTGGTAGCCGCCCTTTAATTCTATCATGCTGTTGGGCAGCGCGCCGGCGGCGGGCGTTGAAGGCAGAATAATGGATTTGAGAATTTTTTCGGATGTATCGCAGATATGAATAATGTTGTCTCCCGCGTTGCAGAAGTGCAGGTCGCCCGTTTCGGAATCGAAAAGGCAAAGGGCAAAGGCGGCAAACCGATCCTTAAAACCGAGCGTTTCCAAAAAACCGTTAATCTGATACACAATTTCTTCAATGTGCATTCCCGTGAGCGACGGCTTCCAGTTTCTGAAATAGTTGAGAAACATGGTCGCTACCTGGATCATAAGCAGCGCAGCGGGAATGCCCTTGCCCGCAACGTCGCATTTGATTATCGCGTAATACCGCTCGTTAAGTTCCCGGTAATCGAAATAGTCGCCGGAGATTCCCTTTGCCCCGTCGTAATAGCCGAAGAAAACGGCGTTTTTGGTTTCCCTGTAACCGGAACTGATCTTGCTGCCGTTTTTGTCCAGATCCAGCGGAAGGAATTTCTTCTGTATTTCCCTGCCGACAGACAGGTCAGAAGCAGTGGCTGCGGCTTCGATAAGGCCGTGGGTCATTTCGTTTATCGTATCGCCCAGAACGGCAATCTCGTCGCGGCTGGTAATGGATATGTTTACGTTGGCGAGCCTTTCCATATCGTCGGTATCGCGGATTACTTCGACATGCCGCATCAGTTTCCGTATGGGGCGAATTATCAGCGACGACAGCACAAACGCGCCGATTACTCCCAAAACCAGCGCGGCAAAGGCGATCAGAAAAATGGTCCGCAAGAGCAGAGTTTCGGCTTTTTTGGACTGCTCGATGATCGACTCGATCGACACTTCAAGGCGAATAAGCCCGATAAAATAATTGACCGCAAGGCCCTGTCGGTACAGTATTGGCTTGAAGAAAACAAACCGGCGGTTTCCGTCTGCCGTATAGTTTAAAACATACTCGGGTTCGGAACCCGGAACCCTGGTTAAATCCTGGAATGTCTGGTTGATTATTCCTTCCATAGAGCGAATCACCGTTTCAATATCGGCAAGCTGGTTCAGCAGATCGGGGTTCGGGGTTTGGCTGAGCAATACCGCTTCCAGTGTCAGTTCGTTGATACTCTGCGAAAGCTGCCCAATCTGCGCTCCGGCAGCGCTGTCCATGCCGGCGCGTATCGATTCAATGCGGTGGCTGAGAAAATCGCTGAGGCGCGATATGCCTGGCTGCAATTCGGGTGTGTTTATTTTAAGGAGGATGTCCGGATCGTTGCTTGCCCAGACGATATCCTCGTAAGTCGGCGTTCCCGGCTGAATTCCGGTGATGGTAAGGTAGCGCGCCTCGGGTATGGAATCTATCTGCGACGGAAGCATGTTAAGCTGCATGGTGTTTCCCATCGGCAGGTAAACGCGGACGCTGTTGGCTATTCCGTCGAGGAATACCGTGCAGCGATCCCACAGGCCCTTCATCATGGTTTCCTGCTGGCTCCTGACCATCATATAGAACAGGGGGACCGAAACCATAACAATAACCAGAATCGACAGCGCTATGGTAAAAGAAGCCAGCTTGAAGCTCAGCCCCGGGCCGTACCGCCTCATTCTGTTGATGCGTATCTTTCGCCTTTCGCTTTTCCGTCCGTCCGCATTGAAGGGGGCGGCTCCCCGCGACCGAGCGATCAATAAACGGCAGAGGACAGCGATTAAACCCAGCGTTAAAAAAACTGTTAAAAGGACGAACAGTACGATAACCGGGTTTATCGGTATTCTGTGCATTACCGCTTCCTTCTGAAAACACGGTAATTAATATTGGGGAAGACATTGTGCTGGCGTTCCAGGCTGGTCAGCCACTCGGTGCTGATATGGCTTGAGCCAAGGGCTTCGTAAATCGTGGTGAAATTCTGAAGGGAATTTTCGATTTGAAATTTGGCGTACTCGGTGCATTTTTGCCGGTACAGCAATTCGGGCCAGTCCGATGCCTGCGCGAGAAGTATTTCGCGGGCCGCCTGGTTTAACGCGCGCTCCTTTAGTCCGCTGTTCTCTGAAAAGCGCTCGGCAAGCTCAACCATGCGATCGATTGAACGGTTTAGGCAGCGGTAAATCCAGTCGCTCGACGAATCAAGCCAGACCTCGGCATAGCCGTTGTCGCCCCATGAAGAAAATTCGGGGATAGATTTTTCGAAAGCGGAAATCTGCTGATGGCACAGATATTCCGACGGTGTCATAAATTGAATCTCCCGGTAGCCTGCGGCAAGCCTGAACATGGATTCGAGAAACTGCGGGCCCTCATGCCAATGGCGGCCAAAACTGTCGGCGTTAAAGGCGCATAGGCTGAGGGGAATTTCCTCCATGTATTTCGCCGCTTCCGCAAGCCGTCCGAAACAATTTTCCAGAAATACCCGCGCATACTCCGCCGAGGCAGCCCCCGCCGCATCGCTATCGTACCGGCCGCCGGCCGCATTCCAGTATTGGTAGCCCGTGCCTATCCGCGCGCCGTTCCGTGCCAGGAACATTCCCAGCATCTGCGGCGGCAATTCGTAGCCGATGTCGCGGCTATTGTCCCTAAAGCATCCGTCCTTCTGCATCATGGCAATGTCGGAAGAAGCGTTAAAATCGCGGGCAAGCACAAACAAACCCTGCGGCGTTTTAACAGGGTAAAAGGTTCCCCGCACGGGGGGAGGATTGCCGAAAATAAAGCCGTGGCTGTCGGCGATGGTGTAGTTGAAGCCGTACGAACAGAGATACGGTTCCAGTTCCTTTGTCCAGCCCAGTTCGGGCAGCCAGAAACCCTGGGGATAAATGCCAAGCGAATAACGGTAATACGCAAGCGCCGACTCCATCTGCGCCTGCACCGATTCGGGGTAATCGCAGAGGAACGGAAGAAAGGAATGTGTGGCGGTTGTCGCCAGAAACTCGACCTTTCCCTTGCGCCGGTAAGCGTCCAGGGCTTTGGTAATGCTGCCGTCGTAGCGAACGGCAAACGCGGTACGCCTTTCCACAGCCCGGTCAAAATAACTCTGGGCAAGCCGGCATAATTCGTCGTCGTCCTTTAGCCGTTCCATTTCCTGCCTGCCAAAATCAATCTGGTGATCGAGAAAGGCGGTGTATTTTTCCAAAAGAAGATCATCGCACAGCATCTGGGCGAAAATGGGGGAAATGGAAATACCCACACGGAAAGGGACATGATCCCCTTCCAGCCGGTCAAAAACCTCAAGAAGCGGCAGCCAGGTTTCCGAGAGGGATTCAAAGAACCAGCTTTCCTCGGCTGTATCAGGTGCAAGCCCGCCGCTGCCGGCATGGAAATCGGCAAAATCGCCGCTCCGATCGTCATCCAGCGGGAAACATTCTCCGGCAGCCTGCGCATGCTCGCCGGAGGCGGGCGATTCCTGCACACCCGCAGAACGCCGAGGCGGAGCGGTAAATTTCCTTAAATAGGGAAGGTGTGCGTTCAGCACAAGGGAGATAGCGTACTTGCCGTCCATACCGTCAGCCTATATGCCCCTTTTCGACCGCAGCAGGCGGTCCATACTTCGCAGCAGGGGAAAGCGTTCAACCCCGGACAGCTGCGCCATGGGATTACGGTACACCGCCTGCAATTCTCCGTCGCCGTCATGCTTTGGTTTGATCAGCCGGGGCATTTTAAACGGATGGGAGCTTGCCAGTACAAGGCACCCTTCCTCCCGGGAAACGCACAACTCAACGGTAAACAGGCAGCCTTTATCGGGTGGAAATCCGAGATACCAGGAACTGTCGTCCGCACCGACAGCCACGGTAAAAGATCCCGCCATATCGGGGCTAACGCCGTCTTCCTTAAACGGAATAACCCTTAAACAGTAATCGTCGTTTTGGCTTTGCCCCTTTATCTCCCAAAAAACAAAAGCCCAGAGCGGATCGCGCACCAGTACCTTAATAATTGAAGCGGGGTACTGTTTGAGCAGCAGCGTATGCTCCCCGGTTTCTTCTGCCCCGGCAATTCCATCCCGGTCAAGGTACAAAAGTTCTTCGATAATAAAAACCCGCTCAAGGTCTGAGGGGATGTCCAGGCCGTTCTTTTCCGCAAGAACGATTAGCTCATCGGTACTCAGCCTTTCCAGGTATTGGGTGTTGAACCCCGGGAAATCCATACATCTGCATAATGGGAAAATACGGCAAGTGTGTCAAGGCAATGCATCCCCCTTGCCGACACTACCTGCCCATGGTATATTACGATTAATGCGACAGGAGGAATATTTATGAAACCGAACAGATTGATTATGCGGACATTGGGACTTTTCACCGCTATGGGTATTCTTGCTCTGGCGTTTACCGCCTGCCCGGACGGCAGCGACAACACCCACATCCATCAATGGGGCGACTGGGAGGTAACAACCGATCCCACCTGTATCGCAGAGGGCGTAGAAACCAGGGTATGCTCGCTTAACGCTGCGCATATCGATACCCGCACCATAGAAATAGACCCGGACGCGCACGATTGGAGCGAATGGGTTGTGGAAATTGAACCAACTTGCGAAGAAGACGGCGAAGGATCAAAAGAGTGCAAACTCTGTAACGAAAAACATGAAAACGATGCCATCCCCATGCTCGGACACAACTATATATGGGAAGCAATCCTGGACGCTACCTGTGATGAGGAAGGCGAGGAAGAGGGAGTCTGCACCCACGACCATGACCATGTTGCGACGCGTCCCATCCCCATAGATGACAGCGCGCACGACTGGAAAACCATATCGGGAACGGCGCCTACCTGCACCGCTCCGGGCAGCGGAAAGATTAAGTGCGAACGCTGCGGCGAAGAACGGGAAGGCGAAGTTATCCCGGCGCTCGGCCACGATCACGGTTCGTGGCATGAAGAGAGAAAGGCAACCTGTACGGAAGACGGCTTAAGAGAATTACGCTGTAACAGAGACCACGCGCTCCTTGATGACGAGGTTATTCCGGCGCTGGGGCACCACTACGCTGATTGGGTTGTAAAAACTCTGCCAACTCTTACAGAGGATGGCGAAGAAACAGGAACCTGCACTCATGAACCGGCGCACAAAGAAACCCGCCCCATTGACGCGCTCAATAAAAGCGTTGCCGGTCTGGCCACCTACTTGAGTACCGCTGCCGGAGGGGGGAGCGCCATTGACCCCATCCAGCTTCCCGTACGGATAGATTTGGGCATCATGACCCAGGCAAACAGCGGCTGGCAGCAGTTGCTCGGCGTTATTGGCGATGCGAATAAATTCTTGAACCTTGACCTCTCTGACTGCACCATGGCTGGAACAGACTTCAATCCCGATTACACTGTTGCAACAGGCAAGAATAAAATTGTCGGAATTGACCTGCCCGATATTGCGGCAAGCATAGCAGATGGGCCAGGCAGGATAGGTGATTACTTTCTGGCAGCATTTGAAAATTTTTATGTGTTAAAATCTTTCAGCGGGAAAGGGCTAAAATCCATTGGCAGCTTCGCCTTCACCTTCCTGAGCTTTGCATTGACCGAATTGCCTGCGGGGATTACTTCCATCGGCGATTACGCCTTCTATGACTGCTCAGAACTCGTACTAACTAAACTGCCGATGGGGCTCACTTCCATCGGAGATTACGCCTTCTACGACTGCTGGAGAATCACCACACTGACCGAACTGCCCGAGGAGCTTGCTTCCATCGGCGAATATGCTTTTTCAGGCTGCTCGGGTCTAGCACTGACCGAACTGCCGGAAGGGTTAACTTCCATTGGAGACGGCGCTTTCTACAACTGCAGTAGCCTCGCATTAACCAAACTGCCCGCAGGGCTTACTTCCATCGGCGAACACACCTTTAACTATTGTAGGTTCCTCGCCTTGAAAGAACTGCCTACGGGGATTACATCCATCGGAGATTATGCCTTCTACAATTGCTATATGAGCCTTATATTGACCGAACTGCCGGAAGGACTAACTTCCATCGGCGAATATGCCTTTTCAGGCTGCTCGGGTCTAGCACTGACCGAACTGCCGGCAAAGCTTACATCCATCGGTGATGGGGCATTCTCCAACTGCTCTGAACTCACATTAACTAAACTGCCGGCGGGGCTTACCACCATCGGCGATTGGACATTCGCCTACTGCGAGAGTATAGCCCTGTCCGAATTACCGGCGGGGCTTACTTCCATCGGCGAACATGCCTTCCATGGCTGCACGAGCCTCACCAAGATCACCATACCGGCGGGGGTTGTCTCCATCGGCGATAACGTTTTTGAAGCCTGCACAAGCCTTGAGCAGATAACCCTGCAGACGGGGCTTACTTCCATCGGCGAAAGGGCATTCCAAAGCTGCACGGGACTCAAGCAAATCACTCTGCCGGCGGGGCTTGCATCCATTGGTGAAGCCGCCTTTTGGGGATGCAGGAACCTTGAGCAGGTCGTCCTGCAAACGGGGCTTACTTCCCTCAGCGATAGCATCTTTGAAGAATGCAGAAAACTCGCGCAGATCACATTACCGGCAGGGATTACCTCCGTTGGCAAAAGGGCCTTCTACAACTGCTATGAACTTGCACTGACGTCCCTGCCGGTGGGGATTACTTCCATCGGCGAAAGGGCCTTCTACAACTGCCATGTACTTGCACTGACATCCCTGCCGGCGGGGATTACTACCATCGGAAATAATGCCTTTGACACTTGCTACGAACTTGCACTGGCATCCCTGCCGGAGAGGCTTATTTCCATCGGCAACAGCGCATTTTACAACTGCGCCAACCTAACCCTTACTGTACTGCCGAATGATCTTATTTCCATTGGGGACAGCGCCTTCTCCGACTGTTATGAACTCGCATTAACTAAACTGCCGGATGGGCTAACTTCCATCGGCCAAAGAGCTTTCAACAACTGCTTCAAACTTGCCATTACTGAATTGCCTGCGGGGATTACTTCCATCGGTCAATACACCTTCAACAGTTGCGGGATTATGCAGATCACCATGCCTACAGGGCTAAAATCCATCAGCAACGATGCTTTCTCCGGCTGCACGAACCTCGCCTTTGTAACTTGCCATGCGGTAGCACCGCCCACGCTGGGAGCGAGGGTATTCTCTTACACCCATGCAAGCCTTGCGATCAAGGTTCCTGCGGGCAGTGTTGATGCGTACAAAACCGCCGCAAATTGGAGCAGCCATGCCGCTATTATTGGCGCGATAGAATAGGAGGAATCGCGGAATCAACAAACCACGCCCCTATCTCCGCGTCCTCTGCGCCTCTGCGCCTCTGCGTGAGGTATTTGTCAATTACGTCCTCTGCGCCTTTGCGTGAGAATACTGGCACATTCATTCACATTCATTCGCATTCATTCGCGTTCATTCGTTGATCTTTATTAATTGCCCAACGAACCCCTCGAAATATTCCGGCAGAGGCGCGGAAACATCAAGCCGGGAACCATCGGGCATCGCGGGGATTGCAAGCCGCGACGAATGCAGCAGCAGCCGGCGGAGCTGCGCCGTTTTTCGCAGGCGGCGGTTAAGGCTAAAGTCGCCGTACTTGTCGTCGCCGGGGATGGGCATTCCTGACAGCGCAAGGTGGCGGCGAATCTGGTGCATCCTGCCCGTTCCCAGTTCCAGTTCCAGCATGGAAAAATGTTCTTCCCCGCCGCGATAGCTTTCGAGCAGCCGGTAGCGGGTCGCGGATTTTTTTACCGCGCCGCGAATGTCCAGGTCGAGGCTGATAGTCCCCTCTGCCTTTTCCGGCCTGCCGCAGCAGATTGCAATATATCGCTTGGAAATTACATTACTCCCCAGTCCCCAGTCCCCAATGCGGCAATGCCGCACCCCCTGTCCCCACTCTCTTGAAAACCAGGCGGCGGCGGGCTTGGTTTTGGCAACGAGGATTGCGCCGGAGGTGTCCCGGTCAAGGCGGTGTACCAACAGGGGGCGCTGCGGATAGCGTTCGGCAAGGATGCTGTCCAGGCTTGCTCCTATCCCCTTCCCGCCCTGCACGGCAAGGCCCGCCGGTTTGTTTATGACAATGCAGCAATCGTCTTCAAAAAGTATGTCCAGCGGTTTCAATGTCACCAGAATACCATAAAAGCATTGAAATGGCACTGGTAATTCCGGCTAATTCCGCGTTACAATGAAAACGATGAACGATTTTGTGGTATGCGCTACCCGGTCGATGAAGAACTACGCCGCCCGGGTGGTGGAACAACTGGCAAGGTTTCCCAGTTTTGCCGGTTACACCGAAGACTTTGACGGCGTGGACCTGCTGCGGACCGACCGCTTTGCCGACGGCGAGATGGAAGTGGTTGTCAATTCCTCAATACGGGGAAAGGACGTGATCATCTTTGCGTCCTGCGCCCGCAACGAAGCGGGTATCGGCGTGGAAGAGGCGAAGATCGAGCTGTACCACGCGGTTGACGCGCTGAAGCGTTCCCAGGCTGCAAAGATCATCGTATTCGAGCCGTTCGTCTCAAGCTCGCGCTCGGATCGCACGGCGCGCCGCAGTTCGGTCGGCCTGTGGGTCCATGTAAAAACCCTTGTCTCGCTCGGCGTGCAGCACATCGTTACCTACCAGCTTCACTCGGACAAATCTAAGTCGATGGTCGACCCGACGTTCTGCGACTTTGACGACATACCCGCCCTGACATTGCTGCAACTGTACCTCTGCGATCACTATATCCAAAGCCTCGGCAGGCTGGAAAACGAAGTCCGTTCAAATTGGGCCTTTTGTTCGGTGGATGCGGGCAGCGAAAAACTCGCCCGTACTTTTGCCAACGCCTTTGGCGCACCGCTGGTAGTCGCCCACAAGCAGCGTGATTATTCGCGGCTCAATACCGTAGAATCGATTAACATTCTTACCGCGGAACCGGTCAAGGACAAGATACTCTGGATTGTCGACGACATGGTAGACACCGCCGGTTCGGTGGAAACCCTCATCAAGGCCCTTGTTCCCCTTGAGCCCGCCGAGATCAACATAATTACCGTACATGCATTGTTTTCGCCCCCGGCGGCGGAGCGGATTGCCGCCCTTGCCGCAGACGGCTCGCTCAAACGGATTCTGGTAACGGACACCGTGTGCTGCCTTCCCGACCTGCTCTCCGGAGTCCCCGGCCTTGAAGTGGTGCCGTCCTCCGACCTTTCGGCGCGAATCATCAGAACCATCGTTACCAATTCGTCGATGAGCAGCCTCATGCGCCCCTTCGATGCCGGCATATACTTTCGTTCGCCTAACCTTTTTTTAATCAGCGACTGAGCCGATGCAGGGAGGAAATGTGATAAAAGCAGGTACTGAAAACCGCATTGACGGTTTGCGCTCCTTCTCGTTTAT
>Ga0082212_10011371_pt1 | contig 11294 bp, 10 predicted proteins | sample TergutNt197P3_FD_71548 | JGI IMG/M metagenome (GOLD analysis project Ga0082212, IMG submission 71548) | Neocapritermes taracua P3 segment gut microbial communities from Petit-Saut dam, French Guiana - Nt197 P3 | ecosystem: Host-associated > Arthropoda: Insects > Digestive system > Gut ... | reverse complement strand
GGAGCAACTTGGTATGACGGCAATGCGAAAGCAGTGCCCGCAAGTTTTTGAAAATACGGGCTTTGCTCGTGTTTGCAAAAACTTTTGCGTTTCGCGTTTAATCCCGATTAAACGCAACCTAGTGTCAGTAGATAGCCGGCTAACCGTTAAACTGCTATTTGAAACCAAGTCAGGGAATCCGGCATCTGTCTTTGGTGGTATGGCAGTTTTTTTCAGTCGAACTGCTGTTGCTGTCCCTTCCGAAAACCGATGATGTTTTCAATTGGCATTTTTGAGTGCAACCTAGTATAAAATAACTGTAATAGGAGTTGTGTTGCCAAGATCACTAAATCAGTCCAGTCACGACCCCCAAGCCAGTTCTCGGGGTTATACCCTATCTGTGTTGCTTGTCATGCTCGTTGTTGCAGGGACAGTTACTGTACAAAAAGGTCATCTTTGGGCACCAACCCAACTCAATAGGGAAAGAGAGGCCGAACTAATATACAGGGGCGAACACCTTGCCAGAGGCATTGCACTGTTCAGGCAAAAAACTGGGCGCTATCCAACAACCCTGGCAGAAGTGGAGGCTATATCGCCTCGCATTATCAGAAAGGCATATAAGGATCCTATGACCGCTAAAGGCGAATGGACTTTTGTTTATAATGTTCCCACTGCTCCCTCCGGAAACAACGAAGGACTGCCTATAGTCGGACTTCGCAGTAAAAGCAATGGAAACAGTATAAAGCTATACCAAAATAAAAGTCTGCATAGCGAATGGGAATTTTCCGCCCTTGATCCTCGGCTGGGTGGCCAACCTGGTCAGCAACAAATGCCAGGCGGTCAACAAATACCGAACTCTCCCCAGCAGGGTGGTCAATCGCAGAATAGCAACAATTCGGAAAACAAATGAATACTTGGCATGGAATTATTAGAATTATAGCAGTGGTAGCACTGAGCCTGACTACAGGCCCAGCCATAACCAGAGAGCCAGAATGGGTGCCTCATCTGCAAGCTAGGGGAATCAAAGTTTCTGCTGGAATATGGGAATTGTCATCAGGAAAACTTATAGAGGGATTTCAAACTGAATTAGGTTTGATCCCTGCTTCAACAACAAAGGTTGTTTCTACCTACGCTATTCTCCGAACCCTTAAACCTGATTTTCAGTGGGTAACAAGCGTTTTAGGAGACCTAGATAAGGGTGTAGTAACCGGCGACATGGTAGTTGTTGGAGGTGGCGATCCGTTTTTTACCAACGAGCATATATGGAATCTGGCTCAGGAACTTAAGGCCAAAGGTGTCCTTAGAGTAACTGGTAGCCTCAGACTCGATCAAAGCGCATTTGATTCGCAACGCTATGGTACTGGATGGGAAAATACCAGTAGCAACACTACGCCTCCCATATTGCCCCTATCAGTAAATTTTAACCGCACCGCCAGGGGTAACATTACAAGAGAGCCAGAAAAACTCGCGATAGACGTAATCTCGAATATTTTCAAAAATGCGGGTATCACCTTTGATGGTAGGCTAGATGGTGGAGAGAGTAAGAAAGTTATTGCAACATATAAATCTCCCACCCTGCACTCACTGACAAACTCTGTAAACAAACTATCCAACAATTTTATTACAGAAATGTTGGTGAAAAACTTCGGTGGTGGATCATGGGCGAAAGGCATCGACAGGATTCAGGATTTCTACAAGTTAAACCTTGACATCGCCCCCCAGGACATCCAAATCACAGATGGGAGCGGACTCAGTAAGCTAAATCGCCTGTCTGCTAGAACTCTATCCACAATCCTCCGGGCGGCTTGGCACGACTTTGAAGTAGGACCAGAATTTGTTGCCAGCCTCAAATACATCGGAGCCGAGCCCGGCGAACCAAGGATAAAAGACCCCAACTTGACCCGCCGGGTCAGGTGTAAGACAGGTCATCTAGACAACGTGGACACTATGTGTGGCTATATCCACATGCCAGACGGGAGTATTCGAGTCTTTGCCATACTGCTAAATGGCCCTTGCACTTGGCAGGATGTGGAGTACATTCTCAAAGTATGGGCAAATTAACTCTAGTAACAGGAACCTGAAAACCTGCGTGTCTACTGATACTAAGTTGCTATATAATAAGCAAAATGGAGGTGCCAATGCGCCCTGATTCACCAGTTGCATTGATAACAGGAGCCAGTTCCGGATTTGGCGAAGCCACAGCAAGGTTGTTAGCGGCCAAAGGCTACCAACTGGCTCTAGGCGCGAGACGGTTGGATCGACTACAAAAACTGTCTGCCGAATTATCAGAAAAACATGGGATCAAAGTTTTTTGTGGCTCTGTAGATACTAGAGAAACGGCAAGTGTTCAGGACTTTGTTGATAGTGCAGTCGCCCATCATGGAGCAATACATGTGGTGGTAGCCAATGCTGGCCTTGCCTCTGGTCTGCACAAAGTATGGGAAATCCCTGATGAAGACATGGAAGCCATGTTGCGCACAAACGTTGAAGGTGTTGTCAAAACCATCAGGTCTGCCCTACCCCACGTCCGCAGGGCGGGCTGGGGACATATTTTCTTCATCGGAAGCACCGCAGGACATCAATCCTATGAAGGTGGCGGAGTCTATTCTGCGAGCAAGCATGGTATAAAAGCACTTTCACACGCATTAAGACTCGAGCTATGTGGAGACCCCATCCGCGTGACATCTGTAGACCCTGGGATGGCTGAAACAGAATTTGCGCTGGTTCGCTTCAGAGACCCAGCACGCGCCAAGGCACTCTATGATGGCATAGACGCTCTTTCTGGAGCAGATGTAGCCGAGTGTATCAGATGGTGTCTCGAACTGCCTGACCATGTAAACATCGATGAAATGATAGTCAAGTGTCGTGACCAAGCCAGCCATACCATGGCCAAGGTGCATAAACACTAGGTCTAAGCGTTAGTTTGGCTACCAAACTGTAAAATGGTTAGCACAATGGCATCAGCCATCTATTTCCAAAAAATCTGCAATTAGTTTGGTGGCACTCGAATAGTCTAGCCGACCAACGCATATGTTTATGTCGATAAACCAAGGCTCGTTGCCAACCTGCCCCTGTAACTCTTTGATAACTTGATGAGCTTTTAGGCTTCTGCTCTGCAAAAGAGTTTGGAGGTCTTGTAGAAGCTGTCTGATTTTTTTTATGTCTAGATCGCCACAGGGCTCTGTAATCTGTTCATTGGTTTGGTTTAGGGCTTCGGCTAAGGGTCTGCTATATGTTTGCAGTTCCTCGACCAACTCTTGTGCTTCTGCTTTCCAGGGAGCATTATTGACAATATTGGATTCTAAGGTTTTGGCCAGTTCATAGGCCGACATCAATGACAAGTTACCAACGAGGGACTTCAATGTATGAGCAGAACGTCTAGCTAACTCGGCATCATCACTTTCAAGTGCACCATATAAATTGTTGAGTTCGATTTCATAGTCTCTGGAGAACGCCAATAAAAATGTATGCACTTTTGAGTGATCATAATTGAACCTTTTTAACAATAAACTAACATCAAATCCAGCAATTTGATGTTGATTTGATACCGAAGCCAATTCCATTTTTCTGGTATAGGAAGGCATCCACTGGTCAAGGATTAATATCAAATCCTGTGGTTTAAAAGGTTTGGCCAGATAATCATTCATCCCAGCCTCAAGGCATCTATCTTGTTCAGATTTCAATGTTTGAGCGGTCATTGCAATGATAGGAATGTTATTGGCACTTTCTCGGATTTGTCTTGATGCAGAAAGCCCATCTAACTCAGGCATTTGAACATCCATAAGGATAAGTTCGTAGTTTGAGTCCTCATTTAGTGCCTTTTCTACTGCTTCCAGGCCATTTTGGGCGGAGTCAACTTCAAATCCTAATTTGACCAGAATTGTAGAAGCAACCAGTCTATTAATTTCGTTGTCGTCTACCAATAAAATTTTGCCACAACGATTAACAGCTACTGCTTCTTCTACTAATTGCTCGGCGACTTTTTCTTGCAATCTGTATGGAAGTTCTACAGTAAATGTAGTGCCAACACCTACGACACTTTCAATGCTAAGTTTCCCTCCCAACAATTCTGTAAGCCGCTTTGATATGTTAAGTCCAAGGCCAGAACCGCCAAACCTTCGAGTAATCGAGGCATCGGCTTGCTGAAACGGGGAAAATATTTTTTCTATCGATTCAGCAGAGATGCCAATTCCAGTATCTTTTACAACAAAGAGCAAAACTACTGTCTGAGAATCATTTTCTTTTTGGGATACAGAAAGAGTTACCTTCCCCTTACTGGTAAATTTTATTGCATTATCAAGAAGGTTTGTCAGTATTTGTCTAAGTTTGTGAGCATCACCCAGTAAATCTATTTTTATGTTACATTCAGGATTCAACACAAATTTGATATTTTTTGCTTCTGCCTTTTCAGTAAAAATATTTACAATATTATATATAGTTTCCTGAAGGTCAAAAGGTATTGATTCAACACTCATTTTATTTGCTTCAATTTTTGACAAATCTAACAAGTCATTAATCAATTCAAGTAAATTTTTAGTAGCATTTTGTACCAAGTTTACATATTTATGTTGCTCTTCATCCAACTTGGTTTTTGATAACAAGTGACCTAGGCCAACGATTGCATTCATCGGAGTTCTTATTTCATGACTCATATTGGCCAAAAATTCGCTTTTAATTTTGCTGGCATCTTCTGCTTGGGATGTACGTCCCTGAAGATCAAAATTTAATTTTTCAAGCTCTAACTGAGTATTTTTTATTTCTGTTATATCAGTAGCAATAAAAAAGAAACCCATAACAATGGCATTTGGAATATATGGGATTAAATGCCCGATGATAATTTTTTGTATTGCGGTAGGTGTATTTAATGTGCTTTCAAATTGAACGTTTTCTCCACGAAGTGTAGCGTCAAAATATTTTTTATTAGAATCAAGAAAACTTCTATCAAAAAAGTCTTCTATATATAATTCTAAAATTTGATCAGGTGTTTTATTAAACCATTCTTGAAACGTTGGATTAGAAAATCCACATTTCATTTCCTTTGTCCAAAATGTAATTATCGAAGGGATAGCATCTGCTACAGATTTAAGAAATAGCTCACTTTCATATTTTCGTTTTTCAGCCTGTTTTCTTAAAAATACATTCCAGAAACCTCCTGCAAAATTGGTTAGTTGCTTAACATCGTCTTCAAAATATCCCCCATGCTTATTTACTGCCCCAGCCACTGCAACCACACTATTATTAATAATTATTGGCGTAGCCATGTGGCAATTAATGTGCAAAAATGAATCATATTGAAGGGTCTTGGGTATTTCAATACTAATATCGTTATGAATAGCAGACTGAATTGTTTCCAGACATTCGATAAAATAATTATTTTCAGACGGTAGCGCAGAAATACCCGGCAGTTGGGTAAAAATTACAATAGTAGCCTCAAAACACCAAACAGAGAATTCGATTTCTTTAGTGACTTGATTGACGACATATAGATAAGTAACCGGGCTATCAACCAATGCCCCCATCTCTTGGATCGCCCTGCACAAAAAATCTGTTTCGTGTTCACATGGCACTTCATACAAAGACATCAAAACGCGCACACGGCTTTCATCTCTCTCCACTGTTTCTTGTGCTCTGCGGAGATCGGTAATATCCCTTATCACCCAAATTCTACCTGCGGGCATACCATCATCCTGGATGGGAATGAAATCTCTGAGGAATCTTTTATTATTGGATAAGCGTATTTCCTCATCATATACGGGCTGACCGGCCTCTCTAATTCGGTCGCTACCAGAAAAAATTTCAGAGGCAATTGGAAATTCTGCTTCGAGCTTGGTAAAAAAATCAGCCGCTATCATCCCGCTGAGGTCGGTCTGCTCCCATTTGATACCTAGCAAGGTCAGGGCGGCATCGTTTACAAGCTCTATACAATTATTTTGGTTTACAACAAAGACTCCGCTGTTGAGTTTGGATATTATTGTAAAAAGCCTACCTAAACTATTTTGACCGCTGTTTTTTGCGACCCTATCGCTTGTTGCAGGTTTTGTATGCGACTGATTTGTTTCTGTAGGACTCTTTGGACTAATAATGATCTTTTTTGTCCGACTAAACATTGTTTTATTGGCCCCAAGCACATAGCCTATTGCGCCCTTCGCCCTTTGCCTTATAAAGCATCTCGTCAGCTTTTTGAAGCAAATCCAGATGGCTGTATTCTGATTCGGAAGTGAAATCCTTGGGATGCGCTGTAGCCACACCCAAGCTGATTGTAACTATTGGAGCCACCTGCGAATTAGCATGAGGGATATTTAGGGAGCGAACTTTAGAGATGACAGATTCGGCAACTTCTAATGCACCATTTTCATCAGTTTCAGACAACAAACAGACAAATTCTTCGCCTCCAAACCTCGCCGCTAGGTCTGAGGGGCGACGGGATGAGTCTAAAAAGCATCTGGCCACTTGTTTTAGGCATTCATCCCCTTGGATGTGCCCATAGCCATCGTTATAGTTTTTGAAGAAGTCAATATCTCCGATGACAATAGACAGTGCCGCCTTGCTTCTTAGCGCCCGCTTCCACTCTAGCAGAAACGATTCGTCGAATCGCCCCCTATTGGCCAAACCCGTCAGGCCGTCGGTCATGGAAATACTTATTAATCTATCCTGTGCCTGCTTGATAATTAGGTGGTTCCTCACACGCGCCCTCAATAGGGCAGGATTCGCTGGTTTCGTTATATAGTCTATTGCCCCTAGCTGTAGCCCTTTGGCTTCATTCTCATGATCGCCGAGTGCGGTAAGAAAAATGATTGGAACCATATCAAATCTGGGGTCAGACTTTAACCTGATGCAGACTTCGTAGCCATCAACATCAGGCATGAGTACATCCAGTAGAATAAGGTCGGGAATATTCTCTGTTGCCGCATCAATGGCCTCTTTTGCATTTGTTGCAAATATAACTTCGTACTCTTCCCCCAGAGCTTCGGCAATAAACAGGATGTTGGTTGGTACATCATCCACCACCAAGATTGTCTGGCGCTCATCCATCAAAAAACCCTCATACAAAAACTCTGTGTTTTTCAATCGCTATTCTGTCGCATCCGTAAACTTACTTCTACTATCTTATCCAATGATAAGGAATAAATAGTCACAAAAAAACGGAAAAATATCAAGTTAATTTCAAAACCATGTTTGTAGTCTGCGCCTTCATTTTCTCGGTATCCTCTGCTTTGCTCTGATGCACGATGCAGTCACGTGCAACTTGTCCAGAATAGGCTATCCTTTTACTCACTATTGGTTGCATTGCCATCGTCACCTTCCTTCTGGCACAGCTTTTCAACTCCGTTGTTTCAAGAAAATGGCTCCATCTATACCCTTACTTCAGCATCGTTACTTGAAAAATGGCCTTGTAGAGCTGTTGCTACTGGGCCACATAAGAATTCTACCACTTGGTCGGATGACCTGCCAGTAAAGCGCATCGGGTCAAGCGTAGCATTTAGTTCATCTTCTGACATTTGCCAGGCTGGGTCTTTTGCCAGAATAGCCATTAGATTGTTTGCACTTCCTGCTTCCTTTATTGCCTTGCCAGCAGACAGAGCCGCCAGCCTAAATTTTTCATGTAAATCCTGGCGATCGCCGCCACGCTTCACGGCCTCCATCAGTAATACTTCTGCCGCCATAAAAGGTAGCTCTTGCATTAGCCTGCTCTGTATTACCTGTGGATAGACAACCAGCCCAGTGGCCACATTTTTGTATAAGACAAGTATGGCATCCACAGCCAGTAACCCTTGGCTGATGGTCAGGCGACGGTGTGCAGAATCGTCAAGGGTACGCTCCATCCATTGGGTAGCAGTGGTCTGATAACTGGAGGGCATAAGCCCTAAAACAAAGCGGGAAAGGCTATTGATTCGCTCTGAGCGCATTGGGTTGCGCTTGTAGGGCATTGCACTAGACCCGATTTGTTTTTTTTCAAAAGGCTCTTCTATCTCTTTTAAGTGTTGTAGTAGCCTCAAGTCACATGCAAATTTACTGGCACTTGCTGAAACTCCACAGAGAACTTGACCAATTCTGTCTTCCAGCTTGCGGGTAGCAGTCTGGCCGGAAACATGGATAGGTGGCAAGCCTACCTTGTCGCAAAAACGTTGTTCTAATTTTTCAACCTGTTTGCCATCCCCCCCAAAGAGTTCAACAAAACTGGCTTGTGTGCCTGTAGTGCCTTTGATGCCCCTTATTGGGGTGGTGGCAATGACATGGTTAATATCGTTAAGATCAATCAATAAATCCTGAATCCACAGCGTTGCACGCTTTCCAACGGTAGTGGGCTGGGCGGGCTGAAAGTGGGTAAAACCAAGCGTTGGCTGGTCTTTCCACTGGTCGGCAAATTCTGCCAAACCTGCAATGACATCCAGCAAACGTTTTCGCAATAGCTGTAAGGCTTCTTGAGCTATAAGCAAATCCCCATTATCAGTGACAAAGCAACTGGTGGCTCCAAGGTGGATTATCGGCCTTGCTTTAGGAGCCTGGTCTCCCCATGCGTGAATGGCGGCCATCACATCATGGCGGAGTTGGAATTCATAGGTAGATATGGTAGCCATATCTACTTCGTCTTGGGTGGCTTTCATTTCATCGATTTGTCCTCGTGATACTGGCAACCCCATTTCCATTTGACATTCAGCTAGGGCAACCCATAGTCTTCGCCACACCCTCATTCGATAGAGGGGAGACAGTAGGCGCACCATTGCCTTGCTGGCATAGCGACTTGCCAAAGGATGCTCAAAATGTGCCAATTCAGGCAGGTCGTGGGGGGGTAGAAATGACATAGTAGACTCCTATTACAGTTTATATTCAAATCTTGAAGTAAACATGAGAATATGTAGTCAGAGGTGAGCAATGTACAAAAACTTACGATTAGCAGACAACGAAGTTGCCCAAGCACTCGACTTGGAAATTCAACGCCAAAGACACCATCTTGAGCTTATTGCCTCAGAAAATTATGCTTCGGTGGCGGTAATGCAGGCCATGGGAAGTCATTTTACTAATAAATATGCCGAAGGTTATCCGGGGAGGCGTTATTACGGCGGTTGCATGCACGTCGATACCCTCGAAGACATTGCTCGCAATAGGGCAAAAGAACTATTTGGGGCTGAGCACGCCAACGTCCAGCCACACAGCGGTGCCCAAGCAAATATGTCCATCTACCTTGCCATGCTAAAGCCTCGTGATGTGGTGATGGGTCTCGACCTTGCTCATGGGGGGCATTTGACTCATGGCCATCCGCTCAATTCAAGCGGGTTACTCTATGATTTCAAGGGCTATCAAGTCAAAAAAGACACCGAGCGCCTGGACATGGACGAAGTACGCGCAAAGGCAAAGGAAATAAATCCAAAGATGATAGTTGTAGGTGCCAGTGCTTACCCAAGGATTTTTGACTTCAAGGCCTTTCGAGACATCTGCGATGAAGTTGACGCATTGATGATGGTTGACATGGCTCACATAGCTGGACTTGTGGCAACAGGGCACCATCCCAGCCCAGTACCATTTGCCGACTTTGTGACTACCACTACCCACAAAACCCTCCGAGGGCCAAGGGGGGGCTTAGTTCTTTGCAAAGAAAAATATGCAAAAGAGATTGACCGTGCAGTATTCCCTGGCATCCAAGGTGGCCCACTAATGCACGTTATAGCCGCGAAAGCAGTCTCCTTTGGGGAAGCCCTTAAGCCGGATTTTAAGGCATATCAGGATCAGGTCATCCGCAATGCAACAGCCCTGGCAAATTCCCTTCAGGAAAAGGGATGGCGAATAGTTAGTGGTGGAACAGATAACCACTTACTGCTGGTTGACGTATTTGCAAACGGGATGCTTGGTAGCGAAGCAGAAAAGGCTCTTGACAAGGCTGGCATCACAGTCAACAAAAATGGTATCCCCTTTGACCCCAACCCACCATTGAAGCCCAGTGGTATTCGTCTGGGTAGCCCCGCGGTAACTACACGTGGCCTCAAAGAGCCTGAGATGAAACAGGTGGGTACATGGATTGACGAGGCCCTCCGCAATAGAACAGATGAAGCCGTTTTGGACAAAATCTATAAGGAAGTGGAACAACTTACAGAAAAATACCCCATACCAGAATAAAGGTCTGGCACACCATTATATTGAGCTGGGCAATAGCTGGCGGTTATTCCTAACCTACTAAACGCCTTTCGGCATTCACTACTCCGAGTCTTTATTCCAAATTACCCGATGTGGTACTGGCACTCTGATGCCTTCTTCCCTAAAACGCAACAATATCCTTCGGCGTAGTTCCCTTGCAATTTCCCACTGGTAGGCTCTGGCTGTTTTTGTCAAGGTGCGTATCACATAGCCTGAATGGTTTATGGACTCTACACCTCTAATCTCAGTTGGCTCAAGTACTTTTTCTGGCAGATCATGGCGCAAAATATGGCCAATATCTTTGAGTAAGTCCATCATTTGGTCTACATCCTGATCAAATCCAAACTCTATATCCACGAGGGCGCGACCATATTCATTGGAAAGCACTATAACGCGATTGATTGTTCCATTTGGAATGAAGTGAATCCGCCCTTCTAAATCTCTCAGCTTTGTGATTCTGAGAGTCATTTGCTCAACAGTCCCAATGTGGATGTCGTCTACATTAATGATGTCTCCTACGTCATACTGATTTTCCAGCAATAAAAAAAACCCGCTGAGGGCATCCTTAACTATGGTTTGCGCTCCAAAGCCAAGAGCCACACCAGCAATAGAGGCTCCCGCCAACAGGGGGCCAATACTCATGCCAAATTCATGAGCCATGGAAAGTATAAAAAGCACTACTACCAATACCTTAGCCGTGTTGTTTATCACCGAGCTAAGGGTTTCTGCCCTGCGTTCAGCTTCAGATTCAACACCCTCCATGCCCTTATTGACTATCCGCTTTATTATCTTTATAAACAATTTCACCATTAGCAAAATGACTACGCAGATCGAAATTATCGCCAACAAGCGAAATAGCCACGTCCAGTCTACCCTCTGCAACAAGGCGTGGAGGTTATCCCAGTTTGTAACCAGCATCAGATACATATTTTTCACCATTTTCCATACGCAGTTTAATTTATTACCACTAGCTTGTCTCTGTCCACCACTACCATGTCAGAAATAATACTAAGTTGCGCTCAATCGGGTGCAACTTATACTAGGTTGCGTTTAATCGGGATTAAACGCGAAGCGCAAAAGTTTTTGCAAACACGAGCAAAGCCCGTATTTTCAAAAACTTGCGGGCACTGCTTTCGCATTGCCGTCATACCAAGTTGCTCCCGTTTGGGTGCAACTTGGTATTA
>Ga0082212_10011370_pt1 | contig 11295 bp, 12 predicted proteins | sample TergutNt197P3_FD_71548 | JGI IMG/M metagenome (GOLD analysis project Ga0082212, IMG submission 71548) | Neocapritermes taracua P3 segment gut microbial communities from Petit-Saut dam, French Guiana - Nt197 P3 | ecosystem: Host-associated > Arthropoda: Insects > Digestive system > Gut ... | reverse complement strand
AGGTGGAACCGCATCCCTGGCGGCGCCTCAAAAAAAATGCGGCCCTTCCTTCGGCCGCATCCGGCGCCATCCCGGCGCGCTTGAGGCTGATAAACGCCCTCTTCCCCTGAGGTATGGGCCTATTATAGCCTTACTCAAGGTAAATATCAAGTGATGTATCGTTTTGGGGCTTTAAAACACCTCGGGGCGCTTTCGCGCCCCGGTGTTGAATTCTGGCCGTGAAGGAGCCCTCTTAAGGCTTCGACCTCACCAGCTTGTAGTCCTCGGCCAATTCAGGGGCCTTGTAAAGATCCCGGGCGCTTTTGGTCACCAGGTCGATCAGGGCCTTGCAGTTGGTCGACTTAAGGAGCGCTTCGGTATCCGCGGTCACTTCCGCGTCCATCACGGCTTTTATTTCCGGGGTCAGGCCGCCGTGGTCCCTGATGGTGCTTATGACCGGGGGGGCCAAGGTGTTGCCGTTGCGCCGGTGGAAGTTTTTCAGGGCGTCTTCGGCCCCTGGCGCGGCGGCGCAAAGCTGAATAGCCTTGGTCGTGATTTGGTAGGATTTCAGGAGCCTTAAGGCGGCCTTAAGGCGAAGCCGCGCCGGGGCGTCGCCCTCCTGGTTGCTTAGGCTGAAAGCGGGCGGAGCATCGACGGCTTCACCTTCCTGGCCGGTTTCCCCGGTCGCTTTTTCAGTCCCCTCCGGGGCGGTCGCCTGGCCGGTTTCACCCGTAGCTTCAGGGGTTTTCCCGGCCGTCTCGTCCGCCCGGCCGGCGGCCGGACAGATCGCCAGGGCCAGAATAAGGGCCAATAGCAGGGTCAGTCTTTTCATGGGCAGCTTCCTCTTTCCATAATGCGCCGCCGGCTCCGGCCGCGCAGCCGCCTTCGAGCCGCGAATTCGTCATCGAAGAATGCGGCCACCGCCCCCCAGGCCAGGATCAGGGATTCGGCCAAAAGACGCGGGAGCCGGCCGGGCCGAACCTGGGCCCGCCTGTTGGACGGAACCTCACTGTTTAAAGCGAACATCAATTGTATCTTTCTGCCCCAGAACCGGCAGGAGTTGTTTCAATTCCCGGTCGAAATCCCCCAGAGTGGTGAACTGACGGTAAACGCTGGCGAAGCGCACATAGGCCACGGGGTCGGCCTCCTTGAGAAATTCAGTGACCTTTTCCCCCACTTCCCGGGCCGGGATCTCCTTGAGGTTGGCCTCCTGGAACTGCCGTTCCAGTTTTTCAATGAAAGCGTCCACCAGTTCCACCGAGACCGGACGTTTTTCAGTGGCCTTGAGGATGCCGGCCCGGATCTTTTCCCGGCTGAAGGCCTCGCGGCGGCCGTCCTTCTTGATGAGCAGGGGGATCTGCTCCTCAACCTTTTCATAGGTGGTGAAGCGGCGTTCGCACTTGATGCATTCCCGGCGGCGGCGAATGGAAAGGGCGTCTTTGCCCAGACGGGAATCGATGACCTTGTTGTCAAAATCTCCGCAAAAGGGGCACTTCATGTTTCACTCCTGGCGGGCCTTGGAGCCCGGGGGCCGTGGTCAAGCCGGTCTTGGCGTTTCACCGGGGCCGGCCGTGCGTATCAGGGGTCGATCCCAAAGGAGGGCTCCCGGCTGGAAGGCCGGTTCAAGTTGTTGTATTTTATAAAATTTATCATAATAAAGTTTAAAAATAATACTTTATTAAAAATAATTATACTAAATTATATTTCAATTTGCAATAATTATTTTGAAAAATTTTTACCCCGTCCGGCCTGGAAATATTTTAAGATAAAGGGGCGGCTTCCGGTGGAGAGACTAATGCTGACTTTGATCGTCCTGTTTTTGATATGCGGTGTGGCGACCGGCCTCCTGGCCGGTCTCCTGGGCCTGGGCGGCGGCCTGGTGATAGTGCCCATCCTGAACTACATTTTTCAGTTCAGCGCGGGCGTGCCGGAAGAGTTGAGCCTGCGCCTGGCCATGGGCACCTCCCTGGCCTCGATTTTGTTTACGGGCGCTTCCAGCACCCGAGCCCATGCCCGCCGGGGCGCGGTCCTCTGGCCCTGGGTCCGGCCCCTGGCTCCGGCCCTGGCCCTGGGCACGGCTCTGGGCTCCACGGTGGCCGCGGCTTTGCCGATTTTCGGTCTTAAGACCTTTTTCACCTGTTTTCTCGTGGCCGTCGCCGCCCAGATGCTGGCCGATTACTATCCGGCCTCCCGGGAGGCGAAACCTCCCCGGGCCGTTCTGGCCGGAGCGGGGCTGGGCATCGGGGGCGTCTCCAGCCTGGTGGGCATTGGCGGGGGCAGTCTGTCCGTGCCTTTTCTGCGTTGGTGCGGGGTCGAAATGCGCCGGGCCGTGGGAACTTCGGCCGCCCTCGGCTGGGCCATTGCCGCGGCCGGAAGTTTCGGTTACGCGGTCAACGGCTGGGGCGCGCCGGGCCTGCCCCCTTACTGCCTGGGCTATGTGAGCCTGCCGGCCACTCTGGGCGTGGCCGTCACCAGCATCTTTTTCGCGCCTCTGGGGGCCAGTCTCTCCCATGCCCTGCCGGTCAACATCCTAAAGAAGGTTTTCGCGGGTTTTTTGGTCATCCTGGCCGTCCGACTGGCTTGGGAACTCCTGATTAAATCAGTTTGATTGGAAAAAACTTGATAAATGTGGTAATATGGATAAGTTTCAGGCCGGACCTGACCTCAGGGCGCCCCTTGGCGGGGCTGTTCCGGGCTGTGATCCGGCCCCAGGGTGGATAATTTTCATTGGAGAGAGAAAATGAGAGCTTTTTTCCGTAAAGTGCCGGCCCTGGCTTGGGCCCTGATCCTGACCTTTATTTTTTCAGGAGCGGCCCTGGCCCAGCCGTCCCCGCCCAACATCGGCGTGTTTGATCTGCAGAAGGTTTTTTCAGACTCCCAAAAAGGCAAGGATGTCAAGAAGTCCCTGGAGGCCGACTTCAAAAAGCGCCAGGATGACTTGAAGAAGAAAGAAGACGAGATCAAGAAGCTGAGCACGGAATTGCGCCAGTTGGCCTCTTCCAGTTCGGCCAACAATGATGACCTGCGCAAGAAGGATGAAAACCTGAAGAACAAGGTCGTGGCCTATCAGGAGCAACTGGGCAAATACAACGAGGAGATGCGCAAGGCTGAAGAGCAGAAGATGAAGCCCCTCATGGACAGCGTGGTCAAGGCCGCGGGCGATATGGCCAAGGAGAAGGGTTATCTCCTGGTTTTGGAGACTCAGCGGGCCGGGGTGGTTTTCGCCATGGATACCATGGATATGACGGCCGATATAATCAAGGCGGTCGACCGGAAAAGATAACCCTTTTCGGCCGGGTCCTTGCTATGGCCGCCGCCCTTTGGCCGCGGACCATTGGGGAATCTGATCCCGGCCCTCCGGCCTCGGTGGGCCGGTTTCTTTGTCAATAATTAGGAAGACCCATGCTGGTATTGGACAGGCCGCGCCCCTTGACCGAACTGGCCGCCGAGGCCGAAGCCGCCCTGGATCGCCGTTTGGCCGCCCTGGGCGCGCCGGGTCGGGCTCCGGCCGTCACCCTGGCGGGCGACGGCGGAACCCTGGTGACCGCCCTGAGCGCGGCCGAGGAGAGCGGCCCCGGCTGCCTGACCTTTGCCGTGGCTGAATCCTATCTTAAGCGGGCCGAAGAAGCCCCGGCGGCGGCGGTGATCGTCCCCCCCGCCCTGGCGGCGTCCTGCGGTCTCCCGGCCCTGGTCACCACCGAGCCGCGCCTTTTGTTTTCAGTATGCCTGGCCCTGGCCGGGGCCGCGGTCAGGCCCGGGCCCGCGGCCGGAGAAGCCTTTTTCGTGGACCGGGCCACGGTGAGCCTGGGGCCGGAGGTGGTTATCGGCCCGGGGGTCCATATCGGCCGCGGGGTGCGCCTGGGGGCCCGGACTGTGGTTGGGCCCCGGGCTTTTCTGGATGACGGCGTGGTTGTGGGCGAGGACTGCCTCATTCATCCCCTGGCCGTCCTGCGCTGGGGCGTCCGGCTGGGCGACCGCTGCCAGGTCCATTCCGGGGCCGTCATCGGCGGCGACGGTTTCGGCTACAATCAGTTGCCGGGTCCGGACGGCCGGCTCATCCATTTCAAGAACGAGCATTTGGGCGGCGTGATAGTGGAGGACGATGTGGAGATCGGAGCCCAGACGACCGTGGACCGGGGCCTGGTGGCCGATACGGTCATCGGCCGGGGCACCAAGATCGATAACCTGGCCCAGATCGCCCACAATGTCCGCCTGGGGCGCGATTGCCTGGTGGTGGCCCAGGTGGGCATAAGCGGGCACAGCGTCATCGGGGACCGGGTTTTCCTTCTGGGGCAGGCCGGCTTGGCCCCGGGCGCGGCCATAGGCGACGAGGCCGTCATCACCGCCCAGTCCGGGGTAAGCGGCCGGGTGCCGGCCGGGCGCCGCATGTGGAGCGGCTCGCCGGCCAAGCCCCATGAGGAATATTACCGGACCATGGCCCTGGCGGGCGCCCAACTGCCCAAGGTGCGAAAGTTTTTTCAGGCCCTGAAAAAGAGCGCCTCCCTGGAGGAATTGAAAGCCCTGTTTTTTTCAACCGGGGAAAAGGAAGACCCATGACCGATTCACCGCCCTTCGGCATCGACACCATCCTGGAGCTGTTGCCCCATCGCTACCCCTTCCTGCTCATCGACCGGGTCACGGCCCTGGACCCTTGGCGGACCATTTCCGCCTACAAGAACATCACCTATAACGAACCCCAGTTCCAGGGCCATTTCCCGGGCTTGCCGGTTCTGCCCGGGGTCATGATAGTCGAGGCCATGGGTCAGGCCGGGACTCTTTTCACCGCCTTGTCCCAACGCCAGGCCCCGGAGGCCGTGCCCGAAGGGGTGGACCTGCCGGACCTGGCGGGCCGGGTGGCTTTTTTCGCCTCCGCCGACAAGGTCAAGTTCCGTCAGCCGGTCCGGCCCGGCGACCGCCTGGATATAGAGATCAAGCTCCTGCGCTTCGGCAGCCGCATCTGGAAGGTGGCGGCCCTGGCCCGGGTGGACGGCCGCAAGGCGGCCGAGGCGGAACTGACTTCCGTTTTGTCCGGCCCCGAAGACCCGGCCTCCTGACCCGGAGAAAGAGCTGATTATGTCCATACATCCAACGGCCGTCATCGACTCTTCCGCCGTCGTCGATCCCACCGCCGAAATCGGCGCCTACGCCGTCCTAGGCCCCCGGGTGGTCATAGGGCCGGAAGTGGAGATCAGGCCCCACGCCTTCATCGACCAGGATACCACCATCGGCCGGGGCAGCCGGATCTTCCCCTTCGCCACGGTGGGCGCCGATCCCCAGGATTTGAAATATAAGGGCGAGCGCACCGCTCTCATTATCGGCGAAAACGTGACCATCCGGGAATCCTCCACCATCCACCGGGGCACCGGGAGCGGGGCCACGGTCATCGGCGATGGCTGCCTCGTCATGGCCACGGTCCACATAGCCCATGACTGCCGCCTGGGACCGGGGGTCATCATGTCCAGTTATGCGGTCCTGGCCGGCCACATCACCATCGGCGAAGGGGCCATCATCGGCGGAATGACGGCCATCCACCAATTTTGCCGGGTGGGGGACCAGGCTTTTCTGGGCGGCTTGTCCGGAGTCTCCAAGGATCTGCCTCCCTATATGATGGCCGGGTCCGGCGACAGCCGCCACCTGGTCCTGTCCGGCCCCAACGTGGTCGGCTTGAAGCGTCGGGGCATGCCCCAGGCCACCATTGACGCCCTAAAGGGCGTCCATCACATCATCAGCCGCAACCGCCGGCCCCTGGCCGAGGTGCTGGCCGAAGCCGAGGCTGAATACGGGACCGTGCCGGAGGCCCGGAAGGTCGTTGATTTTTATCGCTCCTCGGAGCGGGGCGTCTACCGCTGACGTTTTTATATTTTTCGGGAAAGGGAAAAATTTGACGCGGGCGGAGCGGACATACATCATCGGCCTGATAGCCGGCAATCGGGAACTGCCCCTCCTGGTGGCTGAAAAGGCCCGGGAATTGGGCCGGCCCCTGGCCGTGGCCGCCTTTGAGGGCGAGGCCGACCCTCGCCTGGCCGATCTGGCCGGGACCTTCGCCTGGCTCAAGCTGGGCCAGTTGACGGCCCTGGCCGATTTTTTCCAGGAGGCCGGAGTCCGGGACTTGGTGATGATCGGGGGGCTCAGCCGGGAGAGTCTTTTCAATTATGAACCGGACGAGGCGGCCGTGGCCCTTATGGCCACCCTGGACGACTACCACACGGATAAGATCCTTAGGGCCGTCTGCGGCTGGCTGGAAGAGCGGGGCTTCCTGGTCCGGTCCGCGGCCGAACTCCTGCCGGAACTCCTGACCCCTCCGGGCCTTCTGACCCGCCTCGCCCCGGGCGAGGACCTCCTGGCCGATCTTAAGGTGGCCTGGCGGGTGGCCAAGGAACTGGGCCGGCTGGATGTGGGCCAGTGCGCGGTGGTCAGTGACCGCATCACCCTGGCGGTCGAAGCCGCCGAGGGCACGGACGAGGCCGTGCGCCGGGGGGCCGCCCTGGCCGACAAGCCCGTGGCCGTGGCCAAGGTGGTCAAGCCCGGCCAGGACCCCCGCCTGGACCCGCCGGTCATCGGGCCGGAGACCATCCGGGTCATGGCCGCTACCGGCCGGGTGGGGGCTCTGGTGATCGACGCCGGCCAGGTGCTCATTGTCGACCGGGCCGAAACTGTCAGGCTGGCCGACGAGGCCGGCTTGGCCCTGTTGGCCTGGGCGGAATCGTGACCCGCCCCGGTCCGCCCAAGGTCATGATCGCGGCCGGCGAAAGCTCCGGGGATATTCACGGCGCGGCCCTGGTCGAGGCCGCCCGTCGGGAAGGCCGCGATTGGCGTTTTTTCGGCCTGGGCGGCGACCGTATGGCCGCGGCCGGGGTCCGGCTCTTGGGCCATATCAATGAGACCGCCGTTATGGGCCTGGTGGAGGTGCTGGGAGCCTTAAGGCGGATTCTGGCCGTGATGGCCCGTCTCAAAAAGGCCATGGAACTGGAACCCCCGGACCTCCTGGTCCTCATCGATTCCCCGGATTTCAACCTGCCCCTGGCCCGCCACGCCCACCGCCTGGGCCTCCCGGTGGTTTACTACATCTGTCCCCAAATTTGGGCCTGGCGGGCCGGTCGGCTCCGGACCCTGGCCGACTGCGTCCGGCGCCGGGTGGTGCTCTTTCCCTTTGAGAAAAAGTTCTATGAAGACCGGGGGGTGAGCGCCGACTGGGTCGGCCACCCCATTCTGGACGAGTTGCCGCCCGAAAGGCCGGCCGCCGAGGTCAAGGCCCTTCTGGGTCTGGACCCGGACCGGCCCCTGGCCGCCCTCCTGCCCGGTAGCCGGCGAAAAATCATGGCCCGGCTGGCCCCGGTTTTTTTGGAGGCCGCCGACCGGCTCCTGGAGCGGGCCCCGGACCTGGCCCTGGCCCTGCCCCGGGCCGCGACCATAGAGCCGGGTTTTCTGGAATCTTTTTTGGACCGGGCCCCAGTCCGGGTGCGCCGGCGTCTTTTGGTCACCCCGGGCCGGTCCCGCGAGGTCCTGGCCGCCGCCGATCTGGCCCTGGTGGCTTCGGGCACGGCCAGCACGGAAGCCATGTTTTTGGGCACGCCCCAGTTGGTGGCCTATAAGGTCCACCCCCTGTCCTGGGCCATGGCCCGGCGCCTGGTGAAGACCCCCTTTGTGAGCATCGCCAACCTGGTGGCCGGCCGGGAAATAGTGCCGGAATTGCTTCAGGACCAAGCTACGGCCGAAGCCCTGGTCGCCAGGGCCTGGCCCCTCCTGGCCGATCCCGGGGCCGCGGCCCGGGCCCGGGCGGACTTGGTTTCGGCCCGGGCCGGTCTGGGCGCCGGGGGCGCCTCGGCCCGGGTGGCGGACATCCTGGCCGAGGAACTGGGACGATGATCGTGGAGTTTCTGGAGGGCCGGGATTTTCTGACAGGTTGGGTGTTGTCCCCCTCCACCCGCCGCCTGGGGGTTTTGGCCGCCAACGGCCGGGAAATGTCCATCGCCGCCGCCCGGGTGCTGAATTCCGTGGAACTGCCCGACCCCGGCCTCAAGCCCGCCCGCCTGGAACTCTTGCGGGCCACCGAGGCCACCCGGCGGGACCTGGCCGCCTCCCTGGACCTGACCGAGCTGTGGTCGGTCCTGGAAGGGGAGGGCCTGGAGTTCAGTTTTGAAAGTCTGGCCGCTTTGCTTTTCGGCCGTTCGGCCCGGGCCGACGAGGTTTCCGCCGTGGCCCGGGCGGTCTTTGCCGATGGTTTGCGGTTCCGCTTCACTCCGGACGGCGCGGTGCGGCAGGACCAGGCCGAGGTGGAACGGCTGGCCGAGGCCGGACGCCGGGCCGAGGCGGCCGAGCGGGCCCTGGCCGTCTGCGCCGAATGGCTGGCCGCCCTCCGGCGGGGGGAGGCGGTTCCGGAGCCGCCGGAAGCCGAGGCCGCCAAGGCCCGACTTTTGAGCCTGGCCCTGGACGGCTCCAGGGCCTCCGCCCCGGCCGAGGCCAAAAAACTCCTGGCCAGGGCCGGCTTCGCCCCGGAGCCCGAAGGCGCCGTCCTGGCCCTGACTTTGGCCGGCGAATTAAGCCCCCATGAAAACCTGGACTTAAGACGCCTGGAACTGCCCACCTCCTTCCCTCCGGCTTTGCTGGAGGAAGCCAGGACCCTTTCCGGAGCCCCGGCCGCCGGCCGGAGGGAAAATCGCCTGGACCTCACGGGCCTGTCCACCCTGACCATAGATTCCAACGGAGCCCGCGATCTCGACGACGCTGTTTCCATCAAGTCCCTGGCCGGAGGCCGCTGGCAGGTGGGCCTCCACATAACCGACGCGGCCGCCGTTGTTCAGCCCGATTCCCCCTTGGACCTGGCCGGGCGGGAGCGGGGCGTCTCGGTCTATCTGCCGGAAGCCAAATACCCCATGTTGCCGACGGAGTTGTCCGAGGGCGGTTTGAGCCTGACCCCGGGGGAGGTCAGGCCGGCCCTCTCTTTTTTGGTCGTTTTGGAAAAAGACGGCGCCGTGGCCGACTATGAGCTGAATCTGAGCCATATCCGGGTGGACCGCCAACTGTCCTTCGCCGAGGCCGACGCCCGGCTGGAAGAGGAGGCGGAACTGGTCGATTTATGGGACCTGGCCCAGACCCTTCTGGCCCGGCGCCTGGCCGGGGGAGGCGTGAATATCAACCTGCCCCGGTTGAGCATCCACCTTCCGCCCGATGGTTCCCTGAACGTGGGGCTGACCCAGTGGGATACGCCGGCCAAGCTCATCGTCGGGGAACTGATGATCCTGGCCAACCATCTGGCCGCCGACCTTCTGCACCGCCGGGGCTACCCCTGTCCCTTCCGTTTCCAGGAAAAACCCCGGGAGCCCGCGCCGGCCGAGTTGACCTCGGCCGTTCCCGGCCGGGCCGCGGACGACCGTCTCCTGGCCCTCTCCCTGGCCGCCCGCCGCCGCCTGGGGCGGAGCGGGCTTTCCTTTACCCCCGCGCCCCATTTGGGGCTGGGGCTGCCGCTCTACACCTCCTTCACCGCGCCCATGCGGCGTTACCTGGACCTTTTGGTGGCCCGGCAGCTTCGGGCCCTGGTTTTGGGCCGGCCCCCGGCCCTGGATCAGGGCGCCTTCATCCGGCTGGCCCTGCCGATCAACGATTACGCCCAGCGTCTGCGGAAAATGCAGACCGGCCGCCTCCGCTACTGGCTTAAAGAGTATCTGAAGGATAAAACAGGCCGGGAATACTCGGCCCTGGTTTATGAGCAGCGGGACCGCCGCCTCCGGGTCTGTCTGACCGACCACATGCTGGAGACGGAACTGGTCTGGCCCCGGAAGGCCGGGGCCCCGCCCGCGGACCTGGTCGGCAAAAGGCTCCAGGCCCGCCTGACCGAAGTTCCCTCCGGCGAGGCCCCGCCCCGCTATGAGGTCGCCCTGTGAGCGCCATCGCTCCTTCGCCGCCGGTCAAACCATTTGCCGCCGTGTTTGCCGGCGATCTCGGCCATATCGCCGCCGGCCTCAGGGGCCTCAGCGTCATTCTGGATAGTGAGCCCGACCTGGTGAGCCCGGAATTCCCCCTGGTTGAGACCGGCTACTACGAAAGGGAAATGGGGCCTGATTTGGTGAAGGTCTACGCCTCCTGGCCCGGCCTGAGGAGCCCGGAGAGCCTGGTCGAACTAAAGCTGGCGGCCCTGGAGTGGGAGGGCCGCCACGCGCCGGACGGCCGACGCCTGGCCAACCTGGACCCGGGCTATGTCTATAGCGGCGGCCTGGTCCTGTCCACCGGCAAGTTCCGGGAACACCGGCTGCCCCTGGGCCGCGGGGTGTGGGGCGAATTGACCCTGGCTTACCGCCAGGGCCGGTTTCAATCCCTGCCCTGGACCTATCCCGACTACCAGCGGCCCGAGGTCCAGGTCTGGTTGATGACGATGCGCCGGGCCTACCTGGAGGCTTTGAAGGAAACGAACCAGGAGGGGCGTTTATGATCAGGAGCATGACCGGTTTCGGCTCGGCCGCGGGTCTCTGGGCCGGCCGCACGGTGACGGTGGAGGTCAAGAGCGTCAACAGCCGCTTCCGGGAAGTGGTGGCCCGGCTGCCCAAGGTCTGCGCCAGCCTGGAGGAGGCGGTCAAGAAACAGGTCGTCGCCCGCCTGGAGCGGGGCCGGGTGGACCTTTGGGTGCAGTTGGACGACCGGGAGCCCCGGGCCCCGGCGGTCCGGGTGGACTACGAGTTGGCCCGGACCCTGGCCGCGCGCCTGAATGAGCTTAAGGAGCGCCTGGACCTGGGCGGGGCCGTGACCCTGGATAACCTTTTGGCCTTGGGCGTGGTCGGCCGGGAGGAGGAACCGGCCCCGGACCTGGAGGATCTGAGAGCCGTTTTGGATCCCCTGGTGGGAACGGCGGTGGAGGGCTTGGTGGCCATGCGCGAGGCCGAGGGCCTGAATCTGGGCCGGGACCTGGCCCGCCGTCTGGAGGTTTTGGCTGATTTGAACCTCAAGGTGAAGGAAGCGGCCGCCGGGGCGCCCGAGGCCCTCCTGGCCAGGCTCACCAGCCGCCTGGCCGAATTGGGGGCCGGCGGCCTGGCTCTGGACCCGGCCCGCCTGGCCCAGGAGGCGGCCTTGCTGGCCGACCGGGCGGACATCACCGAGGAAGTGGTCCGTTTGGGCAGCCATCTGGCCGGTTTTCGCCGCCTTCTGGACAGCCCGGAGCCGGTCGGCCGCCGCCTGGATTTTTTGCTCCAGGAAATGGGGCGCGAAGTCAACACCATGGGGTCCAAGGCCCAGGACCTGGGCGTCACCGGCCTGGTCCTGGACATGAAGGCGGAATTGGAAAAACTGCGGGAGCAGGTGCAGAATATCGAATAGCTTTTATTCCTG
>Ga0082212_10008872_pt2 | contig 11295 bp, 10 predicted proteins | sample TergutNt197P3_FD_71548 | JGI IMG/M metagenome (GOLD analysis project Ga0082212, IMG submission 71548) | Neocapritermes taracua P3 segment gut microbial communities from Petit-Saut dam, French Guiana - Nt197 P3 | ecosystem: Host-associated > Arthropoda: Insects > Digestive system > Gut ... | reverse complement strand
AGGACCCCGGGAGCGCAGGGCTTCCGCCCTGCCAAATGATAGATGCAGGGCGGAAGCCCTGCGCTCCCGGGGCCCTGCGCTCCCGGCATCATCCACGACACGCGGTTTGCGTGCACACAAAAAAATGGTGGAGGCGGGGAGAGTTGAACTCCCGTCCGAAACAGATTCCACCCAGCATCTACGCGCGTGTCCTGCCATTAAATCTCGTCCGCAGGATGCCGGCAGACAGGCTCACCTGCGGACCAGTGTCCACGATTCGTCAAGCACGGGCGTCCGGTCACACGACCCCCGGCAGGGCCTGCTAGTCGTCGCCTCCCCGCTCAGCAGACATCGGCGGTTCAACGTCGGGCCTTTAGTTAGGCCGCGAGTGCGAAGTTATCGTTCGCAGTTAGGTTTTTTCCTGCTTTTTTACGAGGCTACAGGAGTCCTCGGCGCGCCGCCAAGTTTCCACGTGCCCCGTCGAAACCGGTCGCCCCCTTAAAAGAGAGGACACCAGTATTGCCGAAACGCGGCGGAATGTAAAGCGGAAAATTGAACATAGGGCCTTTGATTTTTTTGGGCGAATATTTTTGAGGGTGTCGTAGTTTAACCTGATGTTGTTGCATAGCGCCGCAGGTGCTAGTGTCCTGTAAAACACAGATTTCACGATGGAGGGCGAGCGTCCCCGCGAGCCGTTAGACACATTGCGGTTCACGGGGACGCTCGCCCTCCGTCATCAGGTTAGCCGCTCGGCCACGAGGCGGCCGACAATCTGCGGGTCGGCTTTGCCTTGGCTGAGCTTCATCACCTGCCCGACGATGAACCCGGCGGCGGCCGTCTTGCCGGCCTTGTAGCTCTCGACGGATTTTGGGTTCGCGGCGATGACTTGATCGACGAACGCCTCCAGCGTCGCGGTGTCGCTGACCTGCCCTAGCCCACGCGCCTCGACGAGCGCGGCGGGCATTCCGCCGTTCTCGAACAGCTCGGGTACGAGCTCTTTGGCAATCGTGCCGTTGATGACGCGCTTGCTTACGAGCGTCACGAGCTCCGCCAGCGCCTCAGGGGTCATGGCACATTCGGTGATGGTCTTGCCCGTCTCGGAGAGCAGCCGCATGATCTCGGTCATGAACCAGTTGGACACTGCCTTGCCCTGCCCGCACGCCCGCGCCGCAGCCTCGAAGAAGTCCGCGTTCGCTTTCTCGTCCGCCAACACGCCCGCGTCGTATTCGGGGATGCCGTACTCCGCGACCATGCGCGCGCGCCGTGCGGCGGGAAGCTCAGGCAGCGCATCGCGCCACGCCTTGATCTGCTCCTCGCTCAACACGATGGGGGTGAGGTCGGGGTCGGGGAAATAGCGGTAGTCGTGGGCGTTCTCCTTGGCGCGCATAGATTGCGTCTCGCCGAGATCAGGCTCCCAGCGGCGCGTCTCCTGCACGAGCGTGCCGCCGTGCGTGGCGGCGTGGGTTTGCCGCGCGATCTCGTATTCCAGCGCGGCGTAGATGCCCTTGAAGGTATTCATGTTCTTGATCTCGACGCGCGTGCCGAGCTTCTCCTGCCCCTCGGGGCGGATGCTGACGTTGATGTCGGAACGCATCTTGCCTTCCTCGAGGTTGCAGTCGCTGACGTTCGCGTACACGAGTATCTGGCGGAGCGTCTGGAGGTACGCCATCGCCTCGTCGGGCGAGGAGATGTCCGGCTCGGTGACGATCTCGATGAGCGGCATACACCCGCGATTGAAGTCCACGCCGCTGAACCGCGCGTAGTGGTTGATTTTCGCCGCGTCCTCCTCCATGTGGATATGGTGGATGCGGATGAATTTCGAGCCGCCCGGCGTCTGTATCGTCACCCCGCCGCCGCCGAGGCAGATGGGGTTCTGGTTCTGCGTGATCTGGTAGTTCTTGGGGATGTCGGGGTAGAAATAGCTCTTGCGGTCGAACGTGCTGCGGCGGCTAATCTCGCACCCCAACATCATGCCCGCCGTGACCGCCAGCTTCACCGCCTCGCGGTTCACCACGGGCAGCGTCCCCGGGTAGCCGAGGCACCCCGGGCAGGTGTTCAGGTTCGGCTCCGCGCCGAACGCCGTGCTGCACCCGCACCACAGCTTGCTCGCTGTTTTCAGGTGCACGTGCGTCTCCAGCCCGATGGTCGTCAGATACTTCATGAACGCACCTCCTGCTCATACGCATACGCCGCGCGCAAAATCAATTCCTCGCCGAACGCGGGTCCCAGTATCTGCAAACCGACTGGCTGCCCTCCCTTTGTCTTGCCGCACGGGACGGACAATCCGCAGATACCCGCCAAACTCGCTGGCACGGTGAACGCCCTTTCCAGATTTATACAGGGCCTGACCGCCGCCGGTCTCACAGGCGGCGTCATCCATCTCTCCCCACCACGTTTGGTCAAACAGAGCGCAAGCGTCGGCCTCACAGGCATCATCATCACATCGCATTTCTTGAACGCTTCCTCGAAATCCCTGCGGATGAGCGCCCGCACCTTCTGCGCCTGCACGAAATAACGTTCGTAACACGCCTTGCCCAGCAGATACGTCCCGAGGATGACGCTCTGTTTCTCTTCCGCGTCGAACCCTTCTCCACGGCTCTTCGCAAACAGATCCGCCACCGAGTCCACATTCTCTGCCGTGCGGTGGCCGTAACGCACCCCGTCGAAACGCCCGAGGTTCGTTGCCCGCTCCGCCGCCAAGATGATGGTATAGACCGCCACAGCATACTCCGTGTGGGGCAGATTCACCTCCACGATTTCCGCCCCAGCCTTTCCGCAATTCTCGACCGCCTTGCGAACCTCCTCACCCATGTCGACCTCAAAATATTCTTTCGGAAACCCGATACGCAAACCCTTCATCCCCCCCTGCAACGCCGCCCGATAATCCGGCACAGGAAGATTCGCGGACGTCCCGTCCAGGGGGTCATGCCCGGCCATCACCTGCAACAGATCCGCAGCATCCCCGACCGTCCTCACAACCATCCCCACCTGATCCATGGACGACGCATAAGGTATCACGCCATAACGCGACACCCGCCCGTATGACGGCTTCAGCCCCACACAGCCGTAGGCCTCCGCCTCTCGACAGACCCTGCCGCCCGTGTCGCACCGTATTTTGAGCGACGGGTTATTATACGTGGTTTCCGTAACCACCGACGCCCCCGCCTGACGCAAACGCGCCACCACCGTAGCATCGAACAGGGAGACGCATCTCGTCTTTGAATCATACGTGCAAGGCTTGTCCTTGACGTTAATCTGCCCCAAGACCTTTACGGGGACACCCTGCAACAAACCTGAAATGTCCATGGCTATGCGTCCTCCACGATCTTCGGCAGCTTAAATTCATTCCCGTGACGCGCCGGGGCCATGGCAAGCATCTGCTCGCGTAGCCCCGACGGCTCGACCGTGTCCTCGCGGAACGCGCTCGCCGCCTCCGCCAGGCCATAGACCATCGGCTCAACGCCGGACACATCCACCTCGCCGATTTTCCCGACATACTGGAGAAGCCCCTCCAGCTGCCCCTGCAGCAAAACCACCTCATCCGGCGTCAGCGCGATATGCGCCAGATCCGCCACATAAGCCACATTAATGGTCTGATTCACGAACACTCCTTGCCAAGCGAATTCTTCCTTGAAATGAATTCACCATAATACCCTTTCCCCCCCGCCTTTTACAAGAAAGAAGGGAATTAATTTTCAGGGATGGCGGCTGAGAGTTGGTTTAACAATTCACACGGGAGATGACGGCAGTGACATCGGACGGTGTATTTTTGATGCGATTTTCAACAAGCATAACGGTTCCCGAGACCGAATATAGCATTTTAACCTGATGTTGTCCGTTTTTCCCGAATGCGTAATCGGCGTTCATTTTTCATTGCGTGCGGCACGCAAATCCCGTACAGTGGTGTCCGCGCTATGGGGAAAAAGAAAAAGAAATACGTCACCCGCTCGCCGCTGAGCGTCAAGGGCGGTATCCGTGCGCAGGGTGCGCGCGGCGATCCGTTGCGCACGTGGTGGTGCCGCCGCTGGACATCCGTGCTGGAGGCCTTCCGCATGGGCCCGCGCTTCGGGCGCGGGCGGCACTACGCCGCCAGCGGGCAGACCTCGGAGCTGACGCTCGCCCCCGGCCGCATCACAGCCTCCGTCCAGGGAACCGTCGCCACGCCCTACCTGTGCGAGGCCACGTTCAGGCACCTTGACGGCGATGCCAAGACGCGCATCGTGGCAACCCTGCGCCAACGTCCCGTGCTCTTGGCGCGCCTGTTCGCCGGGGACCTTCCCCGCGAGATCGAACCGCTTTTCCAAGCCGAAGGCTGCCCGCTCTTCCCAGAGCGCGAGAACGACCTGAAAAGCCGTTGTTCCTGCCCCGACTGGGTGAACCCCTGCAAACACCTTGCCGCCGTCTATTGCCTCTTCGGCGAGACCATCGGCAAGAACCCGATCACCTTGCTGACCATCCGTGGCGTGACCCGCGCCGACCTTGTCGGGGAAGACCTTCCGCCGCCGCCCGCGCAACCGCCGCCGCCCGCGCAACCCTGCGCAGACAGCCTCACGCGCGAGGCCTTCTACGGAAGCCCCCGCCCGCCGTTCACGGATTTCGGCGCCGCACCCAAGACGGACGTCGCCGCGCCGCTCGTGAGCCGCCTCGGGGCGCTCCCGTTCTGGCGCGGGCAGGAGCGTTTCGCTGACACCCTCGAACATCTCGCGCACCGCGCCGCCTCCCGCGGCTGGAGCGTCTGGACGGGCGAACCGCTCGACCTGCGCCCCGCCGCCGAGAAAGTCATCATCACTGGCGCCTCCCTCCGCCTGAAGCAGACCTTGCGGATTGACAAGTTTTGATCGCTGGCGATTCCTTGTTGGATTCCGGCATCCAGTGTGCTATATTTATCGCCCAAGCACAGGTGGTTCCGGATGACGCTCACACTTCCAGAGATATGCACCGCCGAGGCCGTGGCGGCCTTGTGGCAGGGGCAGATGGCGCAGGTCGCGTGCATGGGCGAGGGCGATGCCCTGACGCTCGACGCGGACGCGGTCAAGGCCTACGACGGCGCGGCGGAGGCGCTGGTCATCGAGCTGCACCGTTGCGCCGCGACGCAGCGCTTCGCCATCCGCTGCCGCGATGGCGCGGGGATGGTGGCGCACACGCTGAAGGTCTTTGACCCGGCCGTTTTCGCCGACCATTCGCGCGCAGACGTGCCGAAGCGCAATGCGCACATCCCCGTCCAGCTGGGCGAGGCCGCCGTGCGCATCTGGGACGACGCGCGCGACCAGCTCGCATTCCTCGGCGAGGCAACCTCCGCAATCTTTTCCCTCATCATCAGGCCCGGGCGGCTGCGCCTGCGCGACACGATGCTCTGCTTCGAGCGCGCGGGCATGGACGCGCTGCCCATCACGCTGCTCATCGGTTTCCTGATGGGGCTGATCCTGGCGTTCCTCTCCGCGTCGTCGCTGCGGCAGTTCGGCGTGGAGGTGTATGTGGCGGACCTGATCGCCATCGGGCTGTTCCGCGAGCTGGGCGCGCTCATCACCGCAATCATCCTGGCAGGGCGCACAGGCTCGGCGTTCGCGGCGGAGCTCGGCACCATGAAGGTCAACGAGGAGATTGACGCGCTGACCACGCTGGGCCTGCCGCCCGTGGTGTTCCTCGCGTTGCCGCGCGTGCTCGCGTCCATGCTGGCGCTCCCGTTCCTGAGCATCTTCGCGGTGTTCGCAGGGCTGCTCGGCGGGCTGGCCGTCCTCACCGTCATCGGTGTGCCGTCGGTGACCTACTGGCAGCACGTGGTCTCCGCGCTCACGCTGGCCAACGTCTGCATCGGCCTGATCAAGGCGGTGACGTTCGGCCTGCTGGTCGGCATGGTCGGGTGCGCGCACGGCCTGCGGGCGAACCGCACGGCCGACGCGGTGGGGCAGGCCGCGACGGCGGCCGTCGTCGGCAGCCTCGTGCTGATAACCATCTTCGACGGCATCTTCGCCGTCCTGTTCTATGTCCTGAATGTATGAGTTGTTAGTTTCTAGTTGCTAGTTTCTAGTTATTCGTTTCAACCCTGTTAATCCCGCAAAAATGCCCTGTTTTTATTTCACCGCAATGAACTCAACAGAATGCGCAATGGACACTACCGTTGTGCCTGTTGTGAAACCTATTGTGTCCATTGTGGTAAAACATCACCCCGTCAACCCCGTCGAAAGAACGCCATGGAAAACCCTGTCATAGAAGTGCAGAACCTCGCGGCCGGTTATGACGGCAGGCCCATCCTGCGGGACGTTTCCTTCACGGTGCGGCGCGGCGAGATATTCGTGGTGCTGGGCGGATCGGGCTGCGGCAAAAGCACGCTCCTGAAACACATCATCGGGCTGCACCCGCTGCTCGGCGGCGAGGTCCGCATCATGGGCTGCCGCGTCGAGGGCGGCGGGCAGGATGAGCGCGACCGCGCGATACGCGCCTTCGGCGTCACCTACCAGAGCGGCGCGCTCTTCGGCTCCATGACGCTCCTCGAAAACATCTGCCTGCCCCTGGAGGTTTTCACCGACCTGCCGCCCGACGCGCGGCGCCTCGTCGCGGAGATGAAGCTGGAACTCGTCGGCCTTAAACCGTTCGCGGGCTATTTCCCCGCGGACGTCAGCGGCGGCATGAAGAAACGCGCCGCCATCGCCCGCGCGCTCGCGCTCGACCCTGCGGTGCTGTTCCTCGACGAACCCTCCGCCGGACTCGACCCCGTGACTGCCGCCGACCTCGACCGCCTCATCCTGCGCCTGCGCGACACGCACGGCATCACCTTCATGATTGTCACGCACGAGCTCGCCAGCATCTTCGCCATCGCCGACCGCTGCATCATGCTCGACGCCAAAGCCCAAGGCGTCATCGCCGAAGGCTCCCCCGCCGCCCTGCGCGACACCTCCGACAACCCCGCCGTCCGCGCCTTCTTCAACCCACGCGCGTGCCAAACTAAAAACTAAAAACTAGAAACTAAAAACTAGAAACTCCCCATGAACCTCATCCGCTTCCTCCCGATCGATTCGCAGACCCCGCGCCTCGGCATCCGGCACGCCGACGGCACCGCCGAGCTCATCAGCGGCCAGAGCTGGTTCGAGCCGTGGCGGCCCACCGGCCGCCGCGTGGAGATGGGCCGCATCCTCGCGCCCCTGCGCCCGAGCGTCATCCTGTGCATCGGCCTGAACTTCCGCGCCCACGCGCAGGAGACCGGCCAGCCCATCCCCGAACATCCCGTGCTGTTCATGAAAAGCCCGTGGGTCACGCAGGATCCCGGCGCCCCCATCCTCATCCCCACGCGCCTGCCCAGCACGCAAGTCGATTACGAGGCGGAGCTTGTCGTCATCCTCGGGCGCGACTGCAAAAACGCCACGCGCCAGAACGCCCTCTCCCACGTCCTCGGCTACACCTGCGGCAACGACGTCACCGCCCGCGACTGGCAGAAGAGCTTCGGCGGCAACCAGTGGTGCCGCGGCAAATCCTTCGACACCTTCGCGCCGCTCGGCCCGTGCATCGTCACGCCCGACGCGATCCCCGACCCGCAGGCCCTCACGCTCAAAGCCATCGTCAACGGCGAGACGCGCCAATGCAGCAGCACCGCCGACCACATCTTTTCGGTGATTGATTTGATCGTGTTTTTGAGCGGCAGCACCACGCTCCCCGCCGGTGCCGCCATCTTCACCGGAACCCCATCTGGCGCGGGTTTCGCGATGACGCCGCCGACATTCCTGAAGCCCGGCGACACCGTCACCATCTCCATCGATCGCATCGGCGACTTGACGAATCCCGTCGCACTTGAGCGCGTTAACACGGAATGTTCATTCTGACATTCAATGAAAAACATAACATATTCGCATTTTCTTGATTTTTTGAATCACGTGCACACTTTAAAAATTTTCAAAAAAATGTAAAAATATTCTTGAAATCGAGGGAAACTTGTTGTAATATTGTAATCATTACAGAGCAAATTAGGCATTCTGGGATGATTTGGCTGAGCAGGAACAGAAGGAACGAAGCGGCCCGAGGGTATCTGCGGAGACCCGCAGGCTACAGGTGGAATGACGATTGAGTAGAAAAGGATTGGGGTGTTGCCTTGTGTTACAAGGTGACATTCTGACCTCCGATACTTCCCTGTTTTTTTTCGTGTTGTTAGTTGTACAGGGCGGTGTTGGAGGGCACGCCATCCAGTAAAATATTTTCACTGGGTGGCGTGCTTTTTTTTGCCCGCGATCCGAAGGGCTTTTTGACTGTGCCACGTTTGCCCCGGATTACGCATTCGAGGAAGCCATCGCCTCTGCCGTACACAATAGACAGAGCATTTACATTGCGCCGGGCACGCGCATCCGCAACGCATACAGATATTGCGAGGCGGTGATGAAGAGGGTCTTGCGGTCTTTGCCGCCGAAGCAGACGTTGGCCGTCCAGCCGGCCTCGATGGGGATATGCTCGATCTGCTCGCCCTTGGCGTTGAACACGGTGACGCCCTTGCCCGTGAGATAGACGTTGCCCTCGGTGTCGATGGTCATGCCGTCGGACCCCATGGCGCAGAAGAGGCGGCGGTTGGACAGGAGGCCGTCGGGCTGGATGTCGTAGGCGTAGGTCTTGTTGCCGCCGATGTCCGCGACGTAGAGGGTCTTGCCGTCGGGGGTGCCGATGATGCCGTTGGGCTGCTTCATCTCGGTGTCCACGGGGAGGAGGGTCTTGCGGTCGGACTTGAGGAGGAAGACGTACTCGCCCGCCTGCTGCATGGCGGGGTCGCGCGTCCAGTAGGGTCGCTTGTAGAACGGGTCGGTGAAATAGACGCTGCCGTCCTTGGGGTTGACCCACACGTCGTTCGGGCCGTTCAGCTTCTTGCCGTTGTAGTCCGCGACCAGCACCGTCTTCGTGCCGTCCATGCCGACGCTCCAGAGCTCGTTGTCCATGTCCGAGCAGGTGAGCAGGCGGCCGTCGCGATCGAAGTACATCCCGTTGGCGCGGCCGAAGCTGCCCAGCGCGGAGAGCTTGCCGTCCACCGTCCAGATCAGGATTTTGTCGTTGGGCTGGTCGGTGAAATAGACGTTACCGTCCTTGTCCGCGATCGGGCCCTCCGTGAACTTGAACCCGTCCGCGAGCTTCTCGACCTTCGCGCCGGGCGCGATGATGCCGCCGCCGGCAGGGACGTAGTGGCGGACGTAATCGATCAGGTACTCGCACGGGAAGATGGCGTCGTCGATCGCGCCGCCCCAGCTCCCGCCGATGGCGAGGTTCAGCAGCAGGTAGTGCGGCTTGCGGAAGGGGTTGTCCGCGCCCTCGCCCGCGTCGCTGATGGTGAACGTGAAGTACGGCGCGTCGTCCATGAAGAACGCCATCTTGTCCGCGTCCCACTCCACCGCATAGACGTGGAAATCCTCGTAGGGCTTCTGGTCCTCGATCTTCGACCCCTTGCTGGTGTGGCCGTTGTTGTTGTTCGCGGCGGCCTTCGCCTTGTCCGACCAATGCACCGTGGCGTGGACGGTGTTCTTGCTCGCCCAGACGTGCTCCATGATGTCGATCTCGCCGCCGCGCGGCCAGCCGCCCTCGACGCCCATCATCCAGATCGCGGGCCAGTTGCCCTGCCCGACGGGCAGCTTCGCGCGCACCTCGATGCGCCCGTAGTGGAACGCCTTCTTGCCCTTGGTGTTGATGCTCCCGGACGTGTATTTCGCGTCCTGGCCGTTCTCGCTGAAATCCTCCTTCCGCGCCGTGATGACGAGGTTGCCGCCGCGCATCGCGACGTTCTGCGCCCGCCCGGCGGTGTAATACTGCGCCTCCCTGTTGCGGATGAACCCCCGCTCGTAATTCCAGACCGCGCCGTCCACCAGCCCCTCGCCGTTGAACTCCTCCGACCATGCGAGCGTCCACTTGCCCGCATCCGCCGCGCCTGCCGCAAGCGACGCAGCCATGGACATAACCATCACTCTGGCGTATTTCATCCTTCCATCCTCCGTTTTGAGTTTTGCGCCATGATAACATAAACGCGGCGGCGATTGCCAGCGTTAGTTTCGCAGGAAAACCCCAATCTAAAACGGGGAATGGATGAGGGGACAACGGGGAATTAAAGGTTACGGGAGCTTAGGGCGCGGAGGTGTTTCCTGAATGTGAGCCCTGCGCGGCAGTGATGGACTTGAACGGTCCCCTGTCCCGGAAAGCCGCAAGCTCTTTCTCTCCCGCCCCACACACGCCAGCGGCAACAACCATGACGCTCAAAACAATACCGCGCGTCATTTCCACCCTCCCGTTTTCCGTTTCCTGCGCACGACCCACAGGGCGGCGAGGAAGGCGGGCGGGATGAGGGCGTAGGGCCAGAGGGTGCGGGCTTCGGTTTGCGCCTCGGGCTGCGCGTCTTCTGCGCCGTCGGGCGGGGGTTCGGATTCCGGTGGCGGCGGCGGTTCGTCAGGGTTTGGCGGCGTCTCTTGCGGCGCGGCTTCTTCTGATGGAACGGACCGGGGCTTCCCGTGTGCCGTCCATTCCCTCCCTTCCCCCATTATCATTTCGACATCTTCCTCGCCTACCTGCACAGGCGTGTCGCTCAGCGCGACATACATGATATTCGTTGTTGCGGAATAGACGACTTCGCCGTTTTGCAAGGTCGGGCTTCCAGTAGTATAAACAATTCGGAAACCCTTCTGTTTGTTCAGAAACGCGATTGGCGCAAAGCGATACGCTCTTCCTTCACGCGTATAAAACTTCGTCCTTTTGTCCGGGGTTAAAATCAGGGGGTTGTCGCTCCCCTCGTGTTCTCGCGAAGCCTTAAGCTCAAACTCTGGGTACTCGGCGTCACTATCTGGTAGAATAATCCATTTCTCTTTATCAAACCGAATCATCAGGTTTGCCGATGTGACGGAGACAAAAAACGGCTTGCTGTCTTTTTGGACCTCAAACTCGTACGCACCGCGCAGGTTGCCCGCCAGCGCAATGGCAGTGCAAACAGCATAGTAGTTCGCTCTCATGGTTATTTCTCATTATGGGTTTACCCTCGGGCCGTACCGGTAGAGGTGCTGGCACCCCGGGTTCGCCCGGCAGGAAGGGGCGCGGCGGGGCCGCGCCAGTTTTCAGTTTTCAGAGTCACGCCTCCGTCTCCTCGCGGCCCACAGGGCGACGAGAAGAACAGGCGGGATGAGCGCGTAGGGCCAGAGGGTGCGGGGCTGGGTTTGCGTTTCGGGTTGCGCGTCTTCGGCAGCGTCGGGCGGGGGGGCGGCTTCAGGTGACGGCGGCGGTTCGGGCGGTGGCTCAGGGCTTGGCTGGGGTGCCTGTTTCCAACGCTTGTTTGCCTCGATAGCCCGGAGTATGGCCTCGAGAGGCGGGCCCCCC
>Ga0082212_10011369_pt1 | contig 11297 bp, 9 predicted proteins | sample TergutNt197P3_FD_71548 | JGI IMG/M metagenome (GOLD analysis project Ga0082212, IMG submission 71548) | Neocapritermes taracua P3 segment gut microbial communities from Petit-Saut dam, French Guiana - Nt197 P3 | ecosystem: Host-associated > Arthropoda: Insects > Digestive system > Gut ... | reverse complement strand
TATATATTGAAAAAATAATAGGAGTATATAATAGTTAAATAATTCGATATAATTATTTTATATTATCAATTATTAAAAATTATTATATAAATATAAAATTAAAGCTAAAGAAGTAATAAGTATATTCATAAAAAATTAATTTTTAAATATATGTTATATATTAAACTATTATAATAAAAGGATAAAAAATTTAGAAAATTTCTAATAATATTTATTAAAAAAATATAAGAATTTAAGTGAATTAAATGAAAGTTCTAGGCGTATCAGGATTACCTGGTTCAGGTAAAAGTTTAATCTCAAAAATTGGTGAAAAAAAATCAATTAATGTCCTTAAAATGGGAGATATTGTAAGGGAAGAAGCTGAAAAAAGAAAAACGGATACTGGGAAAACAGCAATTGATTTAAGAAAAGAACATGGAGATTTTGTTCTAGCAAAAATTATTATTAAAAAAATAAATGATTATTCAAATTTAAATAAATTTAATAAAGATAAACTAAAAAATAAAATTGAAAATAAAATAGAAACAAATACAAATGACACACTACACGATTTTTTTATTATAGAAGGCATTAGAAGCCAATCTGAAGTAGATTTATTTAAAAAAAATTTTGACATATTCAGATTAGTTTCAGTATTTTCATCACCTGATACGCGGTTTAATAGATTAAAAAATAGAAAAAGAAAAGATGATTCTCAAAATTACGAAGAATTTCTTAAAAGAGATTATCGTGAATTAAATTTTGGTATTGGGGATGTTATTGCAACATCTGATGCTATAATTATAAATGAAAATAGTTTTAATGATTACAAAAAACAAGTATGTGACTTTTTAGATAATTTGTTAGATGATTAATAATTTTATAAAAATTTAATTTTTATTAAAATTTTTATTTATCAATTAATGAAGCTTTTTTAATATTATAAATTCCACTGTCAACATCCCAAACTACTTCAGCTTCTTCAATTTTAATTTTTTGTTTAAAAATAGGACCATCAATTGCTAAAGTTTCAGCTTCCCCACCTTCAAAAGATATATTAATTCCATATTTTTCTTTAATCTTTTTTAAATCTTTAAGGGATGTTTTATCTATTTTTTTACCAAGCCATGACTCATTTAATCCATAAGCAAAAACACCAGAAATAATTATTTCAAAACCTAAATCAATTATTCTATTCATATATTCTTCTTCATTAACTTGCCAAAAAGGAAAAATTGATTTTAAGCCTAATTCATCACAAAGTTTATCAATTCTAGATTTCTGATAAACCGAAAAGATAGTTCCAGCATAAATTGCTTCAACACCACTTCTTTTAAGAAATATTAACATATTCTTTAAATCATCAAGTTCTTTTTCTTTAATTCCAAGTGTTTTCCCTTTTATAATAGGGATATCAATAGCTTCAGAAATTAATTCAGTAAGTTGAATGTTAGGTACATGAAACATATAAGATTCATTATTTTCAGATTTCATTGATAAAAGATATGCAATAGTATCACCATTATGTATAGCTTCATAGCATGCCATTATACTATCTTTTCCTCCTGAAAATAAAACAGCTGAAATCATAATATCATAAACACTTCATTTACTCTAATTAAAGAAAATATTAAATATATAAAGATTAACACTAATTAAAATTTTTTAAAAACTATTAAACTTGATATTTCAAATAAAAAAAATTATCTTTTCTTAATTTTTGAAATTAACTTATTAACTTTAGGACGTATTTCATCAATATATATACTAATAAAAGCTATAAAAAGTCCAAAAAATCCAGAAAGAAGAATAGAAAGATTATTATCTAACATAACACTCTTAGTACTTTCAATAGAATTTTCTATAGGGCCTTTAACAGAAGTTACAACAATATTTTCAGAGTGTAAATAGTCTATAATTTCATTAGATTTTGAAGGGTTAGCTGTAATTTGAATGTGATATAAAGAATATCTGGTATTTATTCCACCAGTAAACATTAACCAATCAGCTAATGTTCTGATTCCTGCATTTGGGTTATGATCTGCAGTAAAGTTTATAGTTATTAATCCTCTTTTATCAACAGAAAAATTCTTGAAATTTTTATCTACTACAGGAATTTTTTCTTCAATGATTGATTTTCGACTATCAGAAAAAGGGTCTGTTGTAATGACAACCCCTTTATTCTCTACCAAAATAACACCTTCAGTATTGTTAAGAGTTGTTAATAATTTGTTAAGATCAACAATAGGGGATACTTCAATATTCATTATTTCATTTTCACCGCTAATAGCTTCATTAAATGAACCTACTGCATATGGTAACTCTTGATAAACAGGCGTTATAAAAAAGGCCCCACCAACTATTCCTACTATAAATCCAATTGCTAAAACTGAAATAATGTCTCTTTTTCCAACAATAGGAGTTAATAAACCCATTGAAAAAACAAATATCATTAATACTATAAATAAAATTATATATACAATCGCTGTTATAAGTTCCATTAAATCACATCATTTAAGATTTTTAATAAATCTAAAAATATAAATTTTAAATATGAATTTTAAATATGAATTTTAATATAATCTAATAAATTCCATTTTTAAATATTTTTATTATGAATTATTATTAGAAATATGTTAAAGATAATACTTTTTATTATAGCTTGAAAAAAATATTAAAAATTTTATTAAAATAATTCTATAAACTAATATTAATATATATATGCTATAAATGTTTTGTTTTATGTCTTTTAAAAATAATCTTAATTCTATATTTAAAAAATCAAACTTTTACACTAATTTTATCATTAATGTTAGACCACTCAATAATCACTTTTGTATTAAATTTTTTTCTTAAAAATATACTACTTTCTACATTATTTGCTTTAAAATCTACATTAATAATTTTATTATTATTTCTTAAATTTATATTTCCCGAAGCGATTCCAAAATTTGAAGAAGTATTTTGATAAAAATTAATAGTGGTATCTACTGGAACTTCAATAAATACTGCTCTTTTGGATCCAATTCCATCTGAATAAACAGCATCTATACAATTAACAATTTTTAAAATTTCAGATTTAGTTTCAATTGAATTAATAGAATCAGATATAGACTCAATGGCTATGTTTGTTAAAGGTAAAGTTATTGAAATAAAAATAATTATTGAAATAAACGATATGAGTAAAAATTCTAAAGACATTTGACCATTTTTTTCAAATTTCATATAAATATTATTTCTTAATTTTTTAAAGATATAATTAACAATGATAATATGTTTTAACAGAATTATAAAAATTAGAAAATTTAAATATATTTTGCTTAATTTTTCTTTAATTTTATTCATTTTATTTTTCCTCTTAATTTAGTTATTTATATAATAAATCATTAAAGTTGAAATAAAGAATTATATACTTGATAAAATATTAATGTTAAATCTCCTATAAAAATACTTATTAACAAGCTAAATGCTATTGAAGGGGCAAAAGGGATTCCCATTATAATAGGAAGATAATTTGGAATTACTTTTTTTTCATTAAAAACATTAAGTGAAATTATATCATTTTTTGTCAGTCCAGCGGCAGTTTTTGATTTTAAATATACTTTTTCATTTTTCTTATAAAGATTTAGATTATAATTAAAATCATTATTCTTATTAAAAATTTTATTAAAATTATTATTATTATTATTTTTATTATTATTATTATTTTTATTATTATTATTTTTATAATTGAAATCTAAAGATTCAATATTTTTAAGATTAAAATTAAGGTTATGTTTTTTAATTAATCTAATTAGGTTGAAAGTGTTAATATTTAGATTAATTTCATCCAAAATCATCCCTTCTACAATATCTTTGTAAAAAATTTCTCTAATAGAACCTTTTTTAATAAAAAATCTAATATTTAAAAAAATTTTTTCTATAAAAAGTGAAAAAATTAGGCTTAAAAAAATTCCAATAACGAAAATTTTAATAAAAAAGAAAAAAGAACTAAAGTGATTTAATGTTATTTTTTTGAAAAATATTAAAATTAAAATTGAAGTTAAAGCAGTTATTGTAAATTTTTTAAAACTTTTATAAAAAAACATTTCTTTTTTCAAAAAACTTAAAAAATTATTTAAAAAATGTTTAATTTTTATTAATATAATTTGAAATGAAAAATTATAATCATTTATTTTTTTTAAATAAAATTTTACTCTGTTAATATAAGAATTTATAGATTTAAATAAATTTTTCCAATTATTAATAAATATAATTAGTATTAACATAGGAAAAGAAATTAAAATACTATTTATAATAATTGTAAATGGAAATGGATAAATAGCTATATAAGGAAAAGAATGTTCAAATATAGTAAAACTATAAAAATTACTTAATTCAATTGGATAAATTGGTAAAACTGTACTAATTGCTGTTACTAATTTCACATCACCACCACCCCAAATCCTACATTTCCATAAAAAATAAGATACTAAGAATATTACTAAAGATATTGAAATTGAATTTAAAATTGGATATATTTCTTTAATTAAAGCAGAATTGATTAAATTAAGTATAATTCCAAAGATTATTAATGATTTTGTTAATAAATTTGGAATTTTTTTATATTTCAAATCATAAAATGCTGCTGATGTGACTGTGATAAAAAGAATAATTATTCCAATTATTAAAATTAATTCTACTATTTCCATAATATTTAATTAAATTTAATAATATATAAAGTATTACTTTTATAAAAAATAATATTACAATCTTTTAGTAAAATTGTTATGCTTTTTAAATATTGTTTTTAAAAAAATTATAATAAATTAATAACGAATTTATATATTTATAATATAATTATTTACCAAACATTTGCTTCAGTAATTTATTTATAAACTGTAGCAAATTTAAAGTATGCCATTAAAAAAAGAAAAACAAAAAAAATTTAAAAAGAAGTTAATTTATTTATATTGAGTTTAAAAAAGTTTAAAATAGATAATAATATAAATAATTTTGAAAAGTTAAATAAGTTAATAATTAAAATGATTTAGATTAATATAAAAAAGAGACTGTTAAAAGAATAAATTAATAAAAAAAGAAAAATAAAAAAAATAAAAAAAGAAATATAAAAAAAGAAAAAAATAAAAGTTTAAATAAAAATTTATTTTTTTGAATTTTCAAAAGCTGCTTTAATAAAAGATACAAATAATGGATGAGCATTATTCGGTCTAGATTTAAATTCTGGATGGAATTGGCAACCTAAAAACCAAGGATGATTCGGTAATTCAATAATTTCTACAAGAAAATCATCTGGAGAAGTACCTGAAATAACTAATCCTGCTTCTTCTAGTTTATATCTAAATTTATTGTTAAATTCAAACCTATGTCTGTGACGTTCTTTAATTAAATCTTGTTTATATGAACTATATGCTATAGTATCTTTAATAAGTTTACAATCATATGAACCTAAACGCATAGTTCCTCCCATTTGATTAATCTCTTTTTGTTCTTTCATAAGATCAATAATAGGATATGGAGTATTTTCATTAAATTCAGTACTATTGGCATCAGCCATATTATTTTTTCTTGCAAATTGAATAGCCATTGATTGCATTCCAAGGCAAATTCCAAAAATAGGAATGTTATTATCAATTGCATAATCAACAGCAACTAATTTACCTTCAATTCCACGTTCACCAAATCCTCCAGGAATAAGAATGCCATCAAGATTAGCTAATTCTTTTTTATCTAAATCATTAACATCTGAGTTCAAATAAATAATATTTAACTTCACACCAACATAACCTGCAGCATGAAGTAACGATTCTCTAATACTAATATAAGAATCTTCTAATTCAATGTATTTTCCAATTATAGCTATTGTAACAACAGGATCTTCTTTTTGCATAGATTTAACAATTTTTTTCCATTGATTCAAATTAGCTGATGATGTGTCAACATCAAGTTTTATCCTATTAGCAATAAAACTACCTACATTTTCTTTATCAAGAGTTAATGGAACTTCATATATAGAAGATGCATCAGGAGCATTAACAACTGCATTAGGTTCAACATCACAAAAGTGAGCAATTTTACGTTTTAAATCTTCATCAATAGGGTCTTGACTTCTACATACAATCATATCTGGACTTATACCAGTACTGCGCAGTTCTTTTGTACTATGTTGTGTTGGTTTAGTTTTAAATTCTCCAGCAGCTTTTAAATAAGGGACAAATGTAACATGGACATTCATAACATTATCATAACCTTCTTCATTTCTAAGCTGTCTTAGAGCTTCTAAGAAGGGCTGACTTTCAATATCTCCAACAGTTCCCCCTAGTTCAATAAGTATAATATCATAGTCATTTTCTTGAGCAGCAGTTCTAATTAATGATTTAATTTCATCAGTGATATGAGGAATTATTTGTACACAAGCACCAAGGAATTCACCATTTCGCTCTTTTTCTATAACACGTTTATAAACTTTTCCAGTAGTTATATTTGAAACTCCAGGTAATTCTTCATCTAAAAAACGTTCATAATGACCTAAATCAAGATCACATTCCATTCCATCACAAGTTACATAAACTTCTCCATGTTGAATAGGGTTCAAAGTTCCAGAATCCCAATTTAAGTAGGGATCTATTTTAAAAGCTCCTACTTTAAGTCCATAAGAACGTAAAATTCTTCCGATTGATGCAGAAGTGATTCCTTTACCAATTGAACTAACAACCCCACCAGTTATTATTATATACTTTGTCAGAATATCCTCTCCACAATTTTAGTTATATTCATCAAGTTTATTTTATATAATCATTATTAATTATTTCAAAAAATCTTTAATAAGAATTATATTATATTTATTAGTTTTATTAGTATATAAAATTAAATATTATTAAATTATAAATAACCAAATAAATTAATTTTAATGATAGATAATTTTATTTAATATAAATAATAAAAATTTATTTAAAAGTATTAATTTTAAAAAAATAATATTTTAAAATATTAATCTAATTTATAAAAAAAAATAAAAAAAATAAAAAAATGAAATTAAATTTATAATAAAAGTTATTATTTGATTTTGACCCATTTAATAGTGCTAAAACTACTATAAATTTTTTTATTATTTACTATAGCATATGAACGAACTTTATAATAGTAATTAATCTTTTTTAAATTTTTATCAGTAAATTTTGTTGTTGAACTATTTTTGATTATTTTTTTAAAAGAATATTTTCCATTTTTACTAGTAGTTCTAAAAATTTCATAACCTTTAGCTTTAGGAACCTTTTTCCATACAAGATTTGCTTTATTTTTTCCAGAAAATACTTTAAAAGAAGAAGGACTATGTGGTCTGAGTATAACTGAAATTTCAGAACTATATGGGCCATAATAAGTTATTCCATTAATAGTAATGTAACTTCTTACTTTATATTTATATGTTTTTAGTGATACTAATCCAGAATTTGTAAAAGAATTTACAACATTTCCATGTATAGTTTTTAAGAGTGAAAATTTTTTAGTTTTACTATTATATGTAAAAACTTGATAACCATGAGAATTAGCAATATTAAGACTATTCCATTTTAAAGTAATTTTATTAGGACTGAATGATGAAATAGTTAATTTTTCAACTTTAATAGGAACGTTTGGGGATTCAATAGCTTTATTCCGACTAAATATTTGTACCCAATAATCAGTATTAGCTATTTTAAGATGACCAATACCAATAGAATTAAAATTAGGGTCTAAAATATTAGCTTTATGGGATGAAGATTTCATCCAAGCATTCATTACTTGTTGGGGTGAAGAATAACCATAAGCAATATTTTCACCATGTATTTTGTTAGATAAAGTAGGGATTTCACTTCCATCTGGTCTTTTATGTTGAAAGAGTGTAACAATATCATTAGTTCTAATCTCAGCTACAGATACCAATTCACTATCAATGTGTAAAGGTGATAAATTATTATTTGCTCTTTCAGCATTAACAAGTTTTAAGACATCATTAGGCATTTGACTATCTATTGCATAAATTGTTGGCATAGTCATTACACTTAAAAAAATGAAAAGTATAGCAACTGATATAAAATACTTCTTTTTAATCATTAGGACACATCTAAATATTAATAAATTAACAATAAAAAATAATATAATAAATTATTATTTTTAAATTATAACTAGATTATAAATAATTATATAAAATAGTAAAAAATAATTAATTATAGGATAAATAATTAGAATTTTATATTAAACAAAATATTTTAATAAAAATATTTTTTATTTATATTGTTGATATCATAATCAATATATACTCATAGAGTAATTTTAATTTAATATATATGTTATTATATAAAAACTTATGGACATAATTGATTCAATAAATAAAAACTATTTAGCAATTCCATTTAAAATAATTAATTGATCTCTTAATTTAGCTGCTTTTTCAAAGTCTAAATTAGAAGCGGCATTTTTCATATCTTTTTCTAAATCTTCAATAAGCATTCTAAGTTCGTCCTTAGGCATCTTTTTAAGGTCAGTAGCGTTTTTATCATATTTTTTAACATCTTCCTTTTTATCTTTTAAAGTTCTATATGTAGATTTTGGTGTAATATTGTACTTTTTATTATATGCTATCTGAATCTTTCGTCTTTTGTTTGTAATATTTACTGAATTTTTTATAGAATCTGTCATTTCATCAGCATACATTAATACTTTACCATCAATATTTCTTGCTGCCCTTCCAATAGTTTGTATAAGAGATGTTTCTGATCTAAGGAATCCTTCTTTATCAGCATCAAGAATTCCAATAAGAGATACTTCAGGTAAGTCTAATCCTTCTCTAAGTAAATTTACCCCAACAAGACAATCAAATTCACCTCTTCTAAGATCATCAATAATATCAATTCTTTCTAAAGTATCAATTTCAGAATGTAGATATCTAACTTTTATACCTATTTTAGCATAGTAATCAGTTAAATCTTCAGCCATTCGTTTAGTAAGGGTTGTAATGAGAGTTCTTTGATTATTTTTTACCCGTTTTCTAACTTCAGCAAGTAAATCTTCCACTTGGTTTTTAGCAGGTCGAATAATAACTTCAGGATCAACTAGACCTGTTGGTCTAATGATTTGCTCAACAATATTTAAACTCCTACTAGTTTCATAGTTAGATGGAGTAGCTGAAACATAAACTACTTGATTTACAGATTTTTCAAATTCATCAAATCTAAAAGGCCTATTTTCTTTAGCTGATGGAAGGCGAAAGCCATGCTCTACAAGAGTTTCTTTTCTAGCCCTATCTCCATTATACATCCCTCTAATTTGGGGAACTGTAACATGAGACTCGTCAATTATTGTTAAAAAATCTTTAGAAAAATATTTAAGTAAAGTGTAAGGCATATCACCCCATTTTCGTCCAGATAGATGGAGAGAATAATTTTCAACTCCAGAACAATAACCCATTTCCTGTAACATTTCTAAATCAAATCTAGTTCTTTGTTCAAGTCTTTGATATTCTAAAAGTTTATTTTGATGTTTAAGTTCATTTAAACGAGAGTCTAACTCATCACTAATATCTTTAAGAGCTTTATCCATTCTTTCTTCAGCTACTACAAAGTGTTTTGCAGGGAAAAGAGTATATCTTTCAAGATTTTCAATTTTTTTCCCTGTGACTCGATTTACAATAGCTATTGAATCAATTTCATCACCAAATAGTTCAATTCTAATAGGGGGAGTTCCATGAACTGGATTAATTTCAATTACGTCCCCTCTAACTCTAAATTGACCAGTATCAAATTCAATGTCATTCCTTTCATATTGCATGAAAATCAAACGAGAAAGAATATCTCCCCTATCAAAAATATCTCCTCTAGAAATTGAAAGTGCAAATTCACCATAATCTTCAGGAGACCCTATACCATAAATACATGAAACACTTGATACAACAATAACATCATCACGAGATAGAAGAGATTGTGTAGCAGAATGTCTCATTCTATCGATTTCTTCATTAATTGATGCCTCTTTGTCAATAAAAGTATCTGTTCTTGGAACATAAGCTTCTGGTTGATAATAATCATAGTAACTTACAAAGTACTCAACTGCATTTTCTGGAAAAAATTCTTTAAATTCTTCATATAACTGTGCAGCAAGTGTTTTATTATGTGAAATTACTAATGTAGGTTTTTGAACTTTTTCAATAACATTAGCCATTGTAAATGTTTTTCCAGAACCAGTTACTCCAAGCAATGTTTGTTCATGAAATTCTTTTTCAATTCCCATAGAGAGGGATTTTATAGCTTTTGGCTGGTCTCCAAGGGGTTTATAATTAGATGAGATTTTAAATTTTTTCATAGTATCTTAAAATTAATTAAAACTTAAATATTAGATTTATAGATTAAGAAAGTTTATAGTTTTCTTATTTTAATTAAGGAGAGATATATATCAGAGAATTTTTCATATATTTCAATTAAAGCTTCATCTATATTTTTAGTAGCATCTTTATCTAAAGTATTCTTAATATATTCATTATCACCAAAAACAGATATAATATCTTCATTATTAGATAAACCTAATGCTCTAAGTAAAGTTGTTATAGTAACTTTACGAGTTCTATCTATTCTTACATATAATACATCTCTAGCATCTAATTCATATTCTAACCAAGTACCTTTATTAGGTATTACTTCTCCAGATATAATTGGACGACCATTCTTATCTATTTCTTTTTTAAAATAAATTGAAGGACTTCTAACTAATTGCGAAACAATAACTCTTTCTACACCATTAATAATAAATGTACCTGCATCAGTCATTAATGGAGTATCTCCTAAGAAAACTTCTTGTTCTTTAACTTCCCCTGTTTCATGGATAAAGACTCGGGCTTGGACTTTTAAGGGTGCAGCATAATTAACCATGCGTTCTTTAGCTTCTTTAATGGAATATCTAGGCTCATCGAAAGAATAATCGCCAAATTCCAAGGATATATTGCCGGTGAAACTTTCAACGGGGAATAAGTCATCGAATACTTCCTGAATGCCTTCCTCCAAAAACCATTGATATGATTTTTTTTGAATTTCCAATAAGTCTGTCAATACCAGGTTGTTCTTTGTTTTAGAGAAAGTTCTTCTTTCTCTGTGGTCGCCAAATTTTTGTGTTTTGTATGCCACTTAAGTTCACCCCTATAATAAAATATAATTTTTGTTAATTGTTCTTGCAAAAAACAATACGTACCAATTTAACATTTTAGCACTAAGCTTCAATCTATGTCAATGCTTTTTCGCATTTTATGACATAAAAACCTTTACTTTTGCCAATAATTTGACAATTATAGA
>Ga0082212_10011368_pt1 | contig 11298 bp, 11 predicted proteins | sample TergutNt197P3_FD_71548 | JGI IMG/M metagenome (GOLD analysis project Ga0082212, IMG submission 71548) | Neocapritermes taracua P3 segment gut microbial communities from Petit-Saut dam, French Guiana - Nt197 P3 | ecosystem: Host-associated > Arthropoda: Insects > Digestive system > Gut ... | reverse complement strand
CACCAGAAAATATAAACTCTATGCCTTTACTGAACAAGGCGTTTCTAGCTACGGAAGTTGCTTATGGTCTACATTGAAAACACCGATTATAAACTTTCAAAACACGACAAGGCAATTGAGCAGATCATTATCGCCTTGAATAATCTCATAGAAAAACCACCAAAGACGAAGACGATTGGTTTTAAGGCGGGAGGTTGATGAGGAGTTTTAGATAATTTTGTTTTACCCCGCCATGTTGACAAGGCCCGACATGGCGAGCGAGATCAGGGCCATGACGAATAATGAAACGCATACATAGAAATACTCTTTCTTTTTGATAAACTGCCAAACCGCAGGTATAAGAGCCCACAGGGTAACGCTGCACCCGAGGATGACTCCAAGGGTTGCAAATCCATCCGGAGTGAACAAGTTATTCAGAAACAGCTTCCAGAAGCCGCCGGATCTGAAGGAAACCCCGGCTGCTTCCCAGATCTCGACGGGCCTCTTGCCCTCAAAAATTGCGTCAAAAATTAAGGTAGGGTTCAGTAGATTACTGTGAGGGAACGTAAGGATAAGAACCGGAGCTATCAAGGTTATAAGACAGGCGGCAATGGTAACCCAATGAATTACTTTTCCATAATACAACTGGCTTTTATCAATTTCTGGCATGCCCATACTCATTTCCTCCCTGAAACTCCGCCGGTATTTTGCCTCGCTTCTTTTTTTTGCATATTGAATATAACAAAGGCGTCGATGACCATAATTATCAGAAACACGGCAAGGGAAATCTGTCCTGGCGCCCTGGCCATAAGATTAAGCTTTGCAAGTCCGTCGGTAACAAGACCAAAACTTGTGAACACCATGATCCCGATCAGGATGAAGCGCACCACAGTGACTTTTGCCTTAACAAGCGCGAGGGCGCCAAGGTAACCGCCCACCACCTGACCAGATAGCCATGGCAGCACAAAGAGCGGGATAATGCCGCCTGCCAGCATATACGGCCATACAGCGACGCAGTCTACCATGCCCAGAATTATACCGCTATTGGCGGCCGCAACTTTAAGCGGCACGCCAAGCCCCAGGTTTTGCACAGGTGTAATCGCCCAACCGGCGCCCATTCCGAAAAAGCCGCCCAGGAACCCGACTCCGAATACAAGTATCAGCCCTAAAACGATCCGTGTGATCTTGTAAGAGTAAACTTTTTTGTCCGACTCTTCGTAATATCTGTGCTCAAGCCCCATCCACTTGGTGATCGCGTCTACCTTCTGTACGTTAGGCCATTCCAGTTTTTTGCCGCCCACAAAGAAATACACCGCGACCGCCACCAGAATACAACCCAGGGCTATGCGTATAACGCCCTCCCCGGAATCGCCGAACGCGCTGGCAGCGAAAATTGCCGACTGCGCGCCGATGAGCGCACCCAGGCCCTGGCTCACCGTCAGCGTTATGCACATCTTAAAGTTCCCAAGCCCCTTTTTCATGAAGATTCCGGTGGAAATAAGCCCGCTGAACATCGCTACTATGAGCCCTGTCGCCCGGATGACAACACTGTTGACAGGCGTAAAAGCCATCATGACCGGTGTAAAAATAACGCCGCCGCCTATTCCCGCGACAACCGCAACCATCGCAATGGCGAAGCTAAGGAGAAAAAATGCCAGCAGCCAGAGTACTATCGTGCTGCTGCTCATGCCCCCCGCGTTAGGCGCCTGTGACAAAAAGGAAATAATTGTTAACCCTATATACGAAAGCAGCACAGCCGAGAGCATTAGTGTCAGTTCAAGCCAGGGCGGCTGCAGAAATATCGATCTTTTCACAACGTTACCACGATGTTACCACCACTTAATCATGTCGGTAACATACTTGCGTATTTCAATGAACCGCGGATCGGTAACATCCCTTGGGTGAGGCAGGTCTACCTTCACCTCTTCCTTTATGGTAGCCGGTTTATTGGACATTATCAAAATCCTTTGCGCAACGTATACCGCTTCTTCAATATTGTGGGTAATGAAAACCACGGTAGCGCCCAATTCCTGCCACAGGCGGATAACCTCGTCTTCCAGATAAAAGCGCAGCTTCACATCCATTTGGCCGTAAGGTTCATCCATAAGGAGCAGATCCGGGTTCATGGCAAAAGCCCTGCCGATGATTATGCGCTGTTCGCTGCTTACCGAAAGCTGGTGGGGGTAAAGATCGCGGAATTGCTGCAAACCGACAAGTTTGATAATCCGCTCAACCCTTTCATTAATTTCCGCTCTGGGGAGTTTTTTAATTTCCATACCGAAGCGCAGGTTTTTTTCTACGGTCATCCAGGGAATTGAGCTTGGTTCCTGAAACACAAAGGCTATGTTGTGTTTTTTTGGATTCGCCGATTCTCCGTCTATAAACAGGTCTCCCATTGTAGGCTGATAAATGCGGGTAAGCAGATTTAGAAAGGTTGTTTTCCCGCAGCCTGTGGGGCCGACCACGCAGACAAATTCGCCCTTCTTGACTTTAAAGGAAATATTGTCCAGCACATGGAGCTTGCCGAAATATTTGGTCAGGTTTTCTACTTCTACCTTGTATTCGCTTTCCATAAATCACTTCCTTCTGCCCTACAGGGCAAGGTCGGTATTCCCTGATATTTCTTTGCGAATACGCAGGAATTCCGGATCAACCGTATTCCGGGGCCGGGGCAAATTGATTGGGTAAATCTCCTTTACGCGTGCAGGACATTGGGTTAGTAAAATTATTCTGTCTCCAAGGTACACTGCTTCTTCTATGTTGTTGGTTACAAAGACGATGGTGCGCTTTTCCTTTTCCCATATCTTCATGATTTCTTCCTGCATGGCATAACGGGTTTGGGCGTCAAGCTGGCCGAAAGGTTCATCCATAAGAAGAATTTCAGGGTTATTGGTATAGGCCCTGGCTATGCCTACCCGCTGTTTCATGCCCCCCGAGAGCTGGTTTGGATAGGCTTTTTCAAAACCTGTAAGGCCTACAAGATCGATGTATTTTTGGGCGTTTATCCTTCGCTCCTCTTTGGGCACTCCCCTTACTTCGGGGCCGAACTCAACATTCGCCATTACCGTTTTCCATGGCATTAGGGCCAATTTCTGAAAAACCATGCCTATCCGCTCATCGCTGCGTAAAAGCTCTTCTCCGTCCAGAAACATCCGCCCTTCTACCGGCTTTTCTATTCCCGCAATGATATTTAAAAGCACGCTTTTACCGCAGTGGCCGGGGCCCAGGATGACAAGAAATTCATTGTCGTATACTTCCAGTGAAACACTGGTAACCGCGTTTCGGACTTCGTCTTTTACCACATAACTTTGTGATATGTTCTCCAGCCTTAAGCGGACTTTATTCTCGTCCATGGACACAACACCCCTTCCACAATTTGAGTTACTATCGCAAGCATGGCTCCTACGATACCAATGACGATCATCGACATGAGTACCAGCGGAAGATCCAGAGAATCCATTCCCCTGACAATCAGAAAGCCAACGCCGGACTTTCCGCCAAGCATCTCGGCGGCCAAAACAACCATCCACGCGGCGCTGGTAGATGTCCGCACGCCGGCAAAAATAGCGTCTAACGCTGAGGGTATGGCTATCTGAAAAAGCATTTGCCGGGGACTGGCGTTAAAAACCGTTCCCACGTCAAGGTACATTTTGGTGACGTTTTTCAGCCCCGCCTGGGTATTTACCACGATGGAAGCAATACACCCGGTGTATACAATTAAAATCTGCGAACCTTCACCGGTTCCGAACCAGATGGTGATTAGCGGGATCCACGCAAGGGGCGGAACCGAACGGAAGGCGGTAAAAAGCGGGGTTAAAAGGGCGTCCGCTTTCCGGTTCCACCCGGTGAGTATGCCGAAAGAGATGCCCGTGGCCCAGGCGATTACCAGGGTGGTAAAGATACGCCTTAGGCTCTGCAGCACATGGCCGACTATGGTGTAGTTCCGGATGGGTCTCTTCATTATAAGCAGGAACCTGTTCCATACCGCGAGGGGAGAAGGAAAGCTGTCGGTTTTGTCTCCCCCGGAAGCGAGATTCCAGAGCAGAAACAACAGGGCAATCGACAGCACCGGAAGCAGCATGTACACTCTTTTCAGCCGCAGTTCTTTTTTTTCCGCGGCGCTTAAAAATATTTTGTCTTTCATGTTTTTTTCCATCCCAATACACGGTTTTCAAGCCGGCTCAGAAGGAAGGTAAACAGAACACCTATAACGCCAATAACCACGATACCCAGGATCATCACATCCGCCCGGGCAAACATGCGCCCCATTAGAATCATGTATCCAAGACCCGAAGACGCGGCCAGCATTTCCGCCGCTACCAGGGTGGCCCAGGAATTTCCAAGAGCCACCCTTATTCCGGCGAAGACCATGGTAAACGATGAAGGAATTCCTATCCGGTAAAAAATCGTAAAATTGGAAGCCCCGCATGTTTTTGCCATGTTTATTAAAACCTGGTTGGTCTGCCGTATTCCGGTATAGGCGTTTATAAGGCAGGGCACAAACGCGGCAAAAAACACAATAAACGCTTTTGCCTTTAGGCCGATCCCAAGCCACACGATGGTAAGGGGTATCCAGGAAACAGGAGGTATGGGCCGCACTATTTCGAAGATGGGCCTCATGAAAGAGTCAAAGCCCCGGTACCAGCCCATAAAAAGCCCCAGCGGTATCCCGATGGCTATGGCCAGGCCGAACCCGGTCAGGGCCACTGTCAGGCTGGAAACAATATTCACGCCCAGAACAGCTCCATCGGGGAAGGGATCGGTAAGTTTTACAACAAAAAGATTGATAACCTGTAACGGGGTGGATAAATATCTTGATGGTACCAGTTTTGTCATTACGGCAACCTGCCAGACAATAAGAAACGTAAGTACCCCTATAACAGAGAGCATTGTGTAGTAATAACCAGTCTTTCTTTTTTGGCGCTGTACTATCGCTACACGTTCCTCGTCACTCAGTTTGCCAAGCGGTTCGTTTTGCACAGATTTATCCTCCCCATTAATTTAGAAAGTTATGCCCTGTTCCCTGCAGATGGCCTGGGCCCTAAGAGCAACCCTGTCATCCACAAATCCCCGATCCAGCATTTTGACCCTGTCTTCGGGTTTGTACCTGTTTTCGGAAATCATGAAGTCAAAGCCAATAAGAATATCCTTTTCAGCCTGTTTCAGGGGCCGCTTGGTGTATAACCTCGCATCGTCAGGGGAAGTCATGGTTGACATAATTTCCACTGATTTTGCAAGGAAGGGCGCCCTGTACCAGTCCATGACCCGCTTTGCTACGCTTGCATCACAGGCAACGCCTTCATCAAGACAATGTTCCAGATAGTAATCCGCGGCTTTCTGCATGTTTGCGGGAGATTTGTTGCACCATTCCCAGGTTTTGTAGAACACGATGTACGCGTAGGCGATTAGATCAAGTTTGTTCCTTATGGACGATTCGGGAGCAACTGTTGCGCAGGGGAAGGCAAGTCCCAGAGTACCGGCGTCTTCAAGCCGTATGTAACCCCTGTCCTCGGCCGCGAAAGCCATAGCATTCCAGACACAAAGACCGTCTCCCTGACTCTGGAAGCCGGTGAGAGCGCTAACTACATCCATATTTGTGGATCTGATATCCTGTAGAGACAGACCCATCTTGCTGAGCTTGGCGGCAACAACCGCCTGGGCAGTTGTTCCGAGGGGATAAAGCCACTGGGTCCCCCGGTAATTTGCCGGATTGTTTTTGTCCTGAGCCAGCCTGCTCCCCGTCTTGGCAAACATAGCCAGGTTCTCTTCATAGTCCGAAATCCCGATGACATGCATGTCATAGCCCATCATACCAACCAGTATGCCTCCCAAACCGCAGCCAGCAATGTCCCAGTTAGAGTTAGCCTCCATCATAGCTGGTCCGTTGGTAAAAGTTGAGTATTCGATATCAATGTTCAGCTCTTTGAAGAAACCTTCCTTGTCGGCAAAGTAGAAGGGGTACGACAGGGGCGAGCCTGTAAAGAACCCAATCCGCAGTGTTTGCCTTGTCGGTAATGGTTTAAGACCGAAGGTTGTCGGTCCCGTTGCAATCGGGCCTGAGCTCTGGCCTGAATCCTTTCCTCCGCCGGCAAATGCAAAAGCCGGAAGCAGAAGAGAAATCAGCAGTACAATTCCCAATACTCGAAATCTTTTCATTTCTTTCCTCCTGTAAAAATTTGCTTAAAATATATAAATTTTATTTAAGCATCCATAGTTAAGCCTTCATGCACAAATGCACGGCGGCGGTGGTAAAAGCCCTGGGGAGCGCCAGCACGTTAGGGTTGCTGCCCAGGTATTTCCGGTTGGCATCCGCAAGAGCTTCAGCAAAAGTCGCGCGGGTCTTCATTCCCATGCCACGGGCATAGCCCGGTTCAATGGCGCCTACAATGTAAATCGCCTTTGTAAACATCTCGGCGATGTGCCCGCAGCTCGTCATGGAAAACGCGTGGAAGGGATGGTAGGCGTAATTGAACCGGTATTTGCGAATGTATTCGGGATCCCTTGCGAAATATTCCCCAAAGCGATCTATGTCCGGAAGGGTGTTGTTGTAATCGCGCTGGAACAGCTCGTAAGTAGCCCGGTAAGAGGGGAATTCCTCGTCATGGAAGTAACCGTTGCACAAGGACGAACAGATCACCACGCAGTTATCGCTCAGCACGCGCTTGTGCCGGATGATGTTGGCCGAAATCGCCTGCAGCATGAGAATGGGATTGGTGCCCATGCCGTTTCCGTAATGGAAAGCCTGGGGCATGCCGAATACCATGACGTCGTATTTTTTTTCGGCCCAGGGCACATAGGTGCGCCTGTCGGCAATTTTCCAGCTTTCACCCTGTACCTCCGGTGCGTAACCGGAAAAAACGGCAATCTGGTTCGCCTTTGTATCCAGAACGGCATCGCACACAAAAAACTTCTTTCCCATGCATTTTTCCATGTGCCGGCCACTAGCGTCAAATCTGGATCGCATCTCGTTGTGGGCCGATACCGGGGTGAACTCTTCCTTGTGCATAACGCCGGGGTTGTGGTGGGAAGCTATGCTCTGCCAGTTGGTTATGCCTGTGGTGCAATGCTTGTAACCGCCTGAGTAGCCGCCGTATGGATTGCCGAGGGCGTGGCCAATCAGAATGGGAATATCCGCCTGGAAGACCTGCTTGTTCATGATAACCCTGGAGCCCAGCTCATCCTTTCCCAGATCCACAAGGTTGTCCCAGTCTTCGCTGTCATGGTTTACGATTTGTCCGGAAGGCCAAAACTCGCCGAACACTTTTTCGCCAAGTATGCTTAAAATTTCAGCTTTGGTATTTTTCCGGTGCAACCCGTTGGAACAAACAAGGAGAATGTCCTTTTTATTGACCCCTGCCTTTGTAAGCTCTTCTATGATTATGGGTATGGATGTTTTCCTGTGCGATGTGGCCTGAAAGCCGCCTTTTACCTTGTCCGGAAACACGATGGCTGCCTTCATGCCTGGTTTCGCTGCGCTCTTGGCGAGTTTTGAAAGCGGCTCCATGCCGATGGGGTTCAGGATGGATTTCCGGGTTTCTTCTTCCAGTTTTTCAAAAGGTATATGGGCAGGATCCGGCACGGTTTCTCCGGGAATAAACACATCGGTGGAATCGGGGAATTCGCCGTCCATAAAACCTTGTCCGTATTCAAATGAAAGCTTCATTATCTTGGCTCCTTTGCATAATTACGCAGAAAGACCTTGTACAGGGCGCTTGAATCCTGCGCGCCCAGCCCGCTCGCCGCCGCGAGCTCGTTGAAAAGCTGTACGCTTCCTGCTACCATGGACGGCGCCCCCGCGTCTTTCGCCATCTGCAGGGCGAGTTTCGCATCTTTTAAAAGCAGGTCGACTGTAAAGTTGGGCGCGGAAAACGTATCGCTCACTATGGTTTTTCCCGTTTCCCTGAAAAGCCCGCTAACCGTAGCGGCGCTGCTTTCTCCTACGACGCGGTGAAACACTTCTTTGTCGATGCCCACCCTGGAACATATCGCCAGTACTTCACTGCTAATCGCGTTTATTGTAGAAAACATAAGCTGATTGAGCAGTTTTAACGCGTTGCCGGCGCCATGGGGGCCGACCAGCACGGCGTTAGATGCAAAAGTCATCAGCACCGGGCGCGCATAGTCCAGGACTTTTTCTTCGCCGCCTGTGGGCAGCATCCATTTGCCTGCCGCGGAAGGCCGCCCCAGAACAGGGCAGTCAAGGTAGGCGGCGCCTTTTTCACCGGCCCGCCTGCCTGCTGAGCGGGATGTGCTGGGGTCAACGGTACTGGTATCGATCAATACATGATCCGAAGTTAAATTTTCGTATACCCCGGCAGGGCCGAAAACCGCTTCTTCGATCTGCACCGGTCCCGGCAGGGACATGATAATAACGTTACAGTCCCGGGCGATCTCCGCCGGGGAAGCTGCCACGGAAGCGCCGGCTTTACGGGCAAATTCAGCGGCAGAGGGGACAGGATCGTATACCCTTGTTGTATAGCCCCCGGCTATGAGGCGTTCAGCCATGTGTTTGCCCATAGTACCGCAGCCGATGAGCCCAACCGCTTTTACGGGTTTATCAGATCCTGTCCAGGATATCATGCATTACTCCTCCCTCAGCATCTTTTGGCGCCGGCAGATCGAGGATCTTCGCTAAAGTCGGCGCTATGTCGATGATGCGGCCCACGTTTTCCCGTTCGTAGACTGGCATGCCGCCGCCGGAAAGGATCATCACCGCGTGCATGTCGTGTTCGCTGGGCAGGCACAGGTGTACCCCGGTAAAGTTGCCGCACAAAACAGCCTGTTCCATTAGCTCAGGATTCGCCGTTATGCGTTCCGTACCGTCCCGGTACTTAATGGCGCTCCGGTAAATAAACGGATGCGACATGTAACCGGGTTTCCAGGCGTACACCACATCGCCAACCCTGTCGTAACCCTTGTTAGGCATAATGCCCAGGGTTGCGGCCTCGTCTCTTGTGCAGGCGATGGCAACGGCGGATTCTCCGGTTTCGGGATTGGTTATGCTGTAAAGGGCCCGGATAATCTCATGCTGAACTTTGGCATAATCCTTTTCCTCCACAATGCCGTGCGGTTCCCGTCCCTTCAGGTTTATGAAGATATGGGCGTGGCAGGGTTCCAGGGGATGGCACTTTGTCTTTTCCCAGTTAATTGTCAGGTTGGAAGGATCGTCATGCGTCAGATCCAGCACATATTCCAAAAGGCCGGCGCGGCGCAGCCATTCTTTCACATAGGGGTTCCAGTCCAGGTGGGTAAAGCCGTGATCCGAAACAACGGCGACTATGGTATTTTCAAGATCGACATTTTCAAGAATATGCCCGATCTGTGTATCGACCTGGCCATAAGCCGCGCGAATGCATGACCAGCACCAATCCGCTTTGGAAGGATCGTAGACCCGGGCCTTCGGCTCTATACCCGCGTACAGAACATGCTCGATGTGGTCTATTGTTCCCACCCACGAGTAGGCCATATCCCACTCTTTGTTTTTGAGGGGGTAACTTGTCGCCTTGCCCCACCACTGGGCGTGCAGGTTGAGCTGTTCAAGATAATCGTTCATGGAGATCCAGCCGTCCATAAAGCCCCATGGATCATCCACTTCCATATAAGGGCCCGCTTCTTTTTCAAGTTCCGCTGTCATCGCAGCCGGAATCGTGTAGGTTTCGGCGGTATTGATGGCGCTCTGGTACAGCTTCACAGAATCTCCCTCCGCCGACAGCTCGATGAGCTGAAAGCGGAAACGGCCGTCCCGCTGTTTATCCCGGGCCTTGAAATTTTTGGTTATCCACCCGCTTTTTTTGCCCACGGCAAGATCCGCCACAGGCTGCGCGGCGTCCTTCTCCTCGCATACTAAAAGCCTGTCGTAACCTTTTTCCCCTGCGAGGATAAGCACATGCATGGCGTAGCCCGGCACGTAGACGGGCGGAACTGTAATATCGAAACTTAAAGCCGGCTTTGTTGTGGGCGGCAGATTTTTCCAGTCCCGCGCCGGTTCCGGTTTTATCACCACCGCCCTTCCCGGGATCTGGTTGCAGGCAAAACGTTTTGTAGAAAACAGGGCGCTGGAGGCTACATCCCAGAGGGGCATATAAAAGTAACGGAAGGGCGGATTAAGCGCGGCCCCCACCTGTACGCTGTCGCTGCGTTCAATGGCGCCCAGGGGAAAGGTAACAGGCCAGTTTACCAGGGCGACTTTTTGCCCCTGCTTTTCACCTACTTCCCAAAGGGTTTCGGCCAGAAGTATTCCCCGGTCAAAAGATGTATGCCAATTGTCCAGCTCTTCCCCCGGAAGTTTAACCATAAGGCTTGGGATACCGGCCGTGCCGCAGCCCGCGCCTGTGACAATGGCAGACCAGCCTGCCGCGGTAAGAGGGGGGAAAATGGTCTGTATCCGGCTGAATACGCCCTTTTCCATCAGTTTTTTGAGGTTTGGCATTGCCCCTTCGGCGGTAAATTTCTTGATGAGATCCGGCATTGCCGCGTCAAGGCCAAGAAACAGAATTTTCTTCTTCATGCTACCCCCTTTACACAACTGGTATTGACCACAATACCAGTTCGTATTCAATCATTTTAAGGGCCAGTTTTTGATTCTGTCAAGGATTATTTTGTTTTATTTAATGCCTCTTCAATAACAGAGCGAACCTGGTCGGCCAGGCGGTGCCGGCGGTCATCGGGGCTCATTTCCGAAGTAACAATGGGGGGACAGAAAACCATACGCACAGGAACTGAATGTACCCGGTAATCTTTTTCAAATACTTCGTAACTTCCGGCAATTGCGATGGGAACTATGGGCGCAAGTGAATGGGTGGCGAGCTTGACCGCGCCTGAACGGAAGGGCAGAAGCCCCCGGCCCTTGCTCCGGGTTCCTTCCGGGAAAATAAGCATGCTCTGGCCGTTCTGGATTTTCTTTATACCGAGGTTTATGGTTTTCAGGGCCTTGCGAATATTTTTGCGGTCGATAAAAAGCCCCCCAAGCATGTAAATCCAAATGTTAAAGAAGGGGAGATAAAGCAGTTCTTTCTTTGCGATAAAGCCGAAGGGGCGGCCTATGTAAGCCAGGGCGAGGATGATGTCAAAGATCCCAACATGGTTACCTGCAAAACAAACGCCCCCCTCTTTGGGGATATGCTCTCTTCCTTCAACTTCCAGCGTACATCCTGTAATAAAAATGATGCCCCTGGCCCAGACCTGGGCAAGTTTGTTGATAAAAATGTACATGGGTTTTTTTAGCCCCGCAAAGCTAAAAAGAAAGGCAGGAAGCCCAAGGGGGATAAAGGCAAGCGCGGAGAATACTGTAAAGGCAAAAGCAAATATGGTTTTTAATAG
>Ga0082212_10011367_pt1 | contig 11299 bp, 12 predicted proteins | sample TergutNt197P3_FD_71548 | JGI IMG/M metagenome (GOLD analysis project Ga0082212, IMG submission 71548) | Neocapritermes taracua P3 segment gut microbial communities from Petit-Saut dam, French Guiana - Nt197 P3 | ecosystem: Host-associated > Arthropoda: Insects > Digestive system > Gut ... | reverse complement strand
TAATATTGTTATAACAATCAATAAAGCTATATTTAAGACTATATTACCAATATATCTTTTCATCAATTCTTTATCATATAAATTTTTCATCATTCACCCTGAAATCCAACACTTCTTAAAGGTTACTGTTCACGGCAAGCCGTAAACAGCAACAAATTGCACTCAAAATATGCTTTCAGCATATTTTGGCGCATTGCAACCCTCGAAAAATTGCGCTAAAGCGCAATTTTATCTTCGCGGGATAGTCACGTCTGAACAGTAACTCTTAAAGCGCTAAATCACCTGATTTTTCAATCTCGGTATTGTCAAACAGTGTATTTTGTGTTATTATTTTAGCCATAGACACAACTCCATTCGCATGTTTTCTTGACAAAAACATTATAGCAAATTTAGCTGTGTCTTTCAATGAAAGCCCTTGATTTTTCAAGGGCTTTCGGCGTTGATGGATTATAAATCTTATCGGGGGCGATAATTTAATTATTCCAATTCGCGCACGATAAGCGAACGAGTAAAAATTACCGAACAAAATTCGTAAAAATACGCTTCTCTTTCTCCGGCAACCCATATGCCTCTTTGCCAAGGTGGATGCTCTTCATGAGAAAAGCCATATTCCGGGCCAAAGTCCGCATCGTTTGTAAGCCTTCCAAGTCGTTTAAGACTTCCGCCGCGTTCGTTCCATGAACCATATTCCAATACTGGCTGGATGCAACCGGCATTCCCGAAAGGGTAAAATATTTATTCAGCACATCAAAGGCAGCCGTACACCCAGCGCGGCGGGCTGATACAACGGAAGCGCCAACGATCATCGTTTTATCACTGCCGGAGCGATAAAACAACCGATCAAGAAAAGCTAACAGGGCACCGTTCGGCGCCGCATAATATACCGGCGAGCCAACCACAATCCCACTATAGTCGGAAAACCGGTTGCGAATTTCATTTACGTCATCATCGAATACACATTCTTTCGTTTCATAACATACATGACAGCCAAGACAACCGCGGTACTCCTTATGCCCGACCTGGATGATTTCCGTTTCAAAATCATTTTCATTCAGCGTTTTTGCTACTTCCGTTAAAGCAGTAAAGGTACAGCCCTCACGGTTGGGGCTGCCATTGATTAATAAGACTTTGTTGGTAGACATATATTATTTCTCCTCTCCAGTATTCAAAAGAATATATGCCCCCAGTAGAACCGTACGTGCCCTATTAAGGCATACGGCTCCCCACAACAATCTTAAGCAATTACCATAACGGTCTTGTTATGGTCGGTGTAAGAAGTGGGTTATATTCCAGAATCCTGTTAAATTTTACCCAGTTAAGCTTGCCTTTCTGGCTTCTTCTACTTAACCTTAATTTTAACTGTCTTAGAGTGTAGATGTAAAAGTCGTACATCCGACTCATATTATGCGAAACACCATAATAATTGTAGTGACCGCGTAGCTTGAGGTTGAGTCGTTTAATTAACTCGGCAACCGGCATGTGCATATTCACTTTAAGCCAGCTTTTCATTATCTGTTTCTTTAATTTAAGCTTTTTCTGGCTTGTGATTTTCACTACAAAGTAGTTACCTTTGCGACTCTTCCCCATTAGAAATGTAAATCCAAGAAAATCAAACTTGCCTGATTCCTTGCCATTCCTTCTGTCAAAACGGATGATTTTGCTCTTATCTTCCGACAGTTCCAACCCGAACCTTTTAAGTCTTTCCTTTAGGGCGTTGTAAACGGCAACGGCATCGCTTTCAAACTCAAAACACATTACAAAGTCATCTGCGTACCTAACCATATGCCCTGTTCCTTGCAATCGTTTCTTTACCGTTACATCGAACCACATATCTACTACATAGTGCAGGTATACGTTGGCTAATACCGGGCTAATATTACCGCCTTGCGGCAGACTGACATCGGTATCAATATACTTTCCTTCTTCCATTATACCCGCTTTGAGAAAACGCTTGACATACCGTATGAAGTTCTTGTCAGCTATTTCATGCTCCAGAAATTTTATCATCCAGTCATGGTCAACATTATCAAAGAACCCTTTGATGTCTGCATCTATTACCCATGCCGATTTTCCCATTAGCTTATCGTCAAGATAAGCGATAGCTTGATGGCAGTCACGGCCTTTCCTAAATCCAAATGAAAAGTCGTAGAACTTTGGCTCATATATAACATTTAATACCTCTGCCATCACTCCTTGAACCAGCTTGTCTTCATAACTTGGTATACCTAACGGACGAAGCTTCTCGCTCCCTTCCTTTGGGATATACGTTCGGCGGACGGGTTGAGGGCGATAGCTGAATTTCTTCATTCGTTCCAGCAAATCGTCAAGGTTGATTCCTAACATTTCATCATATCCCGACTTGGTTGTGCCGTCTATTCCGCTTGCCTTTCCCTTCACTTGCCGACAATGTATCTCCGCAAGGTTTTCCCTGTTTACATAGTGCATTAGTGTTTGCAACTTCCGGTCTGGATAGGTCAAAACTAACTGCTCTATTCGTTCTAATCCTGTTAACATTTTCCCTCCACCTCTAGTGTAGTTTATGTTTCCTTAAAACGACCGATTGATGTGCCAGCCCCTTCCCTCCATACGTTTATTGCGTACTTCTTTGGTACTATGAGCTGGTCAGACTGCCTGTAAGTCGTCGGGCTTCCTTGGCTTTTATACCTTGTTACGCCCTACCCGATACTTCCTGGGAACAGACAGGCTCTCCCTGGTACACTTGATATAACAATGTTATGCTCGCCACGCTCTCAGACCCCGATGGAATCTCCCCACTCTCGCCGGTAACGAATGGTTCTTATTGCCTGCTACCAAATGAAGGGTATCGGCTTCCATATGACTTTATTACGAGGCTCAATCACTTCAGCTACCGCTTGCGGCTCGCATACTCTCCGGTCTACGCTTAAACCTAATGTTACCATTTCGGCTCCAAGACCTAGATAATGGCGGTTGGCTAAACCTTACCATGTCGGCATCCCACCGACTATATATCAAGCGCCGAACAGGCGCACTCATATTAAAACCTCTCATCGGTATTACAGCATTTTATTTATTTTCTCTGCGCTTTATAAAATAGAAAACCCATGATAAAATAGTAATGCCACTTATGCTCATGACAAATTCCAATCCATATTCATTATAAAATAAATGCAAAAGTAAAAAGCATAAACTAGCTACCGTAAGACCGATTGCAATCACTAAAAACAGCTTTATTTCTTTCACAAATACCTCACTTTCTAAAACTTATGCTATAATGTCTTAGGTATTATAGCATAAGTTTTCCCCTTTGCATAGAGCTAAGCCGAACTTTTGTTCGCGAACTTGCGTTCTTTATTTTGAATGCACCTGCAGACAGAAAAACGTGCCTTAAAACCGTTACTGGCGATTTTCTACCACCCTCAAAAACGGCGACGCATACAACAAATACCGCGTACAATAATAATCAGCATTGTTGCTTTTAAAATGTTCAAATGCAAGGAATTTCACTCTGAATTTCAAACCTTAGAAATAAAACGATACGAACCGTTGACAGACAAGTTTTTCATGATGTTTTTGAGTTGAGCTCCATTTTTAGTCAAGCGGAAAAGAAAATGCGAGAATGATTGTTGCAAAATTGATTATTAATATATTCATAATTTGCCCGATTCGACAATAAATATTTTGGTTATATACAAAAAGTCTTTGCTCGTTCAATTCTGTAAATGTGATTTCGGATTGTGTTAATTATTTCGATTTTTGTTTTCTTGCTTGCTGGCTTTTTATTATAGATTGCTTCATACATTTTTCTTAATTCATTTAGACTATAATTAGTTTCTATTTCCTCATCTGAAAAACTGCTAAAAATATCAATCACATCATTTTTAATATAATAAATCGATTCCCCTAACTCGTTTTTGTTGATATGTTTTTCTGAATCGCATATTGCATTATAAGCTCTAACTAAATTTTTTTTGTTCACTGACTTAAGAGATTTTAATAATAATACTAAAAGCTCCTGCGGAATCCTCTCTGAAAATAAAAGCAGTTGCTTTTTATATTCTTCTACATTTGGTTCTGAATTATTAACGCAAACTAAAAGTTCTTCAATCGTTTCAATGCCATCTTTATTCAAGCTCATTTTTATCACCCCGCTTCTATTTCCACGATGCGATTAAACATTTCATGTGTTATATCTTTATAACTTTCTTTGCCATTTACTATACCAGCAACATTTCCAATTGCAATCTGTCTAGCAATATTTACAAAATTATCCGTATATGCACGAAAAACATAAATATCTTTTTCACTCAAGTTCTCGTTTGCAAGTTCGGTTTCAAAATCCTGCTCTATCTCAGTGTAATTTACCTGACCTCTTGATAATGTATAGAATACCCCCAACAATTGAGGTTTATCCTTAAAAAAATGTTTGTAAAATAAATAATCATCAAACTGCTTTGTACAATATCTATTATAAGTTTCGCCTATTGTATGAATATAATGCAATACGCCATTTGTACTGATTCCATCTTCAACAGTTGGAATCATATAATAGTCAGACATTAAAAATGCACTTTGAGTAATTATATTGCTTGTAGGCGGACAGTCAACAAGAATGTAGTCAAAACTGAACTGTTCTAATTCGCTTAAGAACTGCGGAAGAATCGAAAAATATTCTATTGAATTTGTCATTTTCATTGACAATTCATCTAACCCCAAATTACCTTCATAATACAAGCTGGTTGGTATAAAATGAACCCCTTCCATTCTGCATCCTTTAATAAGACTATGAGCATTGAAGTTTAATGAGATGTTTGAGTAACGATTAATTCTTCTTATAGATAAATCGAATATGTAATTTAAAGTTTCATTTGCAGGAACATCCTTTAATTTGTCCCATGATCCATTATTTCTAATACATATTTCACTCAATGAACTTTGAGGATCAATATCAATCATTAAGACTTTTTTATCAAACTCTTTTGCTAAATAGTGAGCAACTGAAAAAACACTTGTCGTTTTACCAACTCCCCCTTTATAATTACCAAAAAAAATTATTTTTGACATTAAAACCTCCCTATAAATCTCAAACCAGGTTCATATCTGATGTAATCTAATATACCATAATTATTGCCGGATGTATAGAAGATAAGCCGAAATTTTACATTTTCTCCTGCTAAGGCGTTACAGTTCAGGCTTCGCCTGAACTGCAACAATTTGCACACAAAATGCTGAAAAGCGCATTTTGGCGCATTGCAACCCTCGAAAAATTGCGCTAAGCGCAATTTTATCTTCGCGGGAGTCACGTCTGAACAGTAACGCTAAGGCTTCAACCATGCAGTTGGTCTGCGTTTCCATTTTATCTGTGAACCATTGTAAATCTTTTTTTTCTTGACTATCGATGATTAGCGATTCGTTGCCGTACATAATTAAATCAACTGTCTCACGTCTTATAATTACTGCAATTAGATAGACTGTACCGCCGCCCAAAACGAACAAATCCGAACCCATCGCCCACCATAACTATCGGCGAACGACAGGGTTCGGATTTGCCACAAAGAAACGGGCGATTACCGTCTAAATGCGAACACTTAAAATCGCTGATATTTACTATGTTTCCCGCGCCGGTACTAACTTCCGCCGCTTCGTCAGCGGCTTCAAGCTCCGCCAGCGTCACGGTTTTACTTCCGTCCTTCCAGTTAAATGTAATGACCAATTTATCATCATATAGAAATACCGAGTTCACAAAAATATCTACCAAACTGCGGCGATAATCGGGATTTTCAATGTCACCGCCCTTGAATTTGCTTATCCAAAACACGATTTGCTCTTTTGTGAGCGGTGTCTTTTCAATTTTCTCACGGGCAAGGGCGATTTCAAGGTCAACCTTTTTCGTTTCCAGTTCGTCGAGTCTCTGTTTGATCGAGGTGTTGGCAATACCTTCCTCAATGGAATTGATGATATTGCCGATACGCTTTTCAATATCATCGAGCTGTTTTTGCAAAAACGGTATAGTCGTATTCTCGCGTTTCTGAAGCGCTACAACTGCGTCCGCGAGCTGGACAATAATTTCATCACGGAGGACGTAATCGCGCGTCAGAGCAACAATGTGACGCTCTATCCAATCCTTTTGAACCGTTTTCTTATCACAAGATTTCTTGTAAATGACGTTGCCGCATTTGTAGTAGTGATGAACCTTTCCCGTCTTGCTCGTGCCGCCGACACCTACCATCATCGTACCGCATTTCCCGCAGAAAATTTTGGTGGTGAGGATATATTCGGTTTCGGCTTTCATGTAAGCGGGTTTATGTTGATTCTTCTCCATCCGCCCTTGAACACGGTCGAAAATCTCCTGCGGCACAATCGCGGGCATGCCGTCGGGGGTGACGGTTTCACCGTAGCGGTACTCGCCGATATAGCGACGGTTTTTTAATAAATTATGAAAGCTGCTCTTGTTCGTGTATTTATATTTTGTATTGGTAAATACGCCACGCGAATTAAGCTCGTCGCTGATTTCTTTGACGGTCATTCCGTCGGCGTATTTCGTAAATATTTCAAGGACAATCGGCGCGGTCAGCGGGTCGATTTCGTAATATCTGTCGGCGTTGATTATGTAGCCGAAAGGTATCAAGCCGCCGTTTGCTTTGCATTTCAAAGCGTTTTCTTTTTGACCGCGCTTCACTTTCACGGATAGCTCTGCGCTGTAATACTCGGCCATTCCGTCGAGCATCGCTTCAAGGATAATTCCCTCCGGCCCGTCGGAGATATTTTCCATCGCCGAAACGACTTTGACACCGTTGCGTTTTAAGATAGCACGGTACGTCGCGGAATCAAAACGGCTGCGACTAAATCTGTCGAGTTTCCAGACCAGAACGACATCAAATTGTTTCTTGGCGGAATCGCGAATCATTTTTTGAAATTCCGGTCTGTCATCGGTAACCGCGCTCCGTGCGCGGTCGATATAATTTGACACTATCGTCATGTTGTGACGATCGGCGTATTCTTTGCACTCGCGGAGCTGCCCCTCGACACTTTCTTCACGCTGCCCGTCCGAGGAATATCTCGCGTAAATTACACAACGCACTTGGTTTCACCTGCCTTTTACAACCAAAGTATTTATTATCGACATATTTTACAGTAAAGTCTATCTGCTCTGTCCTCTATACATTTAATTGCATCTTCAATAGATTTTATAAAAGCATCCAACTCATTTGCATTGTTAATAGCGCTATTTGCGTTCCCATCAGACCACGGAGATTTATACTCAATAAAGAATTGCAAAGAATACTCATCCATGTAATCGTTAATCCATTTATACATTTGGGGGAAATCATGTTCAGCGCGTTTATAGTATATGTCCGGTATATCATTATCTCTATGAAAAGTTCCTTTTCCATCCCAATTTTCCATACCGTTAAACCCTTTTGGAGCAGGCATAAAATTAGCTAACGAATGGTGTAAATCTGCAAGGCTATCAAATAGTTGCCTAATGTTGTCGTATCCATCAAATATTTTAGATAAATTGTTTTTTGCTGTCCGCTCTAATACTGCTCCTTCTGCTTTTTCTTCACGCCAAGGAATCCAAATTTTTAATACCTCTAATCTCCATAAAACAAACATTCTGAAATAAGACCAACAGTTAAAAATCGTATCGCTGCTCTGCTCCGTTCTTCCGTATAGCTGCTTGAATAATTTTGCTGTTAGTGATTCTCCTTCATAGCTGTCTGTTACCTTGTTGTATTTTTTGTACATACTGTCAGGATGAGCTGTATTTGTGTTAATTCTGTATGAAAGCAGTCCCCCAATTCCATATTCGGTTTTTGGATTCATCGGAACTAATTCGTTTCTTCTGCATATCAGGAAATCTTCCTTTTTTTCTAACGGTATCATGTATTCTTACCGCCCGCCATCTGCATTATCATTTCTTTGAGCTTTTTGTTCATGGGGGAGCGAGGGTCGAAGCAGGCTTCCACAAAAGCCATCCACTCGTCGTCACGGATAATTTTTTGCTTGAGCAACTCCGGCTCGTTACTGTAAATCGCCCCCTCCGGCTTGCCCGTCCTGCCGAGAATATAATCAGCAGATACATCGAAAAAGTCCGCGTATTTGAGCAAAACATTATCTGGAACAGCCGCGTCGTTATGTTCATATCGGTTAATTGCCGACTGTGAAATGCCAAGCTCTTTTGCCAGTCGCGCCTGCGTAATATTTACTCCTGTCCGTAGGTCGAACATTCTTCTCGAAGTAGCTTCCATGTGCGATATCCTCCTGTGGTAGAATTGCCTATGGCAATTCTACCACAGCTAAGACTCACCGTCAAGCCTAATACGAAAATGAAAATATTCTTTATAGGGTTTCATTATTGACTTTGTACGCGTGCCTTATTATAATGAGTCAAGCGGACGCAGTCGGGAGTATTTTTCTCTTGACAGGGCGTCCGCTAAATAATTTTATAGGAGGGTCAACGCTAAATGATTGAACGTGACGAGTATCAAGTGCCCGCCGATGAGTATTCTGGCACAGGTTGAGCCACCTGTCCGGATTTTGAGAGCCACCGTTCCTGAGCATCAGAGCCACTAATGTAGCAACAAAATGATACCACTATGGTGCTAGAATGTCCGGGCTTATATCCTTTATACTGTTGAAATGCGTCTATTGATGCAAATACAGTTTGAAGGAGGTCATAAGATGACCAAGTACCGTGAAATCCTCAGATTGAAAAGTCTGGATTTCAGCGAGCGGAACATAGCGTTAAGCTGCGTAGTGTCCCGCAACACCGTTTCTAGGGTCGTCAGGAAAGCAGACGAGTATAATCTCGCGTGGCCACTGCCTGATGATCTGACCGACGAAGCAATCGGGCGAATGCTGTTCCCAAAAGAGCAGACCGCAACCAGCAAACGAACACCTGACTATTCCTACATCCAAAAGGAACTGCTGCGCAACGGCGTCACCAAAAAGCTGCTATGGATTGAATACTGCGAGGAATGCCGCATGAATGGCGAAGAGCCTCTCATGTATTCACAGTACTGCTACTATATCCAGCAAGACGAGCAGAAAAGACGCGCAACCATGCACATATCACGCAAACCGGGGGAACAGGTCGAAGTTGATTGGGCGGGAGACCCGGCGCATATAATCGACCCGGACACCGGCGAGGTTACCGACGCGCACATCTTTGTAGGCGTAATGACGTACAGCCAGTACGCCTACGTGGAAGCATTTATCAACGAACAGCAAAAAGCATGGATTGCGGCGCATGTGCATATGTACGAATTTTTTGGCGGCGTCGCAAAGATTCTGGTTTCCGACAACTGCGCTACGGCGGTCAATCTTAAGAAGAACACTTGGTACACGCCAGAGCTAAACAAAACTTACTATGCAATGTCGGAACATTACGGAACCGCGATTATTCCGGCAAGAGTTCGGAGACCCAAGGATAAGCCAAACGTGGAAGGTTCGGTCAACCTTGTTTCCACTTGGATAATAGCCGCCCTGCGAAACGAGCAGTTCTTCTCGCTTGCGGAGCTTAACGCCGCTATCAGGGACAAGCTTGAGCAGTTCAATGCCAATTTATTTCAAAAGAAAGAAGGCAGCAGGCTCAGTCTGTTTCTTGGGGAAGAAAAGCCGTTACTGGCGACGTTGCCTGCTACCCGCTTCGAACTGGCGGATTGGCGACAGGCTACCGTCCAGTTCAACTACCACGTCGTCGTAGACAAGATATACTACTCCGTGCCTCACCAGTATATCAAAAACAAGGTCGAAGTGCGAGTTACAGAAGCAATAATTGAGGTTTTTTACCGGCAGAATCGGGTTGCTTCCCATAGGAGACTGTATGGACGCCCCGGACAGTATTCAACGGTTTTGGAACATATGCCTGAAAACCACCAGAAATACCTTGAATGGGATGGGGATCGTTTCCGCCGGTGGGCGAATCAAATCGGAAGGGGTACCTATGAAGTAATAAATGGCATCCTTACCTCTGGCAGGGTTGAGCAGCAGTCTTACAGAAGCTGTATGGGATTGCTGAAGCTTGCGGAGAAATATTCCCCGGAACGGCTAAACGCCGCCTGCGAAAAGGCGCTTGCGTACTCCCACTCACCCAGCTACAAAAGTATCAAAAACCTTTTGGCCACAACGAAAGAAGAACCATGCATCGAACCGCAGAAAATCCAGAAGGCCAATCAGTACGGCATCACAAGGGGCGCCAGATACTACGGAGGTGACGATAGTGATTGATCAATGCACGATAGACAAGCTGATTGAAATGCGCCTGACTGCGATGGCTGACGCCTTCCGTATCCAAATGAATGACGCCAAGATGAAAGACACGCCGTTTGAAGACCGATTTGGTCTGCTGGTGGATGTTGAATACACCAGCCGAAAGAACAACCGTCTGAAACGCATAATTCGGAATGCGGAACTTGAACAGACGGATGCGTGTGTCGCCGGGATAGACTACTCGTCTGGCCGGAAATTGAACAAATCGCTCATAAACCGCCTGTCGACTTGCGAGTATATCGCCGAACACCGTAACGTCTTCATCACCGGCGCAACCGGCAGCGGGAAGACATATATGGCCTGTGCCTTTGGTATGGAGGCTTGCAAGCAATATGTCACGGTGAAGTACGTAAGGCTCCCAGATATGCTCTTGGATTTGGAATATGCCCGGAACGCTGACAGTTACGTTAGAATCCTGGGCAAATACACAAAACCGACGCTGCTGATTATCGATGAATGGCTGCTGATGAAGTTGAGCGAGGCTGAGTCAAAGAACTTATTTGAATTGATTCACAAACGCAGAAAGAAGACATCCACCATTTTCTGCTCTCAATTTCTGGAGAAAGGCTGGTATGAACGGCTCGGCGGCGCCGATAATCCTCTCGCCGACGCAATCATGGATCGTATAGTTTATGACGCATACAAAATCAATATTGAAAGCATCGACCCAACGAAAGACCTCTCAATGAGGCAAGTATACGGCCTCGACCAAAGTCAGGCTCATTAGCGATTATCAAAAAGGTGGCTCTGTCTGACCGGAATGGTGGCTCTCGCCACACCGGACAGGCGGCTCCGCCGCACACGAATATTCAAGTCATCAGCGTCATTACCACAAACCCTTCAGCCGTCGCTGCTGTCCGGTTCGTATTTGGCATCATCCGGCGTGCCAACGAGAAAGCCTTGAAAGTATTGTAACTACAGTACTTTCAAGGCTTTCTTCTTTTAGCTTTTTAGACATGCAAATTGCTCTTATTTATCACCGTAATGACCTTTGCAACTATATATTTCAACTCTACCATCGTCTAAAATCTTATATATAAGCCTG
>Ga0082212_10011366_pt1 | contig 11299 bp, 5 predicted proteins | sample TergutNt197P3_FD_71548 | JGI IMG/M metagenome (GOLD analysis project Ga0082212, IMG submission 71548) | Neocapritermes taracua P3 segment gut microbial communities from Petit-Saut dam, French Guiana - Nt197 P3 | ecosystem: Host-associated > Arthropoda: Insects > Digestive system > Gut ... | reverse complement strand
ACCTGTAATTACAGATAACGATGACGAATCCATCGGCATTAATAAAAAACCCCTGCCCGTCCTGCCGGATTATTACCGCAAAGTGCTGTTACAAAAAACCGACACCGTTTTTGAATCCCTCCCCCGTCTGCCCAAAAACGAAAAACTGGTTATGAGCATGCTGACGGCGCGCCTGCTCCGTGCGGAAAAACTCAATTATTTTTCCCGTCTGGAAAATTTTCTTGCCGTTTTTATTTCCTGGTTTGCAGGCTGCCGTGTTATTGCGGCTGAAAAAAAAGAAACCTGTCAAAAAGATTTTTATTATCTAAACGGAATTGTTGACTGTATTTTGGAAGACAACAGTGACGTATCCGGGAATAAAGGAACCGCGATTATTGTCGATTTTAAAACAAAAAGGCTGCCTGAATTGCCGGATTGTACGGGAGAAGAAAAAGGATTGGCCGATTTTCAACTTCCCATGTATTTGACCCTTGCGGAAGCTTCCCTAAAAAAAGAAGTACATACCGCTTTGTTTTTCAGCATCATAGATACCGAACCGGGGGTTTTGTTTGGCGAAATACAAAATTCAACAAACGGAAACATTGTTCCCAAAAACAAAGACGATTGCATTATTCGCGGAAGTGATGCCTTTACAAAAATAATGAACGAATTTGACAAAAAATCGGAACAATATGCGGGTGAAATTTCAAAGAGTGTTTTTTCACTTTACCCGTCCGGCCCGGAAAAGTGCCTGAATTTAGAGTGCGATTATTACAGGATATGCCGAACGCACTACCATATTTGCCGGGGGAAAGACAATGGAACCTGAAAAAAAACCTTTTTCCCTGAATGACGAGCAGAGGAAAGCCGCATATTGCGAAAATAACGCCGTTGTCGCGGCGGGAGCGGGTTCGGGAAAAACCATGGTTCTTGCCAGCCGTTATGTGTGGCTGATTACCGAAAAAAAATTCCGCGTTGATGAGATTCTCTGTCTTACTTTTACAAAAAAAGCCGCAGCTCAAATGTACCGGCGTATTTACCTTCAACTGGCGCAAACAGCACGTGAAAACAGCGGCGAAAAAGGTATGCTGGCGCAACAGGCGCTTGACGAATTTTCCCGGGCGCGGATTCAAACACTCGATTCCTACTGCGCCTCCGTTGTAAGAACGGCTGCAAACCGCTACGGCATAACCCCCGATTTTGCCATAGACCAAACCCGTTGCGAACAGCTTGCCCGTGATGAAGCCCTGCCTTTCCTCATCGCCAACCGCAGCCATCCGGCCCTGGAAAGACTGTACCTTAACAAAAACCCGTCCCAAATTGTTGATGATATTTTTATCCCCGCTTTGGTAGAATTTACCCATATCGATTCACCGCCGGATCCGATACACGATGCAACCGACCAATTTGTTGTTATATGCAACGAATGGAAAAAACACTGCGAATTTATCGAAAAAAAAATGGCGGAACTGACTGAAATATATTTTGATAACGAAAAACTTCTTCCCGGCCTCAGGCCGCTGCTGGATCAACACAAAACCGGCAAAATAACCATGCCGGATGAAAACGAACTTAACGAATATTTTAACAAACTTGTCACTGTTCCGCACAAATCAGCGTTAAAGTGGTCTGAATCGCACGATCTGCCGAAAAAAACGGCAAATTTTATAACTTTTTTTTCATCTTTGGCCTATTTTGACCAGCGTAAGGGCCCTCGTAAAGATAACCCGGTAAAGGTTCTTTTAAATCAATTCCGCGATATGTTCGGCGAATTTTCTTCGCTTGCGGTATTTTGCATACAGGCAGGTCTTGTTTTTTCGTTACTGGTTCTTTTGTCCGATCTTCAAAATCGTTTTATTGGCCGAAAAAGAACTCTGGGCATTTTAACATACAGCGATGTCGCCCGTCTTGCACGTAAAATACTGTTGGAACAGCACGACATTCGCAGCAGTGAAAAAAATTCATTGCAGGCGATAATGATAGACGAATTTCAGGACAACAACGAACTTCAAAAAGATCTTCTTTTTCTGCTGGCGGAAAATCCGAAAATCACCAATGATTCCGTACCCGAAGCGAAAGACCTTTCCTCCGGAAAACTCTTCTTTGTGGGAGATGAAAAGCAGTCCGTTTACCGTTTCCGGGGGGCGGATGTTTCTGTTTTCCGTAAATTAAAAAATGAATTGTGCAGCAAAGACCTGCCGCTTAAAACAAACTACCGTTCCGCGCCGCTGCTAATCGGCGCTTTTAACACAATTTTCGGAGGAATGGAATTCGATAAAGAAGGGAAGGATCTTTCTCCTGCACCGATTCCCAAACATCCGTCCGTTTTTGCCCCGGAATTGTCCGTGCCGGAAGCAGGCGATTCCTCCCTTCCCCTTTTTGAGGCATCGTATTCGCCGTTGCGTGCGGAGAAGAAAAGTGAGGGGAAACTTACCCTATGTATTCTTGATAAACAAGATTCAGCCGACGACACGGAAGCAGAGTCCGATCGGCTTGCACCTGTAGAGAACGAAGCTCGCTATATCGCCGAACGCATCAAAAAATTGTTAAACGAAAAAACTGATACGGGAGAGACAAGGTACCGTCCGAATGATATTGCGATTCTTTTTCGCAGCCATTCACCGCAGCATTTTTTTGAAAAACATTTAATGCTGCTCAACATTCCCTATGCAAGCGAAGATTTAAACGGCTTTTTTTACGGCGGCCCTGTAGATGACATAATGTCCGTACTCAGGCTTGCCGCCTACCCTCTGGACAGGGTCGCATACGCGCAAATGCTCCGTTCCCCTTTTGCCGGTGTTTCCCTTCCCGGACTTTCAGTCTGCCTGGCAGTGTTAGACGACACCCCAGGATCAAACCCGTTCGGAAACGAACCGCTTCCGCTGCTTGATGATAACGATAGGAAAAAATACATATTCGGACAAAAGATCTATCAAAATATTTCCGGTAAAGCCTGTACGGAGAGCATAACATCATTGATAAGCGAATTATGGTATGTCGAAGGTTACCGCTATGAGACCATGTGGAACCCTAAAACCGCCGCATTCCGCGATCTGCACGAGTATCTTTTTCACCTGGCCGCCAAAGCGGATGAGGAAAATTCGGGACTCGTCGCATTTACCGATTTTATTTACAGTCTGAGAAATTCGGGTGAGCGTTTAAAGGATTTTGAAATACCCCTGGAACGCCCCGGTGCGGTACATCTTATGACCGTCCATAAAAGCAAAGGTCTGGAATTTCCCGTTGTGTTTCTCTGCTGCTGCAATAAAAAAAGCAGGGACAACCGCAGCGGTGATATTTTTAGTACGGGCAAAACGGGAATTACACTTAACCCTCCCCTGCCTTCCATTTTTAAAAACAACAAAAACATTAAACGGAATTACTTTTGGGAACGCCTGCAGGAAACGGAAAAACAAAAAAACACGGCGGAACTGCGACGGCTGCTCTATGTGGGAATGACCCGTGCCGAAAAAGAACTGTACATCAGCGGCTGTCTTGATATTAGTAAAAACCCGGGCAAAGAAACGGACAACGAACCGGAAAAAGAAAATTTTTCAATAAATCTTAAAAATTTTATCACATTGCAAATAGAAAAAAAATCCGGACAAACCGGCATTCAGGGCGATTCTATTATCAGCGGTAATACTTTTTTTGATCTCTGTCTGCCCGCTTTCGGTGCGCATATTTCAAAAGCCAACCCGGACGACTCCGATTTTCAGTCTTCTTTTTTTACAATTGAAGAGATTCCCGTCTATGACGATGAATATATCCACCGAACGGAAAGGCAGGGCTGCCGTTTCTCAAATGATCAGGAAGGTCTAAACGCCTTTTTTGAAACGGCAGGGCAATTTTATGACCGGGCGGGTGTTATCGAGACGCCGAAAGTCCGCAGAAAACACATAGCGCCGACATCATTACCGGTGGACAGCACCCTTTCTGCAGGATTTTCCACGGTAACAGAATTTTCTGGTAAGAATTCCGGTGATGTTTTCAGCAGAGTCGACACGATACTTGATCGTTATGCGAAAAAACACGACGAAAACGATGAAAGGTTTAATTCGGGCGGCTTTGGAACCGTTGCCCATATCTGTGTCGAAGCGTTGTTTACAGGTAACGAACCCCAAATCCCGCAGAATCTTGCCGGATACATCAGCCCGGCAGATGCCGAAACTTTTCTTGCCGCAGGAAAAGAACTTGCCCTGAGATTTTCACACTCGCCGCTGGGAATTATTGCGGGGAATTCAAAACAAAGAAAAAGCGAGTTCCCGTTCCGCAGTTTGTTTTACGGACCGGAAAAAAACGAAATTTTTATCAGCGGTACTATCGATCTTGTATTCGATGACGAGAAGTCTGTTTACGTTGTGGATTTTAAAACTGACAGTCAGGAAATACCCGGAGTCCACATCGCACAGATGGCCTGTTACTACCGTGCGGCCTCGGATCTTTTTGCGGTTCCCCAAAACAAGGAATGCAGGGTATGGCTTTACTATCTGCGTTCAGGCCACGCCGTAGAAGTAACGGAACAGACAAAGATTTTTAACTGGGCAGCGACTACCTAAACAGTGCGTCCAGATCGATTTCACCTGCGGCGCACGGTACGGTAACGCCCCAGTTTTCCAAAACTTCCGGATGTATTTCGCCAAACACGCCGATTTTTTTTCCGTTGTACACTATGGCGGCGGCCCTGCCGGGAATAAACCGGGGATCATCCGATTCTTCAACATCATAATCGCGGGAAAGGTAATAAAACAGTGTCTGCATCTGGGCTGCGGCGGTGTTAAAACCGGCTTCTTTGTCGGCATGGAGGAAGCCGGCGTACTGACGGGTAGTCGAGCGGTAATTTTCCGCATCGTTAAGATAGGCGATTTTACCGATCTCGAAAATTTTGTGCGGGTATGCCGCATGGCCCGAAACGGACTCGCTTGTCATAAGAGACGCCAGAACCGAATCGCGTACATATTCGTAATTTTCAGTCATGGGGTTTGATATGCGGATGATCCGTTCCCCACTGGTGCGCATATTTTCAACAAGGTCTTTTCGGGAACCGAGGTAGTTGTAGATCATCTCCTGATAACCCATGCCGGTAAATATTTCCTTTACCTGCCGGCTGAATAAAGTGATCGGGGTAAGGCGGCCGACGGTAAAGTCACCAGGACGTTGCGGTTTGAACGAATTAAGGCCCCGGCCTATCATTACGTCTTCGGCAACATCGGCAGCATGGAGAAAGTCGTTACGGTATTCGGGCGGCCGGGCGAGAACGCCTTCCATGTCACATAACGCTTTCTGTCCGCGTTCTGCTGACCTGGCCTTTTCAGCCCTCACGCCCATGCGGGCCAGGGCCTGCACGCACTCATCGCTGCTGAGCTCTTCACCGAGGAATTTTTCGATTCTCGCCAATGAACAGAACACAGGTTCCTGAAAATAATACGGGGTAACAACGTTTCTGCCAAAGGGTGTATCGTATTCGTACTCAATTTCCACCGGCTCAATGGTAAAGCCGTTATCGGCCAAATCGCAGGCCACAATTGAAGCGGCCAGCGTCACCTGTGAGATGTCCGTTCCTGTAAGTTCCACAAAAACATCGGTGTCACCGACCTGCACCGCGCCCAGATCGTTTGAATTGATAATCGGCGGGTAAGAGAGAACGTTGCCTGCGGTTCCGTCAGGAGCCACTGCTCCTGCAGGAGCTGCTGTTCCTACCGGAACCGACGAATCAAGAAGCAGCGGGTGAACCGGCTCTTTTTCCAGAATAAAGGCATACTCTTTTCCCTTGGGGTGCTGTTTGAGAATCTCCCGCAGGGTAAGCGGCACATCCCACTGTAAAGGCACAAAGGAAACGCTGTCCGGATCCGCGCCCTTGTAAATAATCGGCCATTCGATTCTGGCAATGCGGTACAGGCCCATGGAAATGGTGCGCCTTTTACGCCCGAAATTCCAGGCGAGTTTTTCCTGGGTCTGGATCATGTCGCGAAGGGCGGGATCGGAAATCGCCTTGCCCCCGGCGATAAATCCGGCAATGAAGGGTCGTACCTGTTGAACGCTTTTTTCCGCCTTTACCTTTCGCACCGCTTTTTTTACATCACCGGCAGGGCCGCCGGCAAGGCCGCCGGCCCGTGAGAAAAAGTCGTACTCAGGAATTTTGCCGCCGCCGTACACCCGCAACTGGCGGGCGCAGCCGGCTGTTCCCCAAAGATCGGGGCGGTTGGTGTCGTTTAATTCTATTTTAAGAACCCGTTCCGATGCGGGCAGGGTTTTATCGCTATCCTCGTCAAGTTCAGCCTTGGCACAGGTAAGGGCTTCCTCAAACGCCTCCCGGTTTTCCCGAAAACGGTCTCCCCCGGGGCCGGTCAGTTCGTAAAAAACTTCTTCGTTTACTTCGATTTTAGGCATTTTGGTTCTCTTGTTCAGGAATTATAGCCGTTTTACGGGGAAAGGTCAAAGTAAAATGGATAATTAACAATCGTTAATATCCTTACTCAACTTTAAAACGCGAAACTTCCCTCATTAGGATGTCAATGCCGTCACGGTTTTTACTGCTTATCTCGTTGACGTGGTTTACCGCAACGTTCATCTGGTCCGCGCCGCTCGCCATTTCGTTCATGCCCGAAGTGATTTCCTGTGTCGCTTTTTCAAGGTTGTTGCTTTCCGTTATGACTTCTTTCGCGCCCTCAAGCATTTCATGGGAACCGCTTTGAACCTGATGGGTTATTTCGTTTACCCGCATGATCCCCTCGACGATTTGCTTGCTCCCCTCCCCCTGTTCTTCCATCGCGTTACGGATCTGCTCCTCCTGATCCGACACAATCTTGACGCTCGAGTCGATCGCCTCAAATCTGGTTAACACGGTTTCGGTGGATTTCATGATTTTGTCAATCGAGCCTTTAATTTTTTTAAGCACCGTGCCGATGGTCTTGGACTGTTCGCCGGAACTTTCCGCCAGCTTGCGTATTTCATCGGCGACTACGGCAAAGCCCTTGCCCGCTTCCCCGGCGTGCGCCGCCTCAATCGCGGCGTTCATCGAAAGCAGGTTGGTCTGGCTGGCGATGTTTTCCATCACCGAGTTAATTTCCAAAAGCCCTTCGGACTCGCGGGAGATTTCCTGAATGTCAGCTGCAACCTCCTGTAAGCCTGAGCGTCCGACTTCGGACGCGTCGCGCAGGTTGTGAACGTTTGACGCGTTGTTGGTGAGGGTTGTGATGACCGACTGGATATTGGCCGCCATTTCCTCAATGGCCGACGAGGCGTTGGAAACGTTGGAGGTTTGGTTTTCAACAAGCCCGTCAAGTTTCCTGATGTTGACCACAAGCTGTTCCATAGTCGCGTGGGTTTCGCTGACGCTTGCGCTCTGGTTCAGTACGCGGCCTTTAATGCTTTGTATGTTAGCGGTAATTTCGTTCACCGCAGCGGCAGTCTCGGTCATATGGGTTGAAAGGTCAGTGCCGATGTCAGATAACATCCCTGATTCATTTTTTATGGATAAGACCATTTTTTTAATTTTCTCCAGTGTCTTGTTGAAATATCTGGCAAGGTCGCCTATTTCATCCTGTGAATTTGTTGTTATGGACCGCGTTAAATCCCCTTCGCCTTCGGAAATATCTTTAAGGGTTTCCGCTACTGTGACGATTGGTTTGGTTACAGAGCTAAGGACAACAAATAATATTGCCGCCGTCAGCACAATCGCTATCACGGCAATTATAATGGTAAAACGTGTTAAGGCGGTTACTTCCCTCAACATATACGTTTCAGTTGTTGCAACCATAATTGACCATTTGTTGTCGGAGTTGCCTATAATAATGGGACGCAATGAGTACACCAAATTTGTTCTCATAGCGGGAGAATATGAGCTGCCGTCATAATTTTCCCCGTTTCTTACGTTCTGTGCAACGTGCTGTATTTCACTGCCGTAAAGTGTGTCTACTTCGGTAAGATTTTTTCCTATCCGATCCGGAATACTGTGGGCCAGAATTGTTCCGTTTCCCGAATACAATACCATTGCGGCTATCTCTTCATTCTCGGCCTTTGTCCGTTCTAACCCTACCTGCCCCATGCCGGTATTCAACATAAGTCCCACTCCCCCGACTACTTCGTCGGTTTGGCGGTTTATGATTGGGGTCTGCATTATGACGCAGGTTATTTCTTTTCCCTCCATTGTCCGTGTGTGCGGCGGATCAATACGGTCTATTTTTGCCAAAGATCCCGTTATGCGCTCTATAGTCGCATCCACCTGCGAGCTGGTAGCTGCTTCCGTTCTGCCGTATTCCTTGAGATATGCGATGGCGTACTGCCCGGTGGCTGTTGAACCGGTGCGCCCGGTAAACTGGCGATCCATTCCGTCCACCGCATTGGGCTTCCAGACGGTAAACATTCCGATAATGGCCGGTTCGGCGAGAAGCGTAGCTTCGATCATTGAGTCAAAGCGGTTCCGCCGGGTATCCTCCGGCATATTTTCATAATCCGCCATTACGTTGGCGAGGGTTTTAATGACTCTCATGTAGCCGTCTTCCCTGCCCGACCACCAATCAGCTTGCTGTTCGGCAAGCCGGTGCAGTGCATTTTCGCTCAGCGATAGGGCGCTGCCGGAAGACCTTGTCAAAAGCAATACGGAAATTCCTGCCACCACGGCTGTCATAATGGCGATGACCAACAGGCTTAATCTAATTTTGAGTTTCATTACACCTTCCCCCTGATTATGATTCCTATTCGATTTTTGGAACGATTTTCCGAATATTTGCTATTAGGCGGTCATTATAGACATAATTAGTTGCCCTGTCTACCCCCAAGCTATATTTTTTAATTTATGAATCAGAGCTGTGCATTTTTGGGTATTCATTTCTGATTTATATAACTTTCCCGCTTATCATTTGTTTTGATATATGTTATATTCTTTTAGGAAGGAACATTATGAAACATGTAGTTTTTTTGGCTCTTTTTATGACCTTTGTTGCCGCAACAGGTTTTTCCCAGGCGGATTTACAAACGGTGGCTACCATCAATTTGTCCAAAACCGAATCGATAACGGTAAGGATGTTACGAACGGAAGTTGACAGGATGGAAAAAGCCGCCGGGCAGACTCTCAGCCAACAGCAACGGCGGGAAATTCTGGACGCTATGATCAACGAGCGGCTGGCAATCCAGGCTGCGGAAAGGGATAAAATCACCATTTCCGAAAACGAGGTGAATCAACAGATCAACCAGTTAAAGGATCCGATAGCCCAAAATATCGGACGTATGCCCACCGATACGGAATTTGCCACCGCAATAAAAAACGAAACAGGTCTGGACATGCCGGCTTTTAGAGAGCAAATGCGGCGGCAAATGGTTATCCAAAAATACCTTATGACAAAAAAACAGGGTACGTTCGACAGCATAAAGGTACCTTCCGAAAGTGAAATCGTAAATGCTTATAATTTAACAAAATCACACTTTGTCAGGCCCGATACGATACGTTTTTCTATTATTCAAGTGCCTTTCGGTGAAAACGCCGCCTCCAAAACCAAGGCAAAAGAACTTGCGGACCGGCTGGTCAGGGAAATTGGCTCCAGTCCTTCTAAATTCGACGAAGTTTCCATTAGGGGTCAGGCGGCCAATTCAGGCTATCAGGCGGGGGACGGCGGTTATCTGCCGCGTAACATGGAAGCTGCGCAGATTGTCGGTCAGGAATTTATCACCAGCGCTTTCAACCTTAAACAGAGCGAGGTCTCAAAAGTGATAGAAGGCCAGCGGGGTTACCAGATCATAAAAGTCACCGAAACTTATGCCATGAAGAGTCTTGAACTGGACGATATTTTTCAGCTCGGCACCCGTATGACGGTTAGGGACTATATCGGCAACGTAATGCTGCAGGAGCGTCAAATGGAAGTGCTCGCCCAAGCCCAAAAGGAACTGGTAGACGAACTGCGGGCGGGCAGAACTTTTCAGGTATTTGAAAGAAATCTGAACTGGTAAACGGTGTCATAATGGCATCCCGCAGAAAGGGCCGTATCCTGGCGTTTCAGGCACTTTATTCCTGGGAATCCGGGCGTATCCCTCCGGACGAACTGATGTTGTTTTCCTGGTTGGGATCTGAAAAACGGGCTAATCTTGATGAGGGAACCGCCGGTTTTTCACGTCTTTTAATTGCCGGAACCATAGAGAACATCAAGGCCGTTGACAGCATGATTGTAAAACATCTGCAAAATTGGGATTTTTCGCGTCTTAACCGGGTGGATCTCGCCGTTCTCAGAATGAGCGTGTATACACTTATGTACCAGAAGGATATAGCCCCTTCCATTGTAATTGACGAGGCAATCGGTATTTCGAAAGAATTCGGTACCGACGATTCTTTTCGCTTTGTCAACGGGGTTCTTGACAGTATCCGTCTGACCCTGCAAGCCCCAAATGGCCGGTAATATCAGCCCGCCGCGTGCCGCTTTTCTTACCGGTCTGGTACTGATAATGGTGACCGGCGGGATATTGGCCGGTATTTATCTTTCCGTCGATCCTTCGGTCTTCAAAGAAGCCGAAGAGATCGGTTTTTACCGGTTTCTCCGGGATTACGACTTTAAGATCAGGATGATTCTGGAGGCCGGAACGCCGCCTGCGCGTCATGACCTTAACGGTCTTGACTACGATCTCGGCCGGATGGAGAGAAGGGCAAGCGGTGTCGAATCATGGCTGTCGGTTCTTAAACGCCGCCGGGTACTTGCGCGGCTGGATTCCCGCTTTGATCAGGCGTACAAACAGTCGATACAAAAAGCGGCAACCGCGTTTCCCCATTCCGAACAGATCGCCGTAATTGAGGCCGCCGCCCTTGTCAGTAATACGGCTGTGACCGGAGAAACGGAATCGGAACTGAGGAAAATTCTCCCTCTGCTGACAGAGCCCCGTTTCGCCCCCGCGCTTTTAAGTTTTCATATTCTGCTCGGCGATTTTAGGAATCCGGAAAGAGCGGCGGCTTTGCTGCCCTCCGGCTTAACGCCGGCCGTTTTTTTGCGATCCGTGTTTTCCGATGTTCCCGATTCCGAAACGGAAACGGTAATTATCGACCTTGCGATTGTTCAAATTTTAACTGGTGATATCCGTGAAGCGACCGCCGCCGTTCAATTGTATTTGTCCGCCGCACCTTCTACTGAATTTACCCGTTTTGCCGCCGAATATTTTTATGACTTTGGGGATTTGCTGCGTTCGGCACAGTTATTTTCCGGGCTTACAGACGAGGCGGCGCTGGGCAGACAGGCGGACGCCCTCTGGCTCGCGGGCCATCCGGATACCACGAGGAATATTTGGGTGATACTGGCGGCTGCCGCAGGCCCTCTCCCGGGACGCAGTCTTTACAACCCTG
>Ga0082212_10011365_pt1 | contig 11299 bp, 10 predicted proteins | sample TergutNt197P3_FD_71548 | JGI IMG/M metagenome (GOLD analysis project Ga0082212, IMG submission 71548) | Neocapritermes taracua P3 segment gut microbial communities from Petit-Saut dam, French Guiana - Nt197 P3 | ecosystem: Host-associated > Arthropoda: Insects > Digestive system > Gut ... | reverse complement strand
TGCCCGCCCGCCCCCTCTCTGTCTCCCCCCCCCCCCCCCCCCCCCGCGCCCCCGCCGTCTTCCCCCCCCCCTCCCCGCCGCTTGGTTCCCGCGCCCGGCCCCCCGGCCCCGCCGGGTCGCCCACGGTCGCCAGTATGCCGTACTTTTCGGGAATCGCGATGTCGTTTTCCATGGCATCGAGCCCTCCGGTGGACAGCGTTATGAGGACTGCGTCCGCACCGGCGAGAGCCGCCCTCCGGTCTGTGTATGCGCCGTATCTGTCCGCCCGCCCACAGCTTTTGGAAAGAGCTTCGCCCCACGATGCGCACATTTCGGCGGGTTCAGCTTCCAGATCTATGAATCTTATTTCAATTGGCTCATCGAACACCGCGAGAATGTCGTTGGCGATCGTGGGCGTCCACATCAGGCTTGATCCCAATATGCAAATTTTTTTCATGAAAACATATGCCTCCTATTAAAAATTCAAAATGGTTAAATCTTTTGTCATCATTGCCTCCTGTAATTTTGTGATTTGTCTTTTACGAAAAAAGCGGAGACTTTATGCGCTCCGCTTCAAAAAACAAAACATCCAATCGGGAAGATCTCGGCGAATATCATCCGGCATATATATGCGATTTTCGGGCTCAATTCGAAAGCAGCAAGCTTTTTAGCTGTTCGGCTCTTTTTCCCGCTTCGGGGTTTATCCTCGCGCGTATGAAAAGAGCGCGCATGAGAACCATCGCCTCTTCGTCCGTCAGATCCATTACGGCCTGCGCGCCATCCGGCTCCATGGCTTCGGCGCTTTCTTTTTCCGCCGCGATATTCGCCACGAATTCCGAAAATTTCGTCTCGTCGTCTTTTTCTTCCCATGCGTCCTGCTTTTCCTGTTCTGCCGGAGCAGGTTCGGGCATATCGTCATTTTCTTTTTTGTCTCTGGCTATATTTTGCATATCTGATTTTATGAGATACTTTTCGTATTCCTTCCAAAGGCTGTTATAGCCTAAGCGTATCAAAAACTCTTTCAGCAGAAGTTCGGAATAATGCGTTTTTTCATTTGCAGCGCCGATCAGATAAAGCGGGTTCACGTCCAGATGGCGGGACAGCAATATCGTCATCTTCGCGGTGATGCGCCCGAGTTTCGTTATTTTCCCGATCGCGTTGTATATCGTGGGGCCTGCGTTCGTCAGCAGGTCTTTCCTGTTTTTTTTATCCGCGTTTTCCCATATTTCCTTTATCCTCGCTTTTGTTTTTTCGATGTCGTCGCTGATGTTCACCTGTTTCAGTTTTTTGAAGAATACGTCGTCCATTTGAATTTTTCCTCCATGTTGTTTTTGGTATATTTTAAAATATTGCCTGTCATTTGAATGATTCCCCGAAAACCATGCCGAAAACCTGGCCCGTCATGTTCCTGCCGTAGTCGGTGAGCGTGTACATTTCGCCGCTTTTGCAGATTATGCGCGCATTTTCCAGCACTGAGAGGTGGTGGTACAGCTGCCCGCCTATGCAGCCTGTCTTCATGGTCAGCTCGTTTGACGGGAGCGCTTTTTTCGACATGAGCAATTTCAATATATTGACCCTTTTGGGGCTCGAGTAGGCCTCGAGCGCCGAGGAAACCCTGTTTTCATCGATTTTCTCGATTTTTTCGGCGCTTTCCGCAAAATAAAGGATCGATTCGCGCAAGCCGCCGTAATCCGGGGCGCTCACGGAAAATATGGCGGATATGCATACGCCGGATTTTTCCGGATGTTTCGCTCCCGTGCCGACCATTTCCTGCATGGCGTCAGTCAGCTCGTCCGATTTTTCTTTCAATTTGTCGAGCAGGCCGTCCTGCGGGGTTTCAATTTCCGGGTCCGGGCTGTGTTTCATGCTGTCGATCTGTTTTTGCAGCGCCTCTATGTTTTGCTGTATCTGTTCCAAGATCGTGTTTTCGGTTTCCATTTTCAGTTTACCTTTATCGCGGCCGGCGGCTTTCAAAAGCTTCTCTGCTTATCGAGTAAGTATACACGGTTTTGTATCCGTCTTTCACGAAAATCCCCTTATGCTCCGTTTTTTCGTGGATCATTCCCACTTTTTCCATCACTTTTTTTGACCTTGCGTTCCCGTCCAAAAAACGCGCCTCGATTTTTTCAAAGCCGAGATAGCCGAAGGCGAATTCCATTATGGGATCCAGCGCCTCCGGCATAAGGCCCATGCCCCAATAATTCTTAGAGAGCACGTATCCCACTTCGCATATGTTCCTGCTCAGATCGAACGAGGTGAAGCCGCAGGTGCCCACGAAGCTGCCGTTTTCTTTGTACACCATGCCCCAGTCGTAAAATTGCCCGTTTTCGTACCTTTTCTGGAGCTCCGCTATATGTTTTTTTGTTTCGTCTATTGTCGCATGGGGCTTCCAGACCAAAAATTTCGTGACATCCAAGTCGGCGGAATATTCGAACATTCCCGCATAGTCCCCTTCCTCTATGCGGCGCAGCACGAGCCTCTTGGTTTCAAATTTTGGTATGGCCGAAAAAATTTCTTTTAATCTTTTGCTTTTTTTGCTTTTTGCCAGATATTTAAATTCGGGCTCTTCCTCGGCCGGCTCGCATCCGGCTTTTTTAAAATCCGGCTTTTTTAAAAAAGACAAAACTTTACAAAACATAAGCTACCCGAAAATCTTTCTCATCCTGTCGCAGTAATATTTCACGTTGTCCCATTTTGCGTGGGGGGGCAGCCTGTGGTCGGGGCACGGGATGAACCCTCCGAGGCCGACGAGTGGCTTCAGGCGCTCGATTTCCGCATCCACCGCCGCGAAGTCGAGCGCGAAAACGTTCTTGTTCGTGCCGCCCACCCCGCGCAGCTCTTTTCCGTACTGTGCCCGCCAGTTCCCGATTTCGGCGTTCCAGGTGCCCACTTCTATGGGGAACATGGTGTTCACGCCGTTAGAGAGCCATATCGGAACGAGCTTGTCTATGCAGCCGTCGCAGTCCAGAGAAGCTATGCCCACCCCGTGGCTGCGCGCCAAATCCGTGATTTTTTTATAGTTCGGGCCCACAAGCTCCCCGAATACCGCGGGGCTCACAAGCGGGCCGTTTTTGAAGCATATATCTTCCCAGAAGTGCAAAAAATCGGGCTTTACGCCGGCTTCCAATATGGCTTTGATGTTTTCAAAGCAAAGATTTCCGATCGCGTCGATTATTTCGGCGTATAGGTCGAAATCGTCCGCATAGAGGTAGCTGAGCGCTTCCACGCCGAGCATGTCGCGTACAGCTCCGTACAAGCTGCCCGCGTGCAGCCCCGCCGGGTGGTCCTCCATCGCCTCAAAAGAGGCTTTCACTGCCGCGAGCGCCTCGGGGCCGCCGTATCTTCCGGCGTCGGGCTGGAGCCTCGGCTTGTACAGCTCCTCCCAAGCTTCCCTGCCGGTCATCAAGGTCCCCACGGTCGAGGGTATCGAGCCAGCCCCGGGCCTCGTCTCCTCGATCAGCCCATTGCCGTTCTGGTGCACCACGAACCCGTCGGGACGCCTTTCCAACACTTTGTATTCAAATCCCGGCATGAGCCCGTTATGTCCGCTGTACTGCGCGGTCCAGCAAAAATCGAAGCCGAGTTTCTGGGCGATCTGCCTGTCGATTTGGTTTCCGTCGCCGTATCCGCCCGCTTCCTCCTTGGTCAAATGGCCCTCTGCGTGCCATTTCTGCAGCAGCTCGCCCCAATAGCCGAAATGGACTATGGGCATTTTGTCATAGTTTTGGTAATTTAGGATCGCCATCGTTCGTTCCCTGTTGTTCATAATACTCCTCCAGTTTTAGTTTATAGTTTTCAGTTATATCACGGCTCCACCAAAATGCGCGCGAGCAGGGAATCCCTGTCCAATATCACGGTTTTGGCGCCGCTGCCGCCAAAAGAAGCTTTCAGGGCGTCGAGCCCGCGCATGAAGCTGTAAAACTCCTCGCGGTCGGGCCCGCTGTACGACTCGGCCAACAGCCGCATGTATTCGGCCTCGCCCTCAGCGACTATTTTTTCCGCTTCGGCCTTGGCGTTCGAGACAATTATGTTCACTTCCCTGTCTACTTCGTTTCTTATGATGTTCGCGTCTTTTTCGCCCTCCGACCTCTCAAATCTGGCCACGCGCTCCCTGTCCGATATCATGCGCTCGAACACGGCCTGCTCGTTTTCGTGCGGGAGTTCAAAGCCCTTTACTTTTATGTCCAGTATCTCGATGCCGAACTGCGCCACTATTTTTGCCGCCTCTGTGGTGACCACCACGTTTATGTTGTCGCGGCTTTTCTCGTCGGTGGCGTCGATTATCTCGTTTTGCTCGAGCCTACCCACGAGTTTCTGCAGCTCGTTGTAGGTGGCCGTATCGAGCCTGCCTTCAGCATTGCTCACAGAGCCGAGCAGCTGCTGCCAAAACACGAACGGGTCCGAGATCCGCCAGACGATGAAGCAGTCGACGGTCATGTTCTTGGAATCCTTGGTCAGAAATCCCGAGGGCTTTATGTCGTAAAACAATTTTGTTTTGGGGAAATACCTCACTTCGTCGATCACCGGGATTTTGAAATGGAGCCCGGGGGATTCGATTGTCTCGACCACTTTCGAAAAACGTATCACCAAGGCGTACTCGTTTTCCTGAACTGTGTAAAACGCGGACGAGAGGATCGCCACGGCTATTATCGCCACGGCTATTACCGCTATTCTGATCGCTATTTTTTTTGTGTTCATCAGTCTCCGCTCCTTCCTATGTTCACTTCGTCCGCCCCGGCAAAATCCTCCAAGGGAAGCATCATCGAGATGTCGTCGCCTGAGGCCGCGTTGATATATACTTTTATCCCGGGCAGCACATTTTCGATCATTTCGTAATACATCCGCTGTTTGTGTATGTTCGGGTTCGCGGCGTACTGCTCATACATGGCGTTGAACATCGCCACCAGCCTGAACGCCTCGTTTATCCTGTCCTGCCGGAGGAATTCGGCGTTCTGCAGCAGCTTGTCGGCCTCGGCCTGCGCTTTCGGTATGTTTTCGTTTTTATAGGCCTCGGCTTGGTTTCGGACGGTCTGCCTGTACTGCTTGGCGGTTTCGACGTCCTTGAAAGCGGCGATGACTTCGGGGGTGGGAGGCTCGGCATCCTGTATCTTTATGTCGTACAATTCCAGGCCTATATTGTAGATGTCGAGTTCGTTGACGATCAAATCCTTGATCTTTCCCTGTATCTCCGCCTTTCCGGTGGTCAGTATGTCGTCCACCTTATACGAGCTTATGATATCCCTGATGCGGCTCTGGGTTATATTTTTCAGTATCTCGTCGGGCTCCTTCGAAGCGAACAGATATTTGTAAGGGTCGGAGATCCGGTATTCCACGTAAAAATCCACATTCACGATGTTGAAATCCCCGGTTATCATTTTGCTTTCGTTTGGAATGGAGAGCCCGGTTTCGAGGCTGTATCCTATGGCCTGCTTGAGCGAGACGTTCACATCCACGAGATATGCCTGCTGGATGAAGGGGATTTTGAAGTGCAGCCCCGCTTCGACGGGCGTTCCCGTATATTTGCCGAAGGTGGTGACTACCGCCTGCTGCTTGTCGCTGACCATGTAATAGCTCGACGAGATCAGCACAATTGCGGCTATGATCACCACTGCGGCGATTATGAGGCGCACCGCCCTTTTTTTTGATTTCGGGTCCATGGACTTGATATTTTTTATGTCCCAGCCATCTCGGTTGAAATTCATCTTCATACCTCCTGTTTTTTCGTTGTTAGTGCCCTTTGGCTACATTATATACCAGTTTGAATATTTTTACAACAGTTTTTTTTGGATTTTTTCCCACAGCGGGGACATGCTGCGCAAACGCGCCACCACCTCCGGCACGGTCTTTATTATATAGTCGATTTCCCGCTCCGTGTTGTCATGTGAAATCGAGAGCCGGAGCGAGCCGTGCGCCACCTCGTGGGCCAGCCCGAGGGCGAGCAGCACATGGCTGGGCTCGAGCGAGCCCGAGGTGCAGGCCGAAGCCGAAGAGGCGGCGATCCCCTTCATGTCCAGCATCAAAAGCAGCGATTCCCCCTCCACGCCCTCAAAACACATATTCACATTGCCCGGAAGCCTGTTTTCCATGTCCCCGTTGACGATCGAGTGCGGGATGCGCGACAGCCCGGAGATCAGTTTGTCGCGCAGCTTTGAGGTATATTCCCCTCTCTCATCGATCGCCTTGCAGTTTTCCTCGAATGCGGCCGCCATGCCCGCGATCCCCGGCACATTCTCGGTCCCGGCCCGCCTGCCCCTTTCGTGCGCGCCGCCCTCGATCAGCCGCTCGGGGACGATGTTTTTTTTGCAGTACAAAATCCCCACGCCTTTGGGTCCGTTGAACTTGTGCGCGGCAAGCGAGAGCATGTCTATGTTCTCCGCGGCCACATCTATTGGAACATGCCCGCCCGCCTGCACCGCGTCGGTGTGAAAGGGCACTTTTTTGTCGGCGCATATCTGCCCGATCTCCTTTATGGGCTGGAGCGTGCCTATCTCGTTATTCGCGTACATGATCGTGACCAGGGCGGTGTCTTCCCGTATCGCGCCCGCCACATCCCGCGCGTCCACGATCCCGTTTTTGCCGACTTCCAAAAACGTGACGTCGAATCCCTCTTTTTGCAGGCGCTCGAGCATATGCAACACGGCGTGATGCTCGATTTTCGAGGTTATGATGTGCTTTTTGTTTTTCCTCGCGCCGAGCTTGAGCCCGGTTCTTATCGCCTGGTTGTCGGACTCGCTGCCCCCCGAGGTGAAATAGATTTCCCTTGGTTCGGCGTTTATGTATTTCGCCATGGTTTCGCGCGATTTTTGAAGCGCGGCGGCGGCCTGCCGGCCGAAGCCGTGCAGGCTGGATGCGTTGCCGTAGCAGTTTTCCATCGCTTCGAGCGCGGCGGAAATGGCCGCTTGGCTCATTTTGGTGGTCGCGGCGTTGTCCGCATATATTTTTTCCACTTTCTTACCTCACTGGTTTTAACATCAACCGAAAATGATCAGCTCGCCGAGCTTGTTGTACCCTTTTTTTTCATCCCACATGTTTTTGTTGGCGAACCTCACCGAGTAGGCGGGCCTCATGCGCAGGTTCTCCGACATATCGGGGAGCCAGAGCGCCACATCGTATATCCCCTTTGGCATATCGGCCGGCAATGCGAAAGCTATTTCCAAGGTGTGCTCGCCCGGCATCCACAGGCGCGTATCGATTTCATCCAGCGGGATGTCGCAGCGGTTATTGCCGTCGTCCAAAACGACGAACGCTGGGCGCGCCCTGACGATGGCGGCGTAGCCGTCGTTCGCGATCCCGGCGCTCATTTTGAATTCGCCCCCGGGGAGCTGCGCGGTGGTGAATTCCGCTCTGACAAGCCTGAGCCGGTATCCCAGCTTCCGCCCCATGCGCCCGTAGACGTTCTCTTCGGGTTCCCCGAGCTCCGAAGGGGGCAGCGCCGTCTCGCGCCAAAGCTCTATATGTATCGGATTGTAGTCCGTGCTCATATGGGTGGTATGCAAATCGGCCAAATCGGAGAGCACTCTCAATGGAGGCAGGCTCTGCTCGTAGAGAAGCGTCCCCTCGAAGCCCCAGTCGGTGGCCTCCGACCATTCGACTTCCCCGCCCATCATCATGTTGCCGCCCGAAGAGGTGCGCCAGCCATACATCCAGCCCCTGACTTCGTCGTTTGCCGGGATGTTGCTTTTTGCCCAGCCGGACTCTTTCGCCCACCACACGCTTTGACCATATGTGGAATACGACCCCCAGTCGCCCGGCTCCACCATGAAAGAGTTGTTGTGGAAACCGAGGCGGTCTATCTGCGCCGCGCTCAGCGCCTGCTGGCCTTCGGGGGGATTTGCGGCTAAGTATTTCATCTCCATGATAAAAACGGGATAGCGCAGGCTGAGCAAAACGGAGTCCGGCAAAGAGTCCAGTATGAGTTTGACCAATTCGTAGCGGAAATAGGCGCCTTCCTTGGATTTTGTCTCGTATATGTGCGCGTTTGTCTCGTATATGCCGGGGTTTTCTTCGGTTATGTGCCATTCGCCCCAGCGGCCGATGACCCCCGCCTCGAAGGCGATCACCACGTCGGCGTTTTTGCTTATCACCGCGCAAAGCTGCCTGATATGCTCTTTTATGAGCTCCCAGTTTTCGATGATCGGGGGGCTCCACGACCAGGCATATCCCGGGTTGAGTATGATTTTCAGCCCCGCTTCGCGCACCGCGTCCAAACCGGCCTGCAGGTCTTCGAGCAGCGCCTCCGGCAGCTTGCCGGTTATATCCTCCGACCACGGGTCGCCTGCGCTCAAGCCCAAATAGTCATATATCTCGACATAGCTGTGAAGCACGCTTATGCCGGCCTCTCTGTGGGGCGTGAAATCCCTTGTCTTGGTCACTTGGACGCGCTTGTTCCAGCCGCGCTCCGGGTTTGAAAACGACTCGGAAAAATCGCCCTCGTACAAAAACTCCGAAACGGCGGGTTCGCTTATCGAGGCAAACCTTTCATCTTCCGAAGCATCGGCAGGCCCCCCGGAGCTCAAATCGGTTTCGGCCGGATCGCGGTCGGTGCATGCGGCAAGCAGCAAGTTCGAAAACAATGCGGCGAACAAAATCAAAGATATCGTTTTCATAAGCCTATTGTATCTCCTGGATTTTTTCCACCAGCTTGTCGATCGCTTTCAGCGCGCTGTTTTCCTTTTTCTCGTATTTGGAGACGATGTTGCGATCAAAGGTCATCGTCATGTTCAGCAGATCGCTCCCGAGGCCGCCGAAATCGAAAACGTCCCCTACGTCGTAGGCCCTGTTGCCGAAGATTATGTCCAGCATTTTGCCGCTCTCCTCGTCCCTGGCTATCTTGTTGTTGAGCACCACTTCGTAATAGGCGGGCTGCAGTATGTATTTCGATTCATACGACATGTATTCCACCACCGCGCTGGCCGTTTCAAAGCTGCCCGCGCACTGCGGGATGGAGGTGACCACCCCCACATACGGGTTCACCGTCTGCAGGTATTCGGCTTGCGCCTCGTTGTATTTCGGTATGGGCAGTATCCCGAAGTCGGTGTCCATGGTGCGCAGGTTTTCCACGTCCGCCATCCTTATCCACATGAACAGCCCCCTGTCGTCCTGGAATATTGTGTTCATGCCGTCGGTGAAACCTATGGAAGTGGGGTCGAAAAATTTCATGACGTGGAAACAGTACCGCTCATCGTACAAAATATCGTAGAGCTTGTCCAAGACCTCGAGCGCCTTGGGGGTGTTCAAGGTCAGCACGGGCAGGTCGTTTTCGTCCTTTCTGCCCATGAATTCGCCGCAGCCCGAAAGAAAGCTGGTCATGGTGTCCCGCTGGTACAGCAGCCCGTATGCGTCCTTGTCGTCGAATTTGCCGTTGCCGTCCACATCGATCGAGACGAGCTTGCACAGCTCGAGCAGTTTGTCCAAGGTCCATTTGCCCTCGTCCACGAGTTTGTACAGGTTTTCAATGCCGTAGTCCGCCTGCATTTTTTTGTTGAAGACCATCGCGGTGGTGGAGTCCTTGTCCATCAGCGTCATGTCCGAGGCCACGCCGAACACCTTGTGGTCTATGGAGAGGTCTTTCACGCAGTTCTGGTCCCACCAGGGCTTTTCCAGGTCGATATATGTGAGATGCCGAAATTCCGCGAGGTTGTTTGAAGTGGCGAGGTCGCCAAGGTTCCTGAGGCGCACAGTGTAGGCATCGACTGCGGCGTCGCCCGCCTTGACCAGTTTTTTCACCAGCCCGGCCGCGTCGTCCACTTTGTTTTCGGTCACCTTGCAGTTGAACTTGTCGTCCACCAATGAATTTCGCTTGTACACCGCGTCGTTTATGGTGTCCCCGGTCTCCTCATCGGCGCCGAAGTCCCTCTGCGACCATATCGGGATGGAATAGTCGTTTGTCAAAACCACGAATTCCGCGCCCTGCAGGTTTATCTCGGGGAGCTCCGGCGGGGAGTGCGCCTCCTCCGAAGGCTCCTGCCCGGTTTGCGCGGCCTCGCCCTCGGGCCCTTTTGCTTCGGTATCGCTGTCGCCCGGCTCGTCCCCCGCCTTCGCGCACGACGAAACCGCGGGCAAAACAGCGGCGGCGATAAGGCACAGCGATAAAAACAACACAAATTTCTTCATAAAAACAATATCCTTTCGTAAAAATTATATAAAATCATATTCCTGCAGCATTTTCATGGCTTTGACTTCGTCGGGCTTGGATACAAGGCACGAGACGCTCGAATCCGAAGTGGTGATCAGGACGATATTTATGCCCCAGGCCAAAAATTCGCCGAATATCCCCGCCGCTATCCCCGGCGTGTTTATTATCTGGGCCCCGAAGAAAGCTATCGTCAGATTGTTCGAGCATATGCTCAGTTCCATTTTTTCGCGATCCGCTTTTAGCGCCGCCGCGACTTCAAGGGTTTTGGCCAAGTCTTTGTCCGGCAGGGAAAATGACAGCGTTATGTCCCCGCCAAAACACGGGCTCTGGGAGATCATGTCGATGTTTATGCTGTTTTCCGCGAGTTTCTTGAAAATCTTTTCCCTGTCCGAGGCATCCGCGTTATACATCGTGACAAGGGTGACGCCGTGCGAGAGCTTGACGTTCTCTATTATATGCGCTATATCCTTGAGCATAAATTTTACATTTCCTTTCCTGTGATTTCGCCTATCAGATCCTTCATGCCGTAAAGACCCGCCGGCTTTCCGCATAAAAACCTCGCGGCGCACAGCGCCCCGAAGGCGAACATCTCCCGCGACTGCGCGCTGTGCGAGATCGAGACGACTTCGTTTTGCCCCGCGAAGATCACCTCGTGCTCGCCAACTATCGTCCCGCCCCTGATCGCGTGGATGCCAATCTCGTCAGGTTTGCGCGCCCCTTTTATGCCGCTGCGCCCATAGACATATTCGGGTCTGTCAGCCTCCCCGAGCACCGAGCAAATCTCGCCGGCGATCATCAGCGCGGTGCCGCTGGGGGCGTCGGCCTTCTGGTTGTGGTGCTTTTCGATTATCTCTATGTCAAAATCGCGGCCTAACAGCTTCGCGGCCTTTTTTGCGAGCTCGGCCACGAGGTTTGCCCCAAGCGACATATTCGCCGATTTGAACACCGCGATTTTTTTCGAGCATGACTTTATGAGCTCCGTTTCCTCGGGGGTGTGCCCGGTGGGGCAGACCACTATGGGGATTTTTTTGATCTCTGCATATTCCAACAAAACCCCTGCCGCGCTGTGGTGGGAGCAGTCGATGATCGCGTCGGCCGCAGCCTCGCAGTCCCAAATTCCGGAAAGAAAAAACGCGGGAAAACCCGAGGCCGGCCCCGGGGGGGTTATGTCGATTCCGCCCCCTA
>Ga0082212_10011364_pt1 | contig 11299 bp, 7 predicted proteins | sample TergutNt197P3_FD_71548 | JGI IMG/M metagenome (GOLD analysis project Ga0082212, IMG submission 71548) | Neocapritermes taracua P3 segment gut microbial communities from Petit-Saut dam, French Guiana - Nt197 P3 | ecosystem: Host-associated > Arthropoda: Insects > Digestive system > Gut ... | reverse complement strand
CAAGGGCGAATATATTCTGCTGGACACGACGCAGGGCGGCATTGTAAATACGACGGTGTTCCAGTGCCCTTCCAAGCGCGGCAAGGGCGTGCTGATCACCTCCACGGTGCACGGCAACATCCTCATCGGCCCCTCCGCCGAGGACGTGGAGGAGAAGGACGACTTCGCCACCACCGACCCCGGCCTGTGGGGCATCCGGGAGGTCGTGCTGCGCTCGGTGCCCGGCTACGTGATCCGGGACGTCATCACCTCCTTCGCCGGGGTGCGCGCCCGCAGCGACCGCCATGATTTCATTCTTGAGCCCAGCGCCATTGACCCGCGTTTCATCCATGCCGCGGGGATCGAGTCCCCGGGACTCACCGCCGCCCCCGCCATCGCAGAATATCTGATTGGCCTGGTGAAAGCCGCCTGGGGCGCGGAACTCCCCGAAAAAACCGGCTGGAACCCCGGCCGGGACAAGCCGGTGAGAATAAACGAGTTGAGCAAAGACGAATATTTTTCACTGGTGAAGGAAAGACCAGACTATGGCCGCATCGTCTGCCGCTGCGAGACCGTCAGCGAGGGCGAGATCGTCGACGCGATCCGCGCGCCCGCCGGGGCGAGGGACGTGGACGGCGTCAAGCGGCGCACCCGCGCGGGCATGGGCAGGTGCCAGGGCGGCTTCTGCGGCACGAAGGTCCTCGAAATCCTCAGCAGGGAACTGGATTTGCCGCCCGACGCCATCACGAAATTCGGCGGCGGCTCGGCAATTTTGATTGAGAAGACGAAATAGGGGGATATAGTCTTGGATTATGAATTGATCGTCGTGGGCGGCGGGCCCGCGGGTATGGCGGCGGCCCTGGAGGCCGAAAAGAACGGCATCGAAAAAATCCTCATCCTCGAGCGGGACGTGACGCTGGGCGGCATCCTTAACCAGTGCATACATACGGGCTTCGGGCTGCACTACTTCAGGGAGGAGCTTTCGGGCCCGGAATACGCCGCCCGGTTCATCGTGCCGGTGGAGCAGAACGAAAAAATCGACGTCAAGCTGGACACCATGGTGCTGGATGTGCAGCCGGGCGAAGGGTATCACACCGTCGTGGCCGTCAACAAGAGGGACGGCCTGCTGGAGCTCAGGGCGAAGGCCGTGGTGCTGGCCATGGGCTGCAGGGAGCGGCCCCGGGGCGCGCTGAATATCGCGGGGACCAGGCCCTCGGGCATCCTCAGCGCGGGCACGGCCCAGAAATACGTGAACATGGACGGCTGGATGCCCGGCAGGGAGGCCGTGATCCTCGGCTCGGGGGACATCGGGCTGATCATGGCGCGGCGCATGACCTTCGAGGGCGCGAAGGTGAAGATGGTGTGCGAGCTGATGCCCTACTCCAGCGGGCTGACGAGGAATATCGTGCAGTGCCTGGACGACTTCGATATCCCGCTGAAGCTCAGCTGCACGGTGATCGGCGTGCATGGGAAAGAACGGCTCGAGGGCGTGACCATCGCCAATGTGGACGAGAACCGCAGGCCCATACCGGGCAGCGAGGAATATGTGCCGTGCGATTTGCTGCTGCTGTCCGTGGGGCTGATCCCCGAGAACGAGCTGACGCGCGGGGCGGGGATTTCCATCGATATGATTACGGCGGGGGCCGTTGTGAACGAGGCGCGGGAGACCGGGATTCCGGGCATCTTTGCCTGTGGGAATGTGCTGCACGTGCACGATTTGGTGGACTACGTGACCCTCGAAAGCCAGCTGGCGGGCAAGGGCGCGGCGGAATACATACAGGGGAAGAGCGATGCCGCGCCGGACTATGTGAATACCCGGGGGACGGGCGGCGTACGGTATATTGTGCCTCAAAGAGTGAATAAGCATGTGGACGAGCCGGTGAAGCTGTACTTCCGGGTGGGGCAGGTGTATAAGGACGCCACGGTGCAGCTGTCCGCGGGGGATGAGGTGCTGGCGAAGCGCAAGCGGCCGCGGCTGGCGCCGGGGGAGATGGAGGACCTCACAGTGAAGCCCGAGCAGCTCAAGGGGCTGGCGGAGGGGGCGGAATTGGTGATTGAGGTTGTGGAGTGAATTTGTTCATCCCGGCGAGCCACTGGCCCGCCGTGCAACAACGATAAACAGGAGTATTTTCATATGACCAGAGACATCATTTGCGTGGCGTGCCCCATGGGGTGCGAGCTGCATGTGGATTTGAACGGAGCCGGGGAGATTGAGAATATTACCGGGAACACGTGCAAGCGGGGGATCGATTACGCGCAGGCGGAGATCACAAACCCGACCAGGAGCTTCCACTCGACCGTAAGGGTGGAGGGGGGCAGGGTCCCGCTGGTGAGCGTGAAGTCCGCCGGGCCGGTGCCGAAGCGGCTGCTGATGGACTGCGCACGGGCCACCCGGGGGGTGAGGATCAAAGCGCCGATTGCGATTGGCGACGTGATCGTGCCCGACGTGTGCGGCACGGGGGTGAATTTGATCGCGACGAACCGGGTAACGGCGGCGTAAGGAGGCCTCTATGCAAAAATTCATTGCAGCGATTCTGGCGTTTTTGGCCGCCTTTCAGTTCTTGGGCGGCTCCCCGTGTGAAATGCTGTGGCCGGGGGAGGCGTTCGAGACCGGAAGGGCCTGCTGGCTCTGGGGCAAGGGCCTGGAATACCTCTACAGCCTGCGCAGCCAGGGCGTCGGCCGCCCGGAGAACGACAGCCTGCTCGTGCTCCACAGGGGCCGGCTGGTCTATGAGCACTATGAGGAGGGCGAGGGCGAGGACAGCCTTTTTCCCGTCTATTCCTGCACGAAGACGGTGGTGTCCGCCCTGGTGGGCATCGCCATCAAGGAGGGCTATATCGATAGCGTGGACCAGAAGGTCGCCGAATTTTACCCCGAGGCGGTGATTGCGCCCGGGCAGGAGAGCAAGGCTGACATGACAATCCGGCACCTGCTGACCATGACCTCTGGCCTGCCACAGGATTTGGAGGCGCACTGCGACGACTGCATGGGCGCGCCCGACGTGGGCCTGGCCGCCTTTGAGACCCCGCAGGCCGCCGCGCCCGGCGAAAAGTTCCTCTACAGCTCCAACCCGGGCATGCAGTGCCTGGGCGGGATACTCGAACGGCGGACGGGGCGCACGCTCAGCGAATACGCGCGGGTAAAGCTCTTTGAGCCGCTGGGTATCACGAGCGTGGTGTGGGAACACTTGAGCGACGGCAGCAGCAGGGCCGGTTCCGGCATAGAAATGACCGCCCGGGATATGCTGCGCCTGGGCCATCTCTACCTGAATGACGGCTGCTGGGACGGCCTGCGGATTTTGCCCGAGGGCTGGGTGGAGCAGTCGAAGCCCGGCAGCAGCGGCTACGGCTACCTCATCTGCGACTACGGCAGCGACTGGTTCCTGGGGGGCTCCCTGGAGGCCAGGGGCTACGGGGGGCAGTGGATCACCATATGCCCCAAGCGCGGGCTGGTGGTGGCGAGAACGGCGCGGGTTTTGTAATGGCTTCATTTGTAAATCAATTTTGACATAACGGAGGTATCCCCATGCGCGACGAAGCGAGACAACTGGCCGGGCGGCTGACACTGGACGAGAAAATCTGCCTGATCAAAGGGCTTGGGACCTGGCACACCTACCCGGTGGAGCGGCTGGGCCTGCCGAGCGTCATGATGTCCGACGGCCCGCACGGCCTGCGCAAGCAGGAGGACGGCGGCGACCACCTGGGGCTGGGCGGCAGCATCAAAACGGTGTGCTTCCCCACGGCCTCGGGCACGGCGGCCTCCTTCAGCCGGGCGCTGCTGCGGGCGTTGGGCGAAACCCTGGGCGGGGAGTGCCGCGCGGCGAAGCTGGCAGTCCTGCTGGGCCCGGCGGTGAACATCAAGCGCTCGCCGCTGTGCGGGCGGAACTTCGAGTACTTCTCGGAGGACCCGTATTTGGCCGCCGAGATGGCCGTGAACTATACCCAGGGCCTGCAGAGCAAGGGCGTGGGCGTGAGCATCAAGCACTTTGCCGCCAACAACCAGGAGAAGCGCCGCATGACGGTGCAGTCCGTGGTGGACGAGCGGGCGATGCGCGAAATTTACTTCCCCGCGTTTGAGCAGACCGTCAAGCGCGCCGACCCCTGGACGGTGATGTGCGCCTACAACCGGCTGTTCGACGGCATCTATTGCAGCGAGAACAAGCGCCTGCTGACGGACATCCTCCGGGAGGAGTGGGGCTTCGACGGCATGGTGGTGTCCGACTGGGGCGCGGTGAGCGATCGGGCCAAGGGCGTGGCCGCCGGGCTCGACCTCGAAATGCCCGACAGCGCGGGCTTCCACACCTCCGTTTTGATGGAGGCGCTGCAGAGCGGCGCGCTGGAGGAGGCCGCGCTGGACGAGGCCTGCGCCCGGGTGATCAACCTGGTGCTGCGCGCGATGGAGGGCGCCGACGACGATGCCCCGCCGCCGCAGGCGGACAACGAGCTGGACCACATCCTGGCGCGGCAGTATGCCCGGGAGACCATGGTATTGCTCAAGAATGACGGCGCGTTGCCTCTTAAGAAAGATGTGAAAGCGGCGTTTATCGGCGGGTTCGCGAAGCAGCCCAGGTTCCAGGGGGGCGGGAGCTCCCACGTGAACGCATATAGGGTGACTTCGGCCTATGAGACCGCGATGGACGCGGGGCTGCCTGTGGAATACGCCGAGGGCTTCGGGGTCAGGGATTACGAATATGACCCGGTGAAAACCAAGCAGGCCGTGGCCCTGGCCGCGCACTGCGACGTGGCGGTGGTCTTCGCGGGGCTGCCGGAGAGCATGGACAGCGAGGGTGCGGACAGGAAGCACATCGACCTGCCGCCCTGCCAGAATACGGTGATCCAGGCGGTTCTGCAGGCGCAGCCCAATACGGTCGTCGTGCTGTGCAACGGCGCGCCCGTGCGCATGCCCTGGGTGAGCGACGCCGCGGCCATCCTGGAGAGCTACCTGGCCGGGGAGGCCGTGGGCGAGGCGCAGATCGACCTGCTGTATGGGGATTACTCCCCCTGCGCGAAACTGGCCGAGACCTTCCCGCTGATGCTGCAGGATACCCCCTGCTACGGCAATTTCCCCGGCGGCACGGCCACGGTGGAGTACCGCGAGAGCATCTACGTGGGCTACCGGTACTACGACAAGGCGGAGAAGGACGTGCTGTTCCCCTTCGGCCACGGGCTGAGCTACAGCCAGTTCGAGTACTCGAACCTGCGGGTGGCGCGCAAGAACTTTGCCCCCGGGGACAGCCTCGAGGTGGTTGTTACAATCAAGAACACCGGCGACGTGGACGCCTCTGAAATTGTGCAGTTCTATGTGGAGCCCACGGACGGGATCGGCTTCCGGGCCAAGCGGGAGCTCAAGGGCTTCGAGAAGATTTTCCTCAAGGCGGGGGAGAAGCGGCGCGTGATGATCACCCTGGATGCGCGGGCGTTCTCCTACTGGCACACGGGCATCAATGACTGGTATTGCGCGCCGGGGGCGTATGACGTGCTGGCCGCGGCGTCGAGCCGCGACGTGCGCCTGCGTGCGGGCGTCTATGTACACAACGACAGGGCCGCCGAATCGCCCTATGAGGGGCTGGCGCTGGACGCCTACGAGAGCGGCCTGGTGCACACGGCAAGCGACGCCGCGTTCGAGGCCCTGCTGGGCCATCCGCTGCCGGCCGCCAACCACGCCGTGCCGCGCCGCCTGGGCCTGGACGCCAACCTGGAGGACGCGCAGCAGAGCAGGTTCGGCCGGGTGCTGATGAAGCTCGTGCGCATGGCCGTGCCCGTGGTTGCGAAGGCCGCGGGGGACTCCCTGGGCGACCTGTCCGGCATGATCGAAATGGCATTCGACCTGCCCATACGCACCATCGGGCAGTTCTCCGGCGGGTTCCTGGACCGCCCCATGGCCGAGGCGCTGATCTCCATCTTCAATGAGGAGAACTATTGGCAGTCCATCTGCGAACTGGTCAAGGGTGCGGGACGGGCTGTGAAGAAGGCAATGGGGAAGTAAAGATTGTGTAGGGGCGTCGCTCCGCGATGCTCCCTCACCGCCTGCGCAAGCGACCTCGCAAGGTCGCTTTGGGAGCATCCCTCACGAGGGAGCCTGGGGAAGAACGTCGCTCCGCGAAACCACCCCGGCCCTGCGGGGCCACCCCTCCACGGAGGGGAATTGGGGGAAGGGCGTCGCTCCGCGATACCATCCTCAGACCCGCAACGTCTCCTGCGGGAGCCGTTTGGGCGGGAGCTCCTTCCACGGGAAGGAGCTTGGGGGATTAGGTGAGAGCGGGAGGACAAGAAGTGACTCACGATATTGCCATCGTCGGCGCGGGGGCCTCGGGGCTGGCGGCGGGGATTGCGGCGGGGCGAAAATTGGCTGAGGCGGCGGGTGGCAAGAATGCCGCCCCTACGGGCCGCATTATCCTCCTGGAGCGCATGCCACGGGCGGGGAAGAAGATTCTCGCCACGGGCAACGGGCGCTGCAACCTGGGCAACCGCCAGGCGATGGAGCATGCATACCATAACAAAGAGTTCGCGGCCTTCGCACTGAGACAGTTCGAGGGCTGCGAAAGCTTTTTTGATTCGCTGGGCTTGGCGGTGCAGGAGGACGGCGAGGGCAGGCTGTACCCGAGGTCGAATATGGCGGCGGGCGTGTTGGACGCGCTGCGGTTCGGGGCCGAGCGGGCGGGGTGCGAGATTCGCTGCGGCTGCCCGGTGACGAGCATCGAGCCGGTCAAAGATGGCTTTCGGATCAACAAAGAGATTTTCGCCCGGCGGGTGATCGTCGCCGCCGGGGGATGCGCCGCGCCCGCGCAGGGCTCGGACGGCTCGGGATTTTCGCTGCTGCGCTCTATGGGGCATAGTATAGTTGAGCCAAAACCGGCGCTGGTGCAGATCAAGAGCGATTCGCCGTTGCTTGGGATGCTCAAGGGGCTGCGGGTGCAGGCGGGCATAAGGATTGAGCGGGACGGCGAGGTTTTGCGGCGGGCCGAGGGGGAGGTCCTGTTCGCCGGGGACGGGCTGTCGGGCATCGCGGCGATGGAGGTCAGCCGGGGGGCGCAAAAAGGCAGCAGGGCCGTGATGGACCTGCTGCCGGAGGCTTCGGTTGACAAATTGGCGGCGTTGCTGTCGAGATGGCGCGGGGCGTGCCCGGCGTATTCCGACGCGCAGCTGCTGACGGGATTGATGCCCAGGCGGGTTGCGGAGGCCGTGGTAAAAAATGCGGGTGATTTGGCGTACACCTGCAAAAACTTTGCGTTCGAGGTCACGGGGACGCGGGGGTTCGAGTATGCGCAGGTGACGGCGGGGGGCGCGGACGTAAACGAATTCCACCCGCATACGATGGAATCGCGCGTGGTGCCGGGGGTGTTCGCCTGCGGGGAGGCCCTGGATGTGGACGGCGGGTGCGGGGGGTTCAATTTGCAGTGGGCATGGGCGAGCGGGGTGCTGGCGGGATGCTCCGCATATCCACCCCGGTGCTGCGCACCACCCCTCCACGGAGGGGAATTAATGGCGCTCCAGAATGTAACCGACCAGTGAGAACGCGCCCAGGCGGCGCATGTACCAGAAGGGGGCCAGGGCGTCGGCCCAGCAGCCCAGCGTGGCCAGGGCGACCAGCGCGAGGGTCTGCAGGGGCGCGCGTGGCAGGGAATAATAGAAAAACAGGCGCACGCCGGGATAGTTATCCCGGTTTTTTTGCAGGCTGGGCAGCAGCCGCGCGAAGCGGCGGTAGAGCAGCAGGGCCACGAGAATGTAGCTCAGCGCCCAGGCGAGGCCCAGCAGCGCGCCGGCGATGGGGAGATCCAGGTTGCGCAGGAGCTGCTCGAGGGAGGCGTAGCTGGCCAGCATGGGGAGGATCTGCACCAGCACGGCGGCAGCGAACAGCAGGCCCCGTCCCCGGAACTGGTAGCAGGCGCAGGCGTACGCCGCCATGACGCAGCAGGCGCTGCCCAGCAGGGCCGCCAGCAGGATGGGCCATACGCTGCTGGCCGCGAGAAGGTCGCGCAGGAGGGTGCCGCTGTCGGCATAGAGGCGCGAGACGAAGGCGAGGGCGTCGGACAGGGTGGTCGGCGCCTGGCCCCGCGAAACCGGGGTGAGGAACAGGATGAGGGCGTCCAGAGCGAGGAAGAGGGGTATCACAAGCAGGTGTGTTTTGGTTGCGGGCGGCAATGCCGCCCCTACAGGTTGGGTCTGCCATATCAGCATGATTGGCACCAGGCCGCACAGCGCCACAAAGAAAAAACCCAGGAGGGTCAACAGGGGCGTCTGCCAGACGAAGAACAGCACCAGGGGCAGCACCGTGGCCAGCGACAGCCCCGTCATGCGCAGCGGCGCGCGTAACAGCGCGCGGGCGGCTTCGGCCATGCTCTCCCGGGTGAGGGTCAGCAGGCACAGGGGCAGCGCAAGGAGCAGTTGCAGGACCAGGAAGGCCGAGGCGATCGACCGCATGGCCCCGGCGGGGAGGAGCGCGTAGAGGTTCAACAGGCCCACGCGCGCGGCCCCCAGGGAAACCCCCAGGACCGCCCCGGCGAGCAGGGATGTTTTAGAGCGCACGCGCATCCCCGCGAAGACCTCGCGGGGGAGGAAGCCGTCCTCGCCGCGCAGCATCTTGCGCAGGGCGGCAAGGCAGCCCCCCGCGCCGAAGCAGGCCAGCATGGCCAGCAGCAGCCCGCCCAGGGCGTCCACGGCGTTGAGCCACGGCAGCACGGGCTCCTCCCGGGCGGCCTGCAGCAGCACGCGCATGAGGATGCAGGTCCAATAGAGGAAGGGCGCGGCGAACAAGCCCGCCACGAGGTTCAGGAAGAACAGGGCCCAGCGGCGGCGCCTGCAGAAGGAGAGGGCTTGCTTGAGGGTATAGGGTGTGCTCATGGGGGGCCTTTCTGTAAAATATATCGCTCATCGCTCCGCGAAAACTGTTTGTCGCTCCGCGATGCCTTCCTCACCCCGCCCGAGGCGGGGAGCTCGGCGTAGCCGACACGACCGAAGGGAGCCGACACAGGGAGGAGCCTTGGGGCTTAAGCGAAAACGACATCTGGTTCCATTGCTTCGTAATTGCATATCCCGCCTATGAATGCAGCGCCCTTCTTCGCGCCCGCACCCAGCCCAGCAGCGAGAACAGGCCGAAGGCGCACAGGTTCACCGCGACGATGGCCGCCCCGGTGGGCAGGCCCCGCGCGCCCAGGCACGAGACCCAGAAGCCCAGCAGGAAGCAGGCGGCCGAGACGACCGCGGAGCAGAGGACGACAGACCGGAAGCTCTTGCACACGCGCATGGAGATCAGGGCGGGGAAGATGACCAGGCTGGAGATCAGCAGCGTGCCGAGCATGCGCATGCCCAGCACCACGGTGCAGGAGGTCAGAACGGCCATGAGCAGCTGATACCACCCGGTGCGGATGCCCGTGGCGCGGGCGAAGGTCTCGTCGAAGGTGACGGTGAACACCCGGTGGTAGAACCAGGCGAAGCCGGGCAGGACCACGGCGGCCAGGGCCAGGCTCATGTAGACGTCGGCGTCGCCCAGGGCGAGGATGCTGCCGAACATGTAGTTCATCAGGTCCGCGTTGGAGCCGCCCAGGCTCACCGCCAGCACGCCCACGGCCAGGCACCCGGTGGACAGCAGGGCGATGGCGGCGTCGCCGCGCAGCTTTACGCTATCGGTGCGCAATAATAGAAAGGCGGCCAGTATGACTGCGAGGACGGCCACGGGCAGGGGCGCCCAGTGCAGCGCAGAGGCGACCGCCAGCGCGCCGAAGCCCACGTGGGAAAGCCCGTCGCCGATCATGGAGTAGCGCCGCAGCACCAGCGGCACACCCAGCAGCGCCGAGCAGAGGGTCACCAGCAGGCCGACGACCAGGGCCCGCCAGAGGAAGTCGTATTGAAAGAGGGTCACGAGGGACATGGGGGCTCCTTCTTCAGCTCACGTCCGCCAGCTCGATCCACTTGTGCCCGTGCACCGCGATGTGTTCCTTGCGCCCGGCGAGGTTGTCGCCCTCCATCAGCTCGAACATGTCGGCCGTATCCTGGGCGTCGGTGGGGCACACCTGCACCAGGCGGCGCGTGGTGGGGTTCATGGTGGTCAGGTTCATCATGTCGGCGTCGTTCTCGCCCAGGCCCTTCGAGCGCTGGATGGTATACCGCCTGCCCCCGATCGCCTCCAGGGCCTGCGCCTTTTCCCGCTCGGTGTAGGCGAACCAGGTCTCTCCGCCGCAGGTGAGCTCATACAGCGGGGACTCCGCGATGTAAACCCTGCCGGCCTCGATGAGCGTGGGCATCAGGCGGTAGATCATGGTGAGGATCAGCGTGCGGATATTGAAGCCGTCCACGTCGGCGTCGGTACAGATGATCACCTTGCTCCAGTTGAGGTTGTCCAGGTCGAAGGAATGCAGCTCCTTGGCCCACTTGCCCGTGACCTCCACCCCGCAGCCGAGCACCTTGATGAGGTCGGTGATGATCTCGTTCTTGAAGATTCTGCTGTAGTCCGACTTCAGGCAGTTGAGTATCTTCCCGCGCACGGGGATGATGGCCTGGAACTCGCTGTCCCGGGCCTGCTTGCACGCGCCGAGAGCGCTATCGCCCTCCACGATGTAGATCTCGCGCTGCTCGGGGTCGCGCGAACGGCAGTCCACGAACTTCTGCACGCGGTTGGTCAGGGCGTTGCCCGATTGCAGGGTCTTCTTGATGCTCACCCGGGTCTGCTCGGCCTTTACGCGGCTGCGCAGATTGATGAGCACCTGCTCCGCTATTTTTTCGGCGTCGGCGGGGTTTTCGAGGAAATAGACCTCCAGCTGGTGCCGGAAGAACTCCGTCATGGCCTCCTGGATGAATTTGTTCGTGACGGCCTTTTTGGTCTGGCCGATGTAGGAGGCCTTGGTGGAAAGGCTGGACACCACCAGGAGCATACAGTCCGTGATGTCCTGGAATTTTACTTTTGGGTCTGTTTTGTTGTACTTGTTTGCTGATTTCAAGTAACTATCCAGATGGCCCACAAAGGCGCTTTGCGCGGCTTTTTCCGGCGCGCCGCCGTATTCCAGAAAGCTGGAGTTGTGATAGTACTCTTTCAGCTGCCTGGCCTTGGAGAACGCCAGCGCGCAGGTGATTTTCACCTGGTAGTCGGGCTGGTCCTCGCGGTCGCGGCCCGTGCGGCTGCCCTGCCAGAATTGCACATCCGTGAACGCGGTGCCGTCGGCGACCTCCGCTATGTAGTCCACGATGCCGTTTTCGTAGTAGTACTCGTATTCCTCGTATTTGCCGGGACTTGTCTCGTCGCGCAGCAAAAAGTGCACGCCCCGGTTCACCACGGACTGCCGCCGCATGACCTCCTGGAAGTACTCCAGGGGCACGGCGATGTCGG
>Ga0082212_10011363_pt1 | contig 11299 bp, 12 predicted proteins | sample TergutNt197P3_FD_71548 | JGI IMG/M metagenome (GOLD analysis project Ga0082212, IMG submission 71548) | Neocapritermes taracua P3 segment gut microbial communities from Petit-Saut dam, French Guiana - Nt197 P3 | ecosystem: Host-associated > Arthropoda: Insects > Digestive system > Gut ... | reverse complement strand
CGAGCGTTTGGGGAGCAGTTATCACGTTTCGCAAACGGATGAGGTCAGTCCGCCCAACCTATATGTTGGGGCTGTCTCTGCGGTTTTCCGTGATATTCACCGCGAGGGGGATCGGCTCATCGTAGACGGTACTTTGTTATACAACGGCGAGCGTCGCCTTATCGGCAGGGCGTTCCTTGTGTTCAGGGATAGAAATGGCCATGCATACGTTTATGCTGCGAACAGCAGTATACATGGCCGGTTTATGGCGAGTATTGATTTATCGGAGTTGCCGCCGGGCGAGTACCAGTTGTCGATCGCCGGCGCGCTCGTCGAGGGCAACGACGCCTTGAACGGGGAAAGGCGTCAGGGGTTTTTCCGGACGGAGTACAAGGTGACTGTGGGTGTTGGCAGTGTATAAACGCCGTCATTGCTAGTAGCCTGGTTGTACTAGCATGAGAGTCTTGCTGGACATGCGCATCACTGGTTATAGTATATCATTTTGCCACTATTGAGAAAGCGGGGCGAGGGCGCGGTAGGCGAGGACAATAGCCATTTCTGTCGTGAGGTTACTTTCGGGGTCGAACATGTTGTCGCCGACGCCATTGATTATACCTGCACTAAAAGGCCAGCCGAGCTCAGGCGCAGCCCAATGACCTTCCATATCTGCAAACGGTTGTGAAAAACCCTCTGTATTCACTCCCAATGTTCTGGCAACGCGGTTAATCATAACTGCAATATGCGCACGCGTGAAGTTTTCTTCCGGTCTAAAAGAGCCATCGCTGAAACCTGTAATTATTCCAAGGGCATTAGCTACCAGGACAGCCCTGTCGTTCGTGTCAGTAAATGCGTTTTCATTTATTGCGACGCCTTTGGCTTCCATGAAATCTTCGATAGTCTGCCCGGAGGCTGCTTCTATCAGATTTAAAAACATTTTCGCTATTTCTCCACGTGTAACACTGCCTTTATAATTCCTTTGTAACTCCTGTGGCACGAGTCCAGCAGCAATCGCAGCAGCTACTTCAAGTTCAGCCCAACCCGATGGTTCGTCGGCCTGGGGAGGAGGCGGAGGAATCGTTCCGGAATCGCTTCTTCTTAGTGTAATATATATTTCTCCGTCAAAGTAAATATGAGTTGAACCATCTCCAAGTGTAAATACTCTCGGAACAAAATAACCAAAGACAGGTCCGTCGTCATCAAAGAATACTATTTCAACAACTTCATAACCGGAAGGAACGGGATAGGTCGTTAGCCTGTACATCCCCGCTTGTTCGACAGCAATTGCATGGCCACTAGAGAATGAAGCGTAGTATTCCCCTTCACTCCAATGCATACCATCATAGCGCATATCGCAAGAAACCTCTGTGCCGTCAGGAGCTTCAAAAACAAAAGTAAAGTCAATGTCATTAGTACCGGAATTAAGATACTCCGGGAATACATCGGAGATGTCTTGTCCGCGGCTGACATCAATAACGTAGATTACGCACACATCACCACCGTCGGCAGACGCACTTATTGGCAAGACACATGCCATCATCGTGATTATCAGGATAGCGCATAATAGTTTTCTTTTCATATTCTTTTTCTCCTTCGATTTTTATTACATGAAATTGTCCAACTTATCCAGAATAGTAGGCTTTTTTGGACACTCATTAATAATGAGAATAGTATCATATTGCAACGCAAAAAACAATATGTGGCGCTAAATCATGAGATACCGCTGGGTCGCGTTCAACAGGTTTTGAATTGAACGAGTGTTTATGCCGGAGAAAACGGTTACGGTCTGATTGACCGGAATCTGTACTTGCCGAAAAACTGGTTTGCAGACGATTAGCCGCTTAAGGTGATTACACAAAGAGTTGAGTATAGTCTGAGTAGGGTGTTTTATGCTAAAAAGCATGGAATAATCTACAAAACCACAAGGACCGAAATGAAAGATAATACTGGCGGATATACTTGTTTAGCAATAATCGGAAATGGGTTTGACAAGGCGCACGGATATAAAACCTCTTACTGTGACTTCACAAAACACGTTGGTGAAGACTTTTTCTCTGTATATAGAGACTTCATAAGTATTTATAGCAGCGCCAATATTGAATGGAATGAATTTGAAAAGCAAGTGGAAGCTTTAACCGCCGCATTTTATCAGAAGGTAATGTCAGATGAAGGTCTTGATGAACATGTTATCAAGCATTTCAATATGGTTTTTCGTTGCATCAAGGATAGACTTATCGATTATTTGCGGACTGAAACAGAGCGCAACCCGTTTATAAAAATCGAATCAGTCCAGAATCATTTAGACAAGTATACAATAGGTTTAAACTTTAATTATACAAATACTGCTGAGAACTACCTGTGTGACGTAATTTATATTCATGGTTCTCTTAATGAAAAAGAAATTGTCCTCGGATACGACCCAGCAGACCCTTTCTGCCTAGCTTCATACGAGAACAGGATGTGGTTTAAGGACCTTTGTCGAGATAGGCTTGCCTGTGAGAGATATATAAAAGAGGAATTATTAATCCCTTACAGCAATCCAGTATATCAGGAGATTTTTGACGAGTATGTGCAAATCCAAGACTGGGAGAATTCGGGCAAGGGTTTAGAAGCAGAGGATATTGCCAGCTTGAAGCATGCAGAATTCTTTTGCAGGTATTTGCAAACTCGTTGCAATAATGACATTTTCAAACAAAAGAATATCTCTTTGAATAATATCAGCAAAGTGGTTGTGTTGGGGCACAGTATCAAGTCAGATAAAACATACCTCGAAGAACTGCTAAAAAAGTGTTCGCAGCTCAAACAGGTTATTGTTTTCACATATAAAGGCGAAGATCCAAATTGTCTGGAAGCGAGAAAACAGTTTTTTCGGCCTTATTGCATATCTGTCAGCGACGTCTCGTACTAATATCATGGGGCGAGCGAGACCATCCTGGATTATAATTTCAAGATCCGCTGGTGTGCCGTGAGCACGAAATTGTAGCAGAATAAAAGAGCGGCTACAGCTTTCCGTATAGTTTTTCGAGTTTGTCGATAAATGACCTTAGCGCTTTTTTTGTCGCCGTTGTCACGCCGCCACCTGTCAGCGTTTCTATCTGTCCGTAGAAATCGTCGGCTATTTTTTGTATTGTTGCGGCAGTCTCCGGTTTTAGGTTGGGACTGGTGGCAGGAGGCGGAGCTTGGCCCGGGTCCCAGTCTGAGAAGTCGCTACTGCCTGGTTTAGTTGGCGGTGATGTGTTTCCCGGTTTTTCCTTTGCGTATTTGCCTTCTTCGATGGCTCTGACCAGAGCTTCAAGCTCTTCCTCTGATATCGGCAGTAGGCCCGCTAACACTTTCTTGTCGATTTTCGCTTTCCCGGAGAGGATCATTCTCGCTGCTTCCGGCGAGACCTTACCTATGGCTTCGATCGACTCAGAGACTTTTGCGTCACGTTCGATCGTCCTTGGCGACACATTATGCAGTTCCGAAAGGCGAGTGGCCGTAGATTTGTTTTTTGGTTTTCCGTCATTTTGGCGGAAAAGCTCTTCGCCCTGCAAATACTGGTTTTTGCCTCCTGAATTTCTTACTATTATCTTATCCGTCCTATAGTGTATGCCGCGATAGTTGCTCAACTCCATAGGCGTCAGGTTGCGCCTCGAAATCTGGTTCAGTATGATCCAGACCTTTACTTCTTCCCTGGACCCAAATTCTTTTTCGATTGTTTTGAACGGCAGGCCATGTTTTGTGCATATCTCGAAGCGGTTATATCCGTCAATCAGAATTCCGTTCCATAAGACGAGTGAGTCGCGGCATCCGTTCTGGAGTATGTTTTCTTCAAGCAGCTTGAAGGTTTCTTCGCTGAGCGGCGGCAACAGGTTTTTGAATTCTTCGTCAGTTATTATCGTTCCCATGGTGTTCTCTCCTCCTATACTATATTCGGGCGCAGGTCTCTCCTATATAGTCTAGGGGTTCGAGCAGGTTTAATGTCAAGAAGTATTAATTTGTAAAGGATGTACCATATTAATTTGTTACAGGATGTACCATATTTTGCAATCATATCGAGAGGAGATAAATATTAATTGCAAAAGTTATTATTAATTCAGTCGATATAGTGCCCACGGCAGGCTATGATCCATAAGTTCTTTTCAGCGTCAAAATTGTAGATCAGCCTGTTTTCACTATCGATATGCCTGCTCCATGCTTTCCTGTGCTTCAATGGTTCGGGCTTCCCAATGCCCTTTGATAGGCCATTACGCTCAATATCTTTAACCAGTTCATTGATTTTCTTTGCGTTTTTCCTGTCTGCCGATTGCCAAAAGAGGTAATCATCCCATGCGCGGTCTGACCACACCTTATTCATCATAAACCTCAATCAGCTCGTGGACGCGCCCTTCCCCTGTTGACAACTGTTCAATGGAGCGGTCGATCATTGAGAGGTACTCCGCGTTCTTTGCGGCTTTCACTAAAGCATTATACGCTTCAAGGCTGACGATAACGACATTTTTTTCATCCTTGCGAGTAACAATAACGGTCTCTCGCTCATCAGTGACCCTGTCGCAATAGCCTTTTAGGTTATTGCGAATTGTTGAGTAGTTGACGGCTAGCATAAAACCACCTTCTTGACAATATATTGTACTTATAATTGTACAACAGTTTTTATAATATGTCAATACTTCAGCGAGTAATTACATCAATCAGTTCGCGTACACGCCCTTCACCTGTTACAAAGGCATCAGGGGTTTTTCCGGACGGAGTACAAGGTGACGGTGGGATATTAACTCGTTAGCCGGGCAGGTCATTCAAAAAAATCGTCCATAGTTACTTCAGAGACAATTTCCGCGCTGTATTCGTTTTTCTTGAGCCCGAAAGTGGTGATCATTGTTGTCTGGACGGCTTTGCGCGTATGCGTAGAATTGGCAAACGCGGTTTTTTTGTTACGCATCGATTCATTGTCCTTCTTATCTATCTGATATTGCCCTGAAGAGAATTTGATCTCGCACAAATTGATAATATTGTCATTGCGGTCTATAACCAAGTCTATCTGCGCCCCGGCGCCGTCATATGCTCCCCTCCAGGAAAACACAGAGGCCAAAACACCTGATATTCCTAGCTTTTTTCGAATTTGCGGCAAGTGAAGCAGGCAGAGCTTCTCATAACCTATGCCGCTCCATGCATGGTAAGCGGGCGTCGATGAGAAGCGGAGCCAATAATCGTTTGCATATTCGTAGCGTTTGCCGCGAAAACGAATATCAAACAGAGAAAAAAAGTCAATCAACTGATATAGGCTGTCACGCTTCTTTTGACCATATGTTCTATACTCGCGAATAAATCCGCTGATCGTCAAGTCTCTCAGTATCTTTGTCAGGCTTCCCCCGTCGGAAATCCCGGAACCCTCGACAATCTCGTTTCGCGTCAGCCCAATTCCTTTTTTTGCGAGGGTTTCAATAACGCGTACATAGTTTTCGGCATTTCTGTACAGCGACCTGTAAAGATTCGTGAATTCCTCGCGGAGTTCCGCGCCCTGCGCAAAATAGATCTCGTCGACATTCTGGTATAAACTGAGCTGTGGCTGCATAAGGCTAAGATAATAAGGAATTCCGCCAAAAATCATATATGCCTCAACCATTTGATAACGCGTCATGGGTATTCGGAGGCTTTGATAGAATTGCTCGCATTCTTTCAATGTGAATGGCTCGACAAGGACTTGGCGTGTGAGCCGGTTGTGGAGGCCTCCTTTGCTATTGATCACATTATTGGCGATCCATGAAGCAGCCGACCCGCAGATAATAAGCAGTACGTCCCCTCGCGATGCTGCCCATCTGTTCCAAAAATAATCGAGCCCGGCAAGAAAACCCGAATTCATTGTAGCCATCCATGGGGCTTCATCCAGAAAAATGACTTTTTTCTCTATATTTCCTTTGGCTCGCGATTGCTCAATCAGCGTATTCAAATTTTCAAATGCTATAGTCCAATTGTCCGCGGCAGGGATATCATTGCAACCATAACGCATTATTTCCTTATTCCATGCGCGAAGCTGCGCTTCCCTGCTCCCGTTCAGTATGCCAGTGGTGTAAAACGTAAACCTGCTTTCAAAAAGCTCCTTAATCAAAAAGGTCTTCCCCACCCGCCTTCTGCCGTAAACGGCGACAAATTCTGATTTATCTGAATTAAAGCAGTTATTTAGTATGTTCAGCTCTTTTTCCCGGCCAATAAAGGTCATTTCATATCACTCCCTAAAGCGGTCTGATTTGCTTGCTCACAATGAATCCGCGTCGCCAGATGCGCTTATATACGAGTTTCGCTCCAGCGGTATCTATAGTTTTTCTACCACTTACCGCTGATGTTAACTGCTGATGCCGCCTCGCTGTAATGAATTTTACCATGAGCAAGTTGTTATGTCAACGATAATGTCGTGATTTAGCAACAGTTTGAGCAACGCCATGCTCAAACTGTTGCATTTTTCCGAGAGTAGTAGATAGTTTTTATTCCAGCGGTATATGGCATGATTATATATGATACCGCTGAGTTGCGTTCAGCAGTTTTTTGAATTCTTCGTCAATTATTATCGTTCCCATGGTATTCTCTCCCCCTATGCTATATTCGAGCGCAGGTCTCTAATATATAGTCTAAGGGTTCGAGTTGGTTTAATGTCAAGCGTTTAAGATAATTCAGATAAAAACTTGACTATCGCCGAACTACTATATATAATCAACTTACGAGTAGACTAACCAAGAGTTGATTGTTTCATAAGAAGGTGTATTTTCATGTTTATTGGGCGCCACGCAGAACTCTCAGAGTTGAACAAGCTGTACCAAATGAAAGGATTCAAGTTTGTAGTTATATATGGGCGCAGGCGGGTAGGAAAAACTGCGCTGATTTCTGAGTTTATTATGGGCAAGGACAGCATTTTCTATATCTCGATCGAACAAAACGATAAAGCGGCCCTCAGTGATTTCTCATTAATGGTGCTGCAGCGCTTCCCCTCTGCTGCTACTGTGGTAGAAAGCTTTTCTTCCTGGGATATTGCTTTTTCGTATATTTCCGATCAAGCCGGGGACAAGCGAATTGTGTTGGCGATTGACGAATACCCCTATCTTGCGTCAGGGAACCAATCTATATCTTCCATTTTGCAAAAACATATTGATACTGGCTTTCAATCCACAAATCTGTTTTTAATTCTATGCGGTTCGTCGATGAGTTTCATGGAGAATCAGGTGTTGGGCTATAAAAGCCCTCTTTATGGGCGCAGGTCGGCCCAATTCCATATCGAGCCTTTCGATTATTATGATTCGGGTTTATTTTTCCCGAAAGCGTCGTGTGAAGATAAAATGCTTGCTTATGCCGTCTGCGGCGGTATTCCACAGTACCTGAATGCGGTTGCCGAACATGGGAGCGTCATGGATGGGATATGCGAGTGCTTTTTGAAGAAATCCGGCGTTTTATATGAGGAGCCGGAGAATCTCCTAAAGCAGGAACTCAGAGAGCCTGCCGTATATAATACGCTCATTGCTTCGATTGCTGGCGGCGCGAGCAGGTTGAATGATATTTCCACAAAAACAGGAGAGGAGAGCCGGAAGTGCTCTAAATACCTGAAATCCTTAGTGGATCTGCATATACTGTATAAAGAGTATCCGTATGGCGTGGAAACGGAACGCAAGAGTGTTTATATGTTGTGCGACAATATGTTTCGGTTTTGGTATCGCTTTATACCAAAGAATGTAACAGCGATTGAATCCGGTCTCGGGAGGCAGGTGCTTAAAAATCGCGTCATGCAGGGTCTGCCGGATTATATAGGGCACATCTTTGAAGACGCTGGCCGCGAATACATGAAGCGGCAGAACGGAAAGCAAATACTGCCCTTTATGTTCGATAGTATCGGGCGATGGTGGGGAACAAATCCGATAACAAGGGCGCAGGAGGAGGTAGATATTATTGCAGCAGCAAATGACAAAGCTGTTTTCGGTGAGTGTAAATGGTCGTCAGCTGGGGTTGGCATGGATGTTTTGCTTAATCTCCAAAGAAAAAGCTCGCTTTTCAAGCAGTATAATGAAATGACTTATATACTGTTTTCAAAAACGGGCTTTCATAAGTCTCTTGCTGATTATGCTCCTGAAAACAATGCGATAACTATCAACCTTCAGGAGCTGTACTGACGCAATCTACAACAACTACCACATGCGCGTTGGTTAGGAATGAGGTATTAAATGGATTATAAGTATAGGGATATTTTATTGAGCGACAAGCAGCTTGGGCCTTACCCGCTCGAAAAGCTGAAGCGCGTGGACAAACCTACTACGAATTATGTTGGCGATATCAAGCCGCGTTTTGCGCAGGAAAGCGCCCTGTCAAAGGCGCTGCAGTCCGAACAGGGGCAAAAGCTATTGTCAGCCCAGGGCGGAATGTTCAACGATCGCGACCCGCTCTGCTCATCGCTTTCTTCTTTTCAAAAATTCATCGCTAAGTTTGACCAATCGGATATTGCCAAGACAAAAGCTCCAATACCTGACGAACCAAGGATCCTTACCCGCCATATCAAGTCGCTCGGCTATTTCCTTGGCGCGGACATGGTCGGGATCTGCAGGCTCCCGGAATCGGCCGTCTATTTGAATGCTTTGGAGAAGGAGGGGGAAGACGCGCTGTATGAGTATGCTGTTGTTTTGCTGAATATCAAGAATACAGATGTGATCAGACAGTCATATGGCCGCGAGTGGATCGATGACCCTTGCAGTTTCCAGGCATATCAGCGCTGCGCCTGTCAGGCGCAGGTCATGGCAGACTATCTCCGCCGGCTTGGGTGGCGGTCGGAGCCGTCCATAGTCGGCAGGTACTCCACTCTTCTGCCTCAACTGGTTATTGAATCCGGGCTTGGCGAAGAAAGCCGCCTGGGCATCGCTCTTAACCCGTTTGCCGGAGCGGCTTTCAAGGTTTCGGCGGTATTGACTGATCTTCCATTGGAACCTGACAGACCCATCGATTTTGGGCTACAGGGTTACTGCGCGTCTTGCAAGATATGTGCCGAGCAGTGCCCAATGCAGGCTATTTCATATGGCGACAAGGTGGAATACAATGGCTATATGAAGTGGGATACGGACAGCCGCAAGTGCGCGATCGGTGTGCTTTCAAACAAGGTCGGGAACATCTGCCAACGCTGTGCGAAAATCTGCCCGTGGAATAGGCGCGATAACCGCCCCGGCGATTTTGAGAACTGGGACGGGAGTAATGAGGCGCTTTTTTCCTCAGTGAACCGCCAGGCAGAAAGGCTAAGGGAGAACTGCTATATTGAGCCGGAAGAATTGAGCGATAAGTGGTGGTTCCCTCTCGTTCACGACGGCACACGCATAGTTGAAGGCAGAGAATACGAGTACGATACGCCTGTGGAGTAGACGCAAATCTGTTTTTGAAAAGCCCTTGACATTATATCACCACGGTGATACTATTCTTGCCGTTTGACGATATACTGCGGATGTACCCTACGTTGCATGAGGCGGATATTACGAAGTTCTATATGGCGGCGGAAGAAATACGGTTCCGTATGTTCCCCCATACAAATCTCAAACGCAGACGCGAGGCCGTTGGTATGTCGCAATCACAGCTTGCGAACGAAGCCGGGGTTTCTCTGCGCTCCGTCCAAATGTATGAGCAACGAAATAAGGATGTAAACAAAGCGCAGGCTATTACTCTGGCGAAAATAGCCCGCGTTTTGGGTTGCGATATAGAGGACTTGCTGGAAATTGAGGCATAAGCCGGTAAAAATGTCTCCTTGCCTCCGCTTTTTTCAGGAAGACTTCACGATTGGACGCCATCAAGGAGGGACAGCATTCCCAAATGCCACAAACCGTCCGCCAATTTGCACATGTTTATTGAGCGTGGGCTGCTGTCGCCGCCGCAATGGACAAACACCGTGGCGGCGTCCCGATCATAATAGGTATACGGATTGTCGGTTATTGCGATCGTATACGGCTGCGACGGGGTATACCCGTTTTGCGGAACGGCGCCCGATAGATAGGATCGCGCGAGGCATCCGTCTTTATTGTTCTGTGCCATATGTCCGTCGAGAATGCTGATTTCGTCTGAGTTCAGCGGACTGGGACCGCGCAAGTAGTTTATAATGGCGATCGATTCGTCACGATTTTGGTTATAGATATTGAGAGCCGCAACAAACAAGACTGCCGTATTCATGGGCGTTCGCAGATCGTTATACGGAGACGCCATAAGCTCCGTCAATGTCGTCGGCAGTACAGAAAACACAGCGGATGTGGTTCTGTCTCCGTGTTCCAAAGCATCAGCCTGAAAAGAGGCCCGGTCGGCTTCATAGGCCGTATGCCGGGCGGCGTTCACGGCCAGCCTGCCCGCCCGCCGGGCATTGTGTCCGCTGCCACCTGAAATTAAGCCGATTATACTATCCAAAACACCCATTTAAGCTGCCTCCCGTTTATTATTGTTGTTTACCAGTAAATGAGCCGTTCCCTTGTCTCGCTTAGGAGAATTTCACGGCGGTGCCGTATGCGATGACTTCTGCCGCGCTGCTCATCACCGCCGACGATGCGTAACGGATGTTGACCACCGCGTCCGCGCCCAGAGCCTCCGCTTCTTCGCACATTCTTTTTGTCGCCAGGGCTCTAGCGTCGTTCATCATCTCGGTGTAGGCTTTCAGTTCGCCGCCGACCAATGTCTTGAACCCTTGCGTTATGTCCCTGCCGATGTTTTTTGTCTGGATCGTGCTGCCCTTGACAAGCCCCAGCATCTGCAGTTCTTTGCCTGTGATGTAGTCAGTATTTACCAATATCATCTTCTTCACCGCTCCTTATTTCTTGAATTCTTTCTTTTAGTACGAATATGCAAACTGCGATAAACGCTACCGGGAAAATCAATCCTATGATTTTCATCGGAATTGAAATTGCATCGATGGTAAAAAACACGATCCCGATAAGGACGTAGTAGAGTATGGCGATGGCTATGATTATAACAGGGGCTATCACTTTTTTCCAATGTTTTTTCATGCGTTCCGATCCTCGATCCGCTGCTGTCTTGTCTACTAAAATAGCATTATCCAGCCATAAAGTCAATGTTAAGGACAATGCTGTTGCGCGCATGGTTCAATCAACAAAAACCATGCGCGCATCCAAATGCGTATATGCCAACAACAACTAAATTATATTAGAACACTCTTTTCTTTAGCAGACCGATTGCCGCCCATCCGGGCAGGAGGACCAGCATGGCAGCCAGCGGCAGAGCTGCGGCTCCCCATGGGTCGTCTCTGACCCCCGTGGGCACATTGTCTGTTTTTTGAGCGTTGAGGAACCCAAACGCCCTGACGTCCGCGCCATTCAGTCCCGCTATGCTG